>ERZ772772.5-NODE-5-length-173746-cov-11.953947_pt1 | contig 173746 bp, 143 predicted proteins | sample MGYA00511484_ERZ772772 | MGnify/ENA primary metagenome ERZ772772 (study PRJEB29015, sample SAMEA2737913) | human oral metagenome | biome: human oral; feature: human-associated habitat; material: dental | place: China | collected 2088 ... | reverse complement strand
TAATCTAATGTTTCCCTTAATTGAGTTTGGACAATAACGCTACCGTCTCACAATGAAACGAGTGAACACTAAGTACGTCCAGCAGTCCTGTCTGTATGTGGAAACATATCCACTAAACTATTTAACGACAGCATAAGATATCGTTAAAAGGTATTACATCGACAAACTAGGATTTGTTTATTTTAGATACTCCTCTATTTTGTATCTATACTCATCCAGAAGTTGTCTTGAATAGGTTTTTTCATTTGTTGAATCTCTGACTTCTTTCCATAGAATAGCAGCAACTTTTAACTTATTAGAATAAAAGTCGCTAAATTCGTCCGAGCAAAAGTCCTTTAGGAATTTATTCCATTGACAAACTGAATGATCATACTTAGCATAGTCTGACTCGCCATAGTATACTTCCAGCATATCTTGAATTGTAAAGTTTAAGTCATTCTCAGCTTTTACTTTTCGCCAAGCTGTAGCCATATTAGCATTAAATTTGAATGGATCAACACCTGTTACAACCGAAAAATACTCTCGAAATTTTTGGTTAAAGGAAAAGCCACATTCAAGCAACGGCGTATTTAAGGTTATCGCTTCGGCTTGTTTTTTGTTTACTTTCCTTACAGACTTTTCTATTCTATTTCCTTTGAAATATTGTTCTATAATATGATTCAGCTCCTGTTTTGTACCTCTGTATTCTAATCCAAGAGATTTACAAATTTGCGAAAGTTCTTCTCGATACCAATAGTATCTGTTAAATTCCTCAAATGATTTTATATTGATAAAATCCGCTCGATTATCTTTCAACTACTTACCTCCAGCCTCTAATTTTTCTTTGTTTAAATAATACCCATTATATAATTATAAACTCTTTAGCAAACTTTGTGACAAGTTCATGTTCAAGTGTAATGGCTAAGTTTTCTTCATTAGGTCGCGTGGGCAGTACCAGCTTTTAGTTTGCATTTCTGATACTAGTTTTTTGTATTATGCCTCCGCAGTAGCCCGCTACAAATCAAACTTCGCGCTTCACTCGTTTTCTTTGGCGTGCCTTGCATAGGACGTACATCTGCTTCTACTTCGCTACTTTGTAGCTCGTACAAGCAGTGTTATGCATTCTACAGTCGCCTGCTACCAATCGAACTTCGATTCACTCGTTCTCTTGGGCAGGCTTTGCATGAGTCCTACATCTACTCAAATGAACTCACTTTCCTTGTGAGTAGTGTTAGGACTTCAACATGCACCGTCTCCGGGAAGTTGTCAAAGGGGCGGACGCGCTTCAGCTCATAGCCATGCTCCCGGAGATATTTTATATCCCGGGCGAGAGTCGCCGGATCGCAGCTGACATAGATGAGGCGCTCCGGAGACATGGAGATGATAGTTTCCAGGCATCTTTCGTCGCAGCCCTTTCTGGGAGGGTCCACGCAGACAAGGTCGATCCGCTCTCCCGGGTGCTCCGCATGCCAGCGCGGCAGGAGCTCTTCCGCTGCCCCGGTGAAAAAATATGCATTTTCAATGCCATTCCGCTCTGCATTTTCCCTGGCATCCCGGACGGCATCCGGAATGATTTCAATCCCGTAGACTCTTCTCGCGGCGGCTGAGAGGAGGAGGGAGATCGTTCCGATCCCGCAATAGAGGTCAAAGACAATCTCTGTCCCGCTGAGCGCGGAAAACTCCAGTACGGTTTCGTAGATCCGCTCCGTCTGTACCGGGTTCACCTGATAAAAGGAAAGGGGAGAGATGCGGAAACGGATCCCCTGAATCCGGTCCTCGATGAAGCCGGGCCCGTAGAGATTCACGATCTCCCGCCCCATGATGACATTGTCTCTCCCCGTGTGGATGCTGAAGGAGAAGCTTCTCAGTCGGATCTTGCTCCGCGTTCTCTTTCCTCTATTCTCCCGGCCTTCCTCCTTACCTGCGGAAGGGAATTCCGCTCCGAAGCCTTCTCCCTCCGGGTCTTCTGGATCGGGAGTCTCCGCCTCTTTTAATTCTGAGAGGAGACTCTCCCAATGCGGGAGGCTTCGTCCGTTTATGACAAGACAGAGCATCCATTCTCCGCTGTAATAGCCCTTCCGGATCAGCGCGTGCCTTATAAGCCCCTTCCCGCTCCCTTCGTCATAGGGCAGGATATCAAAGCGCTCCATCCAGCGAAGGAGGATGGAGAGAATATCCCGGTTCTCCTCCGCCCCGATCAGGCAGTCCTCACAGGGAATAAGCCGGTGGCTCCTTCCCGCATAGAATCCGGCGGCAGGCCTTCCCATCCGATCCCGTGCGATCGGATACTGTGCCTTGTTTCGATAGCGGAGCGGATTCTCCATCCCGACGATCGGATCCGAAATTTCTCTCAGAAACGCCTCCTCCACGCCCCCGATCCGGCAAAGATCTGTGAAAAGCTTTCGCGTTTTGAACTTAAGCTGCGCGGAATATTTAAGGCTCTGAAGCTGGCAGCCGCCACACTGTCCCGCGATCCGGCAGGGGGCCTCCACCCGATCCGGGGAGGGGGTGAGGAGCTCTATAAGCCGCGCAAAGCCGTAGTGCTTCTTCAGCTTCAAAGCCTGGGCCAAAATCCTGTCTCCGATGAGGGCTCCCTTTACCAGCCAGACAAATCCATCCTTTTTTCCGATCCCGAGTCCCTCCTCGGAAAGGTCCGTGATCGTGAGTTCCAATCGCTCATTCTTTTGCATCTTTACCCCATCGCTATACGGAAAGAATCTCCCTGCCCCTTCCTTCACGTCGTCTGTCGTCCGCTGTCCAAAGCCCAAAACCGCTCTCCCATGCTCTCTGAAACACAGTCTATCAGTCGCTTTGCGGCCGGGGAGGCATCCCGAAGGGAGGGAAGAGAGATCCCGAGCGTGACATACTGCGGCGGAGAGAAGGGGAGCTCCGCGACCTCTCCCTTCCATCTTTTCGAGATCAGGCGCTGATTAAAGCTGATGCCAAGCCCCGCTTCGACCATATTGTAGGTTGCAAAGCCGTCCCTCGTCGAGAAGGGGCTGTGCGGCCGGATCCCATATCGACTGAGGAGGCGATCCTGATCGGTGTCCTGATCCGGTGCGGTATGAATGAAGTCCTCCTCCGCCAGTCTCTCCAGAGGAAAGGAGGCCTCTCCCGCAAGAGGATGCTTCTTCGGAAGCCATACGACAAGCTCATCCCGAAAAATCGGAAGCCAGTCACAGTCCCTTCTCCTCGGCTCTGCCCCGAGACAGCAGTCGACGGAGCGCTCTCCGAGCCAGTGCGACATCTCTTCGTTTCCTCCCTCCCTGAGACGAATGATGATCTTCGGATAGCGCTTCTTAAATCTCTTCAGGATCTCCGGCATCCACATCGCGGAAATACTGTAGTAGCAGCCGATTGTGAGGGAGCCGCTCACAATGCCTCGGATCTCCGCCGCGGATTGCTCTGCCCTCTGCTGCGCCCTCCGCAGCTCCCGGAACAAGGGCAGCATCTCCTTCCCGTTTTCCGTGAGACGGACACCGCGTCTGCTCCGGATAAAGAGGGGAAAGCCGAGCTCCTCCTCCAGCGAGCTTATCATCCTGGTAATCCCGGACTGCGTATAGTCCAGGCGCTCCGCGGCCGCGGTCAGGCTTCCCTGCTCCGCGGCAAGAAGGACGGCTTCGCATTGCAGGGCTTCCACGGCGTCTCTCCTTCCGCTTCATGACAGAACGTCATGACTTTCATGATACTTCTCCGTTTGCGTCATAGTTGCTTTTATTCTACAATTCAGTTAGGAAAAAAGCAAGGAAAAGCAGGCTCAGGCCGGGCACAGAGCTCAGGCGGAAAGGAAATTCTATGGACGGTCGCTTACCTTTTTCGTGTGATTATCTGCAGGGCGCTCATCCCAGGATCCTGAAGAGGCTTTCGGAGAGCAATTTCGAGAGCGAAGCGGGCTATGGGGAGGATTCCTTTTCCGAGACGGCGAGGGAGAGGATCCGCCTGGCCTGCGCCTCCCCGGACGCGGAGATCTATTTTCTCCTCGGCGGCACCCAGAGCAATGCGACGGTGATCGATGCCCTCCTTCGGATGTATCAGGGCGTGATCGCGGCGGACAGCGGCCACATCAATGTCCATGAGACCGGTGCGATCGAGGCGGACGGACACAAGGTTCTGACGCTGAAAAACCACGAGGGGAAGATCTCCGCATCGCAGATCGAGGCCCTCCTCCTCGCCTATCAAAATGACGAGAACCAAAAGCATATGGTCATGCCCGGCATGGTCTATCTCTCCCATCCGACCGAATACGGAAGCCTCTACTCGAAGGCGGAGCTTCGCGAGATCAGTGAGCTCTGCCGCTCATATCATATCCCCCTCTATCTGGACGGCGCAAGGCTCGCCTATGCCCTGGCCTGCCCGGAAAATGATCTGAGTCTTTCGGATATCGCAAAGCTCTGCGATGTCTTCTATATCGGAGGGACAAAGTGCGGTGCTTTACTCGGGGAGGCTGTCGTCATCCCGAAAAGAGGCCTGATCCCTCATATGACTTCTATCATAAAGCAACACGGCGCCCTCCTCGAAAAGGGGCGGATCCTCGGAATCCAGTTTGACGAGCTCTTCCGGGATCGGCTCTATGAAAGGATCGGCGTCCCGGCCATACGGGAGGCCGGGAGAATCCGGAGCGCCCTGCTCGCGATGAACATTCCGCTCTGCTTTGATTCCCCGAGCAACCAGATTTTTTGTCTCCTGGAAAACCGCTTTCTGCGGGTTCTCTCGGAGAAAGTGGACTTCAGCCTCTGGGAAAGATATGACGAAGCGCATTCCATCATCCGCCTCGCGACAAGCTGGGCAAGCCGCCCCGAGGACAGTGAGGCGCTCATCGCCTGCTTCGCGGAAAAGAGCGGGAGAAAGGCGGGCTGAAGCGGGAAAGAGGGGGGCGGCTGAGGCTTCAGAGCAGCTGTTCCTGCTCAAGCCGAAGTCCGCTCCGAAGCATCTCTTCGATCAAGCTGTAAAAAATCCGGTACTCCGGATCCCCGAGCAGAGCCTCCAGTTTCCCCCGATAGCTCTCCCCGCAAAGCGGAAGAGCTCTGTCCCTATGGCTTCTCAGGGTCTCGGTGTCCATTCGGTACGGTTTTAGCTCCGGGACGATATTTCGCTTAAGCCTTGCGAAGATCCGAAAGCCTCCGAGGTCGATATCACTCCAGTGGAAATAGGAAATGGCGCTCCCCGCCCTTTTTCCCGCCTCATAGATTTTCCGAAACCAGCGTCCCCTCAGAGGACTGTAGAAGCCTCCGTGCCAGATCACGAGCTCTGAGGGAGAGCGTTTTTTCAGATACCAGAGATAATTTGCGAGATTTTCGATAAAGAGCACCCGCTCCACCCCGGAAAGCTCCAGTCTTTTGATATGCCGAAATGTCTCGGAATTCAGGTAGGCTCCGTAACATTCTCCATAAAATCGGATGGGCTCCTCTTCTTCCAGCCAGACGGAGATTCCGCCGCAAAATTGCAGTACCTCCGGCCAGCGGCAAAGACCATAATTCTCAAAAAGAGTCTCATCTCCCTGTCCTTCATACGGAGAATTCCGATCAATCTCTCGAAGAATCGAGAGAAGGGGAGCCTTCAGTATTTTCTCGAAATATTTGCTGTCCCCATAATTTCTTGCGCTGAATACCCGCTCTGTCTCCTCAGTTTTGTTTTTATAGAGAAAGAGAAGGGCCTGTAAAAGCTCTCCATTGATTCTCTCTCCTCTTCGGAAAAAGCGCGGAATCCTCTGCCTCTTTTCTATACTCTCCAGCATATCGAAGAGAAAGCGCCGGATTCCAAGCTGCTGCTCCGCCTCCCCCGTTCTCCCCTCCCGGGCGGAAGGGGCCCCGGACTCTTCCGGACTTCCGGAAGCCCTGTCCTCTACCTCTATCGCAGAGAGCGTCTCCTCGATATTGATTCGAAGCCTCGCAAGCTGGGAGGAAAGAGGCGTCCTGTCAAGAAGAGAGTAGGCCCTTTCTCTCGCCTTTTCCCCGGGGAGAAGCCAGACGGACTCTACGAGATTTCCTCTCTCATAGCGGAGCCAGCTGTAGTCGAGGATGCCCTCCTCCTTCAGCCGGTCCAGCTCTGAGAGAAAGCTTTTTTTCTCATCGATATTTTCCATTGCCTGCGAGAGCGCGGCCTCCTTCATGGGATGAAGCAGTCTGCGCCGCCCTCCCTCATCCCCCTTTCGAAAGCCCGCGCTCCTTTCATAGCGGTCCAAAAGTGTCCCGAAAAGATATTCTCTATAGTTCATCGCGACTCTCCGCCCGACTCATAGCCCGACTCCGGCTCTGTCTCCTCCTCGATCTCTCTTGGGTCAAAATACCGGGTAAAGGAATGGTGATGCTCCCGATAAACCGCGATGTTTCGGTCTACAATGGGCGCAATGTCCGGTATCTTATCCGGCGGCGCGGAAAAAATCGCCTGCAGCCCGAATCTTCGGAGAAGGACAATGCTCTCCCGGATCCTCTCCCCGTCCATTTTACTGAAGGCCTCGTCCAGTATGATGAGCCGGATGGTATTGGCCGCCGCGCTTCCCTTCATCCGGATCCGGCAAACCTGAGAGAAGGACGCAAGGAGTGAGATATAAAAGGGGAGCTGTGTCTCTCCTCCTGATTTTTTAAGGAGCGTCTTTGAGAGGCGCTGCTCCTCCCCCTGCTCATTGCTCACAATAAGGTCAAAGCTCAGATAGGTCTTATAATCCGTAAATTTCGCAATATTCTTTTCGTACTCCCGCTGCCTCTCCGCGGAAGGCTGCTCCTCGCTGATGACGAGGAGCTGAAAGAGCTCATCGATCTGCTTTTGATATTTTTTGTTAAAGGATTCCGAGGCGATATTCCAGCCGCCCGTATCCATGAGGAGAGGGTCTGTGATCATATTGTAATAATCCCTGTACTCCGATCTCGGACTCAACACAAAATGATAGCGGTCCGTTCCGAAAACGCTGCGGCGGAGGGATTCATTCAGCTCCCGGATCTGTTCCCGGACCGATTCCACATTGGACTTCAGCTTTGCGATGAAATCATCCCGGAACTGGGCATAGGCCTTCTCCTTCGCGTCTCGGATCTTCCCGATATATTCGGGGAGCAGAATCTCCTTCTTCTCCCGAAGCTCCCTGTCGTAATCCTCATTGGAGTCCCGGTTCACGTCAAAGGGCATCCTGTAGAGAGAATTATAGCGCATCCTGAGACGTCCTCTCTCATCGAATTTTTTCTTGATCTCATTTTCCGTCAGATTTGCCGCTCTCTGAAAGCTTTCCCGAAGGGAAAGGCTCGTCCTCGCGCCCTTCTGCGCCTGCTCTTTTAAAAAGCGCGCTTCCCCCGTATTCTCAATCCAGTCCGGGGAGAAGTTCTCGGAGATCGCCTCTTTTATCCTCTCGACTTCCCTCCGGAGTCTCGGAAGCTGTTCCTCCGACAGGAGCCTTCTCCTCTCCTGATAACTGCCAAGCTGCTTCTGGAGCCTCTCCCGTTCGTCCTCCCGTCTCTTCTGCTCCGCTCTCTTTTTCTGAATCTCCTCCCGGAGCCGATCGACATAGCTTAAGTCCAGCTTCCCAAGCTCCGCGGAAAGAGTCTTCACCCTCTCCTTAAGTTCAGGAAGCTCCCTGCAGGCACGGAGTGACTCCGCATGACTTTCCGCCTCATAGCTGGACAGAGCCTCCGCACGGCTCAGCTCCTCCATAAGCGCATGATTTTTCGCCAAAATCCTCTCTTCCCTTTGGAGCCCCTCCTGCTCCTCCTTCAGCTTTTTCAGCAGGATCTTCGTGGATTTCCGGCCGATAAAGGGATCCTGATATCGCCTGGGATCGATTTTTCTCGCCACAAAATTCTTATAGAGCATAACGGAACGCGTAATGGAGGTCCGATGCTCCTTCAGCTCCTCCACTCTCTCACACTTCATGACCTGTCCGAGGAGGTAGTCGATGAAAATGCGCGCGTCCTCATTTTCGGCCTCCAGCTCTTCCGCAAGGGACCCGTCCCGCGCCTTAAAGCTCCCGCTCCGCTTAAGCTTTCCGATGTCGACAAGGCCCGCATCATAGAGTCCCCGCTCTCTCCGCACTTCATCGTAAATTTTCAGAGCCTCTTCGTAATACTCCTCCGGGAGAAGGAGATAGAATTTCTGCCGGTCCAGATAGGCCTCGACCGCATTTCTCCACTCCGGATTCCGGACCTCCAAAAGCTCCGCGAGGATGGATACCGTGACCGTGTGAGCAGTCCTCTCAAAAAGAGTCTTCTCAAGGACCGCCTTCAGGCCGGTGACATAGGAAGGATAGGGCTTAAATCCCTTCTCAAGATCCCGGATCTTTGCCTCAAGCTCCGAAAGACGGGAGGCGAGCTGCCTCCTCCTTGCGCGAAGCTCCTCCCGATAGAGAAGGAAATCCTCCTTGAGCGCTGTGAGCTTCTCCGCCGCCAAGCGGAAGGGGAAGTCCGAGCTCTCCTCCAGTTCCCCTCCCTCCTCTCCGGGAAGACGAAGGCGGGAGAGCCGATCGAGCAGGGGGCGCTGCTCCTCCCCTCCCCGAAAGCCGCATTCCTCCGCCCTTATCAGCCGGAGGCTCCAGTTCTCCCCGAAGCTTCGAAGCTTTTTCAGAGCTTCCTCCGCGGAGCCATGAAGCGCCCGGATCTCCTCCTCCGCCTCAGATATCCTTCCCTCCAGCTCCCTCGCCTTCTTTACAAGGTCGGAGCCGTGATACTCCTCCTCCAGCTTTTCCAGCTCCAGGAAGAGCTCTTCCCCTTCTCTCCGCAGGGACTGAATCCTCTCTTCCGTCTCCCGAAAAAGTCGCTCTGTCTCCAGAAGCTGTTCCTTTAAGCCCTCTTCCTCCCGGAGATACTCCTCCTTTTCCGCACGGACCACGATATAGCGCTGCTGCTTCAGCTTCTCCTTTTCCGCCTCATATCTCTCACTGAGAGCCCGAATCTCCGTCAGCGCCTCCACCTTTTCCGTCGTCCGCTTCGCCTCATCCTCCAGACTCTTGTACTGGCGGATACCGCTCTGCATCTCCTCCACGCGGATCTCATGCTTCACATCGCAGATCGACTCCGTGATGAATTTTTCGATATCCGTGATCGGCGTAAAGGGCACCGCTTTTTTAAAAAGGAGCCGGTACTTCCTCTTGATCTGGCCGAACTTTCCCTCCGTGACCTCCTGATAGCGGCGATTCGTATCATAGAATTCAAAGCCCTTCTTCCCCGCATAGCGATTCAGAAAAAGCTTCAGCCCGTTCAGGTCATAGGGTATGTCCGTCCTCTCGTCGATGAAGCAGTTCTCCGGAATTGCTTTCTGCGGGATGAGAAACCAGCGGTAATTCACCGAAAGCTCCCTCCCGCAGTCCGCGGCAAATCCCACCGTAAAGTATTTCCCTTTCTCCGTATCATAAAATTCCAGTGCGACATAGCTCGTGAACGGCCCCGTGCGAAGATACTCATAGCCCGCATCCCCATCGTCCCCCGTCTCCCCGTAGAGGTATCCCTTGAGAGAGCGGACGGATTTCTGATTGGCCGCTTTATTAAAATAGGACCCGCTGCTGTCTCCGAGAATTACCAGCTGCAGGGCGTCGATAATAGTGGACTTTCCGGCCGCCGTCTTCCCCGTCAGGAAATTGATCATATCAAAGTCGATCAGTTCCTTCTCATAGCTGTACCAGCGGATCATGAGCATTCTCGTCAGCTTCTTCATTTCCCTTCGTCCTCCGCGGAAAACTCTTCTCCCTCCTCCGAATAGGACTCTCCTTCCTCCTCCGCCAAATTCCCGTCCCCCTCCTCGAGAAGTCTGTGCATCCCCGTGATCTGCTCGTTGGAGACCACAAAGAGGATCGTGGGCAGGATCAAAAGCCTCGTATCCGCGTCCTCCCACCTGCCTCCCGCCTTTTCCAGCAGGCGAAAATGCGAGAGTATGCGAAGGGAGGAGGAGAGCGACAGGTTTGAGGGCTTCTTCCGGATCGCCCCGACCGATATCATCTTGTGCACGAGGTCCGCGACGCTGACGAAGATCTCCCGCGAGAGGGAGAGCTTCTCTCTCTCCTCCTCGTAGATCAGGCGAAGCGTATAGAGGATCAGCGTGCTCTGCTTGTCAAGTCTCAGCCGGTTTTCATCATACTCGCTCTGAAGGCTGATCACGCCGTAATTATTATCCCTCTCAAGATGAAAGGCGCTGTAGGAAAAATATTCCTGAAAAAGCTCGAAGTTCCGCTCCACAAAGAGATACTCCGGGTTTGTCCTTGCGATATGATCTGTGAAGTCATAGCTTCGGGAGAGAAGATAGCTGTGGGCAAGAAGTTTATTCACCATTCTCCGGAACTGCTCCTTCTCCGTCATATTCAGCTTTTCAAACTGCTCCTCCAGCATTCCCCTCTCCTTCTCCCTCTCCTTCTCCTCTGTCCGCTCTTTTCCTTCCCTTTTCCCGGAAGCAAAGCCGCGGCAGACTGCAGCCATTTCGCTCTACATTCCCCTGAAAGAACTCTACACTGTAGGGAGCCCTCTTTTCTTCCCCTCGAAGCGTGCCGAGGAGAAAGAGGATGAAGTCCTCCGGGGAACGGATCGAGGCCTCTTCGCTGTAAAGCTCTCCCCTCTCCCCCATAATCGAGAGGATGTAGCGATCGATCTTCGCATCGCTGTACTGTCGGCGAAGCTCCGTGAGAAAGCCATCCACCGCGGCGGGGCTCTCCACTCTCCTTTCGAGAGGCTTCGCCTTTTCCCCCTCCCTTCTCTCCCCTTTGATCCGGCGGTAGAGAGACTGGCTGTCCAGGAAGCTGTGCCGACTGAGGAGGAGCTTCCCCCTCATCTCATTGAGAATATCCTCTCTCCCGGCGTTTTTCAGAAGATCCACCAGATTTCCTCTCGCGCTCCGGTCCGCATTTACGATATAGCGAATCCTGTCAATGGAAGCATTCACATACTCGTTGTGCTTCGCATCTACTCCGGCAATCAGTTCCTCGATATTCTCGTAGGTATTGATGACGGCATTCAGCATGGCATAGCTCTCTTCTCTGCCCTGCTCCTCCGAGGAGAAGAGCCTTCTCCGGATCCCCTGTCCGACGATGCGGTCCATGACCTCCCGATCCATGCTCCAGGCATTCAGAATGCGGAGGATCTCCCCCTTAAAGCGCGGCACGGAATCGATCGTCTTAAGGGGATAGTAGATCTGATCAAAGAGCTTCTCCTTGTATTGATCCAAATGCTCTCTCAGAAGAATATTGATGTCCTGCTGCCCGGCGAGACGCTGATAATAGCGCTTGATGCCATTAAAAAGGCTCTTCAGCTCATCCACGAGTTTTTCCGTGTTCTGATGGGCGCTCAGAAGAGCCTGAAGCTGAAAGTCCGGATTCTCTCCCGCATTTTTGAGCGCCGCATAGCTCGCATATACGTAGCTGTTGTACTCCCGGATCCTCTCATGGGAAAAATCATAGAGGAGATCCATGAAGGCCACCGCATAGTCCGGTACCGTCACGATCTCCTCAAAAGAGCCAGGCTCATACTCGATCTCAATCCAGCCGCAGTCCCGGAGCTTACGGAGCAGGAGGTGAACCTTGCCGGAGAGATCCTGGCTCTCCCCCTCCTCTCCGATCTCCATGGCCTCCTCGGAGAAATCCGCCGAGAGAAAGCTGTCCTCCAAAGAGTCCAGCATCATGGAGAAAAGCTCCGGACGGCGGATCAGAAGCTCCGTCTTAAAGGCGGTCCGGAGCACCATGAGCGCATCCACATAAAGCTCCTTTTTCTGCGCGCTGAGGATGCTGAAAAAGCGCTCCGGAATGATTTCAAAAATCCTCATAGAGGGAAGCTTCCTCTCCGGCGAAGCCCTGCATGCGGTTTTTCGGCATTCTATGCCGCCGCAGTCGTTTCCGCCTCACTGCTGCCTGCCGCTTCACTCTCTCCTCCCTCTCCGGACTCGGCTGCGGAAGTCGACTCCTGAGCGCTCTCTCCGGAGCCTCTCTCGTTGATGTGCTCCTCCACGGTATAGGAATCCACGCCCCGCGTGACTGCCTCCGTCTTCAGTTCCTCCAGCGTCTGGAAGCCGTTGAAGTCGAGAATCCTCGAGATGCCCAGGAATTTGACGCCGGTATCAAACTGCACATAGTTTGTGGGGGTGCTGAAATAGCTGTCTATGCTGTAGCTTCCGTCCGGCTTCAAGAGGATCTGTGAAAAGCTCCCGTAATAGTAGTAGTTAAAATTCTGGTCGAAGCCGGCCTCCGGGAACTTCACATTTGCCGTCACCTTATAGACAAGCACCATGCGGTTTCCGCTTCTTCCCTCCTTCTTCGCATTGAGGAAATAGTTCCCGATATATTCCGCCCCGCTGTAGCTGACACCGGAATTGGACTGCCATGCGAGCTCCGCCTGGAGCTTATCCACCGTGTCCTTCTTCATCTTTTCGAGAAGCTCCTCAGGAACCTCACTGTCCTTTTCCGCGTAGGCCGCGAGATTCTCAATCTTATATTCCTTTTTGAGGGGGGAGGGAGCGATCCCATGCTTCTGAATGAAATAAGAGACTCTCTCCTCATCGATGCTGGCCGTGACGCTGTCCCCATTCTTCAGATCATCCCTCTTGTCCAGCTCGATCGTGAGCTCCCGGATAAAATTGCTGTCGTCCTGAATCTCAAGGCTCGCCCTTCCGTTCGGAGAGGTCCCATCCAGCCTCAGCGCAATCTGCGCAAACGGATCAAAGGTCCTGATCTCCTCCAGTCCCTCCACCGTAAAGCTCTGATCCTCATGCTTCAGCTTGACCCCGAAGGTTTTCCGGATATCGCGGTCATCGTCCTTGTCCAAAGACCAGTGGAGCTGCACGGAGTCCCCGTTTTTCAGATCCGTCCTCTCTTTCGTATCGAGATCAGCGCTCACTTCGAGAAAGCGCTCGTAGAGGAAATCCGCCGGATCGTCACCTCGGGCAGCCCTCTTATAGGATCTCGCAAGCCTTCCCCGGCCAAAGCGGATCTTTTTCCTCCAGTCAGAGAGGAAGCGCTCCCGATCAAATTGGAGCTCCGCCTTCCCATATCCGTTATAGCCCTCATAGCTCACGCTGGTATAGGTACTCAGGTCGATGGTCTTCGTTTTACCCGTGAGCATAAGGGCGATCCCGACGACAAGGACGAGAAGAAGCACCGCTCCGATTCCGATTCCGAGGAAAAGAGCGGTTCTTTTTTTCTTCCCGGGTTCTCCGCTCTCTCCGCTCTTTACCGTCTGGTAACTCGTTCCCCCTTCTTCCTGAGCGGCCTTCGCTGCATTCTCCTTCTGCTGCCTCTCCGGCTTTTCCGCATTCTCCTTCTGCTGCACCTCCGGCTTTTCCGCGTCCTTCCCTTCCCCTGCTTTCCGCCCCTCTGCCTCAGTATTCTCCGGCTCCTGCTTTTCCTCCGCCGCGCTGCCCTTCTCCGCGCTCTCCCCGGAGCCCTGCTCCTCCTTCTTTCCTATCTCTTCCGGAGCCTGAGCCTCACTGCGAAGAGCCGCATCTTCTTCCTTTCCCTCAGAGGGTTCCGGCGGCAGAGCTGCACCGCAATTTTGACAAAATCTCGCGTTTTCCTGTATCTCTTCCCCGCAATTCTTACATTTCATACGTACTCTTCTCCTTCCGCAGATGCCGTTCTCCCATCGCTGTCTCACCGGATAAGCGTCTGTCCCTTCCGATCAGGGATCCTTCCGGACAAAATCAGCATAATTCAGGCGCCCGGCACTGTCAAGTAAATCTCCGCAGCGAAAGTCAGAGGCAGGAGATAAAAAGCCATGCCTCACTTCTTTGCCGTCGAAAATTCGGAAGAACCATTCCTCCGGCGCAGTTTTCGGCTCCCTTGTTTTTCTTTCGATTCCGGAAGGCTTTTTGGAAGGGGTTGCCAAATGGCCTCAAATTTTTCTGTCGTTAACGCGGATAGGCAAAGATGCCTTTTTTCCCTATACTTTTATCGAGAGGTCCGCTTCTTCTGCCGGCCCCCTGATTCGGCCATACCGCTTCTATCGGCCTTTTATTGGCCTTCTATCGGTCTTTTTCTCTTCCCCGCCGGGGATTTCTCCTTTCCCGCTTTCTGAGCGCGGATTTTCGTAAAATTCATTTCTTTTTTCCCTTCGGAGGTCTTCCATGGACAGAATTCTTGCACTCTATGGGAAGGACCGCCTCTATATGGAGCGTCTTTTCCTCTATTTCTCCCACTGCGATTCCCCTTTTCGTCTCCAGCAGTTTCAAAGTGTCGAGGCCATCGAGGATTTCTCCGAGAAAAGGGAAATCCATGTCCTTCTCTCGACAGAGAGGCTTCTTCTGCCCGGGGTGAAGCATCCGGTCTATCTCTCGGAAACGCCTCCGGAGAAGGACTCCTCCGGGCCGCACGAGATCTATCGCTACCGCTCCGGCTCTGAAATACTCCGGGAGCTCTGCCGGCTCTACGGAGAGGAGCATCGAGCCCCCATAGAAAAAGACGGGAGAGCGAAGCTCTATACGGTCTTTAGTCCGATCGGGCGTTCCGGGAAGACCAGTCTTTCGCTGAGCCTCGCAAAGACACTCTCCGCTTCCATGCATACGCTTCTTCTGAGCTTTGAGGAAACAGCGGGTCCCGCTTCCTTCTATCACGGAAAAGAAGGGAGCCTCACAGAGGCGCTCTATTACTTTAAAGAGGGAAAGCTGAACGCGCTCAGGCTTAGCTCTCTCTGCTATCCTCTGGAACACGCGGGCTTCTCTGTCCTTCCTCCGGTCCGAAATCCGGAGGATCTTTCGGCCCTTTCCGCTTCGGAGCTCGCCGATTTTACGGAGCTTCTGCTTTCCTCCTCCGGCTTTGATGCGGTCGTTCTCGACACGGACCCTCTGGTCTCCCGCATTGCCCCCATCTTTCCTCTCTCCGAACGGGTCCTGATCCCGGTCCGAGAGGATGCGTGCAGCAGAAGAAAGCTCTCGCAGTTCATTCATTATCTGGAATACTCCTCCCTCCTGGGCCGCCCGGAGCGCTTTGTGAAGCTCCTTCTCCCTCTCACGGAGGGAGAGGATCCGGCGTCCATCGCTGCTCTCCCGGAGAGCCTGCTCTCGGATTTTACCCTCTCCCTCGCAAAGCGCTGCCTGCTCTCCCCTGAGGAGGAGCTCCTGTTTCAGGAGGCGGAGGAAGAGGAGACAGAGGAATATGAAGCTTCGGAGAGAGAGGACGGGGAGGACTCCCTCCCTCTTTCCGAGAAGCTTTCCGAGAGCCCGGAGGAGATCTCGGAGATCGACCTCTGCCGGGGACTTTAAAAGGATTTTCGCGCTTCCCCCGCTCTTCACAGGGGAAAAGCAGATGGAAGGAGAAAGAGATCCTTCGGACAAAAAGCGGACACGGGCAGAAGCGCGGAAGATAGCGGAGAAAGCAGCGGAAAATTAACGGAGAGATCCGAAAGGAGTCCCTTATGGAGTCACTGGAAGCGCTACGCCTGAAGCTTAAGTCTGAGCTTCTCTCTCTTCTCTCCAAAAGCTCCTTTACGGACAGAGAGCTTTTGGATCAGATTGACGGCGCCCTCCTTCCTCTGGAGGAGCTTAAGCTAAGGGATAAGCTTTGGCTTCGGAACAGGCTTTTTAACAGTCTCCGAAAGCTGGATATCCTCTCGGAGCCCCTGGAGGATCCCTCCGTCACAGAGATCATGATCAACGGCTATCGGGAGATTTTCATCGAGCGAAACGGAGAATACGAGCGCTGGGATCAGTGCTTCGAGAGCCCGGAGCAGCTGGAGGAACTCATCCAGCAGATCGTATCCCGCATTGACAGAAGCGTGAACACACTTCATCCCATCGCGGATGCCAGACTTCCGGACGGCTCCAGGGTGCACATCGTGCTTCCTCCGATCTCTCTCCGGGGGGCGATCGTCAATATCCGAAAATTCCCGGAGCCGATCACAATGGAGAAGCTGATCCGCTTTCGCTCCATCACGGAGGAGGCCGCGGATTTTTTAAAGCAGCTCGTCATCAGCGCCTACAGCATCTTTATCTCCGGAGGCACCAGCAGCGGGAAAACCACCTTCCTGAATGCACTCTCCCAGTTCATCCCGGAGAGGGAGAGAGTGATCACGATCGAAGACTCCGCGGAGCTTCAGCTCAAGCACATTCCCAATCTCGTGAGTCTGGAGACCCGAAATAAAAATTCCGAGGGCGAGGGGGAGGTCACGATCGCAGAGCTCATCCGCTCAAGTCTTCGCATGAGTCCCAACCGGATCATCGTCGGGGAGGTGCGCGGCGCGGAATGTCTCGATATGCTGAATGCGATGAATACCGGGCACGATGGCAGTCTCTCCACGGGGCATGGAAACTCCGGCCGCGATATGCTGAGGCGCATGGAGACTATGGTGCTGCAGGGAGCGGAGCTTCCGCTTCCCGCGATCCGAAACATGATCGCCTCCGCAATACAGATCCTTGTGCATCTCGGACGGGGCGGAGATCAAAAGCGGCGCGTCCTCGAGATCTCGGAAATACTGGGGGTTGAGAATGGAGAAATCAAGACGAAAAAGCTTTTCGAGTATGACGGAAAGACTCTCCGAAGGATTGCGGAGCTTACGGATCAGAAAAGACTCCGGGAACGACTATCGGCGCTATGAGCTCAGTCTTCCGGACTATCTCAGGCAGCTCTTCCGCGCTCTTCTCTTCTCCGGACTCCTGGCCTATTGCTTTTATCAAAGTCTCCTCTTCTTCTTTCTCAGTATCCCCCCGGCACTTCTCTACCCCTTCTATCTCAGAGCTTCTCTCAGAAAGCAAAGGCAGCGGAAGCTCCTCCTGGAATTTCGGGAGGCTCTCTCTGTGCTGAGTTCCTTCCTTGGCGCCAGCTATTCCCTGGAAAATGCCTTCCGCCTCTCCGGACGGGAGCTCAACTCTCTTCTCGGAGAAAATGCGATGATTTCCCGGGAATTTCAAAAAATTTCGGAGGGACTTGAGCAAAAGCTCCCGATCGAGGATCTGCTTTTCGATTTCTCCACCCGTTCCGGCCTGGATGAAATCCGAAATTTTTCCGAGCTTTTCTCCGTGGCCAGAAAGTCCGGAGGAGAACTCGAGACGATCATCCGCCGTTCCAGTGAGCTCATCCACGATAAAATCGGAATCTCGGAGGAAATCCTGACGCTGAGTGCCGCAAGAAGATATGAGCAGAGGATCATGAATCTGATCCCCTTCCTGCTCCTCCTCTATATGAAGCTGAGCAGTCCCGATTTCCTCCGCATCCTCTATGAGACGGCGGCGGGAAGAATCCTGATGAGTTTCTGCCTTTTTCTCTATCTCCTCGCCGTCCGTCTCTCCGAACGCATCCTGGATATCGAGGTCTGAAGCTCCATGATCTGCAGCTTGCCCTCCGCTCTCCGTCTGGATGGAGGCGGGGAGGCCGACAGCTTTTGAGCGAGGCCAACTATGAATCTCCTTTCAAAAATCCCCCTTTCTTCGCTTCCGCGCCGTCTCCTTGCGCATACGCCCCGGAGAGTACTGAAACTCCAGGCCGCGGTACTCCTTCTCTCCCTCTTTCTCTCTCTCCTTCTCTTTCTGTCCGATGGGCTTCAGTCCTCCATCCTGCCCGGCGGCTTCCTTTCGAGGGGGAAGCACGGCTCGGGAGGGGAAGACTTCTCTCTGGAGGTGCTTGGCCTTTCCGGGAAAGCTCCCATCCCTGTCAAGGTCCATGTCTCTGCCTCCCGCTATACAAAGGAAGAGGCGGAACAGGTTTTCGCGGGAATCCTCTCTGAGATAGAGGGACAGCTCACAAAGACGACGGAAAGCCTCGATGCGGTAAAGACGGATCTCTTCCTCCCCCGGAGCTTTCCAAAGCTCGGTGTAAAGGCAAACTGGAACTTTGTCCCTGTCTTAAATAGCCAGGAGAAAGAAAACGGGTATGGGGAAGGGGAGGGGGAGCGTGAGAGCCCCGGCAGAAGGAGTGCCGAAAAGCGGCTGGCGGAGCTTGAATATATCCGAAAGTACCGGGATCTCATAAGCTCCGACGGCCGGGTCCACAATGAGATCCTCTCGGAAGGAGAGGAGGTGCACGGCTATCTGGAGCTTCGGATGAGTGCGGAAATCGCCGGAGAATCGGGGCAAAATTCTGCTGCTCCTCTTCGCTGGCACTCCGAGCCCGCAAGATTCTATGTCTGCATCCTTCCTCGGGAGAGAAGCGAGCTGGAAAAGCTGGAAAAGGCTCTGAGCGATCGGCTTTTGGAAGAGGATCGCTCCAGCCTCACAAAAGGCCGCTTCCGCCTCCCGGACTCCATCGAGGGACACAAGCTTCATTTTCGGGAGAAAAGGGATCAAAGCTATCTGCTCCTCCCCCTCCTCGGCCTTTTTTCCGCTGTGCTTCTCTATCTCAGAGAAAGCCTCCGCCTTAGAGAAAGGGCAAAAAAACGGGAGCTCTCCCTTCTTCTCGACTACTCTGACCTAGTCTCCAAGCTTCTCCTCTATCTCGGGGCGGGACTCTCTCTGCGAAACGCCTTTGAAAAAATCAGTGAGCACTACGAGGCGCTCCCCCGGGAAGACCCCGGAGAAGAGAGAGCTCTTAGCGGAGAGCTCCGCACCATGCTTTTACAGCTTAAGAGCAATGTATCCGAGTCCGAGGCCTATCGGAGCTTTGCCCGGAGAATCTCTCTGAAGCCCTATGCGAGGCTGATCGCTCTCATCGAGCAGAAGAGGCGAAACGGAAGCCGGAATCTCCGGGAGGCTCTGAAGCTGGAGATGGAGGACGCCTTTGAGTGCCGGAAAAATACCGCAAAAAGGCTCGGCGAGGAGGCCTCCACCAAGCTTCTCCTCCCCCTCCTGCTTCAGCTTGGAATCATTCTCCTTTTAATTCTGTTTCCGGCGATGAGCGCGCTCTCCGGGCTCTGATCTCCCCGAGGGAAAAGAGCTGAAATCATCCCCTTGATATCCTGGCACTCTGACTGGCACTCTGAAAGGAGGAAACTTATGAAGCTCTGTAAAGAATATCTCCTGAAAAACGGAATCCTGCTTCTCCGCGCTCTCTCCCATAGACTGGGGGCATTCCGGGACAAAGAATCGGGCTTTGGGACGATTGAGCTTGTGCTGATCCTGGTCGTCCTGATCGCCCTCGTCATCATTTTCAGAGACCGGGTCCGCTCCCTCCTCATCACGATCATGGATCAGATCCAGGGCTCCGCCGGCTCCGTCTGGGAGTAGAAGGGAGTATCCATGCGGATAAAGACAGAAAAAAGGGGGACTTGGGAGAGCGCTTCCATCACCGTCTTTCTCTCGATCTGCTTTGTCCTCACAGCGGCTCTCCTTCTGACAGTGACGGAGGCCTCCCGCACTGCCGCGGAGCGCCTGTATCTGCAGCTCGCTCTGGACAGTGCGATGGAATCTCTCTTTTCCCAGTACCATAGACCTCTTTGGGAAAACTATCGCCTTCTGGGACTCGAGTATCGGGACAAAGAGGGTCTGAAGGAGGAGCTATCGGACTTTCTCCGCCCTTATATGGAGTCGGAGAATCTCTTCCCTTTGGAGCTCTCCGAGGAGAAGCTCCGCCTTTCGGAAGAGCTTCTCCTCACAGAGGGAATCTCCTTTGAGGAAGAGGTCCTGGAATATATGAAAAGCTCCCTCCCCGGATCTCCCTTTTCTTATCTTGGAGAAAGCGCCGAAGAAGAGGAGGTCCTGGAATCACTGGAGGAGTTCTCACGCCTCATAGAGGAGAGCATCCATCTCTCTCCGCTTCAGAGGGAGTATCAGCTCTGCGGCAGCGACTTCTTCGCACTGGAGACCGCATTCTCTGATTTCTCCCGCCTCTGTGAAAACGCGGAGAAAAGGAAAAAGGCCGCGGACTCCGAACTGGACTCCGGCTATCTTCAGGGCTTTCTCTGGGAGGCCGCAGAGCTTCAGGACCTTCTCTCCGAACTCCCCGATGCAGCCGGACTCTGCCGGGAAAAGGCGGAGCTCCTTTCGGAAGCTCTCCAAAAGACAGAGGCAGATTTTGAAGCCGGGATGGCGGAACTTTCGGAAGAGGGGCAGGCGATCCTCCAAGAGGAGCTCCGCGCCTATGGGGGCTATCTGGAAGAAAGCGGAAGGATCCTCAGCGAAATAGAACGGCTCTCCGAGCTCTCCGCCTCTCTCTCGGAAAGCGTGCAGGAGATCATGGAGGAGGCAGAAAGCTTTCTAAATGAGCTGGAGGAAGAGGAAGAGGGAGAAAATGAGGCGGAGGAAGCAAAGGAGCGCCGGATCTCCGCCTTCTGCCGGGAGAAGCTCGGGGAATGGCGCGCGCTTTCGGAGCTTTCCTTCCGGGAGGGCGGGAGGCGCATCCGAGCGGAAAACATGAAAAGGCTCGAGAAGATTCCGTCTCTCCCGGAGGAGAGACTTCTTTTCCTCTCACTCCCGGAGGGAGAGCTTCTTCCGGGGGAAGAAAAGCTTTATCCTAAGGACCCTCCCTTTCGGGTCGCTTCCTCTGATTCCCCCTGGGAGCTCCCTCTTCTCGGGGAATACTCCCTTTGCTATTTTCACTTCTGGCAAAGCGAGGCCTCGGATCAGCGCCCTCCGAGCGGAAGCCGGGAATGTGAGATCGAGTATCTTCTCAGCGGCGCTACGGACGGTAAAAGCGCTCTCTCCGAGAGCTTAAAAAAGCTCCTTGCGCTGCGGGAGAGCAGGAATCTCTTCTTCCTCTTTCAGAGCAGCAAAAAAAGAGAGGAGGCGAGAGACTTCGCAAGATCCTCTCTCTGCCTCGGGGAAGGCGGGGAAAATCCCGCCCTCCTCTCTCTTCTTACGATCCAGGTTCTCTCCCTCTGGGCTCTCACACAGGCATTTTCTGATCTTCAAACACTCCTCCTGGGCGGAAGAGCGGCTCTCCTTCCCGCGGAGGAGAGCTGGGGATCTTCCCCGGAGATCCTGCTCCGGGCCGGAAGCAGGGAGAGGAATCCGAATCCCCGCGAAGAGGCATCCGCCCCCTCCTACCGGGATTATCTCAGGGCCCTTCTCTTTCACGCCGGTCTTCGCGATCAATCCGGCATCAATACACGGATGCTGCTTTGCATCGAGAGGAATCTCCGGAGCGGAGTCTCTGAATCCGAGGAGGATTTCTGCATCACGGACTGCCTCTATGCCCTGCAGCTTGATGCGGACAGCCGGTCCCGGCATTTCTTCCTCGACCTAAGCCCCGTCCGGGCCGTGAGCGGGAGGGAGACGGAAACTCTGTTTCGTCCGCAGGCGAGGAGCTACTATAAATATAAAAACGACAGTCAGTAGCGATCCCCGCCAAAAGGCAGGGAAAACGCGGAAGCTATAAGAAAAGGCAGAGAAGAAAGGAGTGAAAGAAAGTGAAAACAATCCGGTCCTTCCTCCCTCCGGATCCGACGGACTCCGGGATATTAAAGTCAGAAAACGCCTCTCTCACCATGGAGGCCGCGCTTTCCATGACGCTCTTTCTCCTCTGCGGCTTTCTCCTCATGACACCTCTTCTGATCCTCTCCCGAAATCTGCGGGGCTCGGTTCTCATGGAGGAAAAGCTGCGAAAGCTCTCCATCCTGAAATACGGGGAGCGCTTCCCGTCACTCCTTCGCCCGGGCTCCCTCTCCCCCCTCCTTCTGGATCTTCCGGAGGATGAAGAGCTCCTCTCCTCCTTTTCCGACCGGGGAATGAAGGAGGCCGTCCTCCGCACAGAGAGCGAGGGGGATATGATTCGCTGCAGTCTCCGCTACGATGCCGCTCTCCCCTTCCCCTTTCTTCTTCAGCGTTCCATCCCCCAGGAGCTAATCGCAGGCCGCCGGGCCTTTGTCGGAGCGGATCCCGCGCGCTGGAAAAAGACAGCAGGAAACGAAGCTGAGGAAAGCCTCGTCTATATCAGCGTCCTCCGCCCCGACGTCTACCACCTCTCCCGGGACTGCAGCTACATCTCCAATGCCTTCCTCTCCTGCCCCGCAAGGCAGATCGACGGGCGTCCTGCCCGCTACGGCGGACGCTTCTCCCCCTGCAGGAGCTGCCGTCCATCCCCGGACAGCCCCCTGGTCTACTACACAGAGGCCGGAAGGCGCTATCACAGCAGTCCGGACTGCCCCGCCATGCAAAGCTATGTCAGCACAACCACTCTCGAACGGGCCATCGCCGCCGGGAGACACCCCTGCATCCGCTGCGGGAGATAAGGACCGAAAATGAAGCTCTCAAATCTCTCCCCCTCCTTCTGCTGCTTTCTCCTCTTTTTTTCCGTCTCCGCTCTCTCTGACCTTCTCAGAAAAAGGATTCCCCGATGGATCCTCTGGCTTTTTCTGCCGCCGGGGCTCATCTCCTTCCTGCTTCCCCTCCTCCCTCCGGAAAAGGGAGGAGCCCTCTCCCTCCTTCTTCTCCCGCTTTCCCTTCTGCCCGGATTTCTTCTCCTCCTTCTAAGCCATTTCAGCCGCTCCGCACTGGGAAGAGGAGATGCTGTCTTCTTCCTGATCTCCGCTCTCTACCTCCCTCTCCGAAGCCTTCTCTTTCTTCTCTTTTCCGCAGTATTTGTAAGCGGTCTGGTCGGGGCTTTTCTCCTGATCCGGCTCCGCTTTCAAAGAAACAGCGCCCGCTCCCTGCGCTTTCCCTTCCTTCCCTGTCTCCTCCCCGGCCTCCTTCTCCTCACCGCGATATCCCTCTTCCCCTCCGCTTTTTGAGAAAGGAATCCCATGTATACCATCGAAGCGAGCTATCTCACCGCGCTCACCTTCCTGATCATCCTCTCCCTGATCGGCGGAGCACTCCGAATTCACCGTAAAATCTATCATTTTTCGAAGAAGAAATGGAGAACAGAGTATCGAAGCCATGAGATGGGAGGAGAAAAGGAGCTTTTCCGCCCGGAGCGCTTCCTCCGGGAGCATACATTGCGAGAGCGCAAAGAAAGCGAGGTTTTTGATGAACAAGAAGATCCCTGAGCTTAAGACCCGCACAGAGAAAAGTCCCTCCGGCAGCCGTCTTTTGATCGAGGGAGGCTCCTTCCGGGAGGATAACTACGAAAATAAGGTCCTTCAGAACAGCAGAATCCCGGGATCACTCCCCTTCCGCCCTCTGCTCCGGGATGAAGAGGTCCTCTTCTCCTACGATATCAGCTCCCTGGAAAGTCTGGACAGCCGCTGCCGAGAAAAAAAGCTGGATTATCGGGAGCTGTCTGTCCTCATGGAGAGCCTGAACGGACTCCTTCTCTCCCTGGAGGAATATCTGCTCCCGGAAAAGCTGATCCTCCTGGATCCCTCCCTGATCTATTACCATCCGGAGGAAAAGCGATATCTTTTCCCACTGCTTCCGGAGAGGGAAAATCACTTCCCCCTCTCCCTCCGCGCCCTTCTCCGCCGGGTACTGGAGGAGATCGACTATCGCTCTGAGCGGAGCATCATCCTCGCCTATTCTCTCTTTCGCGAAAGCTGCAGGGAGGATTTTCGGATGGAGGAGCTCATGCGTATCGTTCGAAAGAACGGGAAGAAGGCCAGGGAAGAGAGACAGAAAGCGGAAGGCGGAGAGAGGGAGAAAAGGAAAGGGAAAGAGAAGGCAGAAGACTCCGATCTTCGGGAATCTCTCGAAAAGATTGCTGAAGAGGGGATCGAAACCGCCCGGCGGGAAGGTCCGGAGGAGGACAAGCTCATCCTGAAAAATGGAATACTCCGCCTCCGGGAGGAACGAGAGAGAGAAGAAGAGGAAAGCCCTCTCCTTCTCCCGGCGGAAAGCGGCTCTCTTATGATAAAAGAGACAGAGCTGACTGAGATCGCAGAGGCTGAAAAAAAGAGACAGAAGCTTCGAAAAAAGCAGGTCTTCTGTCTCTTCCTCATGCTGCTTTTGCCGCTTTGCTTCTATCTCTTCCGGGGGCTCTCCTTCCTTCTCAGGATGCTCCCTCTCATCTTCCTCCTGGAATGCGCTCTCCTCTGCCTTCTTCTCTTCGACCTTCTTCTCGCAAAGCTTCCGGAGGAGAAAAGCAGGGAGGAGAGGAGCTTCCGTCCCGTCTCCTCTCAATCCCCAGAATATCCCGTATGACCTCTCCGCCGAGAATCATCCCCGCGACGGATGGGACAAAGGAGACAGAGCCGGGGAGCACTGCCGCATCCTCTCCCTCCTCCCTCTCCGGATCCACCGGCTTCTCCCTGGAATAAACCACCTTCAGGGAGGAGATCCCCCGCTTCCGAAGCTCCCGCCGCATCACCCTTGCGAGCGGGCAGACACTGGTCTCATAGATGTCCGCTACGGAAAAGGCCGTCGGATCCAGCTTATTACCGGCGCCCATCGCACTGATAATCGAAACCCCCGCCCTTTTCGCCTCTTCGACGAGGGCGAGCTTCGCGCTCACCGTGTCCACGGCATCCACGATATAATCATAGTCCGAGAAGCGAAAGACCTTCTCTCCCTCTCCCGGAAGATAGAAGAGCTTATGGACCTTTAACTCACAGTCCGGATTGATATCCCGGACCCGCTCCGCCATGAGCTCCGCCTTCGCCCTTCCTATGGTGCTGTGCAAAGCGATCAGCTGCCGGTTCAGATTGCCAAGGCTCACCACGTCACTGTCCACGAGCTCCAGCCTGCCGATCCCGCCCCTTGCGAGAGCCTCCGCCGCGAAGCCTCCGACTCCTCCGATCCCGAACACAATGACCTTCGCCCTTCGGAGACGCTCCACCGCCTCGTCCCCGAGCAGGAGCCTCGTCCTCGAAAACTGATCCGACATCGCTCCTCCGCCTCACTTCAATTCCGCCACGTAGATCTTTCCCGTATACGGCTGCATATAGCTTCTAAGGCAGCCATTGCTCCCATAGCGCTTCGTTTCCCCCGCATTATAGTGAGCCTGGTCGGTCTTCAGAACCCTTCGGATCAGCATGGTATCGGTCAGCCCGGTCCTCCAGATCGGGATCTGGAGCGCATATTCCCCCGGACCCGAATTGATCGCGACGATCACAACCTGGTCTCCCAGAAGTCTCGCATAGACGATGTGCTCCTTTCCCGCCATGAGCGGCATCAGGGAGCCGCCAGAGAGCGCCTTATAATAGCGGTGCGTCCTGCTCAGGTACTGATGGTACTCCAAAAGCTCCAGATCCTCCTTCCCCCAGGGAAACGGTCTCCGGCTGTCCGGCTCTGTCCAGCCGCACATCCCGACCTCATCTCCGTAGTAAAGAGTCGGCGCGCCGGGCCAGCTCATCTGTATCATCGCACCGAGGCGATAAATTTCCGGCCGTATGCCCTCGTCCGCGCTCCCCGGCTTCGATATCCCGATCCTCCCCGCCCGCTGATTCGTCCTCGTCATGAAGCGGGAATGGTCGTGATTTGAGAGCTGATTCATCGCAGAGAGCACGGAATTCTCCGGAAGCTTCGCCATATTATAGCTCATCGTGAGGAAAAAGCTCTCCCCGTCCCCCCGAAGCTCGGGGTTTACCGTGTCGGAGTGCTTCTCCACCCCCGTCAAAAACCAGCTGACCGGCTCCATAAAGGCGTCATAATTCATCACGGTGTCCCATTCCCTGCCGTTCAGCCAGTTCTGGGGATCCCCGTAATGCTCTGCCAGAATCACCGCCTCGGGATTGGCCTCCTTCACAACGCTTCGGAATTTCTGCCAGAAACGATGATTATAGTCCTCGGAATGCCCGAGATCCGCCGCGACATCCAGTCTCCAGCCATCGCAGGAGAAGGGGGGACTGACCCAGCGCTTTGCGATCTCTAAGATCCTGTTCTCCAGCGCCTCCGAATCCTCATAATTTAACTTCGGGAGCGTGTCATTTCCCCACCACTTCTCATAGCTTTCATTGTTCGGCCAGGCCTCCGGGCGGTCGTCCGCGAAGGAAAAATAGCTGTGATAGGGACTCTCCTTCGATTCGAAGGCGCCGGGCTCATAACGGCCGCTCTCCTCATGGCCCTCCTTTGTCGAGTAAAAACCGCTCCGATTCATCCACTTGCTGAAGGAGCCGCAATGATTAAAGACGCCGTCAATGATGACGCGGATCCCCCTCTCATGGCAGGCCGCGACAAAGGAGGCAAAGTACTCATCCGACGCCAGGAGATTCTCGGGATCCGTCGTCCGGATCCGATACTTTTCCGCAAGGTGATTGTCGAGCTCTCCCTCCGGGAGCTCTGATCCGCCGTCCCTCACAATGCAGGCGATGTGCGGATCGATATGCTCATAGTCCTGCGTGTCATACTTATGATTCGAGGGAGAGACGAAGAGGGGGTTAAAATAGATCGCCCGGATCCCAAGAGCGCTGAGATAATCCAGCTTTTCTAAAACTCCCTGCAGATCTCCCCCGTAGAAACGATAGACGTCGAGCTTCTCGATCGGGCTCTCCCAGCTCTTCGCCGCATGCGCGGGATGTCCGAGATAACTGTATTCCCGTTCCACCACATCGTTCTTCGGATCTCCATTTCGAAAGCGGTCGATGAAGATCTGGTACATGAGCGCGCCCTTCAGCCAGTCCGGGATATGAAAGTCGGGGATCAGGCGAAAGGCATAGCGGGGATCCCGGTCCTCCGTGACGCCGAGTCGATTATAGAGGAGGCACTCCTCCCCCTTCTCGATGAGAAAGACATAGCGGCGCTCCTCCTCCCCCATCACAACCTCGGTCTCATAGTAGTCAAAATAATGATCGCTCACATGGGCCTCCATGGCGATCTTCGTTCCTTCCTCCGGAAAGGAAAGGTATACTCCGTCCACATCCTGCCGCCGCACCCGGAAACGAAGCCGCACGCGGTCTCCGGGCTTCGGTTCATCGGGAGAACGATAGAAATCGATCCCTGCGGTGTAAAGCGCTTCCCTGTCGATAGGACTGTGATCCATGGCCTCTCCTCTCACGAATTTTCGGAGTCCTGGAACTCCACAACGCCGATATACGGCAGGTTCCGATAGCGCTGGTCATAGTCCAGCCCATATCCGACGACAAAGCGATCCGGGATCTCAAAGCAGGAATAACGAACCGGGACATCCTGCAGCCGGCGGGAGGGCTTGTCGAGCAGCGTGCAGATCTCCAGAGAGCGGGGTCCCCTCTCAAGGAGAAGCTTCCTCAGGTGATTCAGCGTGGATCCCGTATCAATGATATCCTCCACGATCAATACCTCTCTCCCCATGAGAGGCTCATCCAGATCCTTCACGATCCGCACAATCCCCGAGCTCTCCGTCCCGCTGCCATAGCTGGAAACCGACATGAAATCCATCGTGAGCCCTTCATTCTGAATTCGCTTTGCGAGCTCGCAGAGAAAGACCGCTCCCCCCTTTAAGATGCAGATCAGGTGAAGGGGTCTTCCCTTATAGTCACAAGAGATCTGAGCCGCCAGCTCCCGGATCCTTCTTTCGATGCTTTCCTCCGATATCAATTCCTTGATCCGCTCTCTCATCGTTTTTTTCTCCCTTTCATACTCAGAACCTCCGAATGCCGGAGAAGCCGAAGCTCCTTCCCCCGGATATCCGCCGTGATTTTCTCCGGAAGATCCAGATGCGCCCCGTTCCCGCTGAAAAGAAGGCGGTCCAGAGCGTCAAAATGTACCGCCCCCCAGTCCTTTCTCCCGGGAGAAAGGCGCTCCGACATAAGAAGAAGCAGTGTCCTCCGGAGGATAGGCCGGAGCGGGCGGAGGGAAAGGACAGAGATCCGAAGTCCCCAAAGCTCTCCGCCTTCAAGGAGCTCTTCCCCCTCTTTTCTGAAAATCTCCTCTGCCCTCTCCAAAAGAAGGTCCTCGGCCTCTCCGATGAGCTCCGCCGTCCGGAGTATATGAGGAAGCGCTCCGGCATTCAGCCTCTCCGCCTCCGGGAGGATCCGCTCCCGGATCCGGTTCCTGGCATAGGATAGATCCCGGTTCGTGGAATCCTCCCGGTGCGCGATGCCTCTCTCCGAAAGCTCCGATAGGATTTCCTCCTTCAGGATCGGGAGCAGGGGGCGGATGATGCCGTCCTTCTCCGCCTCCATGCCCCGGAGACCCCGGAGACCGCTCCCCCGGAAAAGATGATAGAGCACGGTCTCCGCCTGGTCATTTCCATGCTGCGCTACAGCGATCTTTCCCCTGCCGCCCGCTCTCTCGGGAGCCTTATCCATAATCTCACTGAGGCAGTCCCGGAGACTTCGGTAGCGAAGCAGCCTCGCCCCCTCCTCGAGCCCCAGGTGATGCTTCCGGGAAAACTCCGGGACATTGACGAAAATCCCGTGAAAGGGGACCTTAAAGCGCTCTGCGATCTCCCGGCTGAATTCCAGATCCCGCTCCGCCTCCTTCCCCCGGATCCCGTGCTGCACATGGGCGGCATGGAGAGAGAAGGAAAGCTCCCCCCGCAGCTTTTCCAGGAGAAGGAGAAGATAGACGGAGTCCGCACCGCCGGAGAGAGCGAGCAAAATCGTGTCTCCCGCTCCGATCAGTCTCCTCTCCCGGATAAAGCGCTCTACCTTCTCCCCTGTTTTCATCCGCTGTCCTTCACCGCATGGCCCGGATCTTCACATAGAGCAGAGAAAGAGGAAGGTTAAATTCGCCTTCCTCTTTCTGTCCCGTCTATGCTTTTCTCAATTCTCAGGCTTGACGATAATTTCATCCGGCATCTTCAGGCCGAAGATCTCTCTCGCCTTCTCGATGATATATTCCCGGGTTTTCACATAATCCTTTTTTTTACTCAGCTCTGCGGCGCGAAGCTCCTCTTCCTTCAGTTCCGCATCGAGACTCTCTTCCAACTGCTGGTAATCCCTGCATTTTTCCCGGAGACTGGAGCTTCGGTAAGAGACGATCAGCGCCAGAGAAGCAACAACCGCAAGGATCCCGATCATAGCGATCCGACTCGCAGGTCTCTCTTCTCTTTTCGCAGACTTTCTCATAGATAGCGAAACAGCTCCGACGCCTCCTCCTTCCGAATACTATCCGCCACCGACAGAACCTCCGCGCGCACGGATTTTTCTCCGAAACGGATCTCCAGGATATCCCCGGCCTTGACCTCATAGGATGCTCTCTGGGCTTTTCCATTTACGGAAACCCTTCCCGCATCACAGGCCTCGTTCGCCACAGTGCGGCGCTTGATAAGCCTCGATACCTTCAGGTATTTATCCAACCTCATGAATCAGTTGATCCTGTCCTTCAGCGCCTTTCCGGCCTTGAACCTGGGTGCCTTGGATTCCGCGATCTTCATGGTCTCACCGGTCCTCGGGTTCCTTCCCTCTCTTGCGGCCCTCTTGGAAACCTCAAAGGTTCCAAAGCCGATCAGCTGAACCTTCTCGTCCTTCTCCAGGGACTCGGAAATCGAATCGAAGACAGCCTTCACTGCAGCCTCCGCATCCTTCTTGGAAAGCTCGGCTTTCTTAGCGACTGCTGCTACCAAATCCATTCTATTCATTATCATTTCCTCCATGGGTACCGCGGAACTGCTGCTTCTTCTGAAATCTCCGTCGGCATTTTCTTTCCTTGGGGACAGAGCTTCCCCTCTCCCTGCACGTTTGCATTATAGCTTTGGAGAAGCGGTCTGTCAACAAAGACAGGGGCTTTTATTCCCCTCCATGGAGAAGCGGAGAAAGCTGCTTATAGATCAGGAAGGTGATGAGCACATCGACCATCCCCTTCGCAAAGGTAAAGGGCAGATTGAAGAGGAGGAGGGATTGGAAGATGCTCTTTACGGACGGAAGAATCGCCTGATAGGCGGCCAGAATCGTCTCCTTCGGCATGAAGTTATAGTAGACCGGATAGACCACATAGAGATTCGACGGCAGAGAGAAGAGCGCCATCACCGCGGCTCCGCTGACGGAAGCGAAAATCGCCCCACGCTTCGTCTTATTCCGCTGATACAAAAATCCCGATACTCCTACAAAGACCGCGCCAAGCAAAAAGTTCGAGAGCTCTCCCACACCGAAGCTCCCGGAGCTTATGCCATGCAAAGCATTCTTGATGAACTCGATGAGGATCCCGTAGAACGGCCCGAGGGCGAAAGCCCCGATGAGCGCCGGGAGATCCGAGAAGTCGAACTTGATAAAGCTTGGGATGAGAAGCGGGAGCGGAATTTCAATCAGCATGAGAAGATAGGCGATCGCGGACAAAATCCCTGCCGCTGTGACCCTCCTCGCGCTTTCCCTGCCCCTCATAAAATACTCGCTCTTTCGAATGCTGCTCTCTTCCTTCATAGGACTCTCTCCTTTCCGTTCCCGGCCGAGGACCGGGAAATCCCCGCGCCCTGAGGCAGTCTCATCAGCGGACTGCCCCACAGGCGTATTTCACTTCGAGAAGCTTCTCCTTTCCGCAGAAAAGGTTCCGCAGAAAACGATACCCCGCTTCCCATTCTTCAGATCCTCGAAAAGGTCCTGTCCCAAAAAGGCAAACGCCCCGGGATTTCCCGGGGCGAAGACTTTAAAAAACATGAACTCTTCTTCCATCCAGACTATACTGTTGGTACCGGAGTCGCACCGGTTCAGCTGCTTTCGCAGGTCGCGGACTTTACCGCCAGTGGGGAATCGCACCCCGCCCTGAAGATGGCTTTATTGTAACGCAAAAGGCCGGAAAATGCAATTTGGCTTTTCTGCTTTTCCGGCGGCATTGCTGCGCGGAAACGGCCGCGCGCAAATCTCCCGCCCTCCCGCCAACCGGATCGGAGCCGAGACGTCTATAGCGCTATGTGATCGTCTCCCGCCGGCTATATCCGAGGTATATGTGCCGCCGGGCGATTGTCCTTCCGCTGACCGGAGCCGCATCATCCGCGCTGTCAAGCGATCATCCCTCCCGCTGACTGAAGCCGAGACGTCTATAGCGCCGCGTAATCGTCTTCCCGCCGGCTATATCCGAGGCATATGTGCCGTCGGGCGATCGTCCCTCCGCTGACCGGGTCCACATCACCCGCATCACCGGGCGCTCGTTCTCCCGCCGCTTGAATCCAGGGCCGCTCAGTCCTCTTCTCCCAGCCCGCAGTCCAGGGAGAAGTACCAGGCGCCGTCCCAGTGAAAGCGAAGGTCCCGGAGAGAGAGCTTCTTCCCTTTCAGCATCCCTGACAGCTTCTCCATGAGGAGAGCCCGAAGCCTTTCCAGAAAATACTCTCTCGCCTCCGCCGCATTTTCCCCAAGATGATAGGGATCCACCCGCTCTCCCTCGCCCCGACACTTTTCCACGAAATCTCTCAGCACATTGGCCTGGCAGAGCCAGTCCGCCGTGAGGGCTCTCCCGAGAAAGCAGTCCGACACCTCCTTTTGCCGTTTCATGCCGGAGAAGTCTCGATAATAGGCCGCAATGAGGAGCTGGGCGATCACCGTCCCGTTGCTGTTCTCCGCCGTGTTCCAGCCCGCATAGGCGCTGATCCTGTCCTGAAGTCCCATCTTCACCATGAGATCCATGAAAAGATTGTCGGCTCCGTTCGCCATCGCGACATCAGAAAGCCCCACGGCCCTTTGATATCTTTTCTTATAATATTCAATATAGCGGAGAAGCTCCAGCGGGTTCATGCTGTTTCGGAAGCGAAGATCCGCCTTCTCCTGCTCCATGGCCTCGAGCTGTCCCACCCCGGAGGCGTGAATGGCGAGCATACAGTCCGAATCCGAGGCCGCGTCGGCTGTAAGCGCTCCCGCGGACAGAAGCTGCCATCGGATGCTCTCCCCGAGAGCCCGGTCCTCATATTTCGGAATCATGGCCGCAGCGCTGAGGGAGGAGAAGCGCAGATAGACAGACGGCGTCCAGCCGACCTCCAGATTAAAGATCCTCGCAAAGAGGACAGAGCCCGCTTCATCCGCACCCGGATAGATATAGGCCCGGTCAAAAAGCCTCTCCTCCCGGAGCTTCTCCTGAATCAGCTTCTGGTCCGATGCCGCATAGCCGTACTCCGCCGTATCATCCTTCGGAATCGTGAGCGTATCGAAGACTCCGTCCCGGAGAAGGCATATGCTCCTTAGGTTCATCGAAAGATCCAGCTTCCTCCGACGGAGGAAATCCTCCAGATATCGCTCCGGAATCTTCCCCTTCAGTAAGGGAAGCTCTGCCCTCTCCTCCTCCGCCGCCTCTCCTCTCTCCAGCTTATCCAGGAGATATCCATATCTCCAGATCAAATAGCCGTAGTCCGCCCAGTAATCCGGGTCCTCCTGGGCGCTGTTGTAGGCGGCGGCCCTTGCGACGAGATGAAGTGCATGGATCTTAAGACCCGGTGCCCTCCTTCTAAGCTCCGAAAAGCGCCGCATCCTCTCCTCACAGCTCTCCATCCCCTCCTCATGGATCCGGGAGCCGATCAGATTTCCGTAGAGGAGGGTGTCCACAGAGAGGATCGCATAGCTGCATTCCTCCGCGTGGGAGAAGATCCAGTCCCAGATCCTCTCCCGCTCCGCCGCCCTTTTCAAGCTGCCCATCAGAGCCCGCTCCGGGCGGAGGATGCTGAGACAGTCCGTCATCAGACTCAGCTGATAGGGAAAATCATAATTGCAGTCCCGATCGTCGAGGGGAACATATAATACTTTTTTCATCGCGCGCCTCTCCTTAGGCCCTGCTCCTTAAAGCTCCCTTTCCGAAATCCTCCTCAGCCCTTTAAACCGGAGGTGGAAATCCCATCCATCAGATATCTTTGGCAGAAGAGGAAGACCAGCAGAATCGGCAGCATGAAAAGCGCCGTCGCCGCCATCATTCCCGCCCAGTCCACTGTGTGCTCATTCATATAGGAATAAAGTCCCAGGGAAAGCGTATAGTGATCGCTCCTGTTCGCATAGAGCAAGGGCCCCATAAAGTCGGAAAAGGTATACATGAAGCTGAAGATGGTGATGGTGGCAAGCCCCGGGCGGGAGAGCGGAAGGATCACGGAGCGAAAGATCCTGAGCCGCCCCGCGCCGTCGATCTCCGCGGCCTCCATCAGCTCATCGGGGATGGTCAGCATGAACTGGCGAAGGAGCACGATATAAAAGGGATAGCCGCAGAAGGCGGGGATGATGAGCGGCCAGAAGCTCCCGGTCAGATGCAGAAGCGTCCAGAGCCGATAGAGCGGGACCATCGTCACCGTATAGGGAATCATCATGCTGGAGAGAATGATGCCGAAGAAAAGCTCCCTTCCTCTCCAGCGGATCTTTGAGAGGGAAAAGGCGACCAGCGGTGTGCTGAATAAGGTCCCGAGCACATTCATTCCGCTGACCCAGATCGTATTCGCGAAATATCTCCAGTAGGGGATCTGCGCGAAGACCTTCCGGAAATTTTCAAATGCGAAGTGCTCCGGCCAGAGTCCGCGCGAGCTGTCAAAGATCCTCTCATTCGTCTGAAAAGCGGAGGAGAGCATGATGAGAAGCGGGAAAAGAAAAATCACGGCCGCAAGCAGCACAAGAATCGTCGGAAGCAGCCGGGAAAATCCCGCAGCAGACTTTTTAAGCATTCTGATCTCCTCCCCTATTTTTCGTCCACAAAGCGGCCGCCGATCCGGGTAAAGGCGACGCTGAACAAAAGCACAGCCAGAAAGAGAATCCAGGCCATCGCCGAGGCGGTCCCCATTTTCAGCCTGGAAAAGGCATTCTGAAAGAGATAGAGCGGATACATGAGAAGGCTGTTCCCTCTCCCGGCTTCTGCGCCGCTGCTCAGATTGCCGGACTGCGCACTGCACAGGATATAGACCTGGGTGAAATACTGCGTGGCATTGATGATCGAAAGCACGATCTGGTAGAGAAGGACATGCGCGATCCCGGGGATTGTGACATAGCAAAACTGCCTCCACATTCCCGCCCCGTCCAAAGAGGCCGCCTCGTAGAGCTCCGCCGGAATATCCCCCATCGCCGCAAGGAGGATGACGATGGTCGCGCCGATCCCCCAGCTGCTCATGAGGACAAGAGCCGGAATCGCGGCCTTCGGATCCCCGAGCCAGTTCACACCCGGAATCCCAAACAGCTTCAGAAAACGGTTCAGATAACCGCTCAGGGGATCCAGTATGATGATCCAGACCATGGTGGAGGCCACGGCCGGAAAGATCGAGGGGAGGAAAAATACAGAGCGGAAGAAGCCCTTTCCGATCCTGAGAGGCTTTAAAAGAAGAGCGAGAAGCAGAGAAAGCGAGATGGAGACCGGCACAAAAAGCGCGGTATAGTACAGCGTATTCTGTATGCTCTTCCAAAAAAGCTTATCGTGGAAAAGGGAAGTATAATTCCTCATGCCGACAAATACCGGGGCCTTCACGGCGCTGAAATCCGTAAGGCTGTAGTAGGCCGACATCAGAATCGGATAGAGGCTGAAGCAGGCGAACCCGATCAGCCACGGAAGCAAAAAGAGGAGTCCCTCCCGCTCCGCTCTCTTCTCCCTTTTCCTCATAGCTCCCTCCTTCTCTCTTTCCTTTATCAAAGCAAAGACTCCCTCAAAGAATCAGCAGACAAATCCCCCGCATCCCTTCGCCGCACAATATCGGTATCCCCTGCCGCTGACAAAATCCACGGCGAGCTTTGCAAATCCCGCAAAGGTTTCGAAATGCGGCGAAAGAGAATGCATCAGATCCGGTCAGCGGGAGATCGCGTCCACGCTCTTCTTCATCTCCGAGACAGCCTCCTCCGGGCTCCCTCCCAGGAGAACGGAGTCCACCGCGCTGTTGATCGCTGCACTGTACTCCTTTAAGAAGGGGGCGTTCGGCATCGTCACAAGCTCCGCATCGGAGAGAACCTCGCGGTAGACCTCATTCGTCCCCTCCATAAGATCCGGGTCCGTGAGAAGATCCCGCCTTGCGGGAAGCTGGACATTTTTTACGGCAAAGTCCTTCGCGCCCTCTCCAAGCGTCATGTATTTCAGGAAATCCCAGGCCCCGTCCTTGTTCTTCGCCGTGGACGGGATATAGAGATTCGAGGTCTCGAGATAGCTGTAATGCTTCTCCCCCTGGGAGGCATAGGACGGAATCATCGTGACTCCGAAGTCCAGTCCGGCGTCCTTTGCCATATCATAAAACCAGGGGCCGTCGATCCGAAGCGCCTGTTCTCCGGAGAGGAAAGGATCCTGCGCGGTGTTGAGCTTCGAATTTCCGGAGCTGATATAGCTGTTCACAGAGGATGCTCCGAATTCCTTCACATAATCCGAGAGGTAGTCCAGTGTCTTTCGGAAGCCTTCGTTATCCGGCGTGAGCTGATCCGGGGTTCCGAAATTCGTCCCGGCCGCATAGCTGAGACAAGGCCAGGCATAGCCCCCGGGGACAAAGGGTGCGCCGAGCTCCTTCAGCGTTCCGTTCTCGACCTTCGTGAGCTTTTTACTCATTTCCTGGAGCTCCTCCATGGTCTTTGGCGGCTCGGTATAGCCTCCCTCCTGGAGCAGCTTCTTATTATAATAGAGCGCCATGACATTCGAGCTGATCGGAAGAGCGTAGAGCTTCCCGTCGACCTCCTGCTGCGCGATCGCGCCGTCCAGGAAAAGCTTCCGGTCAAGCTTCTCCTTCTCGATATATTCCTCCAGCGGGAGCGCGATATTCTGCGCGGCATAGTTTGAGATATTGCTTCCGAAATCATCGGTGATATCCGGCCCGCTGCCCCCGGAGATCCCGGCGATCACCTTCTGCTGATCCGGGGTGCTGAGTCCGACAACCTTATAGCGGTCCTGACTCTTATTATAGCCGTCGATGATTTCCTCTATGCGCTTCCCCTCTTCTCCGCCCCAGAGATACCAGAAATTCACGACCTCCTGTCCGTCTCCCTTCCCGGCGTCCGCTGTCTTCCCCTCTCCGCTCTCCTTCTCGGAAAGCTCTGTCTCCGCGCTCTTTGAAGCGCCGCAGGCTGAAAGAAGCGCCGCCGCCATGATTGCCGTCACCGATAAAAACAAGCCTTTTTTCATAAATCCCTCCTTAATGCGGCCGCATCATAGCCTGAAGCTCTTTTCCATAGGCCGCTCCGCATCATTCTTCTTTCCCCTGACTATAAAACGATGAGATTCTATTTTCAAGATTCCCCGCATTTTCTGAACTCTCTTTCTAAGTCTCTTCCTATTTTGCATAATTATATTCTATTTCAGGCCTGGATATTTGTATGTTAAGCATGGATTTAGAAAATATTTTCCGAGCCATCTCCCACTGCTTTTGACAGTTTCTCCCCCATGAAGTAAGATCCCGATGTCAGACCGTGCCCCGCAGCCGGGCCTTGGAAAGGAGTTCTCATGCAAAAGAAGATCGCTGTAGTGACGGGAGCATCATCCGGAATCGGGGAGGCCGCGGCAGAGCGGATCTCAAGGCTTGGCTTTCGGGTAATCGGAATCGGGCGGAGCTTTTCGGAGAAGGAACGAGGCTTCGAAGCGCTGTCCATGGATTTACTGGATTTTGGCCCGCTTCGGGAATTTCTGCGCTCTCTCCGAAGAGAGGGGGAAATTTCTCTTCTTGTGAATAGCGCCGGAGTCGCGTATTATGGTCTTCAGGAGGAGCTTGGGGAGAAGGCGCTTCGGGAGCTTATCCGAACGGATCTCGAGCTTCCCATCCTGCTCACAGCGCTCTGTCTCCGCGAGCTCAAGAAAAATCGCGGGCAGCTCATCAATATCTCCTCCGTGACGGCGCGCTGCCCCGCTCCTCGGGCAGCGGCCTACGGAGCGGCGAAGGCCGGTCTCCTCCGCTTTGGAGAGAGCATCTTTGAGGAGGGAAGGAAGGCCGGACTCCGGGTGAGCACCATACTCCCGGACATGACGGAAAGCGGACTCTACCGAAACGCGGACTTTACGGTATCGGAAGAGCCTCTCGCCCGTTTGCTCCCGGAGGATGTCGCAGATGCCCTGGAATTCATCCTGACAAGGCGGGAGGGGGTCTGTATCTCAGAGCTTGTACTGAAGCCGCAGCTCAAGGGGATTCGAAAAAAGACAGGCTGATCTCCGCCGCACTGCCGCTTCACGGCTCTTGACAGCCGCATTCCCCGGGCAGCGGCGCTTCACAGCACTTGTTGCTCGCCTTCCCCGGACAGCCGCGTCCCACACGTTCAGGACAGCAGGCCCATTGGCGCACTCTTTTGGGGCGGCAGACCCATGGGCGCGGACCTTTCCCGGCCGCATCAGCATTTCCGCAACAATATCATTGACACCGTGACAGAATAGTGTTATCCTATCTGCGATGTTAGCACTCGATAGTGTCTATTGCTAACAGATTGTGGGGAGGACGAAGGTGAAGGAAGGCAGCAGAGCTTCCGGCACTTACAGAGCCCGGCGGCAGTCGGGTGATAGAGGGGATTTTCATATGAATATAAAGGATGCCGTAGACTGGCTGCAAAAACAGATTCAGAGAGACAGAAAGCTCGCAGCAAAGGAAAAGGCGCGTGTGGAAAAAAAGCGCGCGGCCTCAGCGGAGCGGAGCGGGGCCGACGAGGCCCCTGTTTCATCCCCCCGGACCGATCCCACAGATCCTACGAGGTCTCTCCGCCCTGAGGGCGGGGCCCTCCCTTCCGCAGAAGCCGGAGAGGCTCTGCCGGAGGAGGAAAAGAAAGAAGGAGCAGGAGGATATCAAATGACAGCGATACCAATCTATAATGTAATGGTCCTGCCGCATTCCTATATCTATTTTCAGACCCAGAACTTCCGGAGTCTGGCGGGAAACGAGGTCCAGCAGGGGGACCATATTTTACTTTTAATTTTGAAGGAGGAGACCGGGAGGGATCAGATCCGTCCCGACAGCTTCTATCCGATCGCCGTAGAGGGAAGTGTCACAGAGATCAACGCGGAGGGCTATCTCGTCGTCCGCACCGGAAACCGGGCCAGGGTCGAGGAGGTCCATGTGGACGAGGAGGCCCGCATTACGGTTCGGACCTCCAGCCTATACGATGTCGACGATCTGGACAGGGAGGACTCCCGTAAAAGGCTTTTGGAGATCAAGGCGGAGCTGAAAGAGCTCGCATCCCGCTTCCGCGGCGGAAATGTGATGCAGACCATGATCGATCAGTATTCCACGATCCAGGAGGTGGCGGCGATCCTCTCCCCCTGGCTCAGCATCTCGAATGAGGAGCGCTATGCGGTGCTCCGGGAGGACCGACTCTCCGTCCGCTTCCAGATGCTGGAAAAGATCATCTACGAATACGCGGAGGTGACAAAGGTCACGACGGATGCCAGAGAGCAGCAACAGGAGGACTACCAGAAGGTCTACCGCGAGCAGGCCCTTCAGAAGCAGATCGACTATCTCCAGAAGGAGCTGGATGAGATGCACCCGGAGAAGGTCTCCGATCTTAGGAAGCTGGAGCTGAAGATCGGAGAATCGGGCATGAACGAGACCGCAAGGCGGGAGTGCGAGAAGGTCTTAAACCGCCTGAAGCAGGAGGGCATGAACGGGCAGGAGGCCGGGATGCTCTATGACTATCTCGACTTCATGACAAGCCTCTCCTGGAAAAAGGAGGAGCCGAAGGAAATCTCCCTCGATCAGGCGGAAAAGGTCCTGGATGAGGACCACTTCGGCCTGAAAAAGGTCAAGGAGAGAATCATACAGCAGATCGCCGTGATGAATCTGAAGAAGCAGCAGTCCGGCTCCATCCTCCTCTTTGTGGGCGCACCCGGAACCGGGAAGACCAGCATCGGAAAGTCCATCGCGAAGGCTCTGGGGAGGAAGTATGCCCGCGTCAGCCTGGGCGGAGTGAGAGACGAGGCGGATATCCGGGGGCACCGCAGGACCTATATCGGTGCCATGGCGGGGAGGATCATGGACGGCATCCAGAAGGCGGCCGTCTCCAATCCCGTGATGGTTCTGGACGAGGTGGACAAGCTCTCCAGCTCCTACAACGGAGACCCCGCTTCCGCCCTTTTGGAGGTCCTGGACCCGGAGCAGAACAACAGCTTCACCGATCACTATATGAATGTCCCCTATGACCTCTCCGACGTGCTCTTCATCTGCACGGCGAACAGCGTGGACACCATCCCGTCTCCGCTCCTAAACCGCATGGAGCTGATCCAGTTCCAGGGCTATACGCCCACGGAGAAGTTTGAAATCGCAAAGCGGCACCTCCTGCCGAAGGCGCTCTCCTCGGTCGGTCTTACGGAGGAGAATGTGGAGCTCACGGAGGATGCCCTTCGGACCATCATATCCGACTACACCAGAGAGGGCGGTGTCCGAGGACTCAAAAAGAGGATGGACACACTCTGCCGCATCGCCGCGGTCCGCTCCGTGCGGGGACAGGGCGAAAAGATCCGGGTGGAGAAATCCGAGCTCCGGGACTTTCTGGACATGCACCCTCTGAACCACCGCGAGGTAAAGGACGAGGGAAAGCCCGGCGTCGTGACCGGACTCGCCTGGACCGCCGTCGGAGGAGAGATCCTCTACGTCGAAACTCTCCCCACAAAGGGAGACGGCAAGATCACCATCACCGGACAGCTCGGCGATGTCATGAAGGAGTCCGCGCAGATCGCGGTGAGCCTCGTAAAATCCATGTTTCCGGACAGGATCTCCGTCTTTAAGGAGAATGATATCCATATCCATGTGCCGGACGGCTCCACGCCGAAGGACGGCCCCTCCGCCGGCATCACGCTGACGACCGCGATTGCGAGTCTCGTGACCGGGCACGCCGTCACACCCAGAATCGCGATGACCGGAGAGGTCTCCCTCGAGGGGAATGTGAATCCGATCGGAGGACTGCCGGAGAAGCTCATGGCCGCCCAGCGCGCCGGTGTCCGGAAGGTCCTGCTCCCAAAGGATAATGTGGACGACCTCCGGGATGTTCCGGAGGAGGTAAGGGAGAAGCTCGAGATCGTCCCTGTCGAGACCGTAGAGGAGGTTTTAAAGCTCACGGGAATTAAGAGCGCGGCCGCAGCGCAGGCCTGATTCTGATGAAATTCTGATAAAATAATCCAAAAACCGGGCCGGAGAAATCTCCGGCCCGGTTTTTTCGGACTGCCATTTGAAATTGCAGCTTAAGATCAGGATTCCGGAAAAGTTTTCACTTCATTTCTGAAAAAAAAACGTTTCCACTGTTCCCCCTTCCTCCTTCCTATGTTATACTTATAGTGTTTTGCTATAGATTGAACCGGCTCCCTCGTGCTCTCACAGCTTCTGTGCGGACGCGATGCGCTGCCGGATCTTTAAACAGGAATCGCCGCAGGATTTACAGAGCTCAGTGCATCGGAAGACGGGACGTAAGAGAGAGGAGACGGAGAATCCCAAAGGAAGGCGGCGCGAGGGGAAGCGTTATGGAAAAAAAGGGAAACAGTCTTCTGGAGACCAGGCGAAAAAACCGTGTTCTGATTAAAAATTCCATCTTCAGAAACCGGAATATCACAAGGACAGAGATCGCGGAGAGGCTCTGCCTCACCAAGGCCACCATCACGACAAGCGTCAATGAGCTTCTGAGGGAGGGGATCCTGGAGGAGCTCCCCCTATCCCGGGAGGCCCTCGTCGGCTCCTATGGGAGAAAGCCCGTTTCCCTCGCCTTTCGCGCGGAAGCGGGGACTGCGGTCGGCATTGAGCTCGGGGCCTATCAATCCCGGGGTGTTCTCATGGATATGAAGGGCAGAGTCCTGAAGGAGCGCTCCGCGGGTCCCGCAAATCCCTCCTATGAGCACATGTTCCGCGAGCTGAGGGAAATGATCCAATACCTCCTCCCCGAGGAGAGGCGGCGTTTCCTGGGGATCGGCATCGGCCTCCCCGGCTTTATCGACAATGAGAAGGGCGTGATTCTCCGCTCACCGAAGGCCCGCTGGAGCGGGCGGGCCCTCGCGAGAGAGCTCTATAAGGTCTTCCGCGAGCCGGTCCATATCGATAACCACGTCCGGCTCCGCGCCATCGGGCAGGATATGATCATGCGGGACAGGGGCATCGCCTCCTTCGCCTACTTCTTTCTGTCCAGAGATGTCTCCTGTCCGATGATCGTACAGAATGAGAGTCTGTCCGGCTCCAGCTGCGGCGCCGGAGCGCTCGGAAAAGTCCTGCTCTCCGTCGACCATGAGAGCGGTGTCTGCCGCTCCGTCGATGAGCTTGCGAGCGAGCGGGCACTCTTCGAGCGCTGTCAGAAGCTCCTGCTGGAGGGAAGGGCGCCGGAGCTGCAAAAGGTTCTCGAGCAGGAGGGAAAGCTCTCCATCGATCTCCTTCTCGCCATGGAGGAGGCGGGGGATGAAATCATCCGTGGCTGCTTCCGGGAGACTCTGAGATATGCCGGGGCCGCCCTCGCAAATGTAGTGAATCTCTTAAATCCCGAGCTCGTGGTCGTGGACGCGAGCATTCTGCAAAATGCGATGAACCGGGGAATCCTCCTGGAGGAGTCCAAAAAATATTTCTACAGCCTGAACAAGGGGGTCCGCCTGCTCTTTGTCCCCTTCCATAAAAACCGCGGCGCGGTCGGCGCGGCCTACAGCGTGATCCAGAGAAACTTTCTGGACCGCTGAGGAGGAGCCCGCAGAGCTCTTTTCGTAATATAATCCGCCGCCGGGCGCAGGCATTTCTCGAGGAAAAGAGCCTTCCGGCCCCGCCGAATGTATGATAATTTTATAAAAAAGGAGGGGGGAGACGCTTTCGCGCCTCTCCCCTCTTTTGAGGATAGTCCGGGACCGGCCGAAGCCGGCCCCAGGAGCAGCCACAGAGCACGGCACTCAGCCCTTCAGCGGCCGTTTCCTGCTGTGCCTGTCGATAATCGCCTGCTGCTCCTTTGTGAGCTTAATTTCATGGTCCTCCCCGTCCAGCTCCCTGTGTCCGACGTGATCACAGTGCCCCGCATGGGCGTAGCTGCAGTAGGCACAGGAGCCGTACTTCTTATGCTCCCGCCGAAGACTCAGAATAACATAAAGCACAATGAGCAGTATGATCGCTCCCACAATGAAATTTCCCATGAAATGCTCCTTTCTCTCCGGTCAGAGGCCGGAGTTTTTTGCATCCTCCGCCTAGGCCCTGGCGGCGGTCGCTCTCTCTACCGCGGTCTCCGCCGAGCCGCTGAGCGCTGTCGCTTCCTTGTAGGGCCGGAAGAGCCCCCAGATGCCGAGCCCGATCAGTGCGAGCGCGACGATCGTGAAGACATTAAAGCTCACGACTCCTGCGATCAGGCCGCCGATCTGGTAGATGACAAGGGATACGCAATAGGCCAGACTGCATTCCCAGGCGATGGCAAAGAGCGTCCACTTTCCGTTGTTCATCTCTCTCCGAATCGCTCCGATCGCCGCAAAGCAGGGAGCGCAGAGAAGGTTAAAGGCAAGGAAGCTGTAGCCCGCGATGCCGTTTCCAAAGTACTCATGCACCTGCTGCCAGATCTGGTCTCCGTTTTCCGCAAGCTCCTCCGCACCGCTGTAATGGAAGAGGGTGCCGAAGGTACCGACGATATTCTCCTTCGCGATGAGGCCGGTGACTGCCGCGACGACGGCCTTCCACTTCCCCCAGCCAAGAGGAGCAAAGAGCCAGGCGATCCCGTTTCCGATCACAGCGAGGATACTGTTGTCCATATCATCCTCTCCCAGAAGCTGAAGCTGGAAATTGAAGCGGGAGAGGAACCAGACGAGGATCGTCGCGAGCAGGATGACGGTACCCGCCTTCTTGACGAAGGACATGGCGCGCTCCCAGACGCTCTTTAAGACGTCGATCACTCTGGGAAGATGATAGGCGGGGAGCTCCATGACAAAGGGGGCCGGCTCCCCGGCGAACATCTTCGTCTTCTTTAAGACGATCCCGGAAAAGACGATCGCGGCAATCCCGAGGAAGTAGGCCGACCAGCCGATCCAGGCGGAATTGTTGAAGATCGCGCCCGCTATGATGCCGATGATCGGGAGCTTCGCGGAGCAGGGGATGAAGGTCGTCGTCATGATCGTCATCCTCCGGTCTCTCTCATTTTCCACCGTGCGGGAGGCCATGACGCCCGGGACGCCGCAGCCGGAGCCGATCAGCATCGGGATAAAGGACTTCCCGGAGAGACCGAACTTCCGAAAGATCCTGTCCATGATGAAGGCGATGCGGGCCATATAGCCGCAGCCCTCCAAAAAGGCGAGGAAGAGGAAGAAGGTGATCATCTGCGGCAGGAAGCCGATGACGGCGCCAAGACCCGCGACGATACCATCCAATACCAGGCCCGAGAGGACCTCTCCCGTTCCGAGTGCCTCCAGTCCCGCGGAGACAAGCCCCGGGACAGAGGGAAGATCTATGAGGCCGAAGAAGCTCCAGGGATCCGAGCCGAAGAGCACATCGTTCACCCAGTCCGTCATCGCCGTACCGACGGTCTGGATGGAGACATAGTAGACGACGAACATGATGAGCGCAAAGATCGGAATCGCGAGGAAACGGTTCGTGACGATCTCATCGATCTTGTCGGAGGTGCTCAGTCCGTTCCTTTTCTTCTTTTTATAGGCGGCGGAGATGATGCTCTGAATGTAGCTGTAGCGCTCATTCGTGATGATGGACTCCGCATCATCATCCTCCTTCTTCTCGACCTCTGCGATCAGGGACTCGATATTGACGCTCTTTCCGGGCTCCTTCATCTCGTTTCGGATCTTGTCATCCCGTTCAAAGAGCTTCACCGCGAAGAAGCGCTGCTGCTTCTCCGGAACGGAGGAGCTGATCTTGTCCTCGATCTCCTGGATCGCCTCCGCGACATCGGGCTTGAATTTGTGCACGACCTCGGTGCCCTCACCGCTCTTCGCCACCCGGACAGCGAGCTCCGCCGCCTCCTTCACGCCCTTTCCGCGGAGCGCGGAGATGCTCACGACCTTGCAGCCCATCGCCTTCTCGAGCTCCTTCAGATTGATGACATCGCCGCTCTTTTCGACGACATCCATCATATTGATCGCCATGACGACGGGGATCCCGAGCTCCTTCAGCTGCGTGGAAAGATAGAGATTTCTCTCGAGATTGGTTCCGTCAACGATATTCAGAATCGCATCCGGCCTTGTGTTGATGAGGTAGTTTCTCGCCACCACCTCCTCCAGTGTATAGGGAGAGAGGGAATAGATGCCGGGGAGATCCGCGATGGTCACATCACTGTGCCCCTTGAGCTTCCCCTCCTTCTTCTCCACGGTGACGCCCGGCCAGTTTCCGACGTATTGATTGGATCCGGTCAGCTGATTGAAAAGTGTCGTCTTGCCGGCGTTGGGATTACCCGCCAGCGCGATCGTGATTGCCATAACTATGCCTCCTTACTTCAACTCTATCTGTACCATCTCCGCGTCGCTCTTCCGGACAGAGAGCTCATAGCCTCTGACCGTGATCTCCACGGGGTCGCCGAGCGGCGCGACCTTCCGGACGTAGAGCTCCGCCCCCTTCGTGATCCCCATATCCATGATCCTTCTCTTCACGGCGCCCTCTCCCGTGAGCTTCGTCACTACCGCCGTCTGCCCCGGGCGCATCTCCCTCAATGTCATATTCCCCTCCTTCACTCACCACTCCTAAACCATAATGCGGTTCGCCATTTCCTTGCTGATCGCAACACGCGCTTCCTTTACCTTGACGATCACATTGCCCGCCGAGGTGGAAATGACAGTCACCTCCCCGCCGACCACGAAGCCCAGATCGCTCAGATGCTGTCTCACCTCGCTGCTTCCGCCGATCTTCTGGATCGTCTGGGCCGTCCCTGTCCCCGCCAATGTCAATGGCACCATCTCCGCCTCCTTACCGCCAGCCGTCAATTCGGCCAGCATAATTGTAGCCTTGCCTAACTGCCAGAATAAATTAGCATCGTCTAACCTAAAAGTCAATGATTTAATTGCATTTCTCCAAAAAAATAGTAAACTATCTTTAATCCCCGGAGAGGCCGAGATCTGCCGCCCCGGTATTTATTGTGAGCATGGATCCTGCGCGCGGCCCGGAGTTTCGTCGAAGCGGAAAGAAAAGGATGAGGCGGCGGAGACAAAAGAGAAAAGCGGGGAAAAGGACAGCGGAGAGAAAAAGAGGACGGGAAATGAAAGCATACGAAACACATGAGTCGGAGGAAAATTATCTGGAGAGCATCCTGATGCTCTCCATCGATCATCGAAATGTGAGGGCGATCGATATCGCGAATATGCTGGGCTTTTCGAAGCCCAGCGTGAGCGTAGCTCTGAAGCGCCTCCGGGAGGAGGGAAAGGTGGAGGTCGATGAGAGAGGCTTCCTGAGCCTGACCGAGACGGGCCTTAAGATCGCGCAGTCTACCTATGAGAAGCATCTCGTTCTGACCGATGTTCTGGTGGCGCTCGGGGTCAATGCCTACACGGCCTCCCAGGACGCCTGCCGGATCGAACACGTGCTGAGCCCGGAATCCTTCTCAAAGATCAAGGAATACTATCACGCCCACTGCAAGGTGGAGCCGAAGGTCTGAGAAAATTTGTCCCCACCCGCATAGCGGGTGGTTTTTTTCTTCGCAATGCTTCCCTTGCTTTGCAAGCGAAGCTCCTGCTCAGCAGGCTAAAGCCAAAAGCCAAATAAAGAAGCTCCTCCATCGGCCCGAAAGCGGGCGGATGGAGGAGCTTCTTCATTTCGCTGAAAGGTCCTGCTGACAGAAGCTTCCTTCTCGAAAATGTCAGCAGAACCTTCCGATATGCCTTCTGTCCCGCAGCGCGCGGGACTTATCTTCCCAAACGCGGCGTAAGACGGGCTATGCACAAACAGACAAAGCGGCTCTTCGGAAGGGGAGCTCCGTCAGCGATACCGGAGTCAGGCGGCGGTTCCCGCTTTCAGCAGTCTCCCCTTCTCCTCCTCTCTCTTCTCCCGCTCCAGCTCCTCCTCGGGGAGAAGCTTCGTCATGCTCTTCATCCCGATCGCTATCGTAGAGACATTGTGGAAGAGCGCGGAGCTTGCGGGCGGAAGGATGCTTGCTACGCCAAGTCCGATGAGGAGCGCGTTGAAGCCGATGATGAAGTGATAATTCTCCTGAATTCTCTCCATCAGGCGCATGCTCAGCTTCCGGAGAACGACGAGCTCATAGAGATCCCCCTCCGATATCGTGATGTCCGCGACCTCCTTTGCGATGGCCGCCCCGGCGCTGATCGCGACCCCCGCGTCCGCCTCGGAGAGAGCCGGTGAATCATTGATTCCGTCTCCCGTCATGATGACCTTCCGTCCGGCCTCGTGCTCCCTCCGGATAAAGGCCGCCTTTTCCTCCGGAAGAACCTCCGCAAAATACTCGTCGACTCCGACCAGCTTTGCGACAGCCGCCGCGGTCCGCCGGCTGTCTCCAGTCATCATCACCACCTTGTCGATGCCGAGCTTCCTCAGCTCCCGTATCACCGCGGGACCCTCCTCGCGGAGCGGATCGGAGATCAGGATGACGGCGGCCAGCTTCCCCTCCACCGCGAGATAAAGATGGGAGAAGTGCTCCGGGAGATTCCGGAATTTCTCCTCATCCCCCTCCGGGATCAGGCAGTGCTCATCCTCGAAGATGAAGTGATAGCTTCCGATAAAGACGCGCTTTCCCTCATAGATACTGGAAATGCCGTGCGCGACCACATACTCCACCTTCGAGTGGCGCTCCTCGTGGCGGAGCTTCCGCTTCTTTGCCTCCTTCACGACGGCGTTCGCCATGGAGTGCGGGTAGTGCTCCTCCAGGCAGGCCGCCATCCGGAGCATCTCGTTCGGATCCTCTCCTCCGAAGGTGATGATATCCACCACCTGCGGGGAGGCGTGGGTCAGCGTCCCGGTCTTATCGAAGACGATGGTCTTCGCGTCGGAGACGGCCTCCATGAACTTCCCTCCCTTGATGGAGATCCGGTATTTCCCGGCCTCCCGCATCGCGGAGAGGACGGCGACCGGCATGGAAAGCTTCAGGGCGCAGGAGAAGTCCACCATCAAAAAGGCGAGGGCCTTTACCGGGTTCCGGGTGAGGAGATAGGTGAGCACCGCCCCTCCCAGGCTGTAAGGGACGAGCTTATCCGCAAGATGGGAGGCTCTGTCCTCCGTCTCCGACTTTAGCTTCTCGGACTCCTCAATCATGCGGACGATCCGGTCGTAGCGCCCGGAGCCGGCCTCCTGCTCCACCAGGATCCGGCATTCCCCCTCTTCGACGACCGTGCCCGCGTAGACCATGCCGCCGACCGTCTTCCGGACCGGCATGGACTCCCCTGTCATGGAGGCCTGATTTACCATCGCCTCCCCCGCGGAGAGCTTCCCGTCGAGCGGGATCATATTTCCCGTGCGGACCACGATTTCCGAGCCGGTCTTCACCTCATTGATCGGAAGGAGGAGCTCCTGCCCGTTCACGACGACCCAGACCTTGTCCACATTTAAAGACATGGTGCGGGCCAGATCATCCACGGATTTTTTGTGCGTCCACTCCTCCAGCGTCTCTCCGATCGAGAGCAGGAACATGACGGAGGAGGCGGTGCCGAAATCCCCCCGGAGCATCGAGCTTGTGATCGCGACGGCATCCAGGAGCGGAACCTCGATCTTTCCCCGGAGAAGACAGCCTATGCCCCGGAGGAGGAAGGGGACGGACTTAATGAGTGAGAGCGCGATCTTAAGGGGCGCCGGATAAAAGAGAACATTGATGACCCGCTCCGCGATGGCCCGGGCAAGCCTGTCCTCGTAGCCTCGATTTAAAGCCCGCCCCGTGCGCTCCGGGACGAGGGACTCATTCCCCTCATAGCGAAACCGTGCCAAGGCGCGGACGATCCCGCTCCGCTCTCCGCGATACAAAATGACGGCATCCCCGGTCCTGTCATAGACCTTTACCTCTCTGACATCCTGCAGTCTCCGGAGATAGTACTCCAAAATGTCGGCTTCCCGGAGGCTCATGCGGGGGCGCATCACATGGATGCGGAGCCGCCCGGGGGATTCATGTAAAATCTGACATTTCATGCTCTTCCTTTTCTCTCCTTTTCTCTCTCGAAAGCCCTCTTCCTTCTAAGCGGCAGAGGGCGGACTCATCGGGCATTTCTCAGGACAAAGGAAGAGGGAGGCGAAATGCTCCGCCCCCCTGTCCCCTTGAAGTCCTCTCAGACCTCCTTCGCATCGTCCTCGATCGCCTTCTCATCCTCGATGACAGCGGCGGCCTTCTCCTCTGCGCGCTTCTCATTGATGCGCTTTGCATCCTCCAGGATATCGCTGGCATTTTCCCGGACGCAGCTATGGACCTTCATGACACAGTCCTGCGCCCTCAGAGCAGCGGCAGTCGCCTCCGTATAGACCTTCTTTGCGTCATCGCTGGAGAGAATCTTCAGCCCAGCGGTTCCAAAGAGGACACCGCCCGCGAACAGACCAAGCTTTTTCCAATCACAGAAAAACATATTTTGCCTCCCTTATTACTATCCTATCCTCTGCGTTTTCTCCGCAGTTGTCTCTTTCCTATCCTCAACGTAGGTCATTGTAAACGCTGTCAGCCCGCAAAGTCAATACTAACAGTCCGATAGAAGCTTCTAATCTTTTCTCCGCTCTCTCCTTCCGAGGAGGCGCATGGAGTTCAGGATGCAGATGACCGCGACCCCGACATCCGAGAAGACGGCGGCCCACATATTGGCAAGCCCCAGGGCACTGAGAAGCAGGATGCAGATCTTTACGATCAGGGCGAAGGCGATATTCTGCACGGCAATCCGAATGACGCGCCTTGCGATCCGGATGACCTCCGGGAGCCTCCCGATATCATCATCCATGATGACGACATCCGCGGCCTCGATCGCGGCGTCCGAGCCCATGGCCCCCATGGCGATCCCGACATCGGCACGGGAGAGTACCGGAGCATCGTTGATGCCGTCCCCGATGAAGGCGAGCACCCCCTTCCTGCCCTTTTCCCTCTCCTCCGAGAGCAAAAGCTCCAGCTTCTCGACCTTTCCCTCCGGGAGAAGCTCCGCGTAGACCTTGTCGGCCCCGAGCTCCCCCGCGACGGCCTCCCCGACGCTCTCTTTGTCCCCGGTGAGCAGGACAAAGCGCTCGACGCCCTCCTTCTTCAGCGCGGAAACGGCCTCCTTCGCCCCCTTCTTCAGCCTGTCCCTTATGAGGATCGCGCCGAGACAGCGCCCGTCCAGGGCGACATAGCTGATCGTAGCGGCCCGGTCCTCCGCCCTTTGATACGAAATCCCACAGCTCTCCATCAGCTTCTCATTTCCGAGCAGGATGACTCTCCCGTTCACCCGGCTTCGTATCCCAAGTCCGGACAGATTCTCTGTCTCCGAAATTCCGCCCTCCGAAGGATCCTGTCCCCCGAAGAGCCTTCGGTACTCCTCCCGGATGGACTTCGCGATCGGATGCGTGGAGAGCCCCTCGGCGAGGGCCGCCTGAAAGAGGAGCTCTCTTTCCTCTGTTCCGGGCGAGGGAAGCAGCTCCGAGACCTCGAAATTCCCCTCGGTAAGAGTCCCCGTCTTGTCTGAGACCACGACCTTCAGCTTCGCGAGAAGCTCCAGATAGTTCGATCCCTTGACGAGGACGCCTGAAGAGGAGGCAGCGCCGATCCCGCCGAAGAAGGCGAGGGGCACGGAGATCACAAGCGCACAGGGACAGGATACGACAAGGAAGGTACAGGCCCGATAGAGGAAGGAAAGCGGCGGGTGCAGGGCAAAGACCGTCGGTTCCGTAAGCCCCAGCCTTACGGCAAGAAGGAGGAAAAGCGGAGGGAGGACAGCGAGCATAAGTGCGAGGCAGACGACGATCGGCGTATAGACTCTCGCAAATCTCGTGATGAAATTCTCCGTCCGGGACTTCTTCTCCGAGGCCTCCTCCACGAGAGAGAGAATGCGGGAGACCGTCGAATCCTCAAAGACCTTCACCGCCTCGATGCGGAGCGATCCCTCCCCGTTGATGCAGCCGGAAATAATGGGATCTCCGCTTCGGACAGAGCGGGGCACGGATTCCCCGGTGAGCGCCGCCGTATTGATCCGGCTCTCCCCGGATATCACGAGGCCGTCGACCGGCACCTTCTCCCCGGGCCGGATCAGAAGGATATCTCCGATCGAGACCTCCTCGGGATCGACGGTCTCGACGCTTCCGTCGGGGCGCTCCACATTGGCGGATTCCGGGGCGATCTCCATGAGCGCGGAGATTGAGCGCCGGGTCCTCCCGAGCGCATAGCTCTGAAACCACTCTCCGACCTGGTAAAAGAGCATGACGGCGACTGCCTCGGCATTTTCTCCGGAGAGAAAGGCTCCGATCGTCGCGAGCGTCATCAGAAAGCACTCGTCAAAAGGGCGGCGGTTTCTGATGCCGGATACCGCGTCCCGCAGGACAGAAAATCCGCAGAAAAGATAGGGGATCAGGAAGCAGAGAAAGCTCAGAAGGCGACTCTCAAAGACCACGGGCAGCGCCCCGCCTTTATCCAGCAGCAGCATAATGAAAAATACCGCGAGGGAGAACAAGATCCTCCTCCCCCTCTTCTTCAGCTTCTCATCCATCCGATCCTTACCTCCGCCCTGTTCCGATCTTCTGCCTGATTTTATAAAAGCACCGAAAAGCCCGCTTCGATCCTTCTTCCGGTCTCGATGGCCTTCCCGAGAAGCTCCTCAAAGCGCTCATCCTCCGTCTCCAAAGTGAACTTCTGCATCAGGAAATTGACCTTCACATCCTTCACTCCATCCAGCTTCCGGATCGCATCCTCGACTTTCCTTGCGCAGTTTGCGCAGTCGATCTCACAGCGAAATTTCTTTCTCATCTCTCCCTCCTCATTCCTCAATGTGCTCAATTCCCATGGCGATGATGGTCTTCACATGCTCATCCGCGAGGGAATAGATCATGGCCTTCCCGCTTCGCCTCGCATTGATGAGCTTCGAAACCCTAAGGATCTTCAGCTGGTGGGAGACCGCGGACTGGTTCATCTCAAGGTCCTCGCAGATCTCCGTCACATTTTTCTCTCCGTTGATAAGATCATAGAGAATCCGGACTCTCGTGGAATCCCCGAAGACCTTGAAAAGCTCCGCAAGATCAGAGAGCTCCTCCTCCGGAATGTCTCGGATAATATGCTCAATACTTCTTCCGCTTCTCATCAGCATCTCTCCTCCCCACTGTACCGGCCTCTCCTCATCGGAGTCCTCCTTGATCATCGTATCAACATATGATTATATTATCACATGTTTTAGAAAAGTCAAGCCGAACCGGAGCGAGAGCGTCCTGGGCCGGGCGGACAAAGGGCAGAAAAGGCGGAGAAAGCATTTTTTATGCTCTCTCCGCCCCTTCACAGTCTTCTCTCTTTTCTGTTTTCTCTTTCCCTAGTCCTCGCCCGCCCTACAGCAGGGACGCGATGCAGCTCTCAACATCCTTCATATCCGCGGTCGGCTCGAAGCGGGCGACGACATTTCCCTTCCTGTCCACGATAAACTTCGTGAAATTCCACTTGATCTCCGGATTATGCTCATAGTCCTTGTCGATCCCCGAGAGAATCTCCTTCAGCTTATCCGTGATGGGACCATCCTGAAAGCCCCGGAAGCCTTGCTGCGACTTCAGATAGCCATAGAGCGGAAGTGCATCTTTCCCGTTGACATCGGACTTCTTCATCTGCGGAAACTGCGTGTTGAAGTGAAGCGTGCAAAACTCGTGAATCTCCTCATCCGTTCCGGGCGCCTGGCCGTAAAACTGATTGCACGGAATGTCGATGATCTCGAGTCCCTTATCGTGATATTTCTCATAGAGCGCCTCGATATCCTTATACTGCGGCGTAAAGCCGCAGCCGGTCGCCGTATTCACGACCATGACGACCTTTCCCTCGTAGTTCCTGAGCGGAAGCTCCTCATTCTTTGCATTCCTGATCGTATAGTCATAAAATCCCATCTTATCCTCGCTTTCCTTCGGAAACTGTCCCGGCCTCTCTCTGTCCGGATGCGGAGGGGAGAGGCCCCGTCAGTCAGATTATTTGATTGCTTGCAATTTTATTTTATCAAATATTTTTCCGCTGTCAAGCGCTTTCGAAGAAAGAGAGGAGAGAGCTAGAGCCCGAAATACTGCTTAAGCCCCAGTACCACGCCGTCCATGAGCTTTCCCTGCACCGCCGGAGAATGGTCCGATGCGCGGTCTCCGATCTCCAGATCAATGGAGGGGATCGTGGAATAGGAGGTCTGGGTCAGGTCCATATTCATATTGCCCGCACCGAAGATCTTGCCCCCGGCCTGCCGGATTCCCCCGATGACGGCCTTTCCCAGGGCATTGTGCTCCTGCCAGTGAGAGGCGACCGGTTCCATCCTCCGATAGGTCCCCACCTCCGGGACGCTCATAAAGAAGGCGCCCTTGTCGGAATCCGTGGAATCATAGTGGATCGCGATATGCACATTCGCATACTGGTTTGCGAGGCAGGTGCGGGCGATGTTGTCGAGCTGGATATCGTCACCCTCCCGAATCATAAGGACATTAAAGCCCGCGGCGAGGAGCTTATCCCGGAGGAGAAGGGCGGCCGTCAGATTCGCCTTGGCCTCCGTCGTGCCGTCCTTCAGCGTCGTCCCGTAGGAGACCGCCGTCGCAGTGGTGGATCCCGCCGAGGTCGAGCCCCCTGTCACCTTGGCTGTCCCGTCCGGATGGCAGAGTGTCCGCACATCGGAGCCGCCCTTTGTGCCGTGACCCGCGTTGACACAGATCGTCTTGCCGTTCGATACGGAGGCATCCGCCTTATAGAGAAGCGCGCTCCCGCTGTGGATCTTGGAGTTTGCGGCGAGAGGCCAGGACGGATCGAAGGAGAGGCTCTGCGCGGCCTGTCCCGCGCTTCCGGCCGCATCGGCCGCGGAAGCGGAGCTCTCCGACTGCTTTGCGCTAAGGTAACGGCTTGCGATATAGCTCTCCTTTCCATCCACGAGGATGCGGCTCCATTCCTTGCTGTAGCCGGTCCGCCGGAAGCTCTGCCCCTTTTGTGCGGTCCCCTGCAGTGCGCCTCCCTTTCCCGGACTCTTTCGGATATTGATATTGCTCCCCGTGACATAGACGGTTTCATCCACATTCTGAAACTCTATCTTCGAAGAGAGCGTCTCCGCGGCGGGCTGAGTCTCTCCGACCGTAATCAGCTTCGCGCCGTTTGAGAGGACGCCGCTCTCCGTCTCCTCCGATCCGACACTCCCCCCCGCGCTTTCAGAAGCCGCGCTCTCCGCCGAAGCGGAGTCCGAGCTGAGCTCCGCCCTCTCCTGGCCCCGGCACGCCGAAAGCGACAGCGCAAAAAGCAAGAGCAACATCCATTTCTTTCTCTTCATCTTCCCTTCTCTCCTCCCCGGTCAGCCGCCGTCTGTCAATCTTCCTCTCCCTGCTCCTTCCCGCAGAATCCGGAAAAGAGCCGTTTTTCTTTCCTTACTTACTTTGAGGACCGGCTCTCTCCCATCTCTCAGCCTCCGAGCTGCTCCTCCCGCGCCTTGATGAGGTCCCGGTTTTTCTTCTCAAAGTCATTCAGCTGATCATCACTGAATCGGCCCGCTTCGATGCTGCCGTGATACCAGTCCTTCCCTTCAAAATAAGTCCGAAGTCCGCTGTCGCTGAAAATCCGCCCTCTCCTGGCATAGATCTCGTTCCTCGCGATCCGAAGCTCTTCCTTCGTGAGCCCCGAAATCTCCTCCGCGCTGTAATAGCGGCTGTCGCTGTCCGGGAGGATAAAGCCTCCGCTGTCCGAAGGCGGCTCCGATTCCGTCAAGGCGGGAGAAGCCGACTCCGAATCGGGCTCATCCTCCGGCTTCGGAGATTCTCCCTCTCCTCCGGAAGACTCCGCGGTCGGAAGTATCCGCTCCCAGATCTTCTTTCCCTCAGATGTCTTCCGCTCCGCTTTCCGCTTCTTTTCCCCGCTCTTTCTCTCCTTCCCGCCGCTGCTGTCTTCCTCTTCTTCGTCCCGCTCTGTTTTCCGCTTCCTTCTTTTGTCTCTTTCCTGATCCCCTTCTCTGTCCTTCTTTCCTTCCCCCTTTCCTCTCTCAGAGCTTTCCTCAGAGAGAAGGGAGTCCTCTGTGAAATAACGGAACATAAAGAAACTCCCCGCGCCAAGAAGTGCCGAAAGCAAGAGGGCGAGAGCCAGGATCAGGGCCCCTTTGCCATTGAATCCCCTTTTCGGAGGTCTCTGCTTTGGAGCCGGGTAGAAGGCGCTTCCCTGTCCCCCTGCCCGGCGGTCTCCGTTCCCCGCCTGCTCCGTTCTCTTGCCCTCAGATGGGGAAGCACTCCCCTCTCCCCTCGGGCGCGGCGCTCCGCAGTGCGGGCAGAAGCTTGCTCTCTCCGAAATCTCGCCTCCGCATCTCTCACATTTCATACTCATCCCCCCGTTCACTTGCTCTGTGCCGATTGGACATTCTCCTGAATCAATGTCTCTCTCTTCTCCTCTACCTCGTAGAGATCAAAGCAGTCCTTCTTCTTTTTATAATTCTTTCCGAGCACGATCCTCCCCGCTCCGTAGACATTCCAGTCCACGACTTCCTCGGAAATCTCATGAATTCTCTCCCCCTCCAGGACAGAAAAGGTGCTGCTGCTCCGTGTGCCCTCCCTCTCAATCCCGCTGTTGATATAGGTTTTCCCCCTGTAAAACCCGATATTGTCGACATGCTCCGCGATCCGCTCTCCGTTTCGGCAGAGCGTCCCCATCCCCTTCTCATCCAAGTCCCGGATGTAGTAGAAATCCTTTCCGGAGAGGAAGATCCCCCGGATCTGCGATGCCCCTCTCTCGATTCGCTCTGCATCTCCGATATGTCCGCCCCGGATCTGAAAGAGGGAGAGGTTTGTCTTTCCCTCCGCGCTGCTCATCTCAAAGAGGCGCTTATTGTCCGGGTCCAGAATGTACTCCGCCTTCGGGCGGTAATCCAGGCTTCCGAGCGCCCTTCCGTCGTAGTAGAGCTGTGCCTTAATCGTGAGAGAAGCGTCCTCCTGAAAGCTGTCATTTAATGCCTTCCCCCAGTTAGTCGAGGAGGGGAGCTCCGCAAGGCGGATCTTCTGCATCTTGATCTCGCTGAGCGGAATGGCGAGGAGCGCCTTTCCCGTCTTTTCCGTCCCGCTCTCAAGCTCTGCCTCGTCCAATATGACGGAGGATGCGAGGAGGCTCTCTTTTCTTCCATCGCTTCGGAAGAGATCTCCAAAGCCGTTCTCTCCCCCGCCCCCCTCCTTCATTTCTCTCCGAAGCTTCTGCTCCTGCTCCTCCGTGAGGCCGCTGAAATCAAAGAAACGGCTGTAGTCGAAATCGCCGGAGCGAAGAAAGAGAATCCCCTCTCCGCCGCTTTGGCCGCGGGCCTCCTTCGCATCCACCTCGATTTTCACCGTCCGTTCCCCCTCAAGGAAATAAAGGGCGCCCTTCCCGTCCGCATAGAAAAAGCGGTCCAGGCTTCCGTTATAGGACAGGGCCTCCGCGAAATTCTCTCCGACCTTTCTTCTCTCCGCCCCGCTCTCTGTGGAAAGACGATAGAGCTTTCCCTCCGAATCGGCATAGATCAGCTCGCTCCCATCCTCGGAAAAAAACTGCTCCGCCGCATCCTCGCAGAGCTTCTCCATCTCGCCCCGGTATGAACCGAAGAAGAGCTCCTTTCCGCTTCGATACCAAAGCTTCTCTCCCTTCAGTATCCCGAAGTCGCTGACGGAATCCGCGATGCGCCTCGTCTCCTCCTTCTCTTCCGAAGGAGAAAGACCCTTCACACAGAGCCTCCCGCCCTTTCCGTCGAATTCCTCATAGAAGAGGATCGCCTTTCCATCCTCTGTGTATTCGGCTCTGTAGAGCGGTGTATAATACTCATTATAATCTGTAATCGTCCGATGATTAAGTGCTTTCTCCGTCAAAATCACGGGTTTTCCCCCGCTGTAATAATAAAGCCTTCCATCTGCAATATATAAAATTCCTCTTCTCTCCCTCTCTGCTCCCTCCTCCCGTTTTTCCGGGGAGAGGAGGTGGCTTAGGAAAAAGAGAGCGGCGAAAAGAAGGAACAGCGCGAAGAGGGGAAGGAAAAGCTTTTTTCCCGAAAAAGGGCGGAGAAAAGCATTTTGCCGCTTCCCTTCTCCGCCCTGTTCCCGCTTCTCGGAGGGCGCAGGATCAGCTTTTTCTTCGGGCTTCCCCCCGCTTTTTTTCAAAAAACTCATCTTTTCCCCTCCGCCGCGGATCGCTCCCGCTTTCCCTCATTCCTTCAATTGATTCCTCGATCGGCCCCGCTGTCCCGGGGATCGGGGATTCCTGCTGCCTTCCAGAATGCGGCATGGATCTTTTCTTTATGAATGGAATCCGTCTCTTCGTCTCTTCCTAGCCCAGGAAATTCTGAACCCAGTAGCTCTGCCCGCCCTGTACGCTGTAGCCGATGCCGATGGAGCTGTATTTCGGATCCAGGATATTCCGGCGGTGCCCCTCGCTGTGCATCCAGCTGTCCATGACCGACTCTGCACTTTTCTGTCCGCTCGCAATATTCTCCCCCACGGCATGGTACTCCGTGATGCCCATCGGGGCGTAGAGCGAAGACCATTCCTGTCCATTGGGTCTTGTGTGGCTGAAGAGAGTCCCCAGCTCCTGGGCCCTCTGCTCCGCGACCCGGTCAAGTGAGGAATTGTCGGAGAGCGGCTGCAGTCCGGCCCTGCTCCTCTCCTGATTTACCAGGCGGAGAAGCTCCGCCCGCTCGCTCGCCGCGCTGAGCGCGCTCCCGTTCGACCCTCCTGAGACCGCTCTTCTCTGTACGACGCCGTTTACCGTCCACGCGCCGTTTCCGTCCACGGTAAAGCCGTCCGGAGTCGTCGCTCCCGTGAGAAGCCAGCCGTCCGGTTTAAAATAATAGCACTCTTCGATCCTGTCACCGTTTCCGTCGATCCAAAGCCAGCCGCCCGCCGGATAATTCCCTCCTCCAAGGTCATACCACCAGCCCCCTCTGCTGCTCTGCCAGCCGCCCGCATAAACCGCATTCGAAGCGAGCAAAGCGAGAATTGCCGCCGCCGCTGTCAGCTTTCTGATTTTCATTCCATTCCTCCTGTAAAGTCTGTCATACTCTTCCCGCTTCTTTTAGACGGGAAATCCGCCGCGCTCTCCGCGCGCCGGTATTTCTATCCTAGGAAAAAGCTCCCCTAAAGTCAATCTCTGCTTCTTTTCCATTTTCTTTCAAATTCGGAATTCCTGGAGCCTTTCCGGAGCTTCCGACCGGATTCCAGCGGAAAATCCGCTCCTCCGGGATCCACTTTCCGAGCTCTTTCAGCAGAAAGTCCTCCATCCGCTCTCCGAGTCCTCTCCCGTAATGACAGACTCCGCCGTCATTCTCATAGGGAAACTGCGCGATCACGGAGCGGGGGAGGGCGCGGCGAAGCTCCCGGAGATAGGCTCCGGAGATCCGGAAGCTCCCGACGCTCACATCCCGGATCTCCTCCGGGGAGAACGTCCGAAAGACTTGATGCAAAAGCCCCAGATAGGCCTGCTCCCAGTCCGCGCAGTAGATCATGGGATCAAAGCAAAGACGGATCGGAAAGCCATAGGCATGCGCTTCCTCTGCGCTCTCAAGCCTCGCGCGAAGACTCCCCGTCCGCTTTTCAAAGGAGCGGATGATCCTCTCCGGGGAGAGCGTGAAGGCGAAAATCATCCGCTCCCTATCCTCCTTCGAAAGCCTCCCGGCGAAGTCCTTGAAAAAGCTTCGATTTCCCGACTTCGTCCGGACCTCGATCCGAAGCCCCGGCTCCTCCCTGAGAAAGTCCGTGAAGCGGAGAAGGAGGTGAAAGAGTCCCTCCAGCGCGAGGAGATCCGTATCATAGGAGACGCAAAGATAGACCGTTCCCTTTCGCAAAAGCTCTCGAAGTTCGGAGAAAAGCTCCGGAAGATTCCAAAAGAGCAGCAGATTTCCCGAGGGATACATCCCCTTCAGATAGCAGTATTCGCAGTCGTAAATGCAGTTCATCACGAGAGAGCTGTAGAAAAAGTTTTCCTCCCCAAAGCTCTGGCAGACCGGCGCGCCGGGATAGATCAGCCTCCCCCTCTTCCTGGCGAGGATCAGCTTCTGAGAGCGCTGCTGCATCTCCCGGTTCTGCCTCCTCCGATTAAATACATCCTTATAATGGGAGATCTCCACAAGCTTCGCGTCCGGAAAACGGCGGAGCAGCGGATCGAGCTCCGGATCCCCGATGAGCTCCTTCTCGATATAAATATGGGAAAATCCTCTCAAAGCTCCATGCCCTCCCGAAAATCCCGCGCAAAAGTCCCCGGCGCAAAAGCAAAGCATCGCAGTCCTTCGGCGCGGCTAAAACGAAAGGGCGCGCTCCAGAATGCGCTTCCCCTCCTTTTTATCCCGGCACGGGAGCTCCCCCAGCCGATAGAGCGCGTTCCAATATTCCCTCCAGTCCTCCCCGGAAAGCTTTTGGTAGAGAAGAAGCTGCCGAAGCCTCCCGTCCATAGAGAGGGAGCAGTGGAGCGCCGCAGAAAGCTTCCCGATCTCGGCCTCCTCCTCTTCGGAGAAGAGCGCTGCACGGCTTCGAAGCTCCTCCGAAAGACCCTGCAGCTGTCCGATCAGGGAGGAGAGCGCCGGCTCCTGCTCCGTAAAAAGCGCATTCCGCTGCTCCTCCCCCGCATCCTCCTGCAAAAGTCTCAGAAAAAGCATCCGATCCGGCGACAGGTAGTAGGAACCCGCCTCATAGATCGCCGCGGACTCTCTGTCAAAAAGCGCATCCTCCGAAATTCCGCTCTCTTCCCCCGCATAGAGCCCCTCTCCCGAAAATCCCGTGCACTCCGGAAAGGGAAGGTCATAGAGCATATCCGGATAGAAGCTTCTCCCGCTGTCCAGATTCACAAGCTTATTCAGGAGGAAAAAACCGCTCTCCCTTTTTCGCTCCGGGCTCCGAAAGCTCCCCCGCATCCCTTCTCCCCGAAAAGAGCCAAGGCGCCGCGCGCTCCCGAAGGAAAGCAAGAAGTCCCCGCAGGAGACTCCCTCCGAGGAGAGCACGGAGGAGACGGCGGAGGCCGCCGCGATCTGCCCGCTCCCGCTCAGGCTCAGAAGCAGCTTTCCCTCCCTGTCCTGAAACTGCGGGAAGGCGCTCCTCCCGCTCCGTTTCCTCCATCCTCCCCTCCGGATCAGAGGAGCTGCCTCCGGATAGGAGGCTGCGAAAAGATAGAGCACTGTCAGTCCCCCCTCCCGGAGGAAGAATCGGAGTTCTGCTCCGTTTTTCCCCCTGACTTCTCTCCGCTCTCCCTCCCCGGAGGAAGCGTCGCCGGAAGCGGAAGAAGCTCTTCGAAGCGGCGCTTTTCGGGAAGCAGGAGGGGAGAGCTTCTCTCCCTCTCCTTTCCGCCTCCCGCCTCCCGGAGGGCTCCCCGGCCCCGGCCCGCATTCTCCGTCTCCCCCGCCGCGAGATAGGCCTCCCGATAGAAGAGCTCCTGAGAATTCAGCCTCTCCCCGAGCGGATGGAGTTCCCGGTCATGATACTTTCCGTCGGAGAGGAGCTCCTTTCCCTTCTCATCGTCCTGCATCCCCGTGTCAAAGATGTGGCGGATCCTCTCCTTCAGTGCCTCATCGTAAATCGGGGAGGCGACCTCGACTCTCCGAAGCGTATTCCTTGTCATAAAGTCCGCGGAGGAGAGATAGATTTTCTCCTCCTCTCCGAGACCGAAGCGATAGATCCTCGAGTGCTCAAGGAAGCGCCCCACGATGCTCACGATGCGGATATTCTCCGTCTCTCCCGATATCCCGGGGATGAGGCAGGAGATCCCTCGGATCAGCATCTCGATCCTGACTCCGGCCTTTGAGGCCTCCACCAGCTTTTCGATGATATCTCTGTCTGTGAGGGAGTTGATCTTGATCCCGATATAGGCCGGTCTTCCCTCCGCGGCTTTTGCGATCTCCCGGTCCATATCGCAAAGGATCCGGTTTTGCAGGCAGTTCGGAGCGACCAGCAGCTTCCCGCTCTCCCGGACCGTCTCCCCCTGCAAAAGGCAGCGGAAGACCTCCAGGGCATTCCTTCCGATCTCGGGATCTGCGGTCATGAGGCAAAGATCCGTATAGAGCGCCGCAGTTTTCTCATTGTAATTTCCGGTCCCGATCTGCGTGATAAAGCTAAAGCCCGACTCCTCCTTCCTCGTGATGAGACAGAGCTTCGAATGAACCTTGTAGTTCCCAAGCCCGTAGATAATCTGGCAGCCCGCTTCCTCCAGCCTCCGGGACATCTCGATATTGTTCGCCTCGTCAAAGCGGGCGCGGAGCTCCACCAGAGCAAGGACCTCCTTCCCGTTCTCCGCCGCCTCGCACAGAGCGTCCACGATCTGGCTGTGATCCGCCACGCGGTAGAGCGTGATCCGGATGGAAACGACATTCTCGTCTCTGGAAGCGTCCTGCAGCATGCTGAGAAAGCCCTTCATGCTCTCATAGGGATAGGAGAGCAGAATGTCCTTCCGCGCAACCTGAGAGAGCACCGACTCCGCGCGGGAGATCGAGGCGGAGGGGCGGGGGCTCAGCTTCTGGTAAAAGAGCGATGGGTTCTGCCGGAGCGCATTCTGGAGCTGGAAGACATAGGAGAGGTCGAGCGGCGTCGCGGAGCGGATGATATGGGACGCCGGTATCCTGAGATAATGCGCGATTTTCTTCTTCGCGCTGTGATTCAGATCCCTCGTGAGCTCCACCCGCACCGGATTCAGACGGCTCCGCTTCTTCAGAAGCTGCTCCATCATGCCGCGGTAATCCATGTCCTCGTCATAGACATCGTTGGCATCGATATCCGCGTTTCTCGTCACCCGGAGGATGGATTTCCCCTCCAGCTGATAATTCTGGTAAAGCTTCGAGACAAAGTGGAGGATCAGTTCCTCGGAGAGCATATGATAACCCTTCCGCCCGGGGATCTCGATGAGACGGCGAAATACAGGATTGGAGCAGGGAACAATGCCGATTCTCCTCCTCCCGTTCCGCGTGCTGAGAAGCACCACGGCGTAGAGCTCCCGGTTTTGGAGAAAGGGAAAGGGCTGCTGCTTCCCGACGATCATCGGAGAGAGGTAGGGACGGATCGCCTGGTCAAAATACTTCTCAAGGCGCGTCTGTTCCTCATCGGAGAGCTTTTGAAAGTTGATGATGTGGATGCCCTCCGGCTCGAGCTCCCCCATGAGCTGTTCATAGATGAGCTGCTTTTTCCGCTCGAGGTGCTTCACCCGGCGGATGATCCTCCTCACCTGCTCCTTACAGCTTAAATTCGTCTTATTGTCCCGGACCTTCTTCCCGGACTGCATCTGCACCATGAGGGTGCCGACCCGGACCATGAAAAATTCATCCAGATTGGTCTGGTAGATCGAGGCAAAGCTCAGCCGCTCCGCAAGCGGAACCCGCGGATTTCCCGCTTCGTTCAGGACTCTCTCATTAAATTGCAGCCAGGACAGTTCCCTGTTCTGAAAATAGACCGCTGCCTTCTTCTTCATCTCTTCCTCCCTGCGATATCTCCGCCGCCCTTTCCATGGCCTCTGATATCCCCGTGGACCTGTTTTTCGCGGTTTTCCGCCGCTTCTTCTGCCGTAAGGCAGAGCTTTTCTTTATTGCCGTGCCCGCTTCGCCTTCTGAAATCCGGATATCTTTCCGCCTCGGAGGCGCTGTGAGAAGACGAAGCTCTGCCGCCAAAATGCGGCATTGCTTTATTGATTGTAGCAGAGTGAGAGAAGGGATTCAAGAATCCGGAAAAAGACAGGAGGATGCGGGACCGGGGCTTTGTTATAAGTCTTCCCATTTCGAGACTTTTTTGTTAAACTGAGAAAACAGTTGCTGTCCTACGACAGCTCTTCGCACGAAAACCGATCGCTCCCCGCTTCCCTTCGGGAGAGGCAGAGCACGCATCCGGATCCAAAGCGATCCGTTCCGGCATGCAGGCTCCCCTTCGGGAGGAGTGAAATCCGCATCCGAATCCCCCGCTCAGACTATGCCGGGCTGGGAAGTTGCGGCAGAGAGTGATCCGCAGAGTATTTAGGAGGAAGTAAGATGATCAGCGCAAGGAATAAAATCAAGGGAACGATCCGCGAGGTAAAGGAAGGCGCGGTGAACGGCATCGTAAAGCTGGAGACCCCGAAGGGGCATAAGGTTTCCGCGACGATCTCCATGGAGGCAATCCGGGAGCTTTCTCTCAAGGCAGGAAAGGAGGCGACCGCTGTCATCAAGGCGACCGAGGTCATGATGGCCAACGATTTCCTGAAAATTTCCGCGAGAAATCAGTTCCGGGGAAAGATCACCGAGATCCTTCCCGGTGCGGTGAACGCGATCGTAAAGCTCGATGTGGACGCCGAGTTCGGTCTGAGCTCCACCATCAGTCTCGAGGCCGTGAAGGAGCTCTCTCTTAAGGCGGGAGAGGAGGCTGTCGCCGTCATCAAGGCGACCTCCGTCATGATCAGTGTCGACTGATCACTGCTTCCTAACGTAAAGTAGCATCCCGGGATCCGTACCCTCCTTCCGCTTCTCCCTCGATCACTTTCGAGGATGGGATTTGGAAGGAGAGGATTATGGCTTCCGGGAAAGGGAAAGCCGGGGCTCAGCTCCCCGGCTTTTTTCGTGCCGCCCTCCAGTATCCGGGATCCCCATCCCGGCTCGGACAAAGATCCTTCAGATAGCAGCTTTCACATTTTGGCTTTAATGAGCTGCATCGTGTCCTCCCAAGCGCCATGACCCTGGTATTCCAGCGGGTCCAGAACTCCCTCGGGATAGAGTCCTGAAGCTGCAGCTCCGTCTTAAGCGGATCGGAGGATTTCGCGAGCCCGAGCCGATTCGACACTCTTCTCACATGGGTATCCACCACGATGGCGGCCTTACCGTAGACCCGCCCCAGGATCAGATTGGCGGTCTTTCTCCCCACACCGGGAAGAGCCGTCAGCTCCTCCAGCTGATCCGGCACCCTCCCCCCGTACTTTTCGAGAAGCACCGCCGCGCAGGCCTTCAGATTTCTCGCCTTGCTGTGATAAAAGCCGATGGAATGGATGTCCCGCTCCAGCTCCCGGAGATCACAGTCTGCAAAGTCCTGCACCGAACGATACTTCCGGTAGAGAAGGTCCGTCACCTTGTTGACTCTCGCATCGGTGCACTGCGCGCTGAGTATCGTCGCAAAGAGAAGCTGCCAGGGAGTGGACGCCTCGAGAAAGCTCATCGGGACCTCCCGGTAATGCTCCTCTAAGCGCTTCATGATCTCCCGGACCCTTTTTTCTCTCTCCTCTCTCTTCTCCGTCTCAAATTCCATCGCCGCTGTCCCCCAAACTCTAAAAAACAGTGCGGGAAAGCACTCTGCCGCCCGGTCTTCTCTCCGCGAAAGACCACTCCCTCCTCATAGCTCCCGGCGTCTTGGCCTCTGTCCGAAGCGCTGCACGGCCCCTCTGCGCTCTCCTACAGCTTAAGATGAATTTCCCTCCCGGTCTCCTGATATTGATAATAGCGGACCCCCGCCGCATCCAGCATCCTGCGGGAGGCCCGAAGCTCCGGAGTATCCGCATACTTATCCTCCCGGTAGACAAGCGTCTTGATCCCGGCCTGAATCAGGGCCTTTGCGCACTCATTGCAGGGAAAAAGCGTGACATAGAGCTTCGCCCCCTCCAAAGAACCGCCGCGATAATTCAGGATCGCATTGAGCTCCGCATGGGTCGAATAAAAATACTTCGCATTATAGGGATCATCGCTCACATGGATCTTCGTCCAGGGGAAAATGTCGTCCGAGCAGCCCCTCGGAAAGCCGTTATAGCCCATGGACAGGATCTTATTGTCCCGGGAGACGATGCAGGCTCCCACCTGTGTGCTGGGGTCCTTGGAGCGCCGCGCAGACATCTCCGCGACCCCCATGAAATACTCCTCCCAGCTGATATAATCCTCTCTCTTCCCGCTCTCCGACATCACGGCTCTCCTCTCTCCGCATCCTGCGATGAAGCATCGATTCCTCGCTTCTTGAATAGCTATGGTCCCTCTCCCCGCCCCGAAGGGGGCAGAGCCTAGAGGATGATCTCCCGCATCCCGGCCGCCTTCCGCATTCTGTTCATAAGGGCGAAGCCGACGCCCCGGTCCGAGCAGCTCTCCGCGTAAATCCTGTCCTTTTTCTCCTCATCGAATTCCCGGAGGAGCCGAAAGAGCGATCTCGTCATCGTGAGCATCTCCTCCCTGCTCCCGAGAACCTTTACCGAGAGAGTCCCGTCCGGACTGTCCGGGGGATAGAAAGGCCTTGTCTCCTTTACGCAAAGGATCCCGACCCTCTTTCCCTCCGAAAGCTCTCTTTCCGCCCTCTCCCGGATCCAGCGGGCGGTCCTTCGGTCGGAGAGCTCTCTCTCCTCTCTTCCGATCGCCTCTCCCCTCTCCCGAAAGAGCCTCGTCGTCACAAGATACATCTCGGCCTCCGGGGCATAATGCCGGTACTTCATGCCGGGCGCCCTGGGATGCATGGTCTCCGAGACAGTGCCGGACAGGATTGCGGGGTCGATCCCCACCTTCTGTCCGAGAAAGGCCGAGAGCTCCTCCGCCGTGACCGCCCCCGGGCGGAGCAGAATGGGCGTATCCGCGCTCAGATCGAGAATGCTGGACTCCACGCCGATCCCGACCGGTCCCCCGTCCAGGATCATATCGATCCTTCCTCCGAGATCCTTTGCCACATGCCCGGCCTCTGTCGGCGAGGGCTTCCCGGAGAGATTTGCCGAGGGGGCCGCGATCGGGACGCCGCTCTCCGAAATCAGACGGAGTGCGCACGCATTTTCCGGGCAGCGGAGCGCCACTGTGTCGAGTCCTCCGCTGGTCTCCCTCGGGATTTGCTCTGTCTTTCTCAAAATGAGGGTCAGAGGACCGGGCCAGAAGCGCGCCATGAGCCGCCTGGCATCCTCCGTGATTTCCGTGACCAGAGGTTCTGCATCCTTAATGCCGCTCACGTGGACGATCAGAGGATTGTCCGAGGGGCGCCCCTTCGCCGCATAGATTTTCCGGGCCGCCTCCGGACTCAGCGCATTTCCCCCAAGTCCGTAGACCGTCTCCGTCGGAAAGGCCACAAGGCCTCCCCTTCGGATAATTTCCGCCGCCTCTTCGATTCCCTCGATTCCCCGTATGATCGTCTCCATCTTTTATCTTTTTCCCCTGACTCTCCGACCCCTCCGCCGCGCCGGGCCTCTCACAGCGCTGAAAGGAGAAGCGCAAAGCAAGTCCTCTAGCCGTTCATGCGGAGATTTTCCCAGAAGCCGTCCGGCTCCTGCCCCAGCTTCCACGCAGCGACTCCCACGACGCCGGCCTCCCGGATATGCTTCATCTTAAGCTGCATGGACTTCTGATCCTCCATCCAGATCTCCTTTCGGCCGTCGCTGTCCTCTACCGAGCCGTAATTCTGCCCCAGCTCCTCGTCCCAGCTCAGATTGACGCCCTTTTGCTTGACCCATTCCTGGGCCTTCCGGATCCCCATCGCCTCCGAGCTCAGCTTCCCGTCGCTCTTTGTGATCCAGACCCTGGTATAGAAGGGAACGGCGATGATGACCTGCTCCTTCGGGATCTCCGCGATGGCCTCCTGGAGCCCGCGGTCCACATAGGAGATCGAGGAGACAGAGCCGGCCTCCTTGGAGCCCGCGTAGTGCTCATCGTAGCACATAATGATGACATAGTCGCAGTAGGCTCCGAGCTCCTCAATATCGTAGTAGCGGTTGTAGTCATAAGGCACATAGCAGTCCACGGAGAGGATGATCCCCTCATTCCGACAGCGGACGGAGAGCTCCCGCATGAACTGAACATAATCCTTCCCCACCGACTCCGGGACCAGCTCAAAGTCGATGTTCAGCCCGTCGATGCCGCTGTCCTTCGCCGCCTGCACCAAGGCCTCGATCAGCTTCTCCCGGATCGACGTGTCCCGAAAGAGCTTCTTCTCATCCACATCGCCCTGATCGAAGTTATTGACGGTCGCAAAGATCTGATAGCCCTTCGCGTGCGCCATCGCGACATAATCCGCATCCGCATAGCTCACAAAATTCCCTTCGCTGTCGCTGAGAGAAAACCAGGTCGGCGCGATGACATTCATCCCCGAATTGCTCTGTGTGAGGGCATCCAGGCCCGCGTTGGCCTGAGGAGAGGTAATCTGGTGGAAGCCAAGCTCGATCTTGGAGCCGTCCTCCCTCGTAATATGGGTGTAGTCCGGCGCCTGGAAGTCGCTTTTTGCGGTCTCCTTTCGGATATCCGTGAGCTTACTGTTTCTGAGAAAGCCGATAAAGCCGTCCCCGGTCCTTACCTTGGACCACTTCTCCATGCTCTCCAAAACCGTGACCGTATCCCCCTTGGAGAGTATCGTCAAGACCTCGCTCTTCACGCCTCCCTTCAGGCGCACGGCCTCCCTCCCGGAAAGCGTCGCTTCGGTGTACTGCCCCCTGCTGTTATCGAGAAAGATCCTCTTTTGCTCCGTATCCACAAACTGCTGGCAGCGAAGATCCGTGTACTGCATGATCCAGTCCGTATTCAGATAGAGCTGCTTCCCATCCTGAAAAAAGGCCGGACTTCCGTCCGAAAGCGTCTCGTCCGCATTGGTCTTCACGATCTCCTTCGGGAGGCAGTAGAGGAACTCCGAGACATCGGAGGCCCAGTAAAAGCGCTTATTCAAAGAGGCATAGACAAAATCATAGGGCAGATAGACATGGCCGTCCTTATAACGGCCGACCACGAGATAATCCTTCTCCGTCTTCTCCTTCTCATCGTTCAGATAGACCTGTACATTATCTCCCGCAACATCGAAATATTCGGAAAGATCCGCCCTTTTCGATGTCGGCATATACTTCTTCACATAAAGCATGGCAGCGCCGAGAAAGCCCAGAATGAAAAGGAAAAGGAATGCCGTCAACACAGGGACGGGACTCCTCTTCCCGGCGCGGCGCTTCTCTCCTCCGTTCCGGCTCCGGGATCTCCCAAGCTCCCTCTTCTCCTCCTGCTCCATGAAATTCCCTCCCTCCGGCGCGATCCTTTAATAAAAGCGCTGCTCCCGTCTAAGCTCGCAGGCAAACTCCAAAGCGGAAAGCTTCCGCCGCCCTGCTGATCCGACCCAGGCCGTCCTCCGCCCGGATCTTTTGCGATTCCATCCTCTATCGCCAAAGCCCCGGTCGGATTGAACCGTCGGCTCCGAAGCTCCGCCTCTTTATCGCTCCCCCGCGCTTCAACGCTTACGATACACCTATACAGTATAGCAAAGGAAAGAGAGCATAACAAATTAAGAAAAAATACCATCGCCCGGGCCGGACGACGGTAAAATGAAAGATTTCGATACCGGGATCAAGGCCTGAAGGCAGGGCAATCCGGGCGAAGGCAGACTCTTCTTTGGAAGAAAAGGAATCCAAGACGCTGTCCGGTCTCAGATCCTTTCCTCCATCCGGCTCAGCTTCTCCGCCTGCTCCGCCGTGATGAGCGGATCGATCAGCGGATCCAGATCGCCGCCGAGAATTTCCTCCAGGCAGTAGAGGCTCAGCTTAATGCGGTGATCCGTGACTCTGCCCTGCGGGAAATTGTAGGTCCGGATCTTCTCCGAGCGCTCCCCCGTCCCAAGCTGGGAGCGCTTCTCCGCCGCGCTCTCCTCATGGCGCTTCCTGGACTCAATCTCATAGAGCCTCGCACGGAGAAGCCGCATCGCCTTTTCCCGGTTCTGAAGCTGGGAGCGCTCCTCCTGGCACTCCGCCACCATCCCGCTCGGGATATGGATGAGGCGCACCGCGGAGGAGGTCTTGTTGATATGCTGTCCGCCGGCCCCGGAGGAGCGAAAGACCTCCATCCTGACATCGGACGGCTTGATCTCCACCTCCACCTCTCCGGCCTCCGGCATGACGGCGACCGTCGCCGTAGAGGTATGGATTCTGCCCCCGGATTCCGTCTCCGGCACTCTCTGCACGCGGTGGACTCCGGATTCATACTTCAGCCTGGAGTAGGCGCCCTGCCCGTCCACAATGAATATAACCTCCTTCAAGCCGCCGAGCCCGGTCTCATGGAAGGAGACGAGCTCCGTCCGAAAGCCTCTCCGCTCCGCGTAGCTCATATACATGCGGTAGAGCTCCGCCGCAAAAAGCGCGGCCTCCTCCCCTCCCGCGCCGCCGCGGATCTCCATCACGATATTCTTATCGTCATTTTCATCCTTTGGGAGGAGGAGAAGGCGAAGCTTCTCCCCGAGGAGGCTCTGCTCCTCCTTCGCATTCTGGAGCTCCTCCTTCGCCATCTCAAGAAGCTCGGGATCCTTCTCCTTCTGCAAAAGCTCCAGCGCGTCCCTCTCACTCTCCTCCGCCTTCCGAAAAGCGAGGTAGGTCTTATAAAGAGGCTCCAGCTCGCTCTGCTCCCGGATCAGCTTCCGATAGCGCGCGATGTCATTGCTCAGCTCCGGCCTCGTGAGAGAGAGCATCAGCTCCTCGTAATGGCGGCGGACCTCCTCCAGATTCTCAAACATTCTCATCCCCTCTTTTCTCTATTCTCACTCAATTCTCCGGCTTTCGGAAGCTCAGCCCCGGAAAATGCCGCTGAGCACGCGGTCCTTTCCGGAGAGATCCCTCCGCAGGGAAAGCTCCGAAAAGCCGGCGGAGAGGAGAAGCGCCGATACCTCCTCCGCCTCATCGAAGCCGATCTCCAGACAGATCCTCCCCCCGGGCTTCAGATGCTTCGGCGCCTCCCTCGCGATCTCCCGGTAGAAGAAAAGCCCGTCCTCTCCTCCGTCCAGCGCCATGCGGGGCTCATGCTCCGAGACCTCCGGCTCCAGACTTTCGATCTCCCCCCTCCGAATATAGGGCGGATTCGAGAGAATCAGGTCAAAACCCTGTATCCCCTTCTCCCTCTCATACTCTGAGATCCTCTGAAAAAGGTCCGATCGAAGCAGAAAGAGCCTCGCCCTTTTCTCCGGCGGAAGCAGTCTTTCCGCATTCTCCTCCGCTTTTCTCAGGGCAGGCGCGGAGAGGTCTGTGAGCAGCATGCTCTCAAACTCCCCGTAGTAGAGAAGGCTGATTCCCACACAGCCGCTCCCCGTACAAAGATCCAGCGCGTGCTTTCCGGTGCTCTCCGCGAGCGCCTCCTCGACGAGGATCTCTGTATCCTGCCGCGGGGAGAGCACCGCTTCACTCACCCGGAAGCGAAGGCCGAAGAAATCCGTATAGCCGAGAAGCTGCTGCAGCGGGATGCGGGACGCTCTCTCCGAGAGAAGACGCCGGAAATCCGCTGTCCGCTCCTCCCTCTCCCTTTCGTCGTGAAAAAGCGAAGAGAGCTCTGCAGAGCTTTTCATGAGGTAGGCGGGGGCATCCAGAGAAAAGCTATGAAGCAAAAGCTGCCTCGCGTCATAGTCCGGATCCGGAACGAAAGCCTCCCGGAGACGAAAAGCTCCCTCCCGAAGAAGCTCCCGGAGCGTCACAGCGCTCCCCCGCTCTCCTCCGGGAACTTCTCTCTCTCCCATTTCCGCCAGTCAAAGACCGCCTCCACAGCGGCTATCGCCACCTCGATCTCCGACCGGTCCGGCTCCTTCGTGGTGAGCCCCTGCATCCACATGCCGGGGACAAAGAGCAGCCTTGTCAGCGCGTTGTCCCAGAGTCCGACCAGGCGGAGAAGCTCATAGCTGATCCCGGCGATCAGCGGAATCAGGAGGATTCTGGACAAAAATTTTAAAAGGATGCTGTCGAAGCGGAGCAGCATGAAGAGCAGGATCGAGATCAGCATCACATAGACGAGGAAGCTCGTCCCGCAGCGCTTGTGCTCCTTCGAGGAGAGGGCCACATTGTCCACCGTGAGCGGAAGTCCGTGCTCGATGCAGTTGATGCATTTATGCTCCGCCCCATGGTATTCGAAGGTCCTCCGGACATCCCGCGAGCGGGAGACCAGCTTTAAATAGGCGATGAAGATCAGGACGCGCAGCAGCCCCTCCAGGAGGGCGAGCAGGCTCTCCGAGGGGAGGAAGCGCTTCAGCTGTCCGATCAGAAGGGTCGGGAGGAGCACAAAGAGAAGGAGGGCCGCGAGAAAGGAGAAGGCGATGACGATCGAAGAGAGCACAGAGGCTGCGCGCTCCCCGAAGGTCCTGTCCATCCACTTCTCGAAGGCCGAGGCCTCTGTCCCCTCATCGTCCTCAAAAAAGGAGGCGCTGAAGCTGAGGCAGCGCATCCCGAGACGGAGAGAGTCCCAGAAGGAGAAGACGCCGCGGATCAGCGGGAGTCTCAGGAAGCGGTAACGATCCGTCAGGGAGACATAGCGCTCCTTTTTCACAGTGATCTTCCCGTCAGGCTTCCGCACGCCGACCGCGTAATCCTCGCCGTTTTTCATCATGATCCCCTCGATCACCGCCTGCCCGCCGATCCCGCAATAGATCTGTGTCTTCTTCCCCTCCCGCATAGAACTCCTTTCTGCTCCCAGTGACTGCCGGGCCGTTTCTCCATGTCCCCCTTTTGTATGGAAACGGGGAGCAGAGCCGAACAGGCTCTGCTCCCCCGCGAGATATCCCCTGGCTACTGGATACCGAACTTCTTATTGAACTTATCGATACGTCCCTTTGCCGCCGCGGTCTTCTGCGCTCCGGTGTAGAACGAATGGCATTTGGAGCAGACCTCGACATGGATCTCCGGCTTCGTAGAGCCGGTCACAAAGCTGTTTCCGCAGTTGCAGGTGACGGTCGCCTGATAATAGCTGGGGTGAATTCCTTCCTTCATCTTCTCCTCTTTCCGCATGGTTTCCGACCATGCTCTTTCTCTCTCGGGACTTTCCCCGATCCCTCTATCCTCTCGTCCAGCATAAAGCTGTAACCCGGATACCGTACCATAAATTCAGCGGAATGGCAAGTTTCTATTTGGGAGAAAAGCCGCCGAGTCCCGAGGGCATCAGAAAGCTGCACTCCCCCATGTACATCGGCGCGATCTCCCCCTCCGGAAAGCTCAGAATCAGCTCTCCCTTCTCGTTCAGATAAAAGGCCTGATCCTCCCGGATTCCCCGGAAATTGTTCTCCTTCATCTCCGGATCGTCGAGCCAGTATTTCTTCCCGGGATCCCGCTCCATCTCCTCCTGCATCTGACGCCGGAGCTCCGCGTTGATCTCCGACTCATAATCCGTGCCGGGGAGGAAGAGGTCCTTCAGGGACAGAAGCTTCCCGTCACTCTTTCGGATGGTATAGTACCTGTTCTCCTCATAGCTGTCCGCCGCCGTGCTGAGCGCCGTGAGGCGGAGACAGTAAAAGCTCTCATCATCGAGAAGGAGCTTCGAGGAAATCTCCAGGCTGGAATAGCCCTCCTCCTTTGCCTCCTCCTTAAATTCCGAGATCAGCCTGTCGCTGATCTCCGTAATCCTTCGGTTTACCTCCTCCGCCGCCTCAGAATTGACCGAGGACGACGCTTCGAGCTTCGGGATGCTCACCTCGGCGCTGTGCCCCTTCCCCTGAAAAGAGTATTTCCGGAAGGTCACAAGCTGAAAATAAGAGCCGATGAGCGGTATATTCTGAAGTGCGTAGGCCTGCTCCCCCCCGCTGTTTGGCAGGACGATGCTGAAGAGCAGTACACAGGCCGCCGCCGTGAGGATCCCCCGAAGCAAGGCGGATCCTCCGAAAAGCGCTGCCGGCCTTCTCCCGTCCGCTTCTCCCAGAGGCTCGCCGTCGGAATCCGCGATCATCCTCTCGTCGAGATTTGCGATCGCCTCCATCAGATCTATCCCTTTCATAAAAAACCCTCTTTCTCGAGGACCTCCCGGAGCGCCTTCCTCGTCCGGTGAAGACTCACCTTCACCGCGCTCTCCCCGGCGTGGAAACGCTCCGCGATCTCGGCGATACTCTCTGTGTAGAAGTAGCGCCGGATGAAATAGCGCCTCGCACTCGCGGACTCGCCCCGCAGAAAGTCCTCGATACACTCTGTCAGCGCCTCACGGTTCAGCCGCTCCGAGACATTGTCCCGGGAGAGGGAGACCATATCCGTGAGCTCGTCCAGGGCCGCCGTGAACTCTCCCGTCCCCCGCTTCTCCGCGCGCTGCTTCTTAAAGAGATTAATCGCGAGGTTTTTCGTCACGCGGGCGAGCCAGGCCCGGAGAACCCGCGGACGCTCCGGCGGAATCGCGTTCCAGGCACGGAGCCAGGTATCATTCAGGCACTCCTCGATATCCTCCGAAGAGGACAGGACATTGGCGGCGGTTTTTCTGCAATACGCTCCGTAGCGCTCCTGACTTGCGAGGATCGCGGCTTCATCCCGCGAAAAATACAGCCTGATGATTTCTTCGTCTGACATTCGTGCCCTTCCCGCCTGCCCCGGCGAATTCCGGGGACTTACTTCTTTACTGCACTGACGGAATAGACCTTCCCCGTGAAGCTGTCCACCTCGGAGAGCGTCCCGGAATAGCTGACCTCGACCTCATCTCCCACCTTGACCTTGTCAAGCCCCGCCGGCGCTTCCTTCTCATCGAAGCTGAGCGCGTAGCTCTTGCCGTCCGCGGTATCGATCGTGATCATAAAGTCCTTCTTGTCGGAGAGCTTTCCCTTGAGCGTCTCCTTCTTTTCCGCCTTCTCTTCTCCTCCGGCCTCATCCTTCTTGGTATCGGCCTTTTCGCTCTCCGCCTCCTCGGAGACGGTGATCTCCTTGCTTTCCTTCTTCTCTTCCGTTGCTGCCGTCTCCGTCTCCGCCTTCACAGACTGAGAGGCTGTCTGCTGCCCGCAGGCAGAGAAAGCCAGAGCAGAAAGCAGTGCCGCCATTAAAACGATGCCTTTTTTCATAAAAACCTCCATTTCCGGGGCATGTCCCCGATCCCGTCCTTTGCCGTCTCAGCAGGCAGTCCCCGAAAAAGCACGGAGAAGTGCCTGCACCCTATAAGGGACAGAAAGCGCGGGGCGGAGGTTACAGGACAGGCCTCAGCGCTGATTGATTTTTATGACCTTCCGGGAGAGTATGGGTTTATTCTCGACCAGAGCCCGGCAAAGCTCTTCGTTATTCTCCGTCCGCTCGAAAAGGCTCAAAACCTCCTCGACGGAGCCCTTCTTTTCCTCGCTGGTCTGCTGGTGGATGATGTCGAGCGCCTTTCTCTCCAGCTCCGTGAGCAAAAGATCGTCTCTTCTCGTCCCGGACTTCAGGATATCGATCGCGGGGAAGATCCTCCGCTCCTGGAGCTCGCGGTTCAGAACCAGCTCCATATTTCCGGTCCCCTTGAATTCCTCATAGACCACATCGTCCATGCGGGAGCCGGTGTCCACGAGCGCGGTGGCGAGAATCGTGAGGCTTCCCCCCTCCCTCATATTTCTGGCCGCGCCGAAAAAGCTCTTTGGCATATGAAGCGCCGCGGGATCCAGTCCGCCGGACAGCGTCCTCCCGGACGGCGGCTCCAAAAGATTATAGGCCCGGGCGAGTCTTGTGATGGAATCGAGGAGAATCGTGACATCCTTCCCGCTCTCCACGAGGCGCCTGGCCCGCTCGATCGTCATCTCCGCGACCCTCTTATGGTGCTCCGGGAGCTCATCAAAGGTGGAGTAGAGAACCTGCGCATTCTCCCCGACGACCTCCTCCCTCATATCTGTGACCTCCTCGGGCCGCTCATCGATGAGAAGAATCATAAGATGCATATCCGGTTCATTCCGGAGGATGGCCTTTGCGACCTGCTTTAAAAGCGTCGTCTTTCCCGCCTTCGGCGGGGATACGATCATGCCTCTCTGCCCCTTCCCGATGGGGGCGAGGAGATCCAGGACGCGGAGGGAAAGCGAGCTCGGAATGCCCGCTGTCTCGAGGCGGATCCTCTCGTTGGGGAAGATCGGGGTCATCCGGTCGAAGCTCTGCCTCCTCGCGGGGAGCTCACTGACCCGGATCCCGTTGACCTTCTTCAGGAAGATGAGGGCCCGGTAGCGGTCCTGCGGACTTCTGAGCCTGGAGTCTCCCATCAGGAGATCCCCGGTCCGAAGATTGTAGCGGTGAATCATCTGCCCGCTGACATAGACATCATTCTCCCCGGACAGAAAATTATTGGAGCGGATGAAGCCGTAATTATTGTCCGGGACCAGCTCCAGTATGCCCTCCGCCGGTCTGGATTCCGCCCCGCGGATCGGGGGAAGCTCCGGGCCCCTCAGCTCTATGTCCGGACGCGTCTCCCGCTCCGCCCTTCCCTCTGCGGCGGGCTCCCTCGCGGCAGCGAGAAGCTCCGTCAGGGCTTCCACCGCGGATTTCGTGTCCGTTCTCTCTATTTTTTCCATGCTCTCCGCGGAGAAGGGGCGAGGCGGGCGTCCATTCTCTCCGCTTTCTCCTCTTCTTCTCGCCGGAACTCTCTCCCCCGTCCTGATTCCCGCGGGAGAACGCGGAATCCTCGGCTTCGGGAGCTCCTCCATCGGCGCGGCCACAACCTCTATGGCGTCCACAATGTCCCGAGGAGAAGCATCCTTCTCCCCGGCGCTATGGATTCTATGGGAGGAGGGGCTGCTCCTCTCCTCCGAAAGCGCCTCCTCCTTCGCTGCTCTCTCCTCAGAAGGCTTTTCCTCTTTTTTCACCGGAGCCAAAGCTTCCTCCTCGGAGGAGGACGGCTTCTTCTCCTGCGTCTTCTCCTCCGTCTCCGGGGCCTTCTTCCGCGGACGGCCGCGCTTTGCGGGCTTCTTCTCCGTCTCCGCCGTCTCTTCGGGAAGGGACTCGGCCTCCGTCTCCGCCTTCTTCTTCGGCGGACGGCCGCGGCGCTTCTTCGGAGCCTCCGCCGTGCTCTCCTTCGCTGTCTCCGGGACGCTCTTTCTTCTTCCTCTTCGCTTCGGGCTCTCCGCCTCTTTCTCTGTCTCCGCCTCTTCCTCCAGGCGCTTCTTCTCCTCTTCTTCTGTCATATCGCATTCCTCCTTGCGCTGAGGGTTTCCTCCCTCTTTTTTCCGGCGACAAAAACCGGGGACTCCGGCGGAAAAGACAGCGCACAGTCCCGGCTCCTGTCTATAGTGACTAAGCCTTGGGGATTCATTTTCTCATTTTATGTTTTCACTGGGATCCGCCGGCCTCAAAGCGCCGACGTATTATAGAAAAGCCCCTGAAGGGCGGCCCATCCGCGCGCCTCCCAAAATGAAACCCGGGCGCCGATGAAAGACGTAAAGCATAGATATACCTCTTGAGTATAGCAAGGGAATGCTTGTAAGGCAAGGGAATTTTTGCTATACTAACAGGCTGAAAAAGCGGGATCCGCCCGCGTCTTCCTTGCGTTTTGCGCAGAAAGGTTTCTGAAATTTATGAAAGCAAAAAAAGAAAGCTCCGCCGGCCGTGTACCCATGCGCTATGATGCCTACGGCAGGCCGCTTCGCGAAAAGAAAAAGGGAAGGGGAAAAGCCGTCTTCCGCTTCTTTTTCTTCTTTCTCTTTCCCTATCTCATCATAAACGGCGCGATCCTCTATCTGGCCCTCTCCCGGCCGACGGTATCGACCGATGACCCGGACACCTCGGACTATAAGAGCGCTTCGATCCGGATCCGCCTCCATTCCCTCCTCCCCATAAAGAATGTCAAGGCGACACTCGAAGGGGAGCCCGTAGAATTAAAGCAGGACGGAGAGGATTACATCGCGTCTCTCTCGGACAACGGGAATCTCAATATCCGCGCGGAATCCATAAACTGGATGTCGGACAGTGTCAATGTGCAGGTGAGCCTCCTGGACAGAACCGGCCCGGTGATCGACAAGGACTCCGTGGACATCGGATCCGGCTATGTGGAGTTTCAGGTCAGTGACACGCAGAGCGGCGTGAGCTTCGATTCCATCTACGGCGTCGACAGCGACGGGGACAATGTAAAGCCCATCGATGTCAATAAAGAGAGCGGCGTCGTGACCATGCCCATGAAGGCGGAGAGCATCACGGTATATCTGAGCGATCAGGCCGGAAATCAGAGCACCGGAAAATTCTCCTTAAGCTAGACCGGGGAAGGTGCGCGGCACGGATTCTATCTAAGACCGCCGTCCGAGCATCCTCCGAAGAAAGCGGCGGCAGATCGTATAGATGTCCGTCTCCGGGTGGGAGATGCCGACCCGGTCCATGGCGCGGCACTGCTTGCAGGTCGGATGGACATAGGGGTAGATCCCGTACATAAAGGGGAAGAAGGCATAGATAAAGTCCCGCATCTCCTCCTCCGAGAGGGGAGGCTTCGTCCGACGCAGGCAGCGCCGTATCTCCTCCACCGCGGAGAGATACACCCTCTTATAGTCCTCGAGCCGCTCTTCTCTGCTGTGCTCCTCGATCTCATAGAGATTCATCGCCTGAATCCGAAGGAGCAGCTCCCGCTCCGAAAGACTCCGGGATATCCCCTCCGAGAGCTCCTCTCTGCTGAGCTCTTCGCCGCCGCAGATCCTGCGGAGGCCTTCCGTCCAGCTCTCGTACTCCCTTTGCAAAAGCGCGAGAAAGATCTCCTCCCTCGTCTCAAAATAATTGTAAATGCTGGGGCGGGAGAAGCTCGTCTCCTTGCTGATCTCCTTGATCGTCACTTCCTTAAAGGATCGCTCCCGGTACAGCCTCTCGCAGGCCCTGAGAATCTCCCCTCTCCGCTCCCGAATTCTCTCCTCCGATGCTCTCGCCATTCCGCGCACTCACTTCCCTCTTCCTGCTCCGCCTCATGCACCGCCCTGTCCCAGCCTGTCAAAAGCGGCGCTGAGAGAGCGCCGAAGGGCCCGGGAGCGCGGATTCTGTCCGCCCCTTCTCCCGGTGATGGACGCGAAGCAGAAGTCTCGCGCTCTGAACGATAAAGAAAAGCAGCAGCGCGATGAATAATAAGGCGATGATCTTTCGAAGCATTGCCCCTCCTCCCCTCCGTCATAAAAAGAAGTACCGGGGCGGCCGTTTCGACAGCCGCTCCGGTACCTTCCCTGGATCATAATTCCGATGCTATTTTTTCAGATTCGGCTTCGCGATCTTGAGGCTCTCATCTTCTGTCTTGGTCTCCTCCTTCAGAAGATGCCCGATCCAGTGCTTCTGCCGCGTCTCGAAACGATAGGACTTTCCGTCGATGATATGCTCTCCCACATACATGCGGCCCTGCTGTCCATCGGACTCCGGCTGCAGGTAGTAGGTCCCGGAATTATCTGTCAGCCAGCCGGTCTGCATCCATCCCTTCTCATCGAAATAATACCAGTCCCCTCTTCCCTTATAATCCAGGAAGCACCAGTTCGCCGCCCAGGTTCCGTTCGGATACTGATAAGCCCACTTTCCGTTGGAATACTTCCTCCACTCGCCCTTCCTCGGGGCCTCCGGGCCGTCGATATTATCATAGCCGGAGCCGCCGTTTACCGGATAGACAGAAAAGGCATCGCTGCTGCCGGCAAAAGCCGCCGCCGTCATCCCCATCGTCATTACCGCCGCAAGTGCACAAACAACAAGTCCCTTCTTGAACATCCTCTTTTCCTCCCAGTTTCCCTTCCATGGCAATTCTCTTTTAATGACAAAATCATATATTGGTTTTGTCTTAAAAATCGTTTAATTTTATCGCAATGATACCGTTCCGGGAAGAAAATGTCAAGTCCTTCTTTTCCGGGGGCAGTCCCTGCCCCTGATCCCGGGAGGATGCCGCAAAAAGGCGGCGCGGCCTTCTCCTCTCCCTTAGCTCCCGGTCCTTCCCAAGGCTATTCCGAAAAGGCCTTCCGGAGATTCTGAAGCTCCGGCTGAGCGGCCGCATCGTCGAAATTCTGATAGTCGAAGATGCCAAAGCCCTGGACCTCCCCGCTCTCCCGCGCGGCCCTGACCTCTCTTGCGAGAATGTCCTGGAAGCGGAGCCACTCCGGCGTGCTGTTTCCGTCCCAGCTCTTCGTCCCCGCCTTATAGAGAGCCAGTCCGACCATGAGCTTGACCGGACTCTTCTTCTCCCTCTTCAGCTTTACCCAGCTCGCAAGGCACTCGCCATAGGCATGCTTCGCCGGCGTTCCCTTTCCGGTCTTCGCCTCAAAGCCGTGGTAGATCTGCGGCATGATATAGTCCACATAATCGGCGGAGGACATCCAGCGGTCGATATCCACAAAGTAGGCCTTCTCACTCCGGAGGCTGGAGAGAAGGGGGACCGGGCTCACGCCGAAGACCGCATCCTTCTTCACTTCATGCACCGTCCTGTGCACCGCGAGGACGAGCTTTGAGACATTGTCCCTCCTCCAGTCGGAGAGGGAGAGCGTGGAACCGGAGCTCTCATAATCCGCCTTATCAAAGCTCTTCTCCGGATCGCTGTCATCGAGCGCGGGATAGAAGTAGTCGTCAAACTGAACGCCGTCGATATCGTAATTCGCGCAGAGCTCCCGGATCGCCCCCGTGAGATAATTCCGCACCTCCTCACTGGACGGATTCAGATAATACTCTCCCCCGTGAAGGAGGACATTTCTCTTTTTCGCCGGGTCCGCCGCCCATTTCTTCACGATCGAGCTCTCCGGGATGTCGGCCCATTTCACGAGATAGCCGCTCACCCGATAGGGATTGACCCAGGCGTGAAAGCGAAGGCCGTGCCGATGCGCGCTCTCGATCATATACGCGAGCGGATCGAAGGAAGGGCTCTTCTCCTTTGTCACCATAAAGCGGGAGGCCGGAAAGCTCTGGAGCTTCTGTCCGTAGCTGTCCGAATGGCTGTGGACATGGCAGAAAATCGCATTCATCCCCTCTGCCTGGATCTCCGTCATTACCCTGTCCGCCCGCTCCTTGAATTCCGCCTCCGACTTCGGCATCTCATTCCAGTCGAGGTAGGAAAACCATACGCCGCGAAGCTCCTTCTCCGAGGATGCCGAATCCGCGGCATAGGAGAAGAAGCCAAGAGCGGGCTCCAGAAAGACCATAAAAAAGATCAGAAAGAGGAAAAAAAGCAGCACGCCCCCGAAGGCGCAGTTCTCAAAGCCCCGTCTCTCTCTCCGATCATCATCCTGTCTGACCATATTCCATCCTTTCCGCCTCATTTTTTCCGGGATAAGCCTCCCCGCAGAGCGCTCAGGGGAGCCCCGCAAAGAAGGCTCTGCGCCGCAGCCGAAGCCTCCGGCATTCCCGTCCTCATGGGCTCCTCCCGCCTTCCGCGGATTGGAGCAAAGGTATTGGGATCATAATACTACAAGGCGGAAAGGAATACTTTAAACTTTTCCTGACACTTCGCTTTCGAAATCTGTCAGAGAGGAAAAATCAGACTGCCGTATCCCCTCAATTTTTCTTTGCATCCGACTTCTCCTGTATGGAGATGGATTTCAAAATCTCAAGCTCTGTCTCGTTGAGCGGTGAGAGCTCTGCCTCCGGAATGGAAAAGTCAACTTCCACGATGACTCCGTCGGCATAGGTAATGGCCGTCTTCCGAAGCATCGTATAGGCGGGCAGTGTGCTCTCATCCAGCTGGAGCAAAACGAGAAAGCCGCGGTCCCCGACGACCTGAACTCCTGCCTCCTCCTCCCGGATGAAGTGCCCCGTCACAAAATTGAAGGCAAAGCTCTTTCGCTCCGGCTCTCTCCCGGCGGACACGGAGACCTCGATCCCGTATTCCGGATTATAGTCTATCGTATTCCTGTGGAAGTGGTAGAGAGGACCCGTTTTCCCGGAGTTATAGATCTCTGGGATCTTCATGCTGACTTCCTTATCCTTTTCCTTATGGGACAGCGTGACGACGCCGCCCGAGAAGGAGGAGACATCCTCCAGGCTCTTTGGATCCACCTTCTTAAGATCCGAAAGATATCCATCCAGCAGAGAAACTATATCCGGATGATCCTTCAGCTTCCACTTCTTCTGATCCACATCAGGATCCAGCTTGATCTTCTCCATCCGCTCCGTATATCCCGGATTTTTGTCCGCCTTCACCGCCTTTTTATCCACGATGGAGAGGGAATCCAGGCGCACGGCGTCCGGCACCTTCACCGGCACCGTGTGCACGGATTTCACGATCTCCTCCATCCCCTCCTCCGTGAAGGGCTCTCCCGTAAAACCCTTGTACTGATCCGCGGTCAGCATATGCTCGAAGCAAAGCTCTACCAATCTGTTCTGCAAAAAGCTTTGAAAAATCACAAAGTCGTTCTCAACATCTTTTGAGCTGTCACCATCCTTGCTCCTGGAGATTTTTTTGTAGGAGACTCTGAGCCATTTCGTCCCATCCAGATCGATCAGTTTTTCCTGCAAATCTTCTGAGTCCTCCGGACCAAAATAAGTATCCTCCAAACTATAGAAGCGGTTCTTATAATTCCGGACGAATGGACTGCTGCCCTCCTCGGTCTTGAGCGTCACATTGGCATAGCGCCGCTCGTCGGATACTGTGACACAAGCCTGGATTTTCTCCGGATCGTCATAGATATAATATCCCTCCTTTGGAATATAGACCGCGATGGGACCCGCGCTTTTGAGGACCGCATTTTCATCATTCAAAGAGGAGGAGTTCTCCTTTTTCTCATAATTCACCTTGCTGATCTCTTCCAGCGCGGAGAGGAACTCGGCGGGCAGTTCCTCCTTCTTGCTTCCCTCTCCCTTTTTTGCTCCTTCCTCCTTTTCCTCACCCGCTGCCGTGCCGGAGGATGCCTCTTTGCTCTTTTCCGTGCTTTTTTCTGTGCTCTCCTTCTCCTTCCCCCGCTCCTCGCTCTTTTTCTGAGGAGAGCAGGCTGTCAATGCCAAAAAAGAAAGCAGAACACAAATTCCCGCTCTCCCGATTCTCTTCCCGTTTTTTACTCTCATACTGATTTCCTCTCCCTCTGATTTCCTCTCCCCTTCCAAATCTCTTCTGGCATAGCTCCCGGGGAGAGTGCTCCATCTCCTAGCCCACTCTCATCCGGAATTTCTGCGCCTCTCTCTCGTCCTCCACAAGCTGGATCTCCGCGCCAAGAGCCTGGAGCTTCTGCTCAAAGTGCTCATAGCCCCTCTGGATATAGCCGATCTCTCGCACCGTGGTAATGCCCTCCGCACAGAGTCCCGCGATGACGAGAGCCGCCCCGGCCCGAAGATCGAGCGCATTGACCGAGGCCCCCGTATAGGATCGGATACCGTCTATGATGGAGACATTCCCCTCCACCTTGATCGCTCCCCCCATCCTCGCGAGCTCATCGACATACTTAAAGCGGCTCTCAAAGATCGATTCCGTCACGACGGAAATCCCCCTCGCAAGGCCGAGTGTCACCGAGATCTGCGGCTGCATATCGGTGGGGAAGCCCGGGTAGGGCAGGGTCTTTACATCCGTCGGACGCTGTACGGCGCTTCCGATCACGCGGATGGATTCATCGTATTCCACGACCGTATTCCCCATCTCGACGAGCTTTGCGGAGATGGACTCCAGGTGCTTGGGGATGACATTTTTGATGAGGATATCCCCGCGGCTTGCCGCAGCGGCACACATGAAGGTCCCCGCCTCGATCTGATCCGGAATCACGGCATAGCTCGTGCCGTGGAGCCGCTTTACCCCGCGGATGCGGATCGTGTCGGTCCCCGCCCCGCGGATATTCGCCCCCATACTGTTCAGGAAATTCGCGACATCCACGATATGCGGCTCCTTCGCGACATTTTCGATCGTCGTCTTCCTCTCCGAAAGCACGGCCGCCAGCATGATATTGATCGTCGCGCCGACCGATACGACATCCAGGTAAATGTGCGTACCCTTAAGGCCGTCCTTCGCCTCCGCGACGACGCAGCCGTTCTGAATCCGAATATCCGTGCCGAGCGCGCGAAAGCCCTTCAAATGCTGATCGATGGGGCGGGAGCCGATCGCACAGCCCCCCGGGAGCGGCACGACCGCGCTGTGATACTTCCCAAGCAGTGCCCCGATAAAGTAATAGGAGGCGCGGATCCTCCGGATAAACTCATCGTTGATGCTGAGCTCCCGGATCCCCGCCGCGCAGATGGAAACCGTATGGCTCCCCGTGCGCTCCACCGCCGCCCCCAGCTCTCTCAGGACATCCAGCATGACATTGACATCGCGGACGTCCGGGAGATTCTCGATCACCACGGTATCATCTGTAAGGATTGCCGCCGCTATCAGGCCAAGCGCCGCATTCTTTGCGCCCCCGATCACCACTTCTCCGCGGAGCGGACGTCCGCCCCTCATGATAAATTGCTGTTCCATCTCTCCCCTATGCCGGGCAAAAAACAAAGCGTTCCCGACGAACGCTGTCTCTCTGTCTCCCACTCTCCGCCCCGCTATGGGGACGGAAATTCCCCTATTTCGCGCCTAATTATAATGCCTGCTCCGACAATTTGCAAGACATAGCCGGGCGGACGCGATCTCCGCGGCAAAGCTTTGCCGCGCTCAATGAAACATCCCCATCATCTCCTTCGCGCTGTTTGCGCCGAGCGACATGATATTATTCAGGAAGAGAACATCCTTCACCTGATGCTCCCGGAGGAAGGCGACGAAGTCCTCCCGGTAGTAGCGGTAGTCGAAGACATAGACATGCTGGTAATGATCCACGAGGAAGGGCGCGAAGGCATTCCCATAGGAATCCTTCACAAGGGCGATCGCGGAGCCGTCGTTTCGATTCGGATTGTCGATCTCCGTGAACGCATTGTCCCCCATCAGAAAGCAGCTGTAGCGATTCCCCGCGCTCATCGTATTCGCGTCGTTGATCACAAGCGCGTCCCCCTCCTGCCCCTTCGGGTCCCGGAAATGCATCTTGTTTGTCGCAAGCGGAAGATAGGCCCGCACTGTGTCCGGATTCACCTTGAGTGCCTCCGCGCGCTTGGTCGCAAAGTAAAAGCTTCCGTAGAAGCCGGGGTATTCCCTCTTCTGATATTCTGAGAGCGCATGCGGCGTAAAGCCCTTTTCTTTACAGAATACGAGATAGGCGTAGTACGCTCCCCTCTGCGTCCAGTGATGATCCGTATGGAAATAGATATACTCCTCCTTGTGAGAGAGAAGCTCCTCATAGATGGATACGCGCTTTACCTTCTCTCCCATGAGGCTGTAGCTGTAGCTGATCGCCTGATCCATGCCCGAGCTCGCGAGCTTTTCCTGCACGGCGGGGCTCAGCTTAATGCCGAAGGAATTCGGCACGATCATGGAATAGAGGCTGATATCCTCCGGGAGCAGGCTCCGGACCGTATTCATGAGAGAGGCGTGAGACCTCATGTTCTCCTGGCTGAAATAATAGAGCTCATAGCCGCAGTTTCCCGTGACATAGACAGTGCCTGCCTGCTCCCCCTGCACGTGGACTCCCTTCGTATCCTGCTTTTTCAGGATGAGATTTCCCTCGGCATCCGTCTCCGGCGCGGTCTCCGCCTCCCTGCTCTCCTCGGCGCTCTCTGTCTCCGGCGCGGAGAACGCCAGCGTCGGCGCGGTCTCTCCCGCGGTCTCCGGGATGCTCTCCTTCTTTCTCTCCCCTTTGGAATAGATCGCCTCCCCCTGGAAGCCATAGTATTTCTCCAGCGAGGCCTCCCAGGAGAGGAGCTCCTCCCGGAAGGGAAAGGTATCGGAGTACCAGCTGGAGAAATCGCGGAACCAGCTTCCGTCGGAAAGGGCGCGAAGGCTCGGCGCGGGGAGCTCCGCGAGCTTCCGCTTCTCCGACTCGGAATACGAGGGGCGGAGCGGCAGGAGGAGGCCGAGGATCAGGAGGAAGAGCAGCGAAAGGGAGAGCGCAAGGCACATCCCGTATGCTCCGCGCGAGCTCTGCCTCTTCCTCCCGCGCTCCCGCGCATTTTCTCTCCTCTCGCTCATATTCCCCCTCGCTTTCCCCCGGCTGCTTTCCCAAAACTGCCTTCTCAAAATTGCCTTCTCAAAATTGATTATATAAAAACGGCATATAGCTGCTCCCCACCATCGCCATCACAGAGAGTGCGAGGAAGAGCAGGGCGGCGGCCCCCCTCTCGAGATAATAGAAAAACGCGGCTCTTCGGAGAGCCCTTTTCCTGCGGCGCGCCCGAAGCTGAATCCGCCTGAGGGCGATCTCGTGCTCATTCTCCGCCTCTGCCTCCGACTCCCGGTCGAAAAGCTGGAGGCTGTCGTCCCCGAAGCTCTCGTTGTCCCTGATCCGCTCGCTCCTTCTCTCCTCCTTCCGCCGAAGGGAGAGGCTCTGCTGGAGGCCGTTCTGCATGGAAATCCCGATGTAATGAAAGAGCGGGGTAGAAGCGAGGAGACAGGCGAAGAAGAAGATAAGATTGTTCCAAAGGTTTAAGGCGGTGATCGGGTCCCAAAGGGCGGATGCCCCGATGCCAAATTGAAGCTTCAGCGCGGCGATAAGCGCGTGAAAATCCGAAAAGCGAAAGAGGATCCAGCCGAAGTAGACGACGAGCAGAGTATAGAGATGAGAGAGGAGCCTCCTTCCCCGGGTCTCTCTCCCGCGCTTTCCTCTCTCCCCGGCGCTCTGTCTCCTAAAGCCCGGAAAGCCTCTTCCTTCCTTCCCTCCGTCGCTCTCCGCCGCCTTCTCCTCCGGCTTCTCTTCTCCGTCTCTATCTTTCTCCTCTTCCTTTCTCTCCCCCTCTTCTCCCGTTCCGACTCTCTCCTCCTCCAGCTCCTCTCTCTCCCTCCTTCTCCTCAGATTCTCTATCATGATAAAGAAAAAGTAGTAGAGCCCCCAGAGGACGAAATTCCAGCTCGCGCCGTGCCAAAGGCCCGTGAGAGCCCAGACCAGAAGGAGATTCCGGCAAAGCTTTGGCAGGCTGACATGACTTCCGCCAAGCGGGATATAGACATAATCGCGGAAGAAGGAGGAGAGCGAAATATGCCACCTCCTCCAGAAATCCCGCACGGAGTGCGCGGCGTAGGGATAGTCGAAATTCTCCGGATAGTCAAAGCCGCATACTCTCCCGAGGCCGAGCGCCATATCGGAGTAGGCGGAAAAATCCAGGTAGATCTGGAGCATATAAAAGATCCCGCCGAGCCAGGAGGCGAGGACGGAGGGCGGATTCCCCTGGGAGGCCGCGTGCAGGAAGTCGAGCGGCAGAAACTGCCCCGCAAGCTTCCCCGCGTGGTCCGCGAGCAGCGTCTTCTTCGAAAGTCCGAGGCAGAAGCGAAACATGCCCTCACAGAAATCCTCCGGGCTCATCCTCCGCTCTCTGAGGGCAGCCTCCATCTCCCGGAAACGGACGATCGGCCCCTGAGAGATGATGTGGAAGTCCGCCGTATAGAGAAGCAGACTCCCGAAGCTCTGCGCGCGGAGCCTGCCGCTTTGAATATCCGAAAGATAGGAGATCAGCCGGAAGCTGTAGAAGGAGATGCCCAGAGGAAGGAGGGCTCCCGGAAGATGGAAGGGGAGGAGCGGAAGAAGCGGCCTTAGGAAAAATGCGCTGTACTTAAAAAACGCGAGGTTCAGAAGGAGGAGGGAGATCCCGATCACGAACCACCTCCTCTCCCCCCGGCGCTCCTCGATGAGATATCCGAAGCCGAAGCTCAGCGCTGTCATAAGGAGGAGGAGAAGGAGATAGTGGAGCCCCCCCGCGAGGTAGAAAAGGAGAGAAAAACACAAAAGCACCCGGTTTTTCCGCCGGACGCCGGGCACCGCAGTATAAATCAGCAAAAAAAGCGGCAGAAAGCCCGCTGTAAAAAACAGACTGGAAAAGCTCATCTTTACCTCTTCTCCCTCTCCCCTTGTATTTTCTCTCTTCTTTCGGTATAATGATTCCACTTCGGGGCGGCGATGAAGTCCGGGCCCCACGCAATGAGAGACCTCGAACCGTGTCAGGATGGGAACATAGCAGCACTAAGGGGACACTTTCATGTGCCGTGGATTCTCCTGGGCGGAGCCGCCCCGAAGCTTTCGCTGAAATGTGTCAAATTCTCGGCACTGCCATATCTTCTTTGCGCCTCTGAAAGGCGGCTGTGATGATCCGCCCGCCGTCCCGGCGCTTCGTCTCCTTATAATAATCGGTCCCCCGCTCCGATAAATGCGGCGGTCGAAGCGGAAAGCCCTGTTCCCGGTAGGCAGGGAAGGGACGAAGAGACGAAGGAGAACTGCTTAGATCCGATAGACCGCTCTCGCATTCTCCGCCGTGATCCGTATCACTTCCTCCTCCCGGATTCCTTTGATTTCCGAAAGCGCTCTCACGACATAGCGAAGATGAGCCGGATTGTTCCGCTCCCCCCTGTGAGGCAGGGGAGAAAGGTAAGGGCTGTCCGTCTCCAAAACCATCATGGAAAGGGGAAGCTCCGCGGCAAGTCTTCGGAGCTTTTTTGCGTTCGGAAATGTCAGAACCCCTCCGATCCCGAGGTACATGCCAAGCTCCGCAAACTGCCTCGCGACCTCGAGCGGATAGGAAAAGCAATGGACGATGCCGCTGTTTTTGTATCCTCCGCTGTCCCGAAGAAGCTCGTAGCTGTCCCGCGCGCTCTCCCTCGAGTGAATGACGATCGGAAGCCCCCGAAAAAGGGCGAGCTCAATCATCCGAAGATAGCAGCTCTTCTGGATTTCCGGCTTCGGCGCATAGGAGAAATCCACAGATTCCGAGAGCTCCCTTAAGGCGCGGTAGCTCTTCTTGGAGAGGGAGAGGGCGGAGAGCTCCTCTCCCCCTGGCACAAAGGAAAGGAGCTCCTCTTCGCCCGGCTCCTTCTCCCGGAGAAGCTGCTCTTTTTCCTCCCTTCTCAAAAGAAGCTCTCTTTGCAGCCTGAGAAAGTCCCCCTTTGCCCGGACTGCCTCCTCCCTCTGACAGGGGCTTCTTTTATCGAGGTGATAGTAGTCGAGCCCTACCTCTCCGATCGCAGCGACGCCCTTCCTGAGAGAGAGCTCCGAGAGCTCCCGCACGACTTCATCGGAGCAGTCCGCCGCATGATCCGGGTGAAGTCCGACGGCGGCATAGATCTCCAGCCCCGCCTCCGCGCCGCTTCCTCCCTCCGGACCCTGCCGGAGGGATAACTGCTTTTCCGAAAACTCCGCCGCCCTCCGGGAGCTCTCAAGATCAAAGCCGATCTCCGTCACGGCGCAGACCCCCTCCCCGGGAAGGCGGGAGAGAAGGGCTTCCCGATCCCTGTCGAAGGCCGGGTCCAGAAGATGCGCATGACTGTCAAAGATCATATCTCACCTTTCGCATTGCCGCGCGGCGGACTCATCCTAGGAGGTAATCATCGAGCCCGCATAGATCATCAGGTACATGACGATCAGATGCAGCGGATAGTAGATATAGAAGAGCCAGCGGGAGTGAAAGCGGCCCCGTTCTCCATTATAGAGAAAAATCGGGAGAAAGGCCGCTGCCCCGAGGCAGAAGCTCTCATAGGAGTTCACAGCGGAGCAAAGCGCTCCGGAGAAGGTCTGGAGGGCCTTCTCCTTTCGAAAGTTATACATCAGGGCGATGGAAAGAATGGCGACCGCCCCGTAGTCAAAGCGCAGAAGCTCTGCCATAGCGCAGGAGAGGGCCACGCTCAGCCACTTATAGAGAGGCTTCTTCCGGAAGCGCTTCATGCCGTACAGCATGAGCAGTCCGCAGGCGAGCGTAAAGCCCGTATTCTGCCTCTCGAAATGATAGATCGCGTTAAAAAAAGCGAGGTCGTAGGGAAGCTCCGATAGAAGCGCCATCAAAAAGACCCTTCTGAAATATTTCCAGAAATCTCCGGTGTGGATGAAGCCCTCCACCAGGAGAAAGGCAAAGATCGGAAATGCGAGCCGTCCGAGCAGACGGAAGACCCGGTAGAGCGCAAGCCAGCGCTGTCCCGCCGGAGTCGCGATCGCCATCTGATAATACTCCGGGGAATAGCCATAGAGCTTCCCGTTTCGAATGATAATCACCGCGAAGTGGTCCAGCGTCATGGAGAGGAGGGCAATCGTCTTCAAAAGCCCTCCCGAGAAGCCGGCCCGCTTTCGGAGCATATCCAGGGCCTTCTGCGCGCTGTGAGCTCCCATGACTCAGCAGATCCCGGCGCCGGAGGGCATATCCCGCATCGGCGTCATAAGAGCGAGCTCTCCGCCGTGCCCCTCCGCAGAGAGGATCATCCCCTGGGACTCATAGCCTGCGATCATCCTGGGCTTCAGATTGCAAAGCACCATGACCTTCTTCCCGACGAGCTCCTCCGGGCGGTAGAAGGATTTGATGCCGGAGAGGATCTGCAGCTTCTCCTCTCCGACCAAGACCTCGAAGCGGAGAAGCTTCTTCGACTTCTTCACCTCCTCTGCGGAGAGGATCTCCCCCACGCGGAACTGAAGCTTCTCAAAGTCCTCATAGCCGATCTCTGCCTTCTTCTCCGCGAGAATGGGACTCTCCTCTTCGGCTGCGCTCTCCGGCGTCTCTCCCTCTCCCGCGCTGCTTTTCCCTTTCTCTTCGCCGAAGGCCCCGCTCTCCTTGGAGAGCTTCTCCACCTCGGAGAGAAGCTGCTTCAGATCCTTTCTCTCAAAGAGCGCCTTCGGATCCCCGGTGACGCGGGTCCCGGAGGGGTAGAGACCGAAGCGGTCCATCTGCTCCAAGGGCCTGGCCTCTGTATTCAGCTGCCGGAGGATCTCCTCCGCGGTCTTTGGCATAAAGCTTTCCAGGACAGAGGCCCCGATCACGATCGCCTCCGTGAGATTGTAGAGTACGGTCTCGAGACGGGCGGATTTCCCCTCCTCCTTTGCGAGAAGCCAGGGCTCCGTCTCATCGATATATTTGTTTGAGCGGCGGAAGATGTCAAAGAGCAGGTCCAGGGCATCCGCAATGCGGAGCTCATCCATCTTCGTGACGATGGCCCGCACATTTTTCAGGACGGTCTCCTTCAGATCCTCATCGACCGGCTCCGCGGCCCCGCTGTCCCGCACGATGCCTCCGAAGTACTTATTGCTCATCGCGATGCTTCTTTTCACGAGATTTCCGAGGATATTGGCGAGCATGCCGTTGTAGCGCTCCGCCATGAGCTCCCAGGAAATGACGCCGTCGTTCTCGAAGGGCATCTCGTGGATCACGAAGAAACGGACCGCGTCGACGCCGAAGAGCCGCACCAGCTCATCCGCATAGATCACATTACCGCGGGACTTCGACATCTTCACCCCCTCCTCCGACTTTCCGGCCGCGGTGAGGAGCCAGGGATGGCCGAAGACCTGCTTCGGAAGAGGGAGCTCCAGACTCATCAGAAAGATGGGCCAGTAGAGCGTGTGAAAGCGTATGATATCCTTCCCGATCAGATGGAGATCTGCGGGCCAGTATCTGTAGAAGCGCTCCGAGGAATTCCCGTCCACATCGTAGCCGAGGCCGGTGATATAGTTCGTGAGCGCATCCAGCCAGACGTAGATGACGTTCTCCGGATCGAAATCCACGGGGATGCCCCACTTGAATACGGTCCGTGAGACACTCAGATCCTGCAGTCCCGGCTTCAGAAAGTTATTTACCATCTCGTTTTTCCGGGATACCGGCTGGATGAATTCCGGGTGCTCCTCGATATGCTTCATCAGGCGGTCCGCATACTTTGACATCCGGAAGAAATAGGAGGACTCACTGGCCCTCTCCACCGGCCGTCCGCAGTCCGGGCATTTCCCGTCCACAAGCTGCGAATCCGTCCAGAAGGACTCGCAGGGGGTACAGTACCAGCCCTCATAGACTCCCTTATAGATGTCCCCCTTCTCGTACATCTTCCGGAACATCTTCTGAACCTGCTTCTCATGGTAGGGGTCCGTGGTCCTCATGAACTTGTCGTAGGAGGTGTTCATGAGATCCCAGATCGCCCGGATCTCCCCGACCACTCCGTCCACGTACTGCCCGGGCTCCATCCCGGCCTCCCTCGCCTTCTGCTCAATCTTCTGCCCGTGCTCATCCGTCCCGGTCTGAAAGAAGACGTCATAGCCCTCGAAGCGCTTGAAACGCGCGATCGCGTCCGCGAGCACAATCTCATAGGTATTTCCGATGTGCGGCTTTCCGGAAGCATAGGCGATCGCGGTCGTGATATAATAAGCTTTCTTCTCCATCCTTCGCCTCTCCCTACTTAAGGACGAGCTCAACCTCGTTCAGCTGGTAGTTCTCCCGGAAGCTGTCCGAGACCGCCTGCTTTGCCGTCTCCTCGTCGAGCCCCTTTCCCGGGGCAAAGCCGGAGATCGTGACGGTGGCGTTCTTTACCTTGCTTCCGCCGCTGTCCTTCACGCCGGGCCCCGCCATCCTGGTCTCCGCGCTGTCTGTCTGCTCCATGCTGACAAACTTCGCGCCCTCCTTCAGCGTGCCGTCCTCGACGAGGAGCTTCACGATCGCCTCCTCCGTGAGCTTCTCCGCGGCCTCCATCTTCTCTATGATCTTCCCCTGCCCGTCCGGAGCGTAGATCACGATGGATTCGAGCACCGGAGCGGTGGGGTCCGGCTGCTTGGAGAGCGGAAGCCCGTTCTCCGGATTCGTCTCCTCCGGCGTGCTCGGCGCCGCGCTGGGCATAGCTGCGGCATCGGGGGCCTTTCTCTTTCCGCCCTCCTTCCCCCCGCAGGCTGAAAGCAGTGCCGCCGTCAAAAGCAATATCATCCAAAAGCATTTCTTCATCGTCTTCACCTCTGATTTTTCTTCTGCCCTTCCGAAAGAGGAGGGAAAGCTCCCCTTCCTGAACCGGGGCCGCCGGGAATCCTCTGCCGCAGTCATTTTGCCGATCCGGCGGCTCCCCCGCGCGCTTCCTCCGGAGCTCCGCCGCTCTCCCGGAGCGGGGAGCCATCCGAAAATCCCCTGCCTTAAGCGCTTTCCGCCCCGGGAATCAACGCCGGGATCAGCGCTTCCTTAGTATATCGAAAGCCCCCCTCTTTTTCAAGTCTTGGCCGCTCTGCCGATCGGATCTCCCTTCTGTTCGCTCCCTCAAAAACGCTATGACAAAAAAACGGCGATGAAGTATACTGGAATCCGGGAAAATGCCGCTCCGGCAGCGCGGAATGGAGAGGCGGCAGAGCGGCGGGATTTTGCCAGCGGAATCGGGAAAAGGCTCAGGAGGGGAAAACAGCATGGAAAAGGGAAGGCTCTGTCTTTGCGCGACGCCGATCGGGAATCTGGAGGACATCAGCCTCCGGGTGCTCCGCTGTCTTCGGGAGGCGGATCTGATCGCGGCGGAGGATACCAGAAATTCCGCCCGCCTGCTCGCTCACTTCGGGATCCGGACGCCGATGACCTCCTATCATGAATTTAATAAATATGATAAGGCGAAGCTTCTATTGCAGGAGCTTCTGAAGGGGAAAAGCATCGCGCTCATCACCGACGCGGGCATGCCCTGCATCTCGGATCCGGGGGAGGAGCTGGTCCGGGAAGCCGCCATGGCCGGGATCTCCGTCACAAGCCTGCCCGGTCCCTCCGCCGTCCTCACGGCGCTCAGCCTCTCCGGGCTTCCCTCCGGGCGTTTCTCCTTCGAGGGCTTTCTCCCCAGAGATAAAAAGGAAAGGCAGGAACGCCTCCGGGAGATCGCGGAGGAGCCCAGGACTTTGATCCTCTATGAGGCCCCCCACCGGCTCCGGAAGACCCTATCGGAGCTTTGCACTGTGCTCGGAGAAAAGCGCAGAATCTCCCTCTGCCGGGAGCTCACGAAGCTCCACGAGGAGATCCTCCGGACGGATCTCTCCGAGGCTCTTCTCCGATATGAGAGCGAGGACCCGCGGGGAGAATACGTCCTTGTGATCGAGGGAAAGCCGCGGCGGGAGCTTCTTCGGGAGGCGGCCTCCCGCTGGGAATCGCTCAGCCTGGAGGAGCATCTCTCGCTCTACATGAAGGAGGGATTGAGCGAAAAGGAGGCGATGAAAAAGGCCGCGAGAGACCGCGGAATCGGAAAGCGGGAGATCTACCGCGCCCTGAAGGGAGACGGGCGGGAAAGCGAAAAGGGCAGCCCGTAAAGCGCGGATTTCCAAAGTACGCCCGCTGCCGGCTTTCTCCGGATATGCGGGGAAAGGATATGCGGGGAAAATCGGAAGGATTCCCTGCATAAGATTGTTCATCCATGACAGCAGAAAGGAAAGAGCCGGACCTCCGATGGGAGGTCGGCTCTTTCCTTTCCGGCTTTTGGGACTTCTGTCCGCGGCTTTTATTTTGTCTGTACCGCGCCGTTCACCGTCCACTCGCCGTTCGCGTTGACCGTATAGCCGTCCGGCGTCGTGGTATTCTCATACATATGTCCGAAGTTCTTCCCGGCTGTCGGCTCCAGATAATAGCACTTTCCGTTGATCCACTGCCAGCCGCTCATGACATAGCCGTCAGCACCGAAATAGTACCAGTACTGTCCGCCGTTCCAGCTGTAGCGCTGCCATACGGAGGCCGGCCAGGAGCCGTTATTCAGCCTGACCCACCAGCCCTTGGCATCCTGCACCCACTCCTTGAAGCTTCCGGCCGTATTCGTCGTCACACTGCCCCCGCCGGATCTCCCGGATCTCCGTCCCGATCCTCCGCCGGAGCCGCCGGAACCACCGGAGCCGCTTCCGCTTCCGCCATTGTTCGCCTTCTCCGGCTTGGAAACCGAAGCCTTGACCGAGGGATAGCCGTCCGATGTGATTTCGATCTGGTAATTTCCGTCGTCCGGGAAGGCCACGGTCTTTGTGTTATGGCGTCCCGGCACCACCGCGTCCAGCTTGAGCTTTCCGTTCTCGTCGAAGAAGATCTTTCCCAAAGTCAGCTTCGGGTCCGAGAAGGAGAGCTCGGAGCCCGCAACGACCTTTCCGGCCGCATCCAGCTTGCTCACCTTGACCGCGGAGATATTTCCGATATAGGCGGCCGTCGTGATGCCGTAGGGAAGCTGCAGAGTATTTCCGGAGAACCTCACACTACCGTCCGGATGTCCCGAACTCAGCCTGAACTCCACCTTGATATCCTCATACTTCTCGTCTGTGAATACCAGAGTATAGAGTCCGATTCCGGTATTGGCGTTCGTCTTTACCTTAAGAAGCTTCGAAGCACTGTCATAGCTGTAATCCGCATCCTTTGCGAGCTCCTTTTGCTTGAAGCTTACGCTCTTCAGCTGATAGGAGGAGTCCGACGGGACGGAAAAGCTGAGGGAAACATCGGAGCTCTCCTTCCCATAGACATTATCCTTCGCCGTGATCTTCGAGCTGTCGTCGAGAAGAGTCTTCACCTTCAGCTTCGTGTCGATCACGACATCCTTCTTCCCTTTCAGGAGATAGGTAATCCTTCGGATCGTCTTCCCCTGCATATCCTGGAAGCGCTGATAGCCCGGCGTATTTCCGTGCGGCTCGGTGTAGGAGCGGACGGAGAACGCCATCTCATCGGAGCGAAGGAAGATATTGTCCATCGGCTTCATGCCGTACCTTGCCCCGTCCTCGGTCTCCAGGATCGCTCCCATGATATCCGCGGACTTCGGGGCATTCTCCAGATTGAGCTCCAGCGTATAGTTCCCAAAGCGCTTCCCCGTCACGATCTCCGCCGCCTTGGCTTCGACCGTCTCCGTATCCGTCTTCATCTTCGTAAGGGAGCCGTCTCCGTTCAGCGTCTTGTACTCGTCCGGCACCGGAATCGTCGAGGATGTCGCGATCTCCGGAAGGCTTCCGACGATGTTGAGAAGCTCGTTGCTGCACTGCGCGTTCCCCGCCTGCGCGGCCTTCGCGCTGTTATAGAGGCTCTCCGGAATCCGCACCGTGACCTTGCGGATCCCCGTCGCAACCGTCTTTCCGGAGGAGGTATCGGATTTCACCTGCTCCCATTTCGCCGCCTTTCCGACTGTGGCGCTCGACACCGCATCGTAGTAGCCCTCCGCCCGAAGTGCCGCTGCCGGGTCCTGCGCATTCAGCTCCATCGTCGGATTTTCCTGAGGATCCTTTAATTCACCGTAGAAAAAGTCCGCATAATCCACATCCAGCTGCGCATATACATCGTTTCCGCTTTTAAAGGGCTTAAAATCCGCATCGGAAGAGGGGGACGCCCCGGCGTATGCCGAAAGCGGCGCCGCAAAGACAAAAAGTGCCGCGAGCAGCGCGAGCACGGATGCCGACCGGAAAACCTGCCTTTCGCTCATTCTTACCTCCTGTTTGGGAAATGCATCATCCCTGTACCGCAGGGACGGATAACTTCGATACTGCCGAAATGATCGGCGGAAGCCTTTAGTTAGAGCAAGCTAACAGCCATAGTATAGCGAAAAGAGCGAAAGTTCGTCAAGTCCATGATAAAATCTTATTATAAATGTAAGTTTTCCGTCTCAGATACCGAAAAAGTCCCCGGGAGGAATTCCTCCCGGAGACCTTTAAAGGCTAGCTCGTCTTTCCCTTCTTCTTTCCAATTCCGAGGACGCTCCTCATCCCCTCCCAGATCTTTCGGAATACCCGGGCGATCCTCTGCCAGGGGCTCTGCTGCTCCTCGGCCTCCTCACTGTCCAGGCTCTCCGCGGAATCCTCCTTTTTCGAGATCTCCTCCGTGCGGCAGACGATCGCGAGACTCGAGGGCTCCGGATTTTCCTCGCTGGTAAAGGAGATCTTCGGGGCCTCCGGATCCATATTGAGGAAATTATTGTCCGCCTCCTGCTCATCCAGCTCATCGTTGATGGATTTTCGGAGCTCGGAGCCGGATTCTTTGAATTTCTTCGTGTTCTCGATCATATCTTTGCCATTGTCCACCGCCTTCTGCCCGGCGGCAAGCCCGGCGTCCGCGGCGCTTCCGAAATTCCCGGAGGCGGAGCGGAGCGTATCGTTTGCAAGCTGAAGAGTCCCCGAGATATCATTGGAGGCCTTCTGCACCGACTGGAGGGTGTTCCCCGAATTCGTGAGAGCGGTCTGGACATCCGGATAATAGAGATTCATGGTCCCGATCAGGCTATTCACGTCCCCATTTAAGAGCACGAGCTGATCGACGAGCTTTGCGCTCTGCTTCGAAACGGAGCCCGCCTCCAGGCTCACGCTCTCGATATCCGCGGAGAGCTGATCGATCTGCGCGATGAGATTCTCCGCGTTCACGCTGCCGTAGGCCTGGGCGGCCCCCGCGGCGAGCTCGGAAAGGGCATCGCTCAGCCCCTTCAGATTCCCCGCCGCCGCGCTCTGAACCGCGCTGCCCCTCTGCGCTGCCTTTTGGGAGAGCTCCTCGATTCGGCTGTTTTGCTGACGGAGGGAACGCAGTCTCCCGAGAAAGCGGGAGGCATTCTCCTTCTGTGCGGCCGTCGCAAGCCGTACCGCCCCCTCCGTCGCCGCGGCCGGATTCCCGCCCGCAGCCGCTGCGGCGCGGGCCGCCGCCTCCCGGATATCCTGAGCGCTCACCGCGCGGTTTTGTCCCGCCGCGGCAAGCTGCGACGAAAGCTGATCGTGCGTATAGAGAAGGGCCGTGAGCGTCTGCTTCATCGAGGAGAGCTCCTCCTCGGAATAGGAGCCGATATCCTTCCCGCCGGATGAGATCTGCTGCTCTATGAGCTCGATGACAGACTCCGGAAGGTAGGCCTCATCGTAGCTCGCCTGAGAGAGTGCCGCGGACTTCGTGATATTGGAGGCGGTCGCGATGATCTCCGCGCCGTCGCTGAGCGCTCCCCTTGCGATATAATTCAGATTTCCGGCCGCCCTTTGTCCTCCCGCAATTCCGCCCCTTATCCTCCGAAGAGCCTCATTGGTACTCTCCAGACTCGAGCGAAGCTCCGATGTATCCACTCCCTCCACGCCGTTTAAGGAGGAGCCGAGATTTTGGAGGCGGATCTTCAGCTGATCCAGCTTATCATTTCCGTCGATGAGATCCTGATTCAGACTGTTTAAATTCCGGTTGATATCGTAGACCATCCACTGCGTATCCTTCAGGGAATTTCGGAGCGGGCTCAGGCTGTCGGAGAGCTCCCGGATATCCTGAATCGCGAGATCATTTCCCGCAAAGATCGAGTCCTTCGCGCTGTGGAGCTTGTCCTTCCCCGCCCTGAGCTCCCGGATCATCTCACTGCTAAGATCCAGCTGTGAGGACATATTCGCGACATTGTCGAGGAGCGCATCCGCATCATCCATCATATCGTTGGTATTTCCCCGGAACTTGTCCTTTAATTCCTTGATATCCTTTATCTCCGAAAGGCCGCCCAGCGTGCCGGGGCTCATGATCATGACCGCCCCCACGGTCTCGAAGCTGTCTGTCCCCATGCGGACGGTGAAATGTCCCTCCTGCCCGGGAAGCGCCGCGAAGACGACGCCGCTGTACTGCCCGAGGGACATGGTCTGAGAATCCGGCGCATCGATCGAGTAAATCTTATTGCTGTCGATCGGAAGGGCCAGAATCAGCATGAAATTATTCTTCATGTAGTCGGAGGCCGCTTCATTCGGCCAGGCGTCGATATTCATCTCCACAAGGCCGGAGGCCCCGGCGAGCTCCTCCGCATTCACGGGGACGCCGTTCAGCTTATAGCTTATATCGAATTTCCAGGGGGAGACGGCTCTCTCCGGATCAATCCTCCCCTCAAAGAAGAACTTCCCCGGCTTCTCCGGTGCCTTCCAGGTCACGCTGTCCCCGTTTTGCTCCGGCTTCTCCGTACCGGACATATTGATGAGCTCTGTGTAATTCCCGTGGTCCGTATAGCTCGTCTGGGAATTGAAATTCACGGATTTCACGACATTGGCCTTCGAAATCTGACCGTAGTGATTCAGATTGAGATACATCGTCTCCTCGACGGATGCCTCAGCGGGGCCCGCAGCACTCACGATCGGGCAGAGCAACTCCGTCAAAAAGCAGAGCGCCGCGAGGCCGCACGCGCTTTTCCTCTTAAATTCTCTGATCCATTGCTTTCTCATCTTTCCCAAACTCCCTCCGGACATCCTGCGCCCCTTATCCTCTATCGCGGCCGAAAAGCAGCACGCCGCCGTCCTGCGTCCCATAGCCTGATTATATCTGTTCCTATATCTATATCTATTCTTTGCTTTCTTCTTCTCTGTCCCTCTGTTTTGCCCGAACCCTCTCCGTCCCGGCCCTGAGGACCTCCTCTCCTCCTCCGCTCAGGATTTCCTGTATCTTACGGCGGAGCTTCCTTCTGGTATTTCTCGCATTCATCGCGGCCTCCTTGATCGCGGCCCGGCGTCTCGCCTTCTTTTCCGCGGCCGGCGTCGTGATAAAGGGATCGATCAGCTGCAAAAGGAAGGGCATCATCAGAACCACGAATGAGACCGACAGAATCGCGCCGCGCCCGACGAGATGCCCGACCTCGCTGATCGCGGGGATCGAGGAGAGGAAGCTGATCGCATAGCCGCAGACCACGAGGATCGTCCCCGAGGTCAGGATAGAGGGAAGCGAGCGCTCCGTCATGAGCTCCGCCGCCCTTTGTTTATCCTTCTCGCTCTGCCGGATCTGGAGATAATTCTCCGTGGAGGAGATCGCATAGTCGATGGTCGAGCCGAGCTGGATGCAGGAGACCACGGCGTAGGCGATGAAGATGAGCTTCTGTCCTCCCACATAGGGGAAGGCCATATTCACATAAATCGCCATCATGATCGGGATCATCGCCGCGATCGGCATGAGCGGGGAGTGGAAGGAGAGCGCCACGACGATGAAGATGCTCAGCATCGCGAGATTGTTCACGAGGGTATAGTCCGGGATCAGGATCTTCTCCATATCCTCCGTCGTAGGCGTGTTCCCGGTGATATAGCTCTCCTCCGGGTAATATTTCCGTATCCTCTCGCTGACAAGCTCCGTGTCCTTATAGGCCGTCCTGCTCTCCGGCTTTGTCTTGATATAGATGAGGAGCCTCGTATAGCCGCTCTTATGAAAGAGCTCCGTGACGCTCTCAGGCAGAAAATCATCCGGTATGCCGTCCGGCAGATAAGCGGAAAGCCCCATCACCTTCTTCACATAGTCCTGCTCCTTCAGCTCATCCACAAGCGCCCTCTCCTTCTCCGGCTCCGTATCCGGGAAGATGGCGACGAGAAGATTGGAGCGGCCGAACTTCCGGTCGATCTCCGCCGCCTCTTCGTAGATCTTCGTTCCGGGCCCGGCCCCCGTCGCGTCAGAGCCATAGAGGAAGTGATTCATCCCCTGCGCGACATAGATCGGAGCGGCGAGGAGGAGAGAAAGCGCGAGGACCGCCGGACTCAGCCTTGCGATGAGCTTCGAGCTCTTCTGAAATTTCGGCAGGAAGGGGCGGTGCCTCGTCCGATCGATCCGATCCGACCAGGACAGAAGGAGCGAGGGCATCAGGAAGATCACCATGAGAAGGGAGCATATAATGCTCTTCGACATGACGACCCCCATGTCAAAGCCCATCCGAAAGCGCATGAAGACGAGAACGATAAAGCCGAAGAAGGTCGTCATGGAGGACGCCAGTATCGTCGTGATCGTGCTCATGAGCCCGGCCTTCAGGGCCTCCTCCTTCCCAAGCCCTCTCTCCCGCTCCCGCTCATAGGCGTGAAGCAGGAAGACGGAGTAATCCATCGAGGTCGCGAGCTGCAGAACATCGGAGATGTTGTTCGTGATATAGGAGATCGTCCCGAGGAAGATATTCGTCCCCTTGTTGATGACGATCGCGCAGCCGATGACGGTCAAAAAGAGCACGGGCTCAAACCAGGAGGTTGTCGTCAGAAGAAGGATCAGGAAGATGAAGACCACGGCGACGGCCATGATCATCTTCATCTGCTCCTGGACATTCTCCTCAATGAATTTGTTGGTCGGCGACATCCCCACCAGACTTCCCCTGTCCCCGACGATCTCTTCGATCTCATCGATCGCCCGGTGCGTGAGCTTATGGGTATCCCCCTTCACGAAGGTGATATCCATAACGGCGTCTCCATCCTTATAATAATCGGAAATATCCTTCGCATCGATAAAGTCCGAGGAGCTATAGATCTGCGTCTTCGTATCGCACCAGACGACCTGATCGACGCCCTCTACCTTTTCGATCTGATTTTTATACTGCTTTGCCTCATAGAGAGTCACATCCTTCAGCATAAGACGCCCGGTCCCCGGGTAGCCGAAGACCTCCTTCATCTTATTGATCGCCACCTTCGAGGGGACATAGTCCGGAAGATAGGAGGTGAGATCATAGTTTACCCCGACAAAGAAGTAGCAGACCGCACTCAGGATCACAAAAAAGAAGACGATATCCCGAATCCCCTTATTGTGATCCACGATGAAGTCCGCCAGATTATGATGCTTTTTCTTCTCTTCCCTTTTTTCCTCTGCCATGAAAGCGCTCCTCTTTTCCATCCTGCCGCCGAAGGATCCCGGGCCGCTTTGCTTCCGCCTTTTGCCATAGCTCTCCCTTGCCGGGAGCATTCCGAAATCAACGGTATCGCCGAAGCTCCGAATGCCCTTTTATCCTGTATTTCCCTTCCTGCTCTCTTTGTTCATTTTTCGTCAGCATTTTGATAATTGACATCTGTCTATTTATGTAGTAGTGTTCATTATAGGATTCGGAGTCGATTAACGCAATACCCAATAATCAATCCTAAGTTCGTTTATCATCACATTTATACTTTTATGCCCGTTTATCCTCCTCTATGAGGATAGGCGCGAAGAAAAGCATGCCGCAGAGAAAGAAGCAGGAGAAATCAGGAGCTTATGAAGGAGGGGAAATTATGGCTGTGAAGGGGAAACCGGGAAAGCTGGAGAAAAGCCGGGAGCGAAGCGTGAAGATGGACACCCCGAGGCGGGACCGCAGGGTGAGAAAGACCACAAACGCCCTGAAGCACGCTCTCACCGTGCTCATGCAGAAAAAAACCATCAAGGATATCACCGTAAAGGAGCTCACAGATATCGCCGACGTAAACCGCGGCACCTTCTACCTTCATTATGAGGACGTCTTTGATCTCCTCTCGCAGTCGGAGGGAGACTTCTTCGCAAAGCTCCGGGAAGCCGTCGAGCTTCACAGCGAAGACTTCATGAGCGGAAATCCGGTGCCGCTCTTTTGCGGCGTCTATGAGCTCTGCCGGGACAACGCGGATCTGGTCAGCATCCTGATCGGCGAAAACGGGGATATCAATTTTCTGAATCAGCTCAAGACCTTCCTCCGGGATAAGTGCCTGAACGACTGGAGCGCCATCCTGAGAAGGCAGGGGATCCAGCACTTCGATGCCTACTTCTCCTTCATCGTCGGCGGCTGTCTCAGTCTTCTCCAGTACTGGTTCCACGGCGGCATGATAGAAAGCCCGGAGGAGCTCGCGGAAATCACCGGAGTCTTCCTCGCGCACCATATGTGATAAGCCCTGGCGCTCCAGAGTACAAAAAGAAGACCGGGGCAGAGGCGTACAGCCCCCATGTGAAAAAGACCGAGACAGGAACGCAGCTGCCTTAACCGTTAATGGGAGAATCTTCCATAAAAATAAACGCGAAAAAAGCGAGAGATGGGGCTCTCGCTTTTTCGCGTTTCCCGCCGCATCACTGCTGGCGGTCACTTAAGTTGAGTCTATCTATTTCAGGAGATTTCCAAGTGAACGTGCTTATGGTCAGGAGGACACGAACACCCGGCGCGTTATGGTGATTGCAGATCAGGAATTCTGCAGCCCCACAGGTTAGTTATATCTAACTAACTGCAGAAAGGATACAACATAAAATCCCAGTTGTCAATAGGAATTTTAAAATTTCTCGAAAAAATTTCAGAGCCCCGGAAAATGAGAGCTTGAGGCATGATTCCCGCAAAATAAAATGTCTCCCCTTGGGGCACATCGTTGAGAGGTGTGGGGAGTCCTGTTGTTTTTTATTATACGGACTTTACCTGATTTTACAATAATAAACTTGGCGAAAAGTATACCTTTTCCCTGCACAAAAGCACAAAAAGAGGGCCCCGCCATCCACGCGGCCGCCCTCTTCCTTTCGTTATAACACGTTTTCCTCCGGGAGAAGGGGTCCTCTAATCTGTCTTTCCCCCTGCCTCCGCCTCTTTCTGCGCCTCCGCATACTCCCGGATCACATCATTTAAATCCTCGGCCAGCGCATCCGGGTCAATGCCGTGGACCTCGCAGGCCTCCTCCAGGGATTCCTCCTGAGACGCCGGGCAGTAGACGCAGCCCATGCCGTTTTGCATCAGGAAGGGGGCGATCAATTCATTGATTGCCAGAATATCCCCGATTCTCATATCCTTTGTAACCTCTGTCATCCGGATCACCCTTATCCTTTCTCCGCGCCGGGAGCGCTTTAGATCAATGCGAGCTTCCGCATCGCATCCTTTCCCATCAGAGTCTCGAAATGCTCCTCATAATAGGCCTCGTTCAGTTCATCCCCCTCCACCTTCTCACCGTACTCCGAAAGCAGATTGGAAAGCCGGGAGATATCCTCCCCCTTTCCGCTTTCGGGATGAAGGGTAAGGTAATAGCGCCGCCGGTCTTCGTCCTTATACAGTGTGCTTCCGCCGCGGAAGCTGTCCCCGGCTGCGGCGGCGGCATCCATGACACGGTCCAGGCTGTCAAAGCGGAAGATCCGCATCCCGGATTCCTCCTCTTCCGCAGCGCTCTTTCCGCCTCCCGCGGCCGCATCCTCCGTCTCCTGTGCCTGCTTCAAAAGTCCCTGCGCTCCCTCCAGGATCTGGCTTGCGAGGCGGGAGAAAATACTCCCCTGCCCGTCTCCCCTCTGGGTAAACTTCGAAAAGCGCGTGTCCAGCTCCTCCGGATCCTCCACCTTGGAGATGATGAGCTGCACGGATCCCCCCTGCAGCGGAATCGCCTCGATCATGAGCGGCGTATTGTCCAGTATAAAGCCGAGTTCCACCCGCGCCTTCTGCATCATCTCATTGAACAGCTGCTTCGCCGCCTGAGAACCATACGTCATATCACGGAGATTCAGATTCCTGGAAGAAAGATCCAGACTGCTCAGCGTGCACCTGATGGAGTTGTCATCAATTTTTTCCAATTTCATGGCTCCTCCCCCTCCTTCTCTGCCGGGATGAAAGCGCTTCTTCCCCTTGCCTTCACCCCCTCTGGATACCGTATCATATAACGAATCTTCCCGTTTGCAAAGCACTTTGATAAAAATTTATAGAAAGTTAATAAGCCTGTCTCAGCTCCCGCGCTCCGCGTTCACAAATCGAGTATATTCCGGCTGCCAGAGCAGAGTCACGGTGCCGATCGGACCGTTCCTCTGCTTCGCGATGATGATCTCCGCCTCGTTCGGATGCTCGGTATCTTTATTGTAGTAATCATCCCGATAGAGGAACATGACGATGTCCGCATCCTGTTCGATCGCGCCGGAGTCCCTCAGGTCCGAGAGCATGGGGCGATGGTCCGGGCGCTGCTCGCAGGCTCTGGAGAGCTGGGAGAGCGCGATCACCGGGCAGTTCATCTCCCGCGCCAGCGCCTTCAGAGAGCGCGAGATCTCCGTGATCTCCTGCTGCCGGTTCTCCGCCCTCTTCCCGGCGGAGCCGGTCATGAGTTGGAGGTAGTCGATCATAATGAGGCTGAGTCCCCTCTCAAGCTTCGCCTTCCTGCACTTTGAGCGGAGCTCCGATACCGAGATCCCCGGCGTGTCGTCGATAATGATATTGGAGGCAACGACGCGGTCAATCCCCTCGATGAGCGTCGCCCAGTCCTCGTCCGTGAGCGTTCCCTTCCTAAGCTTGTCCGCGTCGATCAGGGTCTCCAGGGAGAGCATGCGGTTTACCAGCTGCTCCTTCGACATTTCGAGGGAGAATACCATGGCCGGCATATTTTTCCGGACTCCCACATAATCCAGGATATTCAGGACAAAGGCCGTCTTTCCCATGGAGGGGCGCGCCGCGACCAGGATGAGATCCGAGGGCTGAAGCCCCGCCGTTCTGTAGTCGAGATCCAGAAAGCCCGTGGGCACTCCGGTGATCGGGTCCTTCTGCCGGGAGGCCTTCTCGATATTGTGGAGGACGGTCATCGCGACATCCTCGATCGGAGTGAATTCTCTCGCGCTTCTTTTCTGGAGGAGATCAAAGATCTTCTTCTCCGCGATGGAGAGCACCTCCTCCAGCTCCTCCCCCCCGGAATAGCAGAGCTCTGCGATCTCCTCATTCGCGCGGATCAGAGCGCGGAGGACGGACTTCTCCTTTACGATCGAGCAGTAGGAGCGCACATTCACGCTGGTCGCGACGGACTGCATGATTTCCTTCAAAAAGGCGATCTCCGAGAGCTCCGGCGGGATATCCTTCCCCCGGAGCTTCTCCTGCACCGTCACGAGGTCCACCGGCTTCGCCTCATTATAGAGCTCCCGCATCACCCGGAAGAGTATGGCATACTGCCGCTGGTAGAAGTCCTCCTCGCTGAGAAGCTCTGTCGCGGCGGCGACCGCCTCTTTGTCCCGGAGCATGGAGCCGATGACGCTCTGCTCCGCCTCCTGAGAGTGCGGAATCACCCTCTGGATCAGCTTTTCCGAAAGCTCCGCCATCTATTCCGCCGCCTGAACGCTCAGGTGAAGCTTCGCCTCGACATCCCGGTGGAGCCGGATGCGAAGCTCATAGCCGCCGAGATTTCGGATCGGGACATCGCTCTCAATCTTCTTTTTATCGACCTCGATGCCGGTCTGCTCCTTCAGGGCCTCCGCGATCTCCTTCGTGGAAATCGCCCCGAAGGTCCTGCCCTCCTTTCCGGCCTTCATTTTCAGGACGATCTTCGCCTCCTCAAGTCTCACCTTGAGGTCCTGCGCCTCCGCGAGCTTCTCCGCCGCGAGCTTCTCCTCCTTCTTTTTCTGCAGCTTTAAGCTGTTCAGGTTCTTCGCGTCGGCGAGAATCCCCGCCTTTGAGGGGATGATGAAATTCCGGCCATAGCCCTCATTGACCTCCACGACATCCCCCTTCTTTCCCAGCGACTTCACATCCTTTAACAAGATAAGCTTCATCAGGACACCTCTCCTTCCTCAATCATCTGATCAATCGCCTTTTTCACCTGCGCGATGATCTCGGGAATCTTCCCCGCCTTAAACTGCGCCCCCGCCACGGTGCGGTGCCCGCCTCCTCCGAGCTTCTCCATGAGCACCTGCACGTTCATCTCGTCGATGGAGCGCGCGCTGACGTAGACCTTTCCGTTCCAGGAGGTCATGACGACACTGGCCTTGATCCCCCGGATATTCAAAAGCTCGTTGGCGGCCTGCGCACAGACGACGGTCGGGCTCTCCAGCCCCTGCGCCTTGAGAGAGCTGATCGCATAGGCATCCCTGTAGATCTCCGCTCCGCTGATCGCCTCGGCCTTCGCCTGGTAATCCTTCAGATCCTCGCGGAAATTCTTCCGGATCCTCGTGATGTCCGCGCCGCACCTCCTTAAGTAGGCCGCCGCCTCAAAGGTCCTGACCCCCGTCTGGCTCGTAAACTCCTGGGTATCAATGACGATGCCGCCGTAGAGACAGTCCGCCTCGATCGGGCGGACCTTGATCCCGTCCCCGATATACTGCATCATCTCCGCGATCATCTCCGAGGCCGAGGAGGCATAGGGCTCACAGTAGCTCAAGACCGCGCCCTGTATCGTCTCCGAGCTCTGCCTGTGGTGGTCAAAGACCACGATGGTTTTGCAAAGCTCCAGGAGATCCGGCTCATCCAATATCGAGGGGCGGTCACAGTCGACGACCACCAGGACCGTATTGCCGTCCACCATCTCCTTCGCATCCTCTCCGGAGATGAACATGTCGTCCGGGTAGTCCTCATTGTTCAGAAAGCGCGCCTTTAAGGGAAGGATCGGAGGAGTCACCCGGTTCTGCACGATGCTCGCCCGCTTTCCGAGCTCGGCAGCCATGCGGAAGACGCCGACGGAGGCGCCGAGGCAGTCCATATCCCCGTTCGCATGCCCCATGATCAACAGGCGGTCCTTATTCTCCAAAAGCTCCTCAAAGGCCTGCGCCTTCACTCTCGCCTTCACCCTCGTGACCCGCTCCGTGCTCTTGGACTTCCCGCCGAAGTAGCTCAGACTGTCCTGAGACTTCGCGATCGCCTGATCTCCTCCCCGGCCGAGCGCCATGTCGATGGAGACTCTCGCGTACTCATAATTCTGCGCGTACTCCGCGGCCCCGTAGCCCACCCCGATGCTGAGCGTCACAGAGAGCTCATTTCCGATGCTGACCTGCCTCACCTCATCCAGGATCGAAAAGCGGTCGTCCAGCATCCGCTGCAGATACTCCCGCTTCATGACAAAGAAATATTTGTCCTTCTCGATCTTCTTGATCAGTCCGTTCACAGAGGAGATATAGCGATTGATCTTCCGGTCCACAAGGGCCGTGAGCAGTGATCTCCTCACCTCCTCGATCTGGTCCAGGACCTCCTCGTAGTTGTCGATGTAGACGAGGCCGCAGACGATGCGTTCGTCGGAGAGCTCCTTTGCGAGGCGAAGCTCATCCGTCTCATCCCGGAGGTAGACGGAGACCACCTCGCTCTCCCCGTCATAAAACGACGGCTGCTCCGCGCTCTCCCCCGATATCAGAGCAGCCCTCCGAAAGTCGATGCAGTATTTTCTCCCCTGAAAGGAGGAGTGGATCTCCAGCATCGCATCCTCCCGAAGGAGCATCTCCTCCGTGATATTCGGAAACATGCTGAGGAGATTTCCGGACAGGTTCTTCTCCTTCCGTGCGATCTCCGAAAAGGCGCTGTTCTTCCAGAGCACCGTCCCCCTGTCGTTCACAATCGCATAGGGAAAGGGCATCTCCCAGATCCGGCGAAGCTGCTCCTCCCCGGTAGAAAGGGAAAAATTCAAAAGGGCGGAGATCAACCCGCTCCGCCTCGTAAAATAGAGCCGGAGTGCGATCAGAAGGTGAATGAGCCCCGCGATCAGGATCAAAAGGGCCGCGGCACGCGAAAAAAAACTCCCGATGAGGGCGAGTGGCAAAAAGAGCGCTGAAAGCCAGATCGGCCAGCGCAGATAAAGATCCATCATGCTCGCTTGTTTTTTCCGCTCTTTCATGCTCCCTCTTCCCTTCCTGAATGCTCTTTTACAATTTAATTATTATAACCGCTAAAGCGGAAAATGGGAAGCGGGGCTCCCCTCCGGAATTCCGCGCAAAAAATCGCCCCGCCAAAGCGGAAAAGACCTCGCTTTTCCCTTCGGCTTCCCGCCGGACTGTGCTATACTAAGTGCATAAGTCTCCGTCAAGCAGACAAATGCGAGGCAAGCTCGCTTGCGCGAGCATTTGGATATTTGACGGGACAACAGATATGAGCATGCAGGGCGATAGCCCGGAATGCGAATATCGGTCAGCGGTATGAAAGCTGCGCCAGCAGCGAAATACCGCGTAAGGACTTATGCACGGTGGATGGCTATGCCGGCATGAGCGGACATTCCGGCATCTGACGGGACAACAGATATGAGCATGCAGGGCGATAGCCCGAAATGCGAATATCTGTCAGCGATGTGAAAGCGCAGAAGTCTGCCATCAGGCAGACTCGGAGCGTCCTTGACCACTTCTCGGAGAGAAGTGTCTCCCGAAGGGAGATCGGCTGATGCCTCCCGGGCGAAGCCGAGTCCTGAGCTTCGAAGAAGCGAAGCAGCGCGGAGACTTATGCACGGTGGATGGCTATGCCGGCATGAGCGGACATTCCGGCATCTGACGGGACAACAGATATGAGCATGCAGGGATGCCGCCTTTTCTGCCCTTTATCTGCCCGGCCCAGGACGCTCTCGCTCCGACTGCCGCATCCAGCGGCGCGTAAACGCAGAAGTCTGCCATCAGGCAGACTCGGAGCGGCCTTGACCACTTCTCGGAGAGAAGTGTCTCCCGAAGGGAGATCGGCTGATGCCTCCCGGGCGAAGCCGAGTCCTTAAACGCCGGGGCGGCAGTCGGCCTGTGCGCAGACAGACAAAGCCGCAGGGCGGCGGGAAGCAATATTGCAAACAAAAATGTATTTCGACGGGGAAGGGGGAAAAATGCTGGGACTGAGGAAGGTGCAGGGCGGTTATGTATTTCTCGCTGCGGCACGGACGGAGCAGCTCTATCTGAATCTCTACCGGGGAAAGCGGCGGGTTTCACGGCTTCCCTTCCCGCAGGAGGAGCGGATCGGCGATGTGTGGCGGCTCTTTCTCCCGGAACGGTATCGGACTCTCCTCTATTGCCTCGAGGCGGACGGGAGAGAGTTTTCCGATCCGGAGGGAAGAGACTTTCTCGGCGGAACGCGCTTTGGAGAGCTCCGGGGAGCCGGAGAGGTCCTGAAGAGCCCGTTTCGCGAAAACGCGGAGCTCTTTGAGGCGAAGGCCCTGCCGCTCCGCCCGGGGATTCCCTACCGGGACTGCATCGTCTACCGCCTCCATGTCCGGGGCTTCACAAAGCACAGCTCCTCCGGCCTGCCCGCCGCAAAAAGAGGCAGCTTCTCCGGAATCATCGAGAAGCTCCCCTATCTCAGAGAGCTCGGCGTCAATGTCCTGGAGCTCATGCCCCCCTATGAGTTTCAGGAGCTGATGTTCGAGCGCTTCGAGCCCCTCTCCCCGAAGGCCCGGGAGCGCTGTCCGGACGGCCGGATCAATTACTGGGGCTTCACGGAGGATGCTCTCTACTATTCGCCCAAGCACTCTTTCACACAGAGCGGTCAGGACCCCTCCGAGAGCTTCCGCGCGCTTGTCCGGGCCGTACACGAACAGGAGATGGAGCTCGTTCTCGACTTTTACTTTAACTACGACGGCGGCCGGGAGCTCCCGGAACGGATCAGCGAGGTCCTCCGCTTCTGGAGAGTCCGCTATCAGATCGACGGCGCCCACATCATCGGCACAGCGCCGCTCGAGCTCCTTCGGAGAGATCCCTTCCTCTCGCGCTTTAAGCTCTGGGCAGAGCACTGGGAGGGGACGCTTCCCAGGTCCTCCGACGGGGAGAAGTACCTGGCGGATTACAACGACGGCTTCCAGACGGAGATCCGATGCGCTCTGAAGGGGGACGAGAGCATGGTGGGGAGCCTGATGGAACGGATCCGGAAGAATCCGTCGGACCGGGGGGAGATTCAGTATCTTTCGAATGTCACAGGTCTGAGCCTCATGGACTGCTTTTCCTATGACCGAAAGCACAATGAGGAGAACGGTGAGAGGGGAGCCGACGGCTGTGAGCAGAATTACTCCTGGAACTGCGGAGAGGAGGGACCCAGCCGCAGAAAGAGCGTGCGCCTTCTCCGAAAAAAGATGTTTCGGAATGCCTGCCTGCTGCTCTTCCTCGCCCAGGGAACTCCGCTCATCCAGGCGGGCGATGAGTTCGGGGCGAGCCGGCGCGGAAACAATAATGCCTGGTGCCAGGATAATGAGCTGAACTGGCTGGACTGGAGGCTCCTGAAGAAAAACCGGGATCTCTATGAATTCATGAAATATCTGATCCACTTCCGAAGGGAGCATCCCGTCTTTCACCAAAAGGAGGAGCTCACGCTTCTCGACAGCCGGGGGCTGGGGATCCCGGATCTGAGCTTCCACGGGGAGAGCGCCTGGCAGCCGGACAGGGAGCCCTACCGGAGGCAGCTCGGCGTGATGTTCTCCGGGCTCTACGCGGAGGATGAGACCTTCCTGCTCCTTTGCAATTTCCACTGGGAGGAGCACCGCTTTCTCCTGCCGCATCCGCCCGCGGGGACAAACTGGGCTATGGTGATCGACAGTTGCCGGGAGGAGCAAAACGGGATCTATCCGAAGGGGGAGCATCCCCTGCTTCCCGATGGGGAGAAGAAGCTTCTCCCCCGGAGCATTGTACTCCTGCAGGCGGAGGGCTGCGGGGAGATCCCGAAAAAGCGAAGGCGAAGGAGCGGACAGCGGAGGAAGAAGAGCTCCGAAGCCGGACAAAGAGCAGTGCAGGAGAAACAGGAGGTCTTGCCATGACGGACAAATTATATGAGCTTATGAACTGGGCGGATGTGGAAGAGGTCTGCTATCTTGAATGCTCGAACCCAAAGCGGATCCTGGGCGCGAGGCTTCTCCCGGAGGGGCTCCTGATCCAGGCCTTCTTCCCCACCGCAAAGGAGGTTTCCGTAATGCTCTCCGGGAAGGCCTGGTCGATGGAGAGGGCGGACGAGGCGGGCTTTTTCGCAGTGCTTCTGCCGGAGGAGAAGCGCTTCCGGGAAAAGCTTCCGGATTACCGCTTCCGCCTCATCTATGACAACGATACGGAGGAGACGCTCCAGGACCCCTACCGCTTTCCTTCGATCTACACGAAGGAGGATATCCGAAAGTTCGAAGCCGGAATCCACTACCGGATCTATGAAAAGATGGGGGCACATCCCATAAGCCTAGGCGGAACTTCCGGCGTCGTTTTCTCCGTCTGGGCCCCCGGGGCGCTCCGCGTCTCCGTGGTCGGGGACTTCAATCTCTGGGACGGACGCCGCAATATGATGCAGAAAATATCGGACAACGGCATCTTTGAGCTCTTTCTCCCCGGTCTTTCCGAGGGCACGATCTACAAATACGAAATTCTCCGCCACGGGCAGGAGCCCTTTCTGAAGACAGATCCCTACGGCTTTTCCTTCGAGCTCCGCCCGAATACAGCCTCCGTCGTCTCCGATCTCCGCCGCTTTCACTGGGAGGACAGGGCCTGGCAGGAAAGAAAGAAGAGGGGGGGACAGAAGACGCAGCCGATGTCTGTCTACGAGCTCCATCTGGGCTCCGTCTTTCGAAAAAAGCTCACGGTCAATGAGGACGGAAGTCCGGTTCCCGGCTCTGAATTTTACAATTACCGGGAGCTTGTGGAGAAGATCGCATCCTATGTGAAGGCCGAGGGCTATACCCATGTGGAGCTCATGCCGGTGATGGAACACCCCCTCGATCAGTCCTGGGGCTACCAGATCACCGGCTATTACGCGCCGAGCTCCCGCTTCGGGAGTCCGGAGGATTTCCAGTACCTCGTCGACCGCCTTCACCAGGAGGGGATCGGCGTCATCCTGGACTGGGCGCCCGCACATTTTCCGCGGGACAGCTGGGGGCTCGCCTCCTTTGACGGAGGGGCTCTCTATGAGGATCCGGACCCTGTGCGGGGAAGCCATCCGCACTGGGGATCCCTCATCTTCCACTATGCGCGGCACGAGGTCAGCAATTTCCTGATCGCAAATGCCTTCTTCTGGGCGGAGAAATATCACGCGGACGGCATCCGGATGGACGCGGTGGCCTCCATGCTCTACCTGGACTACGGGAGACAGGGCGGAAACGCGCCGAGGAACATGTACGGCGGCAATGAGAATCTGGAGGCCGTCGAATTCCTGAAGCATCTGAACAGTCAGTTCCGGATTGCCTTTCCGGGGACGCTTTTGATCGCGGAGGAGTCCACCGCCTGGGAAAATGTCACTCTCCCGGTGGAGGAGGGGGGACTCGGCTTTGACTTAAAGTGGAACATGGGCTGGATGAACGACTTCCTCTCCTACATGCAGACGGATCCCTTCTTTCGGAAGCAAAACTACCGCTCCCTCACCTTCTCCATGCTCTACAACTATTCGGAGGACTTCCAGCTCGTGCTCTCGCACGACGAGGTGGTTCACGGAAAGGGAAGCCTCCTCCAGAAGATGCCGGGGGACAGCCTCGAGAAAAAGGCGCAGAACCTCCGCGCGGCCTACGGCTATTTCTTCAGCTATCCGGGAAAGAAGCTTCTCTTCATGGGGCAGGATTTCGGAGAGGTCGAGGAGTGGTCCGAGGAAAGAGAGCTGCCTTGGGAGATCCTGAAAGACCCTCTGCACAAGGGCATCCATGAGCTCGTGCGGGACCTGAATCAGCTTCTCCGGGAAAAACCGGCCCTAAGCCAAAGGGATTACTCCCCGGAGGGCTTCGAGTGGATCAACTGCTCCTATCCGGAGCTCTCCCTGCTCTTTTTCCTCCGAAAGGCGGAGAAAGCGGAGGACAACCTCCTCATCGTCACAAACTTCGACACGATGGACCACGCGGGCTTTCGCGTGGGACTCCCCTTCCCCTGCACGCTCCGATCGATCCTCTCCTCGGAGGACAGGAAATACGGGGGAAGCGGCGCTGTCCGAAAGATCCTGCACCACTCGGAGCCCATCGAGTGGGACGAGAGAGCGGAGAGCGCGGCGATCCGGATCCCGCCTCTCTCCACGACCATCTATCAGCTCACGCCCCTGAGTAAGGAAGAGCTGGAGCTCCGCTCCGCCCGCGGAAGAAAAGAGGAAAGAGCGAAGAAAACGGCGAAGAAGGGGAAGCGGGGAAGCAGCAATAGAAGCAGCAGTATAAAGGGAAAGAAAGTAAATAAGGGAAAGAAAGCGGAAAAAAGCCAAGGCGAGAAGCGGCATCCGGGCGGAGAAAGCGCGGAGAGGAAAAGTCAAAAGGCAGCAGGAAGAAAGCCGCTTCAGGAGGAAAAATCATGAGACAGGCCGGGATATTGCTCCCCATCTTCTCCCTTCCGGGGAGATACGGGATCGGAACATTCGGAAAGGAAGCCCTGAAATTCGTCGATCTGCTGGCAGAGAGCGGGAACCGCTTCTGGCAGCTCCTTCCCATGGGGCCGACCGGCTTCGGGGATTCTCCCTACCAATCCTTCTCTGCCTTTGCGGGAAATCCTTACTTTATCGATCTTGAGACTCTGATCTCCCGGGGGCTTCTCACGGAAGAGGAGCTCTCTGCGGAGGACTTCGGCAGTGAGCCGGAGAAAGTGGATTACGGAAAGCTCTATCTTGCAAAGGACCATGCCCTGAGGACAGCCTACCGGCACTTCCTCGAAAAGGAGGGGGAGGAAAAGAGCGAGGCTCTCCTCCGGGGCCTTCGGAAGGAGACGCTGGACTACTGCGAGTTCATGGCGATCAAGAAGGCGCAGGACGGAAAGAGCTGGACACTCTGGGAGAAGGAGCTCCGGGAAAGGGAGGATTCCGCTATGGAGAGAGCCCGCAGGGAGCTCCTCCCGGAGATCTCCTATCAGGCCTTTGTGCAGGGGATTTTCGAGGAGCAGTGGCGGGAGCTGAAGCATTATGCCGGACTCCGCGGGATCCAGATGATCGGGGATATCCCGATTTACTGCGCGATGGACAGCGCGGATGTCTGGGCGAGGCGGGAGCTCTTCCAGTTCTCGGACGGAGGCGATCCGGAGAGTGTCGCGGGAGTCCCGCCGGATTCCTTCTCCGCCACCGGCCAGCTCTGGGGGAATCCTCTCTACCGCTGGGAGAAGCATGAGGAGAGCCGCTTCGAATGGTGGCTCTCCCGCATGGACTACTGCCTCTCCCTCTACGATGTCCTGAGGGTCGATCATTTCCGGGGCTTTGAAGCCTACTACTCCGTCCCCTTCGGCGCAAAGACAGCGGAGCAGGGGGAGTGGCTCCCCGGTCCCGGGATGGCGCTCTTTGACGCGATGTACCGCCACTTCGGGAAAAGGGAGCTCCCGATCATCGCAGAGGATCTCGGCGTCATCACGGATGAGGTCCGAAGCCTCATGAAGGAGACCGGCTTTCCCGGCATGAAGGTCCTGCAGTTTGCCTTCGGCTCCGACGCGGACAATTGCTATCTCCCACACAACTTCGAGACGAGAAACTGCATCTGCTACACCGGAACCCATGACAATGACACGCTCTCCCACTGGTTTGAGACTCTTCCGGACGGAGTCCGGGGCTATATCTTCCAGTACTGCTCCCGCTCAGAAGCGGAGCGCGAGCTCATGCCGGAGCTCCTCATAAAACTCGCCATGTCCTCCATTGCGGATACCGTGGTTATCCCCGCGGCGGACTACCTGAATCTCTCCGGGGAGGCCCGGATCAACGAGCCCGGAACGACCGGGGGAAACTGGGTCTGGAGGATGCCGGAGAATTCCTTCTCCGAGGAAAAAAAGCTTTCCATCGCGAGGATCCTCGGAACCTACGGTCGCTACCGCCGGGCCGGGGCAAAGCCGGAAGTAAAGGAGGAAGCAAAGGAGGACTCGGAAGAGGAGGGACTTAAGAATAGTGCCGATCCCCAAAAATAGCGCTTCCGATCCGGACGAGGGTCGCCCCCTCCTCGATCGCGACCTCGAAGTCCCCGCTCATTCCCATGGAGAGCTGATCCATGGAGAGGGCGGGGATTTCCCGGTTCATGGATTCGAGAAGCTCCCGGAGAGAGCGAAAGATCGGACGGCTCTCCTCTGCCTCCGAGGCAATGGGGGCGACCGTCATAAGACCCCGGATGCGGAGATGGGAAAGCTTTACGGCCTCGGAGAGAAAGCCGGGAAGCTCCTCCGGCAGCACTCCTCCCTTGGACTCCTCCCTCCCCACATTGACCTCGCAGAGGACGTCCATCGAAATCCCATGCTTTTTACACTCCTTCTCGATCTCCTGCGCGAGTCCCAGACTGTCGACGGAGTGGATCATCTCCACCATGCCGGGGAGATACTTCACCTTATTTTTCTGAAGCACTCCGATCATGTGCCAGTGGAGCTTCTCCGGGATCTCCGCTGTCTTTTGCCGAAGCTCCTGCACCCTGTTCTCCCCAAAGCAGCGGTTCCCAAGGCGCATCGCCTCCCGGATGTCGGAAACCGGCTTCGTCTTTGAGACCGCAATGAGCTCCACGCTCTCCCGTTTCCTCCCCGCCCTTTCGCAGGCTGCAAAGATCCTCTCGGAAATCCTCTCGAGATTTTCAGAAATATTGCTCATAGCCCCTTCCTTTCTCCCTCTCTTAATTCTCCCCTCTCTCCATCGCGAGGAGCCTCCTCTTTCGCCAGATCCCCCCGGCGTAGCCCCTCAGGCTGCCGTCTTCTGCGATCACGCGGTGACAGGGGATGAAAAGCGAGATCGCATTATGGGAGACCGCGCCTCCGACCGCCCGAGAAAGGGCTCTTCCTCCGCTCCTTCCCCCGATGCGCTCCGCGATCTCCCCGTAGCTCATGGTCTCTCCGTAGGGAATTTCCAGCATGATCCTCCAGACCGCTCTCCTGAATTCCGTCGTCTTCATGGAAAGAGGCGGCGTAAAATCCGGTTCCCTCCCGCTAAAATAAAGCCTTAGCCAGCGCTCGGCCTCCTCGAATACGGGAAGCATCCTCTCCTCGTGCTCCTCATCCAGAGTATCACCAAAATATTTCTGTCCGTCAAACCAAAGCCCGTTCAGCGCTCTGCCGTCACTTGCGATCGTGATGCCTCCGAGCGGAGAATCGTAATGATAGCTGTATTCCATGCGATAAGGCCTCCCGCCGCTTGATTCTGCCTCGATTATATCGCATATTTCCAGAAAGGAAAGCTCCCTCCTCATTCCCAGAGCGTGTGCTGCGCTCTGAGACTGCACTCGGCCGCTGTCCCATCCTCGTGGAAGCGAAGCGCTATCGTATATCTTTTCCAGAGCATGTACGGCTGCATCTGCAGCTGCAATTTGCAGTTCCCATCCCATTTGTCTTCCCGGTAATTCGCGGGGGAGAGCGAGAAAATGTCAGAAAGCGGACGCTCTTTTATCTCCTCCCATCGAAGATCGGAAAGCTCCCTCTCGCAGACTGTGATCTCCGGGAAACGGGGATTCTCCGATGAAATGCGGTAGAAGCTGATGATGCAGTCCTTTAGTTTCGCGCTTCCGCCCCAGGGCGGCGTCAGGCAAACTGTCCCATAGGAATTCCCGCCGTATCGAAGCTCCGCCAGCTCTCCATCATAATAAAAATGGCGGTCCTCCGGCTTTCGGATCTCATCCTCCGCTCCCTTCTCCCCGCTTTCCTCGCTCTCTTCGCTCTCTTCCCTCTCCTCATAAAAACGAAAGCCCGCCCGAAGAAGCTCTGACGCCCTCGTGCTCCCGATTACGATCCGGTTTTTTTCGATCCGAAGCTCAGGTGCTCTCTCCGGAACCCCGCTGAGCATCAGGGACAGCAGAAGAGAGAATCCGCTCATAAAGATCATGCCGAAAACCGCGTTTCCGGACGCATAGTCCCGAAGCGTCCTCCCCGCCTTTTTCCCAAAGCAGAGCATGATCTCTATCCCGATTTTTACGGCGGTCCAGAGCATCCTGACGCTGAGAATCAGAAAGAATTCCGCCTTCAGGCAGGAATACAGCGCCGCGTTCGCATTGAGCCCCTTATATAGACGCATATACAGAAAAAAGAGAAGATTGGCCGCAGCCAGTCCCAAAAGAAAGAGGTTCAGCTCTCTGAGCGCCGAATGATCCGTGATATCCTCATAGGAATCGCCTCCCCTTCCGATGATCGCGTGACCGATCCGATACATCCATCCGGGGACCTCTCTCCCTTTCCGAACCGCATTTTGCAGGATCCAGTATAGATATATGCTAAAGCAAAGGGAGCATACTGTGATGAGGCAAAATCCCGCCGCCCCGATAAAATATATCATTCTCCCGCCCCCTTCTTTCCTCAACAGACTCTATAGGTCCCTGCGATAAACATCTATTCTGATATTTTGTTTCTATATATTCCCCATATTTCTTGATCTTTGTCCTCTTTCACGCTATCCTGAGCTCAGGATTAAGGAATCTCCCATTCCTGATTCTCATAGGAGCGGCCTTCCAACACCTTGCTTTGCCTGTTTGCCATAAGCCAGAGGCCGCTTTTTTGCTGTTCACTATATCATCCTTTTCATGGATTTGACAGTCGAAAAGCCTCCTTTTGGCCCGCAGAGATCTTTCTTCAGGGCTTTCCGCTTGAACCCGACCATAAGCCTGTCTCTTCAGGCGCGCTTTTGGGCGGGGATTTTTCTCCTCAGGCTCTCCAGACGGTTCAGGGCCTCCAGAAGTGTCTCGTCCCTTTTCGCGAAGTGGAAGCGGATAAGGTGCTGCACCGGCTCCCGGAAGAAGCTGGAGCCGGGCACCGCCCCGACTCCCACCAGCCGGGCAAGATCCTCGCAGAATTTCAAATCACTGTCATAGCCGAATTCGGAGATATCCAGTAAGACATAGTACGCTCCTTCCGGATCATTGTGAATAATATGCAGCTCATCCAGGCCCTTGAGGAAGAGCTCCTTCTTGTGGGTATACCGGGTCAGCAGCCCATCATAGTAGTCCTGAGTGAATTTCAATCCCGGAATCACAGCCTCCTGCAGGGGAGCCGCTGCACCGACCGTCAGAAAATCATGCACCTTTTTTGCGCGCTCAATGATCCTTGGCGGGGCAATGATGTAGCCCAGCCGCCAGCCGGTAACAGAGTAGGTCTTGGAGAGGGACGAGCAGGAGATCGTGCGTTCCCACATGTCGGGAAGCGCGGCAAAATAGAAATGCCTATGGGGCGCATAGACGATGTGCTCATAGACCTCGTCCGTGATGACATAGAGATCGTACTTCGCGGCCAGCTCCGCGATAATCTCCAGTTCCTCGCGGCTGAAGACCTTGCCGCAGGGATTGGAGGGGTTGCAGAGCACCAGCGCCTTTGGGTGAGAGCGGAAGGCATCCTCCAGCACATTGGGGTCAAAATGAAAATCCGGCGGCGTCAGCGGCACATAAATGGGTTCCGCTCCGGAGAGAATGCTGTCGGCAGCGTAGTTTTCGTAGAACGGGGAGAAGATAACGACCTTGTCCCCAGGGTTTACGATAGTCATCATGGCAGCCATCATGGCCTCCGTGCTTCCGCAGGTAGTGACAATCTCGCTGTCCGGATCGATGCTGCGGCCCATAAAGCGGGACTGCTTGGCAGCCAGCGCTTCCCGGAAATTCTGTGCTCCCCAGGTGATGGAATACTGGTGATAATCCTCGTAGGCCACCTGTGCCAGACGATCGAGGATCTCCTTTGGCGGTTCAAAATCCGGAAAGCCCTGAGACAGATTGACGGCGCCATATTGAAGGGAAACTCTCGTCATCCTGCGAATAACGGAATCCGTAAAGCCAGAGCTGCGCTCAGAAAGACTCTGCATGATCTTTTCCTCCTTCGATATAAGATTTTTGGTCATTGAGAATATGCAGCGGGTCTAAAGCATCCTTGATCTCGTTCATCACGGCGAGGTTCTCCGCCGCTGTCTCCCGCAGAAAATACCGCCGTTTGGACAGGCCGATGCCGTGCTCGCCGGATGCCACGCCGCCCAGGCTGTAGGCTTTTGCATAGGCGGAGTCCATATTGGCGTGCAGTTCGCGCCGCCATCTGTCCTCATCACGCTCACCCCGGACAACACACAGATGCACATTCCCGTCGCCGGCATGGCCGAAACTGATCATCCGCATGCCGGATGACACCTCCAGATCGTTGATGAAGCGGATGAAATCCACCGTATGGCTGATGGGCACCACGATGTCCACAGGCTCTTGTTCGGAAACGGCTTCCACCGCCTTGACCAATGCTCCGCGGACCTTCCAGATCTCCGCCGCCTGCGCCGGATCGGTGAGCACGATATAATCCAGTGCGTCGTTTTCCAAAGCCAGCCCGCGCACCCGCGCGGTATTGAATTCCACCTCGCTCCGGTATCCGTCAAAGGTCAGAAGAATATAGGAGCCTGCGTCGGGCCTGGGATAACGCAGACCGGAGAAGTCCTCGCCCAGTGCCACGACCTTCCGCTCCATGAATTCCACTGCAGTGGGGTTCGCATTCGCGCGCAGAATCCTCAGTACGCTCCGGAGGCCGGTATTCAGATCAGGATAGGGAACAAGGACACTGACGGAGGTCTCCGGCTTCGGCAGCAGCCGCAGCATACATTTACTGATAAGTCCAAGTGTCCCCTCGGAGCCGATCAGCAGATGCTTAAGCGACAGCCCGCTGGCATCCTTGACCTGCTTGCCGCCAAGCCGCAAAATCGTTCCGTCCGCCAGCACGACCTCCAGCCCCCTCACATAGTCGCGGGTGACACCGTACTTTACCGCCCGCATCCCTCCGGCATTGGTACTGATGTTGCCGCCGATGCTGGACGCCTTCTCGCCGGGGTCCGGCGGATAAAAGAAACCCCTGGCTTCCACATAGGTCTGCACATCCTGCAGCAGGATGCCGGGCTCTACGGTCAGCGTCATGCTGTCCTCATCCAGCTCCAACACGCGATTCATGCGGGAAAAATCAAGGATAATACCTCCCTTGACGGGCACCGTGGAAGCTACCAGATTCGTCCCCGCGCCGCGCGGCGTGACCGGGATACGGTTTTCACAGGCGTAACGCAGCACGTCGCTGATCTCTTCTGTCGACAGCGGAAAGATCAGAGCATCTGCCGTGCCCTTCCGCCGCCCCAATGCATCGCTGAGATATTCCTTCGGGATATCTGTGTTGAAGATCAAGCGAGTCTTATCCGCAACAAGGTCTTTCAGTATCTGCCTGTCGATACTCATAAATCGTTCCTCCATTATCGCTAAGTGCCGCCGGCAATCGAGAGAAATACCGGCGGCACTATGGGGGGAAAACCGTTTACTTTGCCAAAAGATTCTGATCCCAGCCGACTCTGATGAAATATCCGCCGTAGGTATCCTTGAATACCTTTTCCGTCTCGGGAGACTGGAAGGCCTTCACGACCTTTTCGTAGACAGCCGCCTTGTCCGGGTCCTCCAGATCCGCAGTGCGGGCGGCGATCAGGTTCCAATACTCCTCCACATCCAAAACGCTGTCCTTATAGATCGCTTCGTCGCTTTTCAGCCCAAAGTCCAGCGCATAGTTTCCGTTGACCACGGCGGCAGTCACATCGGACAGCGCGGAGGGGATTACATTGGCCTTCAGCTCCTCGATCTTGATGCCGACATTATACTTTACGATATTATCTATCGTGGGGTTAAACGCTGCATTGGGATCCAGCGCAATCAAGCCTGCCGCCTCCAGCACCTTCAGCGCACGGCCGCCGTTTGTCAGGTCGTCCGGGATCGCCACGGTATCTCCGTCCTTTAACTCCTTCACGGAGGAGATCTTCCGGGAATACAGATTCAGCGGAATGATAAAGGTGTTTCCGATATTCTGGATCTTATAGCCATGGCTGTCGATCTCATTCTGAAGATAGATGCGGTGCTGGAAAGAGTTCAGATCGATCTCCCCGTTTGCCAAGGCATTATTTGGTGTCACATAGTCGGAGAACTGCACCAGCTCGAGATCGATGCCCTCATCCTTCAGTGCCTCTTTTGCAGGCTTCCAAAGATCCTCATAGATGCTTCCGACGACGCCAAGCTTTACTGTGACCCGGGCGGCGGATTCCGTCTTCTGTCCGCTTTCCGAAGGCGAATCCTCCTTCGATGCATGGCTCTTAGAGCCGCAGGCGCTAAGTGCCAGTGCAAAAAGCGCGGCAGACAGTAAAACAGCGATAATCTTATTCCTTTTCATTCTGATTCCCTCCGGATAATTTTACAAAGTCAAAGCCAGCTTGTAGTTTTCGCTCATGGTTTTGCAGGATGCGCTGAATTTTTCCTCTTCCTCAGGGCTGAGCTTTAACTCGATGATATCAGCGATCCCATCCCGATTTAATACTGCGGGGACGCTGGCATACACATCCTTCTGTCCGTACTGCCCCTCTAAGAGAACGGATACGGGAAGGATTCGATTTTCGTCATGAAAAATGGCTCGAACCACCTCTGCAATGGATGCGGCGATGCCAAATTCTGTGGAACCCTTGCCTCCGAGGATCTTCCAGCCGCCCGCTTTTCCTTCCTCTGCGATGGCATCCAGATCGAGCATGCCATAGCTGTCCGGCCTTTCCTTTTGAAGCTGAGCCAGGGCTTTCCCGCCAAGTGTAACGGCGGACCACGCGACCATTTGGCTCTCTCCATGTTCTCCCAGCGCGTAGGCATGGATGGATTTCTGATCCACACCGGTCGCCTCGGCCAATGCCCGGCAGAGGCGGGCGGAATCCAGTGTCGTGCCGGTAGACAGGATGCGTCTGGGAGGCCAATTCAGCTGATGCTGGATATAATGGGTGATGACATCGGCAGGATTTGAAATATTGATTATGATTCCGGCAAAGCCGGACATTCGTATCGACTCCGTGACCTCCTTCATAATGGCAATCGTCTGCCGAAGCGTGTCCATCCTGGTCTGCCCCTTGCTGATATCCGGCAGGGGTCCGGCCGCCGTGATCAAAAGCTGGGCATCCGCGATCTCCGTGTAATCTCCCGTATGCACCTTCGCTCTGCTCGGAAGATATTTTACCGCATCGGAGAGGTCCAGGGCCTGCGCGGCGGCCTTCTTCTCATCGATGTCAATGTAGACGATCTCCTCGGCCAGGCCCTGTGAAATCAGGGAATAGCCGGCGTGCGACCCGACGTGTCCCGCTCCGATAATACCGATTTTTCTCTTTTGCAAATTCATTTTTTTCCTCCTTAATGCCTGCTCTTTCTCCTTAATGCCTGCTCTTTCTGACAATATGAGCGCCGATGCATTCCATCATACAGACGAGGAGGAGCAGAACGATCACAGTCACATTGGTCACATCCGACATATTTCTGTCGTGCCCGTAGCGGACGGCGAAATCACCGAGGCCGCCCGCACCGACCACACCGGCCATAGCGGTCAGGTTCAGAAGACTGATGGCTGTGATAGTGGTGCTCCGTGCGATAGCCGCTATGCTTTCCCTCAAGTAGACACGAAAGATGATTTCTGCGGGACTGGAGCCCATGGAGAGCGCCGCCTCAATGAGCCCGGGATCCAACTCGGCCAAGGCAGTCTGCACCTGCCGGGTGAAAAAGGGGACACAGCCGAACACCAGTGGGACAATGGCCCCGCGCACATAAATCGCCGTCCCCATGATGACACGAGACAGCGGCATGACCCATGTCAAAAGGATAATAAAGGGGATGGAACGGAACAGGCTGACCGCCTTATCCAGGATCTGATAGGCGATTTTATTTTCCAAAATGCCGTCCGGCTTCGTGACCGTGAGCAGCACACCAAGGATCAGGCCGAGGACAAAGGAGATGGCGCCTGACCAGATGAGCATCAAAAGGGTGTCAGCTATTGCGGCATAAAAGTCCGGCAGCTTCGCCATGACATTGGGAATCCAGTTATTCAGAAATTCTTGCATCCTTGATCACCTCCAGGCCTACCTTCTTCTCAATGAGATATTTCATCGCTTCTTCAATCCGTTCCCGCTCTCCGCTGATGATCGCCACCGTTCCGCCAATGGGTGCATCCTCTACGATGCTGATATCTGCAAAGATGATATTCAGGGAAAGGCCAAACTTCTGTGATACCGTGGAGATCAGCGGCTCGGAGACATTTCTCTGTAAATAGGAGAGCCGAACGATCAGCTCCCCCGGCTGAAGCTGAACCACCGGGGAATTTTCAGAAAGCAGCTCCTCAATCTTCCGAAGATTCGAAGTTGTCTGGATGAAGTTTTTCGTGATCTCCTGCTCAGGCTTGGAAAATACATGGAATACCTCGCCCTGCTCCACCACACGCCCGTGCTCCATGACAGCGACGCGGTGACAGATTTCCCTGACCACTGCCATCTCATGTGTGATCATCACAATCGTAATGCCGAGTTTTTCATTCAGATGCTTCAGAAGCCGAAGAATAGACTTTGTGGTCTGGGGATCCAATGCGGAAGTGGCCTCATCGCAGAGCAGCACATTCGGCTCATTGGCCAAGGCTCTCGCAATCGCCACGCGCTGTTTCTGTCCGCCTGAGAGCTGAGAGGGATAGGCATTCGCCTTATCCTTAATGCCCACAAGCTCCAGCAAGTCTATCACTCTGTCCTCTGTCTCTTTTTTGCCGAGCCCGCTTCCCCGCAGCGGATAGGCTACATTTCCCGCGACTGTGCGGGACGGCATCAGATTAAAATGCTGGAAGATCATTCCGATCTTCTTTCGTGTCCTCCGAAGTTCACGCGCGCTCAAGGCCGTGAGTTCTTTCCCGTCCACCGTGACCGTGCCTCTTGCAGGCCGCTCCAGAAGATTGATGCATCGAAGCAGTGTAGATTTTCCCGCACCGGAAAAGCCGATAATCCCGAAAATCTCCGCTTTATCGATGGACAATGAAACATCGCGCAGCGCATGAACCTGCTGCTGATCTTTCCCGAAATCCTTGGAAATATGCGTCAACTCAATCAAATCCATTCTCCCTTCAACGAAAAAAGCGGGGAGCCCAAAGGCTCCCCGCTTCAAATGCGTCCCTCAACTCCGCTTATCCTTGCTTAGCAGAGACACATTCGAGTCCGGATCTTCCGGAAAGGCAGCAAATGAGCACACGAAACTGTGGGCATCGGCATCAGCATAACCATGTCCATATCCATGCAGCTCATCATTCGAGAATTACGATAAAACATGCTCATGCCCCTTTCCCTTAAAATCCTGTATTTCCTGTATTGTGGCTTAGATGGTACTGCTTGTTCCCCGCAATGTCAATCAGAACTTCATCCATTTTGCAAAGTCCGTCGTCTTCTCTAAAGCATGATCGCTTCGCAATTGGAAATTCATCGCTTTGCCCTGCTTCCTCCGCGGCGCTTACACATGCTCGGGCGCCGAAGTGCAAGAAGATTACTTGACACATTTTCTTCACAGAAGCTTTTATGCAGTCCGTTTCCGTGCGTCGCAGTATTGCCGCCTTTTGGGCATTGGAGGAAGCCCTCCGTCAGCAAAACATATGCGCCGCTTGTTCTGCCTTATCAAAACTGCTTACCACCATGTATCTACATTTGGATTCGGACCGCTGGATGATCTATCGCCATTCGTATCAAATGTCACAGAATCAATGATGGTATTACAGTAATTATCCCAGACCACAATATTGATTCCTCTTGTGTTTCTGGAATGCTCTTTTTCATTTATCAGTATCGAACTGCCTGATGCGCCAGTTCTAAGGCCTGTGCTGGAAACACTATAGCTTCCGCCGGATTCGCCAATTGCACCGGAAAGTTTCACACTGCTGTCACCGGAAAGAGATTCTGAGACTCCATAGAGCGGATCAATCACCGCTGCCCAACTATATTGGAATTTTCCAATAAGATCTGATTGAATACCCAAAGCTTTTAACCGTTCCATATCTTCATTTGTCAAGAGAAGAGTTCCATCATCGGATATGGAAAAGAAAACCGTATAAGAAGAATCCTTTAGTAAACTCAGATACTCATCAAAATCAGATGTATACATAAGGGATGCGTTCTTCTTCACCTGTTCGAAAATATCTTTTGTATCTTCATATTGACTGTCATATGTGGAATCAATGCCGAATTCATCAGCGAAAACATCCCCCAAAAAATCAGAAAGCTTTATTGCGCCCCACACGTTCGGATGATCACAGGCATTGTCCTTCGGAAGCTGAAGATCCAATTTTTTAAACATGGAATCTTCATAGAAATTATAATATGATGCCCCGATTTCGGCAGCCATTTCATTGCATTCATTATTCAGACTATCTGTCATCTGGTCAACTCCGGGTATATGGGTAAGGATCAGATGCATATTATTCTCTTTGCACAAATCACCAATTTTGTAAAGATATTCTTTCTGAAGCGGAGCCACATCCATCCAGCTTTTTATTTCTCTATCAGATATCTTAAACGTATTAAATTCCGTAGGCCCATTTCTGATCGTACCATCCCAGCCTTTCAGCCGTCCATCTGTATAAATCCTCCTGTCAAGGTCATCGGATGTCAATCCCGCAGACCAGCGGCTGTGGTAACGTTGAATTGGAAGATAATAACTGAGTTCTGACTGTTTATCATCGCGCCGGCAGACATCCTTCACTGCTTCTGCCTTAACAGAAGACCATTTCATCGGATCGATACACTTACGGAGCAATCCCTCATCCATATTCAGCGGTTCCTCCGGATGAATAGGCAAAATAAACTTCATTTCTATCACCACTGCTTTCGGATGCTGAAATCGGAGTGCCTCCTTTAGCCAATAGTAGCTTAAGGAAATACTCTGCTGCTCGCTTCCGAGATTAAAACTCCTGATTCCATATTTATTGTAAATTTCCTGCGGACAAAATGCATTGACACAGTAGCTGCTTCCGAGAAACAACACATCTATGGAATTCCGTTTCATTTTATAAAACCCGTTTATTGATGCTGTTGTAGGCCATTTTGTATTTTTGTATGTATATTTAGGCTGCATCTCATAACTGATCCTATTTACCAGCAGAACCGCAAGACATGCAAGCACCAGGTACCCCGCGAGAATTTTCAGAAGCGTTTGTTTTGTTTCCTTCATAATCAAAAACCTCCGTAGATAAAATCCTGAGCATTGAATCCGAAGCCATATGTCCCGAAAATGGAAATCACTGCGATCATTAAAAGATACAGTGCATACCGCCATACGATAGGAATAGATGCAATCCGATCACCGATCACCATTCCCTGTTCCTGTTTTCTGCTGCCAAAGAAGAGTACGAGGATAGAAACAAGCAGCACAAAGCACTCATTCTGGTCTAGGCCGAGATGAAACAGATATGTTCCTGTCAATACCCACGGACTGAATTCAGTAAAGATGGACCGGATCATGAACAGCCCATCCCGGAGATGATCGGCACGGAAAATGATCCACCCGAACATCACAAGGATAAATGTACTGATGATCTGAATCGCCTTTCTCGTTTTTGAGTCTTCGGAAACTCCTATGCGAGTCCAGATCCGGTTCCGGAGCCTATACGTCCAGCCTCCTATAAGCTGATACACAGCGTGAAGGAGACCCCAAAAAACAAACTTCATCGTTCCGCCATGCCAAATTCCGGATACAAGAAAAGTGATCATCAGATTCAGATATTTCCTTGCTTTTCCCTTCCGGTTTCCGCCGAGTGGAATATAAATATAGTCGCGGAGCCAGAATGACAACGACATATGCCATCTGCGCCAGAAGTCTTTTATCGAAGTCGAGAAATACGGATGATTGAAATTATCTGGTAGTTGTATCCCAAACAAATAAGCTGCTCCCTGAGACAACGTTGTGCATGCATGAAAATCTGCATAAAGCTGAATACTGTAAAGAATTCCGCCGATGAGGCTGTACGCTCCGCGGTAGGCCTTGGAATTTTCAAAAATGGTATCGACAACAATTCCAGCCTTATCGGCAATCATCATCTTCAAAAACATTCCCCAAAGAATAAGTCGGAATCCGCGTCCGATATTATCGGGATCAAAATCGTTGCCATTCGTCAGCTGATGGGATAATTTGTTATATCTCGAAATCGGTCCCTGGATAAGCTGTGGGAAGAATGAAACAAAGAGTGTGTATTTCAGAATATTTTTCTGCACTTCCGCTTTCCCTGTATATATATCCGCCAAATACGCAATAATTTGAAGTGTATAGAAGGAAATTCCAAGCGGGATGATCAGATTCCGGATTCCGTATCGATCGCCTGCCACGGACATCAACATCTTGTCTCCGTCCATCAAAATGAGCGGAAGTGCAGACAGGATTATCGAAACGCTCAGCGCACAGCTCCGTTTTTCGGCAGATGAGTCCTTCAGCTTCCCAAGTATAAGTCCGCCGACCCAGCTGATGACAATTGACAAAGCGAATACCAGCTTCTGTGAACGATTTGAAAACAGCAAGTAATAAAACAGGGCAGAAGCACCCAAAAGAGCAAGCCACCGGTGCTTTTTCGGAATCAGATAATAGGCGATGACCGCTGCCGGAAGAAAGAGATAATACAGCACGGATGTATATCCGATCTGGTTTCCGAACAGCAGAATAAAATCAGACTTTGACAAACAGTATCCCCCCCTAATCAAAACTTCTTCCTTTTGACCATGCCCGGCGCATCATTTACTAAGATAAAAATGCAGGTTTTACGATGGCCATTAGTTATCTTCAAGAACGAAAGGGGGGTTTTATGATTTTTGGTTATGCGAGAGTCTCTACGCCCGGACAGGCAAGAGACGGAAACGGACTGGAGGTGCAGGAGAGGGAACTGAAGCTTGCCGGTGCCTCCGTGATTTACAAGGATAGTTTTACAGGCCGTTCTATGGAAAGGCCGGAGTTTGACAAACTGAATACACTCTTATCCGAAAGAGCGATGCAGAGAGAAGAAGGAAAGCAGGATGAAACGGACACGCTTGTCGTGACGAAGCTTGATCGGATTGCGAGGACTGCGATTGAAGGATCAAAGTATCTTGACGAGCTCTTATCCAAAGGCATCAGCGTGAATGTTCTTAATATGGGACTTCTTAATAATACCGCATCGGGAAAGCTCATCCAACATGTGATGTTCGCCTTTGCCGAGTTTGAGCGGGATCTGATTATCCAGCGTACCCAAGAAGGAAAAGCGATAGCCAGGACAAAGCCTGGATACCGCGATGGCCGTCCGAGAAAATTTACGAAGGAGCAGCTTGACCACGCGATGGATCTTCTGGATTCTGGCTACAGCTACAGCCAGACGGAACGGAGGACGAAGATCAGCATCAGTACACTTACGAGGGAGCGAAGGAAGCGGCACTCCACATCTATCTGAAAGCTTTAAGCAAAATATATTTTCAGGGTAGACAATGACCTTGGAAACAGGTAGGATAAAAAAGCTATGTTCATTAACGAGAACTTATGACTATGATAACGCAAAAATACCGGCAGAAAAGATATTTCAGTTCCTGCGCCGAAAAAACTAAAATCCACTGGAGCCCCCTCCGAATGGAGATAAACTTTTCACTCCAGCGCTAAAATGTGGAAGAAGAACTCCACAGATTTTCCATTGTGAATCGGATGGGATTGTAGTAATATCCCATTTTTGACAGTTAATTAAGAGTAAGAAGCCCATAAGTTGCGTAGTTACGCCATTTGCGGGCTTCTGTTCTATTTTTGAATTCTAGCGATATTTCTACTTTCTTGTCGCTGTTAAAATCTTTTTCATATTTCTCTGAGATACAATCTCATAATCCGTTCTGAAACCAAATACATCGTGTAGTTTATCCGTAAGATCGGTGCGGGTATGCTCCGGGATATACCCCTCACCGGGCGCTGCCAGCATGTTCATCTCTTTCAGTGTTCTTATGATGTTTTCGCTGGTATAGCCCTCGCCTGGCTTCTTCTCCAGAATGCGATAAAGGATCAGTGCCGTGAAACAGGTGATGAAATGTGCCGTGATTCGGTCTTTTCGGCTGAGATATACCGGTCGAGCCCGGAATTCGCTTTTCATAATCCGGAAGCATTCTTCCATCTGCCATCGTTTTTGATTGATGCTGATGATCGCTGCTGCATCATCTTCCAGGTTTGTATATACTATAATGACAATGTGTTGATATTAGACGAATAAATGTATATAATATAGATAAAATGGAGGTGTATATCATGGCTACTACGAATCTGAATATCAGGACCGATAAGGAAATAAAAGATCAGGCCGACAGAATTTTTTCCGAGCTGGGTCTGAACATGACCACGGCTATCAATATGTTCCTCAGAACGACGATCCGGGAAAATGGAATTCCTTTTGCACTTAAGCTGGATGTACCGAATGAAACAACCGCCGCTGCAATTGAAGAGGGCAGGCGTATCGCTTCCGACAGCAGTGTGAAGGGCTACACCAATATGAATGACCTTAAGGCGGCGCTGGAAGTATGAAGTACGAGGTAAAGTTTACAAACCAGTTCAAGAAGGATCTGAAGCTGGCAAAGAAACGGAACAAGGATCTGGATAAATTGTTTGAGGTCGTAAATATTCTTGCAGACGGAGGCACGCTGGATGCAAGATATCGCGACCATGATCTGTCCGGCAGCTATAAAGGAACAAGGGAATGCCACATTAAGCCGGACTGGCTCCTGGTGTATGAAATCCGCGATGAGGTGCTGGTGCTCATGCTATATCGTCTCGGAACGCATTCGGAACTGTTTAAGAAATAATCCGAGAAATCGGAGCTTGTGAATAGGGATTATGAGTAATATTATCAGGCTGAATGCCGTGGAGCAAAGAAACACTACAGGAAGATGTAACGTTCATGATGGGGGTAATCGGGAAAGCCGAAAAGCCGGAAATATCCGAAAAGCTTAACTACCGTCCGGACATGAGAATCCTCACTCCGTGGTTAAGGAACTTGTTATTGCAATTTAGGAAAATTATTTGAATCGTGAATTAGATGGAAAGGGTTAGAGCCAACAGTGCAGGCTCTAACCCTTTTTTCTATGTTTATTTTTGTGTCAGCACTCAGATATCAGTCCCGTCGGCGATGCGGGCCCTTCCTCAGGATTTTTTCTTCCGGTAGTAGGTGTTGTCCATCGGAAGCTTCGTCCGGAAGATCCCGTCCAGCGCATAGTAGGCTCCGGCGATCGCGGGCGCGATGGGGATCGAGGAGATCTCTCCGACTCCCTTTGCGCCGTAGGCAAAGGGAAGCTGCGTCTCTCTCTCCACATAGGTCGCATGGATATCCGGGATCTGATTCGCCCGGAGCAGTCCCAGGGTCCCGAGCTTTGCCGCGGGGATGCAGTCCTTCAGAGGAAAGTCCTCCGTCAGGGCATAGCCCATTCCCATCAGGACGCCGCCCTCGATCTGCCCCTGGATGGAGATCGGATTCACGACCTTTCCGGCATCGTGCGCTGCGTAGACATCGGTGACTCTCCCCTCCGGATCGAGGATCACCACATTGGTCGCGTAGGCATAGGCCACATGGCTCTTCGGGAATTCCTTATCCGCCCCGAGCTTATCGGTCGGATCAAAGAACTCATAGAAAAACTCTCTTCCCTCGAGCTCCGAGATCCTTCCCCCGTGCAGATCCAGCTCCTTTCGGAAGAGCTTCGCGACCTCCTTCACCGCCTCCCCGGTGATCAAAGTCTGCCGGGAGCCGGAGGTCGTCCCGGAATCCGGGGCAAATTCCGTGCTGCCGGAACCGGTCCTTAGCTTCTCGAGGGGAAGCCCCGTCCCGCTGCTCAGCATCTGCAGGAAGACGGTCCGGCAGCCCTGACCGATATCGGAAGCCGCCGTATAGAGCACGGGGAGGCCGTTCTCCACGACCAGCCTGGCTCTTCCCTTGTCGGGAAGCCCGACGCCGACTCCGGCGTTCTTCATCGCGCAGGCGATGCCCGCATGACCCCGGTTGCTCTCATAGACCTCCTTCACCGCGAGGAGGGATTCCTTCAGGGCGGTGGACTCATCCGCGATCTGCCCGTTTGGAAGGACCTTCCCCGGCTCGATCGCATTCCGGAAGCGGATCTCCCAGGGGCTGATGCCGACCTTCTCCGCGAGCTTATTGATAATCATCTCGAGGGCAAATTCGCTCTGGCATACGCCGAAGCCCCGGAAGGCCCCCGCGGGGGGATTGTTGGTGTAATAGCCAAAGCCCCGGATGTCCGTATTCTGATAGCAGTAGGGTCCCACGGAATGCGTACAGGCCCTCTCCAGCACCGGTCCGCAGAGGGAGGCATAGGCTCCGGTATCGAAGTAGATCTCACAGTCCAGGCCGGTAAAGATGCCGTTTTCATCACAGCCGAGGGTAAAGGTCCCCTCCATCGCGTGGCGCTTCGGATGGAAATTGATGGACTCCTGCCGGGAAAACTTCACCTTGACCGGGCGGCCCGTCTTTAAGGCGAGCAGCACGGAGGTGTGCTGAACCGTCACATCCTCCTTTCCGCCAAAGCCGCCTCCGACCAGCTTATTCTCGACGACGATCCTATCCGGGTCCCACTCCAGCATGTAGGCGATTTCCTTCCTGGTATCGTAAACCCCCTGATCGCTCGTCAGGACCTTCACCCCGTCCTTATAGGGGAAGGCAAGACCGCACTCCGGTTCCATGAAGGCGTGCTCCGTAAAGGGTGTCGTGAAGCTCTCCGTGATCTTATACTTCGATTCCGCAAGCGCCTTCTTCGCGTCTCCCCTTGTGACATGCCTCTTCTGACATAGGTTTCCGTTTTCGTGGATCCTGGGCGCGCCCTCCGCCATGGCCTCATGAATATTATGGACCAGCGGAAGGACCTCATACTCCACCTTCACGAGCTTCTTCGCCTCCTCCAGGATCAGCGGGGACTCCGCGGCGATCAGGCAGAGCGCATCGCCGATACACCTTGTGATATCGCCCTCCGCGATCATGACATCCCAGTCCTGCTGGATATGGCCGACCTTGTTTCTCGGGACATCCTCCGCCTTCAGGATGCAGACTACGCCGGGCAGAGCCCTTGCCCCTTCGGTGTCGATCTTTACGATGCGGGCTCTCGGGTACTCCGTCCTCACAGCTCCTCCGTAGAGCATGCCCGGCATGACGACATCGTCCACGTATTCCCCTTCTCCCAGCACCTTCTCTCTGACATCCACGCGGAAGGCGGAGTCCCCGACCGCATAGCCTCTCTCCCCCTCCTCGACCGCCTCGTCGATCTCGAGCTCTCCTCGGAGGATCCGGGCCGCAAGGTCGATCCCCTCGATAATCTTCTTATAGCCGGTACAGCGGCAGATATTGCCCCGGATCGCCTTCTTGATCTCCTCCTCCGTCGGAGCGGGATTTTGGTCGATCAGAGCCTTCGCAGACATCACCATGCCGGGGATGCAGAAACCGCACTGCACCGCCCCGGCCCTTCCGAAGGCATAGACGAAGGCCTCCTTCTCCCGGAGACTGAGCCCCTCCGTCGTGATGATATTCTTTCCCGCGGCCTTCTTCGTGCTCATGATGCAGGAGCGCACGGCCTTCCCATCGATAATGATGGTGCAGGTTCCGCAGGCGCCCTCGCTGCAGCCGTCCTTCACCGAGGTGAGCCTGAGCTCATCTCTGAGATAGCGAAGCAGCGGCTGCTCTGTCCTGCATTCTCTCTCCTCCCCGTTCACCGTAAAGCGAAAAATCTCCTCCATCTTTCCTCCCTGATACTCTCTATCCCGGTTCTCCCTGCCCCATGCAGGAATCCGCGGCACAATACAAAAACGGCCACAGTCACAGCGGGCTGATGGGCATTGCGACAAATCCCCATCGCATTGCCGGAAGCTCAATCCGCGGCCCCGCGAAGATGCTCCTCCACCGACCGCGCGACAGCGTCCAGAATCTTCTCGTAGCCGGTGCAGCGGCAGAGGTGCCCGGAGATCAGCTTCCGAAGCTCCTCCCTCGTGTAGCGCTTCCCGGTCCCGACGATCTCCACCGCGCTCATGATAATGCCCGGCGTGCAGAAGCCGCACTGCACCGCCGCCTCCTCGATGAAGGCCTTCTGGATCGGAGAGAGATCACCCTCCCTGCTCTTCAGACCCTCCACCGTCATGACGGACTTTCCGTCCGCCCACATCGCGAGGTAGATGCAGCTGTCGATGGCCTCTCCGTCCACAAGCACGGTGCAGGCCCCGCACTCCCCGACCTCGCATCCCTTCTTCACGGAGCTTAGGTCCAGGCGATTTCTCAGAGTATCGAGGAGGGATTCCCGCTCATCGACCGCGATCTCTCTCTCCCGGCCGTTCACTGTGACATGAATGATCTTAAGCATGGATTTCACCTCCTGACAGCTTCACGGCCTCTGACAGCGCGCGCTTTGCGAGCTCCGAAATCAACTGCATGCGAAACTCCCTGGAGGCTCTCCAGGAGCTCCGCGGATTCACCTCCGTAAGAGCTGTCTCTGAGAAATCGGAGAGAAGCCCGGGGTCCGAGAGGCTCCGATTCTTAAGCTTCTCCTCCGCCTTCCTGCAGCGGATCGGCGTGGGCGCCGCGACGCCGTAGGCAAGGCGCGCCTCTTCGATCCTGCTTCTGTCCCCATTCAGCTTCACGCGGACCGCACAGCCGAGTGTGGCGATCTCCATCGCCCGGCGCTTTCCGTACTTGATATACTTTCCCGTCCAGCCCTCATAGTCCTCTTTTCGGATCAAAAAGCCGGTGCAGACCTCCTCCCGTCTTCGGACCGTTCGGCCCGGTCCGGTATAAAAGTCATGGATCGAGATCCTCCTCTCCCCCTCCGGTCCCGTGAGCAAAAGCTCTGTATTGAGGGAGACCGCGCTCGCCGCGGAGTCCGCGGAGGTCGCGCCGTTGCATAGATTCCCCCCCATGGTACCCATGTTCCGGATCTGCGGGCCGCCGACCATATCCACGGCCTCTCCCAGCATCGGAAGATGCTCCATGATCAGAGGATCATTCGTAATATGGGTAAAGCTCGTGCCGGCTCCGATCCAGATCGATTCGTCCGGAAGCAGCTTCACCCCCTTGATCTCCGGGATATTTTTCACAGATACGAGGGCTCTTCCCGCATCCTTTCCCGCCCTTACACGGATCAGGACATCCGTTCCTCCGTTAATCAGCTCGGCATTTTCATCCTCCGAGAGCGCCCTGACAGCATCGTCTACACTGCGTGCCTCATAAAAGCCTGCGATATCAAACATCTCCTGAACTCCTTCTATCTATCCTCTGCCAGCCCCATCCAGAGAGGGAAGCGCGGTCATGTCCTAAAGCGTCTACAGAAGCCCTCCCTCCCGGAAAGCCTCAATCAGTCTCTGACTGGTCATCGGGGCGACCTTCATGCCGATGCCCGTGGCCTGCAAAACGGCGTTTCGGATCGCCGGAGCCGCGGCGATCGTCGGCGGCTCTCCCAGGGATTTGTTGCCGTAGGGGCCCGTGGGATCCTCAAGCTCCACGAAGTCGATCCTCATATCCGGCACGTCCATCGCGGTCGGGATCTTGAAGTCCAGCAGGTTGTCATTCAGGACACGGCCCGTCTTCTCATCCACAAGGAGATCCTCCGAGAGCGCATATCCTATGCTCTGCGCGATTCCTCCGTGCACCTGGCCCTCCGCGGTCTTCCGATTGATGATGATGCCAGAGTCATGGAACTCCACGAGATCCAAAATCTTCACCAGTCCGAGGGGAAGATCCACCTCGACCTCCGCGAAGCAGACGCCGGAGGAGAAGGTATTGTCCTTGCACTGGTTCGAGACCTCCGCCGTGATGTGGACCGCGCGGTCCAGCGAGTAAAAGGCGGTGTCCGCCAGGATCGAGAGAGGAAAGAGAGCTTCTCCCCCTTCCTTCAGGACGACGCGGGAATCCACGATCTCAAGCATCTCCGGCAGGATCCTCTCCTTGGGAGAGAGGGAGAGCTGAGAGCGGAGCTTCTCCTCCGCCCTGCTGACCTCCTTCGCATAGATCGTCTTCGAGATATCCTCCACGCTGTTGTTCAGCATATAGGCGGCATAATCGAGGATGCGGCTCCGGAATTCCTCCGCGACCTTCTTGCACGCCATGCCGGAGACATAGGTCTGGCGAGAGGCGTAGGCCCCGGTATCAAAGGGCGTCACATCCGTGTCCTGCGTGGAGACGATGTAGATCTCATCGAAGCGAAGGCCACTCGTATCCGCCGCCATCTGGGTGAATACCGTATCCGCGCCCTGTCCGATCTCCGTCGCCCCCATGATGAGCTGCGCGGAGCCGTCCTGATTCAGCACCATGCGGGCAGAGGCGGTCTCCAGGGAGATGGGATGCACGCCCGTCTTATAGCAAAAGATCGCCATTCCGACGCCGCGGCGCTTCATGCCGCTCTCATGCCCGTACTTTTCCCTCTTCTCCGTCCAGTGAAAGAGCTCTGCCCCCTTCTCCATGCACTGCTTTAAGCCATAGGAGCGAAAGGTGATGCCGTTCCCCGGATCACGGAAGCCTTCCTCCATGCAGTTTTTCATGCGGAGCTCATAGGGATCCATGCCGAGCTTTTTCGCAAGATCATCCACCAGACACTCCGTGAACCAGATCGACTGCGGGATGCCGTAGGCCCGCATCGCCCCCGCCGTCGGGGAGCTCGTATAGACTGTCCAGCCATCCGCTTCCGTCCCCATGCGGTCCCGGTAGAGATCCTTAAACACCGTGCAGCAGTTCGCGCAGATCGCGTGCCCGTGGGAGGCGTAGGCGCCGTTGTTCGCATAGGCGTCAAGACTCCTCGCGAGGATCGTGCCATCCCTTTTCGCAAGACCTCTCACATAGCCCGTGATCTTGTGCCGGGTTCTCGTAGAGATGATGGTCTCCTCCCGGGAGATCTCAAGACGCACCGGCCGTCCGCCGACCTGCATGCTCATAAAGGCGTTGAGCGGCTCATAGAGTACATCCTGCTTGTTTCCGAAGCCTCCCCCGATGTAGGGCTTTATGATCCGGACCTTCCCCGTGGGGATCCCCAGAGCCATGGCCGTGCACAGCTTCACGATCGCGGGGATCTGCGTGGAGCAGGTCACTGTGACCTTCCCGTTATTGTCCACATAGGCCCAGGAGACCGGAAGCTCGATGTGGCAGTGGGAGATCCTCGGCGTATCCAGCTTCTCCTCCACATAGACGAGCTCTTCCTCTCCGTACTCTTTCTTCGCCTCCTCGAGGGCCTTCTCGAAGGAAAAGTCCGCCTTCCCCATCGTCATATGGCTGTGCACGATCACATTGTCCTTACGGAGATCCGGATGAAGCGGCGTAGCTCCCTCCGCCATCGCCTGCTCCACCGTCGGGATCGCAGGATACTCCTCATACTCCACCTTGATCTTCCGGAGGGCCTGCTGCGCAGCGACCTCATCCTCCGCGATGACGCAGGCGATGTCGTCCCCATAGAAGCGCACGCGCCGGTTCAGGAGCCTCCTGTCGCAGATATCCTGATGCTTCTCCTCCACACTCCAGGGATGCCCCGCAGTCGGAAACTGGCAGTCCGGCACATCGAAGCAGGTCAGTACCTTTACGACTCCCGGCACCTTCTCCGCCTCGGAGATATCCATGCTTTTCACCAGACCATTTGCGATTTCCGAGTGCAGTACCTTCCCATGCAAGATATTCTTCGGCTCCAGGTCCGCGGTATACTTCGCTTCCCCGCACACCTTCGCATACGCGTCGACCCTGACCTTTCCCTGACCCACTTCCATGCTTATACCTCCTGATCCTTCCTGTTCCCTCATCTCATTATAAAAAATACGAAAGCGGGCGTCCATTAACAGTTCTTTCTAATAATCTCTCTTCGTTTCTGTGGACAAGCGACAAAAAACTTTTTTAGATCCCTTCCCCCTCTCTCTCCGATATCGCTAAAAATCTCTTTGAGAGCCCGATCTGTGAATCAAAACGGGCCGCGTAAATCCTATCTTTTCGTCAATGGAGCCTAAAATATTTTTTGTCATATTTTTGTCATTTGAGAAAAAAGCCTGCCCTTTTCCGCATCTCCGCCCGGTGGACATCATGCTGCACTTTCAGTATATTAGTCTTTATATTAGTCTTTGTCTTCTTGCCTTCTGTCCGCCCGGAGGGCACAGGAAGCTCCCGCTCCCTGCGCATGACTTTATTATTCATAAAGGATGAGAAAAACACCGGGAAAAGACGGCCAAAGCTCAGGCAATCTCAGGCAGAAGGCTTTCATTTTCGCGGTATCGGCTTTAGGAGGGGCCTTTTACTATGAGTCAGAAAAGCAGCGGGGCGGCCCGCATGGAAAACATCTACCAGCTGGACGGCAGGGTTCCGATCGGAAAGGCGATCCCCTTCGGTCTTCAGCATGTGCTCGCAATGTTCGTCTCCAATCTGGCGCCAATCACGATCATCGCCGGAGCCGCGCAGCCTGCCCTTCTGCCGGGACAGTTTGCAATGCTCCTGCAAAATGCGATGTTTGTCGCGGGAATCGCGACCATGATCCAGCTCTTCCCCCTCTGGAAGATCGGGGCCAGACTCCCGATCGTCATGGGTGTGAGCTTCACCTTCGTGACAATTCTAAGCAGTATCGCGGCAAACTACGGCTATCCGAGCATGATCGGCGCCGTGCTCGTGGGAGGGATCTTCGAGGGCAGTCTCGGCCTGCTCGCCCGCTACTGGAAGCACTTCATCGCTCCGATCGTCTCCGCGACCGTCGTGACCGCGATCGGCTTCTCCCTCTTCACCGTGGGGGCCCGTTCCTTCGGAGGCGGCTACAATGATGATTTCGGCTCTCTTCAGAATCTCTCTGTCGCGGGCATCACGCTTCTCACCTGCATTCTCTGGAGCATCTTTGCGAAGGGATACTTAAAGCAGCTCTCCGTCCTCGCGGGACTCATCGTCGGCTATATCCTCTCCGCTGTCCTCGGGATGGTGGATTTCAGCGGGATCTTCTCCGGCGGTCTCCTCTCGCTCCCGCATCTCCTTCCCTTCCGTCCGGTCTTCCACCCCGGGGCGATCTTCTCCGTCTGCATCATCTTCCTGGTCTCCGCCGCAGAGACGATCGGAGATACCTCCGCCATGGTCTCCTCCGGTTTAAACCGGGAGATCACAGAACAGGAGGTCTCCGGTTCCCTGGGCTGTGACGGCTTCGCCTCCAGCATCTCCGCCCTCTTCGGCTGTCCTCCCGTGACCTCCTTCTCCCAGAATGTGGGGCTCATCGCGATGACAAAGGTCGTAAACCGCTTCACGATCGCGACCGGAGCCGCGGCCATGCTGCTCGCGGGCCTTCTGCCCCCCGTCGGAAACTTCTTCGCCTCTCTCCCGCAGTGCGTCCTCGGGGGCTGCACGATCATGATGTTCGGAAGCATCGTGAGCTCCGGCATCCAGATGATCTCCGCCTGCGGCTTCAGCCAGAGGAACATCATCATCACCTCCCTCTCCCTCGCGGTCGGAATCGGCTTTACGACGAGCCCGGAGAGTGAGATCTGGAAGAATTTCCCGCCCCTCATCCAGACGGTCTTCGGGGGAAACGTCGTCGCCGTGGTCTTTGTCGTCGCTCTCCTTTTAAACGGCATCCTGCCAAAGAACATGGAGAGCGGAAGGCTTCCGGTTCAGGAATAGCTTCTCCGGGAAAACGCGGTGTACAGCCAAGGAAAAGGGGGAGTCGGCTTTCGCAGGAAGGCCGACTCCCCCTTTTCCCAGCTGTCCCTTCTCTCCCCGGGAGACAATTCTCTTTGAGAAGACTCAGAGATGCACCAAGCTGCCGCCCTGCCATTTTGTCCGTCCGCGCACAGGCCGTCTGCCGCCCCGGCGACTCGGCTTCGCCCGGGAGGCTTCAGCCGATCTCCCTTCGGGAGACACTTCTCTTCGAGAAGTGGTCAGGGACGCTCCGAGTCTGCCTGATGGCAGACTTCTGCGCTTTTTCTTCTCAGGAGCTTTCCCATCGCATTTTTCGGGAGCTCTGTCTCCGTGATCAAGAGCTCCTTGATCTGCTCCGCCATCGGAAGCCCCCGGTTCATCTCCTTCACATAGGCTCGAATCTCCCCTGCGAGCTCCGGCCTCTCCGAAAGGGCGGAGCTGTATATCTTCGCGGCGATTTTCTCCCCCTCCGAGAAGACGAGGCATTCGTCGATGAGGGGACAGGCGTAGAGCTTCTCCTCCAGCTCCTCCGGGGAGACATTCTCTCCGTTTGAGAGAATGATGATATTCTTGATCCGGCCCGTGACATAGAGATAGCCGTCCTCATCCAGCCTCCCCAGATCTCCGGTCCGAAGCCAGCCGTCCCGGAAGGCCTTCCGGTTCTCCTCCTCATTGTTCAAGTACGCCTTCATGACATTTTTCCCGCGCACGAGGATCTCTCCGTCCTCGATCTTCAGCTCGCAGTAGGAGGCGAGCTTTCCGCATGCGCCGTCCCGGTAGGCTCCGCGGTAGGTGACGGTTCCCGCCGTCTCCGTCATGCCGAAATACGTCCTTGGCTCGATCCCGAAGCTCCTCATCCCGCTTATGAGAGAGGCGTTCATCCCCGCTCCGAGGCAGAGGGCTTCCTCCGCCCTCTTAAGGCTCTTTGAAAGAGCAGAGGAGCGGGGAGCTCTCTCGATCAGCTTCTTCATCACCGCCGGGACCGTGATGAGGCGGTCGAAGCCCCCTCTTTCGAGGTCTCCCAGAAAGCGCTTTGCGCTGCTCAAATAGCAGCAGTCCCCCCGCGCCATCTCGTCCAGAATCCCGATAATGCCTCCGATATGATAGAGCGGGAGCATGTGGATCGAAGAAATCATATGGGAGGGGTCTGTGCTCTTTTTCTCCTCCCCGCTTTGGAAGAGCTCCCAGGCATAGACCGAGAGGTTCTGACTGCTGAGCTGCACGACCTTGCTCTTTCCGCTGGTCCCGGAGGAAAGCAGCATGAGGACGACCGCATCCGGATCCCCGTCGGAAAGCGGGGCCTCCTCGGAAGAGAGCCTGTGCTCCGAAAAAAGCTTCTCCAAGGAGAAGCTTCTCCCCTCCTCCTCGGGAAAATCCTTTCCGGGAAGCTCGGGGAGCTCCCGGAGATTTTCTCCGAGAAGGAGCGCGTCAAAACCGATCTCCCCCGCGATCTCCAGGATTCTCTCCGGGGAAAAGCTCTGGTTGAGCGGAATCACGGTATTGCCGGAGGCGATGATGCCGAGATACTCGGCAAGATAAGCATAGGAATTCTCCGAGGCGATTCCGATCCGAAAGCTCCCTCCGCTCCGGCTCCTCCTCCCTCTTCCCCACGAGTCCCAAAAGGCCGCCGCCCTCCGGATATCTCTCTCCAGCTCCTCTGTCGTGACCTTCGCGGGCTCTGCCTGCTCGGGATCCGTGTAGAAAAAGGCCGTCCGCCCCCGGAAGGACGAGAAATACTGCTTTAAAAATCCAATCAGAGTCATCCCTGTTTTTCCATCCTTTTCATCACGGCATCCGCGATATCTCCGACGGTCTCCGTCTCCGCGAGGACTCGCTCCGGCATCCGGATATGAAAGGCGGATTCCAGCGCCCCCAAAAGATTATAAAAATCCAGGGAATCGATCCCAAGATCCTCCTGCATGGAGGTCTCCTCGTCGATCTCTTCCTGACTATCCATCACCTCCCGTATGATCGGGATCAGCTTCTCCAAAATCTCTTCTCTGTCCATATTCTAAAACCTCTCTTTCCCGAAACAGCGCCTCAGCTTCCCGCGCCCTCTGCCTTTTCCGTCTCCTTTGCTTCTCCCGCCTCCAAGGAGGAGGGCGGACTCATATCCTTCGCGGCTTTTCCCGGCTCCGAGGATGGCTCTGTGCCACCCTGTGCTGTGCCACCCTGTGCCGTGGATTCTGCCGCGCTTCTCTGTGCCGTGACACCCTGCGCCGAGGATTCCGCCGCGCTCTCCTGCTCCGTGGAGGAGGATTCCAGGAAGCGGAATTTTCCGTCCCCACGGACTTCCTCACCCCCGATTCCATGCCGGAGCCTCCGCTCCGCCACGTAGTATTGCTTTGCGAAGCTGTAGAGCTTCTCCGCAAGCTTCGAAAGATCCGCATTCGAGCGATTGCTCAGGAGGATGATCTGCCCATCCGTCTCTTCGTCATAGAAGATATAGGAGCGGCAATATTTTCCCGCGCCGCTGTGATGGAAAACCCTGCCCTCCTTGCTGAGACCCATGCTATAGCTTTTCCCGTCCGAAAAAATCTCATCCGGATTTACTCCGGGAATCCCTCCCTTATACAGCGCATTCTGCCACTCATAGAGGTCGACGACATCGGAGCTCATCCCGCCCGCGCTGAAGCTGAAATTCGAGGAGTATTCCTCCCCGTCCGACTTCGTCTCTCCGTCATAGGGCTTTACCTCTGCGTCCTGGGCGGAGCTGCTGCTATGCGAAAGCCCCAGCGGCTTTAAGAACTCCGACTCGATATAGTCCCCGTAGCTCTGCCCGGAGAGCTTCTCGATGATTGCGCCCAGGAGGACATAATTCGAATTGCTGTAGTGAAACTCTCCTCCGGTGCTTCCGTCCAGCTTGAACTGGAGAATCGCATCCACAAGCTCCGCTGTCTCTACTATCCCCGTGCCCCCGGAAAAGCGGGACAAAAAGTCCTGATCATCGGTATAGTTTGGGATGCCGGAGTTCATCTCGAGAAGCTGCCGGACCGTAACCCTGTCCGCATAGCCGCAGTCCGGAAAGAAGCGGCGCAGCGTCTCATCCTGCGAGAGCTTCCCCTCGGAGATCAGCCGAAAAACCGCGGCTCCCGTGAACTGCTTCGTGATGGAGTTGATGGGAAGGCTGCTGTCCCTCCCGATCTTCTCCTTCCCCTCCGCGCTGATCCTTCCGTACCCGCCGGAGAAGAGAATCTTCCCGTCCTTAGACAGGAGATAGGAGCCGTGATAGCCGAAGCTTCGGAAGATCCCCTCCAGCTTCTTCTGATAATGCTTCTTCATGCTGCTGTAGGAACGCACCGAATACATCCGGAACAGAAAGAGCGCTGCCAGTAAAAAGGCCGCGGCAATCAGTCCGGAAAATATCCTCTTGTTCCGTTCTTCCTTCATTTCGCTTCATCCCTTCTCGAGCTCCCCGCAGATAAAGGCTCCGCCCGGGGTCATATCCTTCTTCTCCCAGCCGCTCTTTTTCCCGGAGGAGGGGAGAATCATACTGTGTGCTTCCGGCTTATTCGAGAGGGACCAAAAGCACCAGCTGATATTGTTTTTCTTCAAAATGTCCAGAAACTGGGAGGCCTCACGGAAGGAGAGCCTGCTGTCCTGACTGCTCGAGATATGCTTATCATCCAGGGAGCCGTAGGAGATCCCCCACTCACTCACAAAGATCGGGAGCCCGCTCCGGATCAGCTTTTCCAGGTAGACGGACCTATAGTCCTTGTCTTTTGAGCAGTCCGAATAGAAATGCATGCTGTACATGAGATTCGGAAAATTCAGCGGTGCCTGGAGAGGGCCGTCCAGGTTGGCGCAGTACTCCGGCGTGCCGACGAGGATCAGCGCATCCGGGGAATTCTTCCGGATGATCGGGATGATCTCTTCCGCGTAGCTTCGGATATCCTCCCAGCTCGTCGCACCGTTTGGCTCATTGCAGATCTCATAGATCAGGCCCGGCTGATCCCGATAGCGCTCCGAAAGCTTTGAAAAGAAGTCCTTCGCAAGCTCCTTGTACTTAAGAGGTGTCTCCTCCCTTAAGACATGCCAGTCCGCAATCACGTAGAGTCCCTCGGAGAGCGCATTGTCGACGGCACTGTAGAGCCGCTCTGTATTGGTCTTCGGATCGACGCTGTAGCTTCCCGCCTGCTCCGTATACATCGCCGCGCGGAAGACATTGATACCGTAGCCCTTCATGCTCTGCATCGCCTCCCTCGTGGTAAACTCCGGATACCAGTTCAGGCCGTGACTGCTCACGCCCCGAAGCTGGAACTTTTCCCCGCGCCCGTCACACAACGTTCCATCCTTTACCGAGAGCTTCCCGTGCTCTGCGACATAATTTCGGTTCTCCATGGCGCTCCCCCGGAGAAAGGAGAGAGAGAGAACGCCAAGTCCCACCGCCGCAGCCGCTGCAAAAAACTTCATCCCTTTCAACACTGTTCCCTCCTCCGCCTCTTTCCCGCTGTCCTATTTCTGCTTTTTCTCCCATTCCCTGAGCTTCTCCAGGAAGCTTTGGTTTTTCAGGAGCGCCTTCGAATTGGTGATTTTATAGATGCCGTTCCGAAGTCCGGAACGTTGACAGTTTACTTCATAGCCCGTGCCTTTGTAAAGCACCAGTCTCTTCGGAAGCCTCGCACCCTTCAAGGGGCTCAGCCTGAGATAGCGGTAATTGAAGTCCTCCAGCATCAGCTCCGTCCCGTCTTCAAGCCTGCATTTCTCCCTCACGCGAAAGCGCGGAAGCCGCCTCCTCTGCTCCTCTCTCTCCCTCGTTGAGTTGTCCATGATCTTTAAGACATCGTCGAAGTAGCTCGTATCCTCGCTGAGCTTCTGCGGCAGCGGATTATCCCTGTCGTAGACGATCTGCATGTACTGCCTCTTCGTCTCCCAGTCCATTTCCCCGGAGAGCTTCACCCGGTAGACCCAGCGCTTCTCCTTCTTTTCGCGGTTGACGGAGATCAGCTCCCCGGAGAGAAGCGCAGTATAGTCTCTGTCTCTGATGCGGAAGCGAAGCTCCTTCTCCCCCTCCGTATCAAGCTCCAGCGCGCGGCTGCTCCAGAAGGCAAAGCCCCCCTCGGAGATATCCTGAATCCGCCCTTCGAGCGGCTTTTCCCCCGCGAGGATCTCCAGCGGGATGTCCGCGCGGAAGCGCTCCGATCCCCGTTCATTGATCCGCCCCTTCATGAAGAAGATCGCCATGAGGAGACTGAAGGAGTTCACGGCGATCCACGCCGTCATGATGATGAGGCCGAAGGCCCTGTGCAGGATCAGCGCCCGCATCGCAAAGAGCAGAGAGAGCAGGGAGATCCCGAGCAGGCAGATATGCGGAATCGCAAGGTAAAATTCATTCTGCTCGTTTAGGTCCCTGGACTTCGCCGTGACGCTGAACTTCTTTTCATTGATGTGCAGCTCCTCCGCCCAGATCGGGATCAGCAGGTAGGGGAACATGATCGTGTCGATCGTATTGCTCCAGCGGGCATCCCGGATCTCACTGGACACATGCCGAAGGAGGAAGGAGTAGAGGATGTAGTAGGGCAGCCAGATGAAGAGAAGCTGCCGGAGATTCAGGACGACGAGCGGAATCCCGAGGAGCAGGAAAAAGACCGGGGACAGGATATAGATGAGTCTCCTGGAGAAGCTCTCCCAGTAGATGCGGCAGGAATAGTAGGAGAGCTTGAGCTGCGGGCTGAATTCCTTATTTGTGAGAAGGTGCACCTTCCGAAGGGAGTAAATGCAGCCCCTGCCCCAGCGGACGCGCTGCTTGATCAGGCTGGAGATGGTGATCGGCGCAAGGCCCTGTGCGACGACCTTCCGGACCGCGTAGCAGCGGTAGCCCCTGGCCTCGATCCGAAGCCCCGTCTCAAAGTCCTCCGTGATCGTCCCCGTCGCGATCCCCCCGACCTCCTCCAGGGCCTTCCGGGAGATCACGGTATTGGAGCCCGCGTAGAGGACGGAGTTCGTGCTGTTCTTTCCGATATTCACCTGGCGGAAGAAATAGTCCTGCTCATTCGGGACCCTCTTCTCCGCGTAGAGATTGTACTGGAAGAGATCGGGATTATAGAAGGCCTGCGGCGTCTGGATAAAGCCGACCTCCTCCTTCTCATCGATCTCCTCCGGGCTCTTCTCAAGCCAGTTTCCCTCCTCATCCCTCTTCATCCTGGGAAGGAAGAAGTAGGGGATCGTCTCCATCAGGAAATTGCTCTTTGGGATCATATCCGCATCGAAGGTCGCGATCAGAGGGGAGTGGGACTTGGAGAGCGCGTTATTGATATTCCCCGCCTTCGCGAACTTATTGTTCTTCAGCCCGAAATACCCCACTCCAAGCTTCTTCGCGAGCTCCTCCACCTCCGGGCGCGCCGTGTCGTCGCAGAGGTAGACATGGACCTTCGAGGGATCCGGGTAGTGGAGCATCGTACAGGCATTCGCCGTCTTAAAGAGAAGCTCCGTATCCTCATTGTGCGTGGAGATAAAGACATCGACATCCGGGTACCAGTCCTCCGGGATCTCCGGCATCTCCGGCTCCCAGACATCCCTCTGCGCAAGATAATGCGTCATGGCCTCATAGGAGGAGAAGATCTCCGCGATCAGGAGCAAAAGCCCCCCGAAAAAGGCGAGCCAGCCCTCCTTCCCGGGAAGGGGCAGCGTGAAGAAGATCCTCCAGATGCTGTAACAAAGCATCACAATACCCACGAAGATCCCAAGGCCAAGCGATTTCGTCCCGTCTCTTTTTTTCTCAGACATCTATTTCACCCTCTTGCCGATCACATAGATCGACGCGACAAAGCAGAGCACGAAGGCCAGCGCGAGCGCAGAATAGGTCCTCCTCTCCCTCTCCTCCATGGTCTCCGTCACGAAGCCGGAGAGGTAGTCGTCCATATACTGATCGAGCCAGAGCCCGTGTCCCCGGACCATATCCTTTAAGCGCACAAGCTCCTCCGCATAGGTCTCCCGGTTCCGGTCAATGATATAGCCGTGCCCCTCCTCTGCGGGCGCGAGCATATGCTTTTCCTTGTAGACCTCCCTCCAGCGGCTCCGATCTCTCTTCGAGGCATTGCCCAGATAGGCCACCGTGCTGTCGATGAAGGAGAGGACATTCTGCTCGGAGAAAATCCCCTTCCGAAGCTCCCGGTAGCGGCGCACGACCCGCTCATCGAAGGCGGGATCCCGGACGAGCCGCTCAAACCAGGGCCGCTCCGGCATGACCATATATTCCGCGCCTCCCGCCGCAAACTTATAGTTGTCCCAGCAGTTATCATAGTCCCAGAGGGGCCCCATGCTGAGCTTCCGGGAGGGATCCTGATAATAATAGGTGGAGTTATTCCCCGAATCATAATTCATGAAAAACTCATTGATCACGAAGTAATCCACGAAGGAGTCCACGTCGATGTACTGGGGATACTTCCGAAAGATCCTCCAGTCATCGCTGTAGAGCGTCTTCTCCACCGTCGAGAGCTCATCCTGAATCCGTTGAATCGCCTTCTCCGTGAGCAGGGATTCCTTCGGATATTTGAAGGTGAACCAGCCGTAGCAAAGCTGCGTATCCGAGGCCCAGGTGGAGAGCGTCGTCTTCGTCCGGTCCGCCCGGTCGCGGACGAGGATGAAGCTCGGGTGCTTCTCCCTGGGATCAAAGTCCTGGATATCCACATGCCCCTTCCCCTGCTTCACCGGCTCCGTCAGGAGATAGATTCCGCGGTAGTTATACTGCTCCCCATCCTTTATGAAGAGCTCGCAGAAGCGGCACTCCGGCGTATAGGGCATGAGCTGCCCGCCCAGATTGTAGGCGATATAATTTCTGATCTGACTCGCATCGAGGATAGAATTCGAGAGCACCCAGTCCTCGTCCTTATCCATGCCGAGAAGGGGATATTCCAGCTCCTTCCCCTCCTCATCCAGGAGCTTCAGACCGTACTGCTGCTTCTGAAAGGAGCGGGAGCTCGCCCCGCGGAGCTTGATCTTCCCATGGTTCACAAAGGACGGCTGATCGGTGATATGATTCTGATCGTTCGCGTTTTGGATCAGACTGAAGTTCACGCTGATCCAGGGATCCGTGACCGCGGGGTCCCGGTACTCCCGGATCTGGCCGTCCCCCACCATCTTAAAGATATCCGGCGGAGTCTGTCCGTTCATGTCCAAAACGACGAGCGGAAGATGCGAGACGAAGCTCTCCGGGTCGACGCTCCCGTCTCCCGGCATGCTGTCCGGCCCGATCCCGGAATCCGCCCCCGCATCCTCCTCATGCTGATAGGGGCGGAACTTCGTGGAAAGAAGGGCCTTCCCGTAGCGGAAAACCCGAACAAAAAGAAGCAGGACGAGAAAGACCGCCGCCGCGCTTATCATTGATTTTTTCATTCCTGTCTGGACTCCTCCCGAAACGATTCCTCTCCGGATTCTTCCGGAGAGCTCCCCTTTCCCACTCTTAAGACAGTTCTCTTTCCCTTGCCGCCGCCCGTCTCAGGAGGCCGCAAAATGCTGTTTTTCAGCGCTTCTCTAGCGGCTGATCTCGTCATTCTGGCAGACCAGGTTGACGGATTCCACGCCCTTTATCGCAAAGAGGAGAGCATTGATCTCTATCCCCTCGTTCTTTTTCAGGGAGAGATCCAGATTCTTCTTCGAGACCTCATAGATCAGCTCCGTCCTCTCCCTGTCGGAATTATCGACGCGGAACAGCGCCTTGTGGGAGAAATATTCATTCACCGTCTGCTGAATCTCCTTCGCATCCCTCTTCCCCCGGATCACGAGGAGATAGCGGTCATTATTCCGGACATTCCCAAGGAGCAGCATCGCAAAAAAGATCACCCCCGTGCCGATCCCGACGACCGCATAGTCCTGGATGCCGCAGCAGATCCCGGCCGCGATGCACCAAAAAATATAGGCGGTGTCCCTGGAATCCTTGATCGCCGTCCGGAAACGGACGATGGAAAGCGCACCCACCATACCCAGGGAAAGCGCGATATTATTTCCGATCACGCTCATGACAAGAGTCGTGACCAGGGTCAGCATCACAAGGGATACATTGAACTTCGCGCTGTATACCGTCCCGGAATGGGAGAACTGATAGGACACAAAAATAATTCCCGCGATCACGGCCGCCGCGAGAAAGCTCATTATAATATCTCCGGTTGACAGACTTCCGCTCTGTGTTGACAGATACTGATACAAATTCTCTTTCATTGATACTCCCCTTCCCAATCAAAAAATCAAGATCTGCGCCAAATTTCGCACCGCTGTGCTATTTATCATGGACCGCTCTCACTCCGGCTGCTAAAGCCGGCGCTGCCGCCGAAGCAATGGAACCATATTGCATAGACAAGGTGTTCTTCCATCCCCGTCGGCTCTCTTCATCAGGCTAAAGCGCACGCCCTTCGGAGCTGTCCCCGCCGTCCCCCTCTCATCAGGCATCATCGAGACCGTAGCGCCGCCCCGCCACATATTTGCTGAAGGACTCCTCCGTCATATCCTGCAGCTGCAGAGCATCCTTTACATAGCTTAGCAGGAAGTGATTGTACTTCACCTCCAGCACAAGCTGCGTCTCTGTATCCGCGGGATAGCAGAGGGAGGGGAGCGGAGAGAAGAGATCGAAATTCCCCTCCGAGGTCTCGATATGGCTGTCAAAGGTGATGCGGATGCTGTTGACCGGCACGGCAAAGGCTCTCCTTTGATAATTGATGATGCAGCGGGGGCGGTAGAGCTCCTTCGTCATAATATAATAGAGCTCCATCGCAAGATCCTGTCCCGCCCCGAAATCCTCCTCGCAGAGGAAGCGGTAATCTCCGCCCGCCATCCGGATGGCCTGCTCTCTCGAAATAGAGAGAGAGACCTTGTGCTGATTTTCCCCTTGCTTTTGCTTTAGCTCAAGCTTAGCCTTCTGGTCCTCGGGACTGTAGATCCGGATCCGGATCTTTTTTCTGTCCCGGATTCCGTCCAGCTTGTCGAAGTAATCGTCGTCAAAATAAGAGTCAAAATAGAGGGAACGCACCAGATAGGGCTTATAGCCCTGGAACTCATCCCCGGGGAGAATCTTCCGAAGCTTCCCGTAGAGCGATTCCGCCACGCCCCGCTTCAGTACGAATTTCCGCTCTACTCTGCTGACCTCCGCCGCTATATCCAAGCCTTCCTCCTCTCCTCTGCTACTGCGCGTTCTCCGCCGCGTTCTTGGGCGGAGCCGCTCCGGCCGCGTCCGTTTTCTTCTCCTCGATGCAGAAGGGAAGCCCCTCATTGCTGAAATTATCCATGGCGAGCGCCAGGATGACATAGTCGAAGTGCTTCTCCCCTAGAACCATCTTCTCGATCGTCCCCTGTCCCGTGGGGTTGAAGTGAATCGACCAGGCGAGCTCGATCCTGCTGCACATCGGGGAGAGGAAGGTGGCGACGGGAGAGGAGTAGGAATCCCGGATAAAGGCGATCGAAGGCCCCCCGGGGTTCAGCTCATTCTCGATCCGGTCGAAGCGGACGATTCCCTGCAAATATCCGTTGTTCATCTCCCGCTCATAGGGATCCTTATAGTCCAGGTACTTCCGCTCGATCAGGGTGTGGGCCATATCGCCCTCCTTCTGCCCCTCCTTACCGCCGCGGTAGCGGTAATAATACTTGAACTTTGTGTCGAATTTCGGATAGATAAAGGTATAGTCATCCAGCGGGCCCGCATAGATCTCCCCGGTATCTCTCCCCTGAGATCCCATATAGATATTTTCATAGGTCTCCGTCCGGTAGTTTCGGATATCCCGGTAGAAGCCGTCCGGATCGAGCCCTGCGTTAAAATGCTGATTCAGATGCTCTATGAGCTTCCCCGTCGCAAAGAAGGCGGTGGGAACCGTCCAGTGATGGTCCGTCCGATAGAAGATATCGTCCATCCCCATCCCGGCGTCCTTCAGGATCTCCCGAAAATCCATATAGTCGACATCATACCTCCGGAAGTAGCGGAGCACGTCGTCCCCGAAGCGGTTCAAGTCATTGTAGGGGATCCCATAATAGCCGTCCGACCAGTCCTTATTGTACTTCGTCGGATACATGATGACCATGAACTTCGTATCCTTCTCCTTCAGCTTATCCTGCAGTCTCCTCACCCTCCCCGCAAGCTCCGCCGCGGGGACATCGGAATTGTTGTAGAAATTCCCGGAGTAGAGAAAGCCCTTTTTGTCCCGCACGTACTTAAAGGAGTTCTCCTCGTTCTTCCCGAGGGCGCGGTAGATGCTCCCGTAGAGCTCGTTCCAGCGATGGCCCCCCGCGATATTTTTCGTGATAAACCCGTCCACGGACTGCATGTATTCCTTCAGCTCCGCCGCCTTCTTCGGCTTCTCCAGCTCTGCGATGCCTCCCCGTATCGCCCCCCGCTCCCAGAAGAAGTTGAGGATCGAAAACGGGAGGAGCAGGAGGAGAAAGAGAACAGCAAATATTTTCTGATAGCGCTTCATCTCCGCTTCCCCCTAGAAATTGAAATAGATAAACGGATTATAGCCTCCCTTGGCCAGCACCAGCAGGGAGAAAAACAAAAAGGCCGAGAGAGAGAGGACATAGAGTGCCGCGCCGCCGCGAAAGAGTATCTCATGTCCCGGCAGATCCTCCGTTTTCTCCAGGATATAATCCCGGATCGGAAAGGCGAGGAGGACGGCCCCGAGGAGCGGAAGCCCGTATTCCTTCAGGAGCATCGGCACATAGGGGCTGTAGAAGCGGTTTCCGCCAAGACCAAAGAGGTCGGAGAAGAAGAGCGACATCTGCTCCCCGCTCTCACAGCGGAAGATCACCATGGCGAAGATGCTTGCCACAATGACGTAGGCATGGCGAAGGGCCTCGTGCCCCTCCACCCTGTCAAGGCGGAACACGATTTCCAGCACGATCAGAAGGAAAAAGTAAAGTCCCCACCAGACATAGGTCCAGGCAGCTCCGTGCCAAAGCCCCGTGAGCAGCCATACGATGAAGAGATTTCGGATCATTTTGTCCATCTTCTCCGTGCTCCCGCCCCCGAGCGGCTTATAGACATACTGGCTGAACCAGGTCGCAAGAGAGATATGCCATCTCGTCATGAACTCCCGCACAGAGCGGCTCACGAAAGGATAGCGGAAATTCTCCTGAAACTGAAAGCCGAACATCCTTCCGAGCCCGATTGCCATATCGGAATAGGCGCTGAAATCGTAGTAGAGCTGGAACATATAGCAGATCGCCCCGAGCCAGGCGAGAAGCACAGGAACCGGTATCGTGCTGTCCCCTCCCTTTGTCAGGTTGAAGACGGTATCCGCGACCACCGCCAGATTATTCGCGATGAGAACCTTCTTGCAGAGCCCCTCCGCAAAGCGGCAGATGCCGCCCGCGATGCCGTCCCAGTCGGAGCGGCGGTTCCGGATCTGCTCCGCGATCGTGGAATAGCGGACGATCGGTCCCGCGATGAGCTGCGGAAAGAAGGAGATATAGAGCGCGATATCCAAAAGATTCCTCTGCGCCTCCGTCTTCTCCTCGTAGACATCTATGACATAGGAGAGCGCCTGAAAGGTGAAGAAGGAGATTCCGATCGGAAGCGAAATCCCCGGATAGGGCAGAAAGGCCCGCTCCATGATGCCGTTCACGGTCTCCACGATAAAGCCCAGATACTTAAAGACTCCCAAAAGGCCGAGATTGAAGACGCAGGAGGAGAAAAGGATAAGCTTCCGCACCCTCTCCTCCCTTGGAAAACGGAGAAGGAGCAGGCCGAAGATCCAGTTCATAAAGATGGACGCGAGCATGATAAGGACATAGATCGGTTCGCCCCAGGCATAGAAGATAAGGCTTGCCGCAAGAAGCCAGATATTCTGAAGTCTCCTGGAAAAGGAAAAAGCGTAATAGACGAGGAAGACGAGGGGCAGAAAATATAATAGAAAAACTATGCTCGAAAATACCATCCTGAATCCTTCTTTCTCCCTCTTCTCTCGTGCTTTTGATAAAACTCTCTCTTGTCCCGGTACATCCCGGCGTCCGCCTCGCGCTTTGCCTCCAGAATCTCGGCGGCGCTCTCCTTCCAGGAGAATCCGGTCGCAGCCGTAAGTGTATCGCTCTCCTCGAGCTCTCTTTTCAGCCTGCGGCAGCGCTCCTGAAAGCTCTCCCGCATCATGCCGGGGACGATCACGGCGAACTCATCCCCCCCGATCCGGTAGATCTGGCTCCTCCCGAAGACGGAGGCCAGGATGTCCGCGGCCTCCTTCAGGAAGCGGTCCCCCGCATCATGCCCCTCCCGGTCGTTGATCTCCTTCAGACCATTGACATCCAGGATCAAAAGCCCGACCGGAAGATCCGCGCGCTTCTCCAGCTCCCGGACCCTCTCCTCCATCGCATTTCTGTTGTTTACCCGGAGTAAAATATCGGTGTTTCCCAGGTAGAGGAGGCGCCTCATCCGGTTCATCCTCCCAAGCTCCGAGGAGAGAAAGCGGGAAAAGGCACGAAAAAAACGCCTCCAGCGAAGCCGGGAAAGAGGAGAAGGAAAGTGAACAAAAAGGGTCCCGGGCTTCTCCCGCTCAAAGCGGAGGGGAAGTCCCAGCACCCATTCCCTTCCTCGGCTCTCTTTTCCGACGAGATATTCCTTCTTTTCTTCTGTAAGCTCCAGTCTAAGGCAGACCGCCCCCGTATGGCGGAGTGCCAGAGAGAGAGTATCCCGAAGCCCTCCCTCGGTCCCCTTCTCTCTCATAGTCTCATAGGAGCGGATCAGCAAATCAAGGCCATTCATCCTCTCCTCCTGCTCCGGAATCTCCTTCTCCTCCTCCCGGACTGCTGCGTCCCGGGAAAAGGAAAAATGCCGATTCTCCTTCTCTTATGACACGTCCCCTCTCCGCGGAAGTTTGCAGAAAGCGCAGGGGCTCTCTGCTCTCCCGATTCTCCGCCCGCCGCAATAAGAACTGTCTGCATCTCTCGAAGGCACTTTACTATGCCGATGATTGCCTGTCTATACTCTAAATCATAAAATATTTTTACGGTTCACTGTCTTAACGAAATAAAAATGGAATAAATTTGTCATTTTTACGCGTTTTGTGACAGATCCCCCGGGCTTTGTCGCCAAAGGAAAACCGCCCCAAAGATCTTCGGAAAAATGGCAGGGTAAAAAAACAGGAGGGCGGGAGGAGAACTGGAAATGAGGGGAGCGGCTTCGCCGCTTCCCTGGAAAGACTTTCCCGCCCCCGCTCCTTCGGGGCGCTGCGCTCTTCTCTTTATTTCTCGCAGATTCTGGTTCCGGTCTTCCCCTGCAGGGCCTCCCTCGCCTTCTCCAAAAGCGTGATGACTGCCGTTCTTCCCTTCCGGGATCTTGCGAAGCGGATTGCGGCCTGAACCTTCGGAAGCATGGAGCCCGCGGCGAACTGTCCCTCCTCCGCGTAGCGCTCCGCTTCCTCCGCGGAGATCTCGGAGAGCCAGCGCTGCTCCGGCTTCCCGAAATGGACCGCGGCCTTCTCCACCGCAGTCAGAATCAGAAGCATGTCCGCGTCCAGACTCTCGGCGAGAAGCTCCGCCGCGAAATCCTTGTCGATCACCGCGGGGACACCGGCGAGGTGCTTTCCCTCCGCCACCACCGGGATCCCTCCGCCCCCGCAGCAGATGACAATCTGCCCGTCATCCGCCATGGCGCGGATCGCGGAGAGCTCGATGATCTCCTTCGGCTTCGGGGAGGCCACGACTCTGCGGTAGCCTCTGCCGGCGTCCTCCCGGACGATCCATCCCCTGTCCCCGGCCTCCTTCAGGGCCTCATCCTTTGACATGAAGCGCCCGATCGGCTTCGACGGGTCCCGAAAGGCCGGGTCCTCCGGGTCCACCCTCACCTGCGTCACCATCGTGGCGACGGGCGGAAGCTTTGCCCCCCGGTTCAGAAACTCCTCGCGGAGCGCATTTTGAATATCATAGCCGATATAGGCCTGACTCATCGCGACGCAGACGGAGAGCGGCGTGGGCTCGCTCCCATCCTTATGTGCAAACTCCGTCATCGCATTGTTGATGACGCCGACCTGCGGACCATTTCCGTGCACAATGACGATCTCGTTTCCGTCCTCCGCCAGATCCACGATGGCCTTCGCGGTGGTCTTCACCGCCTCCATCTGCTCCGGAAGGTTGTTCCCAAGGGCATTCCCCCCCAGCGCGATGACGATCTTTTTCTTATCCATATCCTCTTTACTCCCCCGCGAGACCGCGATGAAAAAGCGCTTCCCCGGCCGAATTACGCCTCAAACTGCCTCCTCTGTCCGCGCTTCTCGAGTTCTCTGAGAAGCTTCGCCGGATCCCGGAACTTCTCCAGAAGGATCATGGACGCGATCACATAGGGCTTAAAGGAGGCCTCCTTATAGAGCGGATCCCGGTAGCGGTCGAAGACAGAGGCATCGACCTCTCCCTCCTCGCAGGAGACACCGGAGATATCCGCCGGCAGACAGTGGAGGTAGAGAGCCTTTCCGTTCTTTGTGAGCTTCATCATCTCCTCGGTGCAGGCCCAGTCCTTGTGAGCCGCGTTCTGCTTCAGGAGTCTCTGCTCGAGCTCATCGATCCCCTTCTGATCTCCTCTTCCGTAGAGCTCCGTCCTCTCCTCCATCGCGGCGAACGGCGCCCAGGACTTGGGATAGACGATATCCGCATCCCGGAAGGCATCCTTCATATCGTGCGTGAGCCGGAAGGAGCCGCCGGACTGCTGCGCATTCTTCTTCGCGACCTCGACGACATCTCCCATGACATCATAGCCCTCCGGATGAGCGAGAACGACCTCCATGCCAAGACGCGTGAAAAGTCCGATGACACCCTGGGGGACGGAGAGCGGCTTCCCGTAGGAGGGGGAGTAGGCCCAGCTCATCGCAAGCTTCTTCCCCTTCAGATTCTCGATCCCTCCCATCTCATGGATCACATGGAGGGCATCGGCCATGCACTGCGTCGGATGGTCGATGTCGCACTGGAGATTGACAAGCGTCGGCCTCTGCTCGAGCACACCGTCCTTATAGCCCTGCGCCACGGAATCCGCGACCTCGTGCATGTACTTATTGCCCTTTCCGATGTACATATCATCGCGGATGCCGATGATATCGGCCATAAAGGAGATCATATTCGCCGTCTCTCTGACCGTCTCCCCGTGGGCGACCTGCGACTTCTTCTCGTCCAGATCCGAGACCTCCAGTCCGAGGAGGTTGCAGGCGGAGGCGAAGGAGAAGCGGGTCCTCGTGGAATTGTCCCGGAAGAGGGAGATGCCGAGGCCGGAGTCGAAGACTCTGGTGGAAATATTTCTCTCTCTCAGATTTCTGAGGGCGTCCGCGACCTCCCAGACTGCCTTAAGCTCATCCTCTGTCTTCTCCCAGGTGAGGAAAAAGTCGTTCTGATACATCTTCTCGGTCTTTCGTCCCGCGATCGCCTTCAAAAGCGCATCAAAGTTCTTCTGCTTGTCCATCTCTTTCTGTCCTCCTGTTCGCCGGGATTTCCGGCATCAACGATATTTTTATTACTCTGCCGCGATTTCCGCCGCCTTGTCAGCCTGTCGAAGCTCCTGCTTCCCTTTTCTCGGGAAATCCGCGATAAAAAGCGCAAAGCGCAGAGCGCCGGGCCATAGGCTGCCCGCCTAGGGAAGATGGGAGGGGGCGCTTCCTGACCGCCCTCTCCTTCGGGAACTCGACCCGGCCCTTCCCGTTTAATCGCAGTAATACTGCGGGAGCGCCGCATAGAAGGCCGCGCAGGTCACAAGATCCTTCTTCCAGGTCACCTCATTCGGGGCATGGGCCTGCGCCTCCGCGCCGGGTCCGAAGCCGATGACGGGGATCCCGTTTCTCCCCATGATGGAGACTCCATTCGTGGAGAAGGTCCACTTGTCGAGCAGCGGTCTTGCGGCGCGCTCCTCCACCGTATCGCTCTCCCCGATCCTCTTATCGCCGAAGAGATCCTTATAGGCGGAAACCGCGGCAGTGCAGACCTTGTGATCCTCCGGAAGAACCCAGGTCGGGAAGTAGCACTCGATCGGGTAGACCTCCCCCGTGAAGGAGGGGCGGTCGTAGCGGTACATGGAGACCGTCACATCCTCACCGTACTTCTTCACAGCCGGGAGCTCCCGGATCTCCTCCAGGCAGGACTCCCAGGTCTCGCCGAGGGTCATCCTCCGGTCGAGGGAGACCGCGCAGGAATCCGCGACAGCGCATCTCGAGGGCGAGGTGAAGAAGATCTGAGAGGCGGTGACAGTGCCGCGGCCGAGGAATCTCGCCTCCTTCCACTGCGGGTTGTACTTCGGATTCAGCATCTTCACGAGGCCGCGGATCTCCGTGGACTCTGCGTCGCCGTTATTGTTCAGGGCCCGGACATCCCGAAGGATATCGGCCATCTTATAGATCGCATTATCGCCTCTCTCCGGAGCGGAGCCGTGGCAGGATACGCCCTTTACATCGATCCGGATCTCCATGCGGCCTCTCTGTCCCCGGTAGAGGCCCCCGTCCGTCGGCTCGGAGGAGAGCACGAACTCCGGCCGGATCTTGTCCTTATTGATGATATATTCCCAGCAAAGACCGTCGCAGTCCTCCTCCTGCACCGTGCCGACTACCATGACACGGTACTTCTCATTCAGAAGTCCGAGATCCTTCATGATCTTTGCGGCATAGACCGCGGACACCGTGCCTCCGAGCTGATCCGAGACGCCGCGGCCTCCGATCTGGGTCTCGCTCTCAAAGCCATCGTAGGGGTCGAAGCTCCAGTTGTCTCTGTTTCCGATGCCCACCGTATCGATATGCCCGTCAAAGGCGATGAGCGTCTTTCCGCTTCCCATGAATCCCATGACATTGCCCTGCGGATCCACCTTGACCTCATCAAAGCCGACCTTCTCCATCTCCTTTTTGATGGTCTCGACATGGGCCTTCTCATCGGCAGACTCTCCCGGATTCTTCACAATCGCGCGGAGGAAGGCGCTCATATCCGCCTTATAGCTCTCTGCCTTCTCCCTGATCTTCTTCAACTCCTCCTGTGTCAGCTTCCCCATATCCTTCTCCTTTCCCGGCCCTCTCGGGCACATCTAAAGACAAATCTCCTCCTAAAGAGAAGGAGTCCATCCCCATTCCTGTAAAATCCGGAAAAAACTCCCGGCAAAAGCTTAAGTTCCCGAAAAACAAGCTGCTCCATAGCTCAAGAACCAAGCCGCAGCGCCGCTCTTTTGCTCCCGCACAATCGCTATAGCATCCTAAGCCCGGCCATTGGCAGGCGCCCGGCGATTTGACAGCCCCTGGCCTAAGGGCGGGCGAAGCGAGAGCGTCCGTCCTCCCGGTAAAGCAGCGACAGCTCCTTAGCGCTCGAGCCCTTCCCAGACGATGTTCTTCCATCTCTCGGGATCGGTATCTCCCTCCGTGGAGAAGCAGAGAACCTTGGAATCCTTCCCGAGTCCGAGCTTCTCTCTGAGCTCCTTGTACTCATCCTTTCGCATAATGGCGGCCAGAGCCGCAAAGGAAGCCGCGCCGGACTCTCCGGATACGACCTGCCTATCTCCCTTTAAGGGGGCGGCCAGCATCCTCATGCCTCTTGCCGCGGCACAGTCCTCCAGAGAGATAAAACAGGAGACATGGTTCTTCAGGATATCCCAGGAGGTGATGTTCGGCTCCCCGCAGGCGAGCCCCGCCATGATCGTATCCATGTCTCCGTCCACGATCCGGATCTCCCCGTCTCCTGCCGCGGCCCCCCGGTAGAGGCAGTCCGCCGCGGAGGCCTCCACCACGACCATGACGGGGGGATTCTCCCGATAGCGGTTTGCGAAGTAGCCCACCACCGCGCCGGCCAGACTTCCGACACCGGCCTGCACGAAGATATGGGTCGGACGCTCGCCGTACTGATCCCCCGCCTCGTCCGCCATGGTGCCGTAGCCCTCCATGATCCAGGCCGGGATCTTCTCATAGCCCTCCCAGGCGGTATCCTGCACCATGACGCCGTGCTCGGTCTTCTCCGCGAGCTTCGCGGCCTGCCGCACGCACTCATCATAGTTCACCTCGGAGATCCAGGCCTCCGCGTTCTCCGCCTTGATGTGATTCAGCCTCGTCACCGTGGAGCCCTTCGGCATGATGATGACGGACTTTTGATGGAGCTTATTCGCTGCCCAGGCGACGCCCCTTCCGTGGTTTCCGTCGGTCGCGGAGTAGAAGGTCGCCGTGCCGAACCTTTCCCGGAGCTCCTGAGAGGTGAGCACGCTGTAGGGAAGCTCCGAGATATCCTTCCCGGTCTCCTCCCCGATATAGCGGGCGATGGCGTAGGAGCCGCCGAGCACCTTAAAGGCATTTAAACCAAAGCGGTAGGACTCATCCTTTACGCAGACTCTGTCAAGCCCCAGATACTCCGCCATCCCCTTAAGATCCGCCAGCGGAGTCTCCGAGTACTGGGGGAAGCTCTCGTGGAAGCTTCTCGCCTTCTTCACCTCTTCGATCGCCATGAGCGGAAGATTCTTGTCCTCCGTCTTCGGCATCTCATTCATTTTCCATTTCAGATCCTGACTCATTGCTTGATTCCTCCTGCCTCCGGATTCCGGGCCCGCTTCCCCGCGTCCTCCTATTTCTTTGCCTGGTCGATGTAGCTGTACATGGTGAATTTGCTGATCCCGTAGAAAGCGGAGACCTTGTCCCCGGATCTCGTGATCAAAAAGGCCCCCGCGTCCCGGAGATAGCGGATCGCGCGGATCTTTTCCTCCTTGCTCATGAGCGCCGGCGGCTTTCCGATCAGCTTCACGCTTTGGTTGATCAGATTGTCCAGGAGGTCATTCACGCTAAGAGGGATCCTTCCGTCTCCGGAGGACTCCTCTTCCTCCACGAGGGTCAGACTGTCCAGCGCCTCCCGGGCATTGATAAGCGCGGTGATATCGTAGTTGATCCCGAGGATGTAGCGGTACTTCCCCTCCTCATCCTTCAGGAAGATGGAGGACGACTTCAGAATTCTGCCGTCCTGCGTGTGGGTCCGATATCCCAGATGATCGCTGATCGCCCCGCCGTCCTGCAGGGTCTCCAGGGTCTCCAGCACCACCTTCGAGGCCCCGTCTCCGGTCTTTCTCCCCGTGACATGCCCGTTGATGATGAAGACGATGGTGTGCTCCAGGTCTTCCACCGCGAGATCATGGATGCAGACCTCACAGTTCCTCCCGAACTGCCTCGCGATTCCGTGCGCGACGAAGACCAGCATTTCCAGACTGTTTTCCTGCTTCATCCCCATCTCCTTTCGCTTCGCTCCGGCTTCCCCGGGAACCTAAAAATTTTTTTGCACAGGACTATCATAACATTTTTTTTTGCTTTTGCAAGATGCTTCCAAAAAATCTTTTTGATTTCAGAAAATAAATTTGCATCTCCATTGCAATTTCTCCTTCCCAATGATAAACTCATGATAAATCCGCATTATTACTATATGGAGTGGCAAAAACAGGAGGACAGAGCCATGCTTTTGATCGGGAACGGAAGGCTCCTCACGAGGGATAAGGCCCGCCCCTATTTCGAGAACGGGGCCGTCGCAACGGAGGACAACAAAATTTTAGAGGTCGGGGATTTCGATGCGCTGAGAGAGAAGTACCGGGAGGCGGACTTCCTCGATGCGCGGGGCGGGCTCATCCTGCCGGCCTTCATCAATACCCACGAGCACATCTACTCCGCGATAGCCCGCGGACTTGCCGTCAAGGGCTATAATCCCCACGGCTTTTTGGATATTCTGGACGGACTTTGGTGGACCATCGACCGGAATCTGGACAACGAAAATACCTATCTCTCCGCGATGGCGACCTATATCGACTGCATCAAAAACGGCGTGACGACGATCTTCGATCACCACGCAAGCTACGGAGAGATCAGCGGCTCCCTCTTCGCGATCGAAAGAGCCGCGAGAGAATGCGGCATCCGCTCCTGCCTCTGCTATGAGATTTCAGACCGGGAGGGGCCGGAAAAGGCGCGGCTCGCCGTGCGGGAAAATGTGGATTTCGCGCGCCATGTGCGGGAGACAAACGACGACCGCATCGCATCAATGATGGGCATGCACGCAAGCTTTACGATCTCCGATGAGACCATGGAGCTCTGCCAAAGCGAAAAGCCGGAGGAGATCGGCTATCACATCCACGTCGCAGAGGGCATCGAGGACCTGCAGCTTTGCTTAAAGGAGCACGGAAAGCGCATCGTCGACCGCCTCTTCGACTGGGATATCCTCGGCGAAAAGACTCTGCTCGCGCACTGCATCTATATTAACCCCCACGAGATGCGGCTCATCCGGGACAGCGGCAGCATGGTGGTCCACAATCCGGAGTCCAATATGGGGAATGCCTGCGGCTGCCCTCCCACGATGGAGCTTGTGCGCCGCGGCATCCTGACGGGGCTCGGAACGGACGGCTATACCCACGATATGCTGGAGTCCTGGAAGGTCGCGAATATCCTTCATAAGCACCATCTCTGCGACCCGACGGCGGCCTGGTCCGAGGTCCCGGAAATGCTCTTTGTCAATAATGCGAGGATCGCAAACCGCTATTTCCGGCAAAAGCTCGGCGTGCTCGAAGAGGGGGCCGCGGCGGATATCATCATCTCCGACTATATCCCTCTCACTCCGATGGACGCTTCGAATCTGGACTCCCATCTGCTCTTTGGCATGGAGGGGAGGTCCGTCGTCACAACGATTGCAAACGGAAAGGTCCTCATGAAGGGCAGAGAGCTCCAGGAGCTGGACGAGGCGGCCATCCTCGCAAAGGTCCGAGAGGGCGCGAGGAGACTTGCCGGAAAGATCAACGGCTGAGCGGCTGGCAGGTCCCATTAAACCGCGTCCTTTCGCGCTTTACTTTTATCCTAAAAGGCCGGATCGGCGGCTGAGCGGACAGGTTCCGCCAATCCGCCGCATTCCCATAAAACCCGCCCGGCGGGACTGCTGTCAGGAGGCCGTCCCGCCGGAAGCAAAGGCCCGGCTCCATCCGCTCTGTTCCCCTGAGGGAGGGGAGGAGGAGAGGAGACAATGCTCTCCTCTCCCGAAAGGAGCGGGCGATGCCGCCTTCCGGAAAAGGAGATACGCTATGAGTGATATTATGATCCCGATTCCCTTTGGGAAGCTGATGAACAGAATGCTTTTGGAATATAAGAAGGAGGGCTCCGTATTCGGCGTCCCGCGCTGCTATAAAGCGAAGTCTCCCGCCCCCTTCCATCTCTTTGGCAGGAAGCTGGAGACCCAGATCGGACCGGCGGCCGGCCCCCACACGCAGCTTGCGCAGAATATCGCCGCCTCTTATTACGGCGGAGCGCGCTTCTTTGAGCTGAAGACCGTCCAGAAAATGGACGGACGGGAGCTCGCCTCCTGCGTGAAGAAGCCCTGCATCAGCGCGGAGGACGAGTGCTATAACTGCGAGTGGTCCACAGAGCTCGAGGTCCCTCAGGCCTTTGACGAGTATGTAAAGGCCTGGTTTTTGCTGAAGGTGATGGCGAAGGAGTGGGGACTGGGCGACCCGGATGCCTTCCAGTTCAATATCTCCGTCGGCTACGATCTCGCCGGCATCCAGACGCCGAAGGTGGACCGCTTTATCAACGAGATGATGCACGCGGGAGAGACGGAGAGCTTTCAAAGCTGCAGGACCTGGCTCCTCGAGAACCTGGACCGCTTCGAGCATCTCAAGAGGGAGGACGTCGAGGCGATCCGGGAGGATATCGTAAATTCCGTGACCGTCTCCACCCTGCACGGCTGTCCCCCCGAGGAGATCGAGGCGATTGCCTCCTATCTGATCACGGAAAAGGGACTGCACACCTTCGTAAAGTGCAATCCCACGCTGCTCGGCTATGAGAAGGCGAGGGAGCTTCTGGACAGCATGGGCTACGACTACATTCAATTCACGGACCTCCATTTCCGGGAGGATCTGCAGTATCGGGATGCCGTCCCGATGCTTCGGCGTCTCAAGGCCCTCGCGGAGTCGAAGCATCTCAGCTTCGGCGTAAAGATCACGAATACCTTCCCCGTCGATGTGAAGAATCATGAGCTCCCCTCCGAGGAGATGTATATGTCCGGGAAGTCCCTCTTCCCGCTCTCCCTGTCCGTAGCGAGGATGCTCACGGAGGACTTCGGCGGAGAGCTCCGGATCTCCTACTCCGGAGGCTGTGACTTTTTCAACATCAAAGAGGTTGCGGAGAGCGGCATCTGGCCCGTGACCATGGCCACCACCCTCTTAAAGACCGGGGGCTACCTCCGCTTCATCCAGATGGCGGAGCTCCTGGATTCCGAGAAGGCCGTGGAGTGGAAGTTTGTCTCCCTCTCCGCCGTCGATGCCATCCTGAAAAAGGCCGTCACGGATCCGCATCTCTTAAAGCCGATCAAGCCGATCCCGAATCGAAAATCCGAGGACTCCGTCCCCCTCGTCGACTGCTATACCATGCCCTGCCGGAACCGCTGCCCGATCCACCAGGATATTACAAGCTACGGAAGGCTCGTGAAGGAGGGGGCCTATCGGGAGGCGCTCGAAGTGATTCTGGATAAGAATCCGCTTCCCTTTATGACGGGAAGGATCTGCACCCACAGCTGTCAGACCGCCTGCACGAGGAATCACTATGAAACTGCCGTGCAGATCCGAAACAATAAGCTCATCGCCGCAAGAAACGGCTATGAGGCCGTGCTTCCGACGCTGAAAAAGGGAGAGGCCTGCGGGAAAAAGGTCGCCGTCATCGGAGCGGGTCCCGCGGGAATCGCCGCATCCTTCTTCCTCGCAAGGGCCGGGGCGGAGGTCCATGTCTATGAGGAAAACGAGCGGGCGGGCGGTGTCGTGAGCTATATCATCCCCTCCTTCCGGATCGATGAGAAGGAGATCCAAAAGGATGTCGGGCTCGCGAAGGCCTGCGGCGCCGTCTTCCACTTCGGAGAGAGGATCGAGGATGTCGGGGCGCTCCGGGAGAAGGAGGGCTTCGACGCCGTAATCCTCGCGATCGGCGCGCACCGGGAGATGCCCCTTCCCCTGGAAAAGGGAGAGGCGGAAAACGCGCTCCACTTCCTCCGCCGCTTTAAGGAAGAGGAGGGAAGGATCCGCATCGGAAAAAATGTCGTGATCGTCGGCGCGGGGAATACCGCGATGGATACCGCGAGGGCGGCGATCCGATGCGAGGGCGTGGAAAAGGTCTTTCTCGTCTATCGAAGAACCAGGAGATACATGCCGGCGGACCAGGAGGAGCTCGAGGAGGCCATCGAAGACGGCGTCCTCTTCCGGGAGCTGCTCTCCCCCTTCACACTGGAAAACGGAGTTCTCCGCTGTCATAAAACCGTCCTCTCCGAGATGGAAGCGGGCGGAAGGAGATCCGTGCGGGAGACCGGGGAAGTCGTCGAGATCCCCTGTGACACTGTCATCGCCTCGATCGGAGAGGGAGTCGACGGCTCCTTCTACGAGAGAAACGGCATCCGCACGGACCAAAAGGGGCGTCCCGTCCTGGAGCCGGAGAGCAATGAGACCAGCGTAAAGGGGATCTACGCCGCGGGAGACGGCGCGTTCGGCGCCTCCGTCATCGTGAAGGCCATTGCAAACGCAAAGCTCGCCTCTGAGGCGATCCTGAATCAAAGGATCGGAACGGATCGCCCCTCCCTATCGAGCGCGGAGGAGATCCACGGGAAAAAAGGCATCCTCTCAGAGGCGCCGGAGGCGGGGAAGGCGGACAGCCGCTGCTTAAGCTGCGACTATATCTGCGAAAACTGCGCCGATGTCTGTCCGAACCGCGCAAATGTCTCGATTTCCGTTCCCGGAGAAGAGATGCGCCAGATCATCCACATCGATTCCATGTGCAACGAATGCGGAAACTGCAGGACCTTCTGCCCCTATGACTCCGCTCCCTATAAGGATAAGTTCACACTCTTTCGGAACGCCTCGGATATGGCGGATTCCACGAATGACGGCTTTTTCTTTCAGGACAGCGAGGGCAATGCGCGCGTCCGTCTGGGCGGACAGGAGATGGACTACCGGGTCGGAGACAGAAATTCCCGGCTTTTCTACCGGATCGCGGAGCTCGTGGATACGGTCTTTCGCGACTATACCTATCTGATCTAAAGCTCTCCCCGCAGCTTGGGAGCCGGGGGAAGACTGCCATGGATCCGCTTGTAAACGCCCTCGCCGGGAGGATCGGCGCTGCTGTAGGAGTATGACGTAAAGAAAGGAGCAGGCTATGATTTTGATAAAAGGCGGCACATTGGTGACAGCGGAGCGAAGCTTCCCCGGCGATCTTTTCCTGTGCGGTGAGCAGATCGAGAGGATTTTTTCCGAATCGCAGAGAGAGGAGGAGGAGCGCTTTCTCTCCTCTCTTCCCGAAAAGGCGGAGACTCTGGATGCGAGAGGGAAGCTGATCTTCCCGGGCTTCATCGACGCCCACACCCATTTCGACCTGCATGTGGCCGGAACCGTGACCTGTGACGATTTCGCCTCCGGCACAAGGGCCGCGCTGAGCGGAGGCACGACGAGCATCGTGGACTTCGGCACGCAGTACAAGGGAGAGACCCTCGAGGAAGGCTTCCATAACTGGCAGAAAAAGGCGGCCGTCGGCGCATCCTGCGACTACGGCTTCCACATGTCCATCACTGACTGGAACGAGAGGACCAGGGCGGACTGCCAAAGGATGATGGAGGAGGGGCTCAGCACCTTTAAGCTCTACATGGCCTACGATATCCAGCTAAGCGACGAGACGATCTTTGAGATCCTAGTCCGCCTGCGGGAGCTCGGAGGCATCACCGGTGTGCACTGCGAGAGCTCCGGCCTCATCGCGGCTCTCCAGAAGGAGCTCGCAAAGGACCCGGAAAAAAGGAGGAGCGTCTCCTCCCACTACCTCTCCCGCCCGGATGACGCGGAGGCGGAGGCCATCAACCGCCTGCTCTATCTCGCGGACATGGCCCACGCCCCGGTCATCGATGTTCACCTGACCTGCGAAAAAGGTCTGAATGAGATCCGCGCGGCGAGAAGGCGGGGACAGACCGTCTTTGCGGAGACCTGTCCTCAGTATCTCACGCAGACCAGGGAGCTCTATGATCTCCCGGGCTTTGATGGCGCAAAATATGTGATTTCACCCCCTCTTCGGGAAAGCTCCGATCAGGAGGCACTCTGGAAGGCGCTCCGCGAGAAGGAGATTCAAACCGTATCCACGGACCACTGCGCCTTTACGAGGAAGCAAAAGGAGCTCGGATTGGAGGATTTCCGGAAGATCCCCGGCGGGATGCCGGGCGTGGAGACAAGGGGAGAGCTGATCTATTCCGAGGGCGTAGCCAAGGGGCGGATCAGCAGGGAGCGAATGTGCGCCGTCCTCTCGGAAAATCCCGCAAAGCTCTACGGCCTCTATCCGAAAAAGGGAGTGCTCCAGGAGGGGAGCGACGCCGATATCGTGATCCTGAACCCGGAGCGGAGAAAGACGATCAGCATAAAAAATCAGGTCTCAAAATGTGATTATGCACCGCTCGAGGGGATGGAGCTCCAGGGTGTCATCGAAGAGGTCTACCTCCGGGGGACGCTCAGCGCGAGGGAGGGGAAGGTCCTCTCCGAGGGGCGCGGCCAATACCTTAAGAGAAAGCCCTTCGAGCCGGTGCTCTAAGCCTTGCTGCCCCGCGACGCATCGGACAGCTTCCACTCTAACTCCCCGCTCCGATTTCCCTGTCCTTTGGGATTTACGCATACACGCTCCCGTCAGGCAGATAAATGCCGGATGCTTTGTAGAGGCATCCGGCATTTTAACGAAGCAGGAGATAAGCCATCGGAACAGGCTCAGAGCTTTTCCCTATCACAAAATGTGCTCACGGCCCGGCGTATGGAAGGGCTCTCCCGCGCTCTCCCCCACTGAAATAAAATGAAGCAGAGCCTCTAAAACGCCGCCTCCGACCGCGAGCGCCTTGTCGGAGACGGTCTGATAGTCCGCGCTCTCCCCTCTCGGATCGACATCCCCGCATTTCATCCCCTTGAAGACCGGGATGCCGTCCTGGAGGAGTCCCCGGAGCATACCGGGGATCTCTGTCTTTAAAGGTATGCCGTCCACATAGGCGACCGTCTCCCCCTTTGCAACGAGCTGTCCGATTTCTGCCAAGGAGCGGAATATCCCCTCCGCCGGAGAGCGGAGCACCCTCTCCGCGGAGACTCCCGCGATATTTCCGGGGACTCCGGTATTGGGGATCGCCGCACCCCGGTAGATCGCCCTTCCGAGCGTGTGTCCCCTCTTCGTCTCTATGACCGCGTGGCAGTCGATCCCCGCGAAGAAGCCGGGCCCTATTCCCAGTACGATCGGAGCATCCGTCCGGGAGGTCCCGAGATTCCGCTTTGCGAGGATCGCGTCCACGACGGCGTCCGGTCTCAGCGCGCGGATGCTCTCCTTCCCGCTGTCTACGAGAACTGCGATTTTCCTCTCCGAGAGAATTTCTCTCACATCCTCTATGCTCTCCGCCCTTTTTGCGCTGATCTCCTCCACCTTTGCGCTTCCGAGCCTCACCGCCTCGGAAAATGCAACGCTCCGCCGCACCGCGGTCGGCACGGCGAGATCCGACATCACAAGCTCCATCCCCGCCCGGTAGAGCCGGACCGCGATGCCGCTCGCGATATCCCCGGCCCCTCTGATATAGACAAGCATCTTACCTCCCTCCCGCCCCGCTTTCTCCCGGAAAAGGGCCTCTGTATGAAACGCACGGACTCTATTTTTTCCGGAACGAGCCGTAGGAATGCCCCGGATGAATCCCGCCCCGGGCGGCCGCAAGCTCGCTCACCGTGACAAGCTGGTAGCCTCTCCTTGTGAGCTCCGGAATCAGCAGCTCCGCGGCCTCTGCGCTCTGCGGATAGATGCTGTGCATCAATATAACGTCTCCGTCCTTCACCTGACTCAGAACCACCTTCACCGTATTTCTGCTGTTCCGGGTCTTCCAGTCCAGCGTATCGATACTCCAGAGGATCGGCGCATATCCCATCTCCGTCAAGGTGCTCTTGCACTGCCCGCCGGTCGCCCCGTAGGGCGGGCGAACCAGGGTCGGGGCATGCCCCCCCGCCGCACGGATCGCATCATTGGTCTTTTGAATGGAATTCCGAACCGCAGCCGAGGAGAGCTTTGAGAGGTTTTCATGCGCCCAGCTGTGATTTCCAAGCTCACAGCCGTCATCCGCCATTCTCTTTACCACCGCGCTGTGACGGGCGACGAGATTTCCCACCATGAAGAAGGTCGCGCGGCCCTTGTTCGCCTCCAAGGAGCTCAGGATCCGGTCCTCATATTTCCCGGGCCCGTCATCGAAGGTGAGGGCGACCATCGGCCGGTCGGGGTCCACAGCGCTCTGGGCGCTCTGAGCCTGCCCCGCCTCTTCCGCTGTCGGCTGCTCCCCCTTCTTCACGACAGAGACCCGGATGCCGTCGATATGGGTCCCCACTCCGACCTTCCCCGCCTCCTGTCCGTTCATGACCCAGTCCAGCCACTCTCCGTTCACCATGGTCTTCGTGTAGACATCGTAATTCTCCGAGAGCTGTCCGTTCAGCCAGACCTTAAGTCCCTCGAGCGGGACGGCTCCCCCCTCCAGACCGGCGCTCTGACCGTTCTCCAGCACTCCGCTCCAGCCCTGTCCGCTTATGTTGACCTGGTATTGAACCGTTCCGCTCATCCCCTCCGGCTGATGCTTCAGCGCGATCCTAAGCGCGCTCGGAAAGCTGTCCCGGCGGCTCTGGGGCTGATTGTCATTGCTCCAGTCGGACCAGCCCCTCCCGCTGTATTCCAGCGCGTAATAGCACTTGAGATGATGCTGCTCCGCCTCCTCCGCTCTCCCCCTAAGATCCTGGATTTTCCCTCCCAGGAGGAGGAAGGAAAGCAGCAGCAAACTTAAGCGAAGGAGCCGAAAAATATATGCCCGCTTCCGAAGCTTCCCCCGATACCCCCACTCTCTCATATAAAAGCCTCCTCATCTCTTCCATCCGCTCCCGGCGCTTAAAACGCCCGGAGCATTTCCCGCCACAGGGTGGGCCGTCTCCGTTTCCGTTCCAAAACGTTCCCCGCCCTGAAGCTTTCCTCTTTCTGCAGGGTCTATTATAATGATTCCAGTCTCAAAAATCCGCCGCCTCGGCAGTGTCTTGCAGAAAGGGCAGCTTCCCAATGAAAACAGAAAACAGACGAAATCCAAGACCTCTCTCCGCCCTTCCGGAGCTCCTCTCCATCCCAAGCGGCATCTGCTCCGTGATCGGAAGCGGAGGAAAGAGCTCTCTCCTTCTTTCTCTCTCTCTGGAGCTCGCAAAAAGAGGGAGGGTGATCCTCGGAACCAGCACCCACATCCTGCCCTTTCCCCACTGCCCCCTCGTCCTCTTCTCCTCCTCCGGAATCTCCGTGCGCCCCTCGGCTAAGGCACGCATCCTTAAGGACAGCGAAAAGGAAGCCGAGGTTACGGAAATCTCCTCCTGTCTTGAAGCGGCCTTCTCCCTCTCCCCGCTTCCGATCCTCTGCCTCGGAAGCGCGGCGGAATCCGGGAAGCTCTCCCCGCCCCCCATCCCCTGGAAGGACCTCCTCCCCTACGCGGACTACATCCTGATCGAGGCGGACGGATCCAAGCGCCTCCCGCTGAAGGCCCATGCCCCCTGGGAGCCGGTCATCCCGGAGGAAAATGCGCGGACGATCGCGGTCATCGGGGGGAGCGGACTGGGGCATCCCATAAAGGAGGCCGTGCATCGCCCGGAGCTCTTCCTCTCGATCCTCCGGGAAAAGCTCTCCGAAAATCCCTCCGCCTCAGAAGCGCTCACGGAAAGAAGTCCGGTCACGGAGGAGATGGCAGCCCTCGTCCTGGAGAGAGAAGCCCTCTTTGACAAGCTCCTCTTAAACCAGGCGGACAGCCTCTCCGCTTCCTCTCTCTCCCGCTTCGCCCTGGCTTTCCGGCATCCCTTTATCGCCGCAAGTCTCCGGGAGAACTACTGCTTTCCCATGCTCCCACCGGCCGGCTGTCAGCCATAGCGAAGTCTCAGCACCTGCTCGATCCTCCGTATCCCATCCTCCGTATCGACATCCCAGAGCTCAAATTCCCGCTCTGCCTGTACGAGAAGGATCTCCTCCGGCCGGATCAGCCCGTTTTTCAAAATGACCCCCCCGCCGTGGTCTCCGGTCAGATTCCTGAGCTCCGGAAAATACTTTTTCGGGAAAATAACGGGATTTCCGGCCTCTCCGTTAAAGCTCAGGCGGGAAACCTTGTCCGGAAAAAGCGAAAAGGAGGAGGCAAGCCGAAGGAGAGAGCGCTCCGAGAGCATGGGCTGATCCCCGGCCAGAAACATCGCCCCGTCCCAGCGGGACGCCGGACCAAAGGAGAGCGCGTGGCGGATCGTATCGCTTTGCTCCGGATCATTATGCATAATGACCCGGAAGCAAAAGCGCTCCGCCAGCCTCCGAAGCTCCGGAAAGCGCGTCACGACCAGCGGTATATCGAAGCTCACACCCCCCCGCTCCCGGGAGGAGGAGAGCCCGCTCCCCACCGCCTCCGAGTGGGCGCCGCTCCCCGCCTGCGAGAAAAGGAGAGAGGAAAGCGTCTGAAAGATATAGGCGCTCATGGGCTTTCCCCCTAGCTCCTCCATGAGCTTATTCCTGCCAAACCGTCTGCTCCAGCCGGAGCACATAAGCACAAGCCCCAGGACCGGCTCTCCTTCCCCCATCTTCTCCGCCATAAGTCCCTCCTCTCCGCCAAAGATCCGCCCCTCTGAAACAGGGCGAAAGCTCAGCCGCCGTTTTCTTCCTCCGGAGCATATCTCCATCCCTCACCGAAAGATCCCTGCCGAAATCTCCGGCAGCGTCGGTAAATGCAGGCCTCCGCGTCAATCCGCCGCGCTCCCGGCTCATACAGTGCCAAGAGCGATTTCCCTTCCCGCCACAAACTTTGCCCTGAGCCTCGTCCCCTCTCCTCCCAGATACACAAGCTGCTCCAGTCTCTCCCGGATCCCCTGCTCCCGCACACTCTCCCTCCTCCCGGAGAGAACAAGGATGTCCGCCTCATAGCCCTCCTCGAAGCTCCCCACATTGCCGAAGAAGCTCCCCCCGCCCTTCGTCGCGAGATAGAAGGCCTCCTCGAAGCAAAGCGGACGGAGCGTCTCGTCCATGATCCTCCAGCGAAGCTTGGAGACCGCGATCGCATCCGTGAGCGCGCGGAGCATGGAGAGATTGGCCCCTCCCGCGACATCCGTCCCAAGCCCCACGCGGAGGGAGCGATCAAGATAGCGCCGGATCGGCGCGATGCCGGAGGAGAGATTCGTGTTCGACTGGGGACAGTGCGCGATATAAGAGCCGCTCTCCGCAAGGAGGGAGAGCTCCTCCTCCGAGGAATAGACGCAGTGCGCCATAACCGCCTTCCCCTCCCCATAGAGAAGTCCCGGGCGCCGATAGGTCTCTCCATAGCAGCCCGCCCAGGGGCAGAGCTCCTTTACCCAGGCAAGCTCCGAGAGATTCTCGGAGAGATGGGACTGCACGGGAAGTCCCCGCCGGGCCTTCAGGGCCCCGAGCTCCCGCATGAGCTCATCCGTGCAGCTCGGCGTGAATCGAGGCGTGAGGATCGGAAAGGTCCTCTGAAATCTCCCTTCCGACTCCGAAAGCCATTCCTCCGTGCTCCTCCTGCTCTCCTCCGTCGTCTCCCTCAGGAAATCCGGGCTGTTCCTGTCCATATTGACCTTCCCGACCATGGTGATCAGCCCACTCTCATCGAGCTTTTCCATGAGGAGGAGCGTCGCGGGCACATGGATCGTCGCAAAGACCAGAGCGCGGGTCGTGACGCTCTCCCGGAGATCCGAAACGAAATCCGAGTAGGCGCGCTCCGCATAGGAGAGATCCCGGTACTTTGCCTCCTCCGGGAAAGTATTGGTCGAAAGCCAGTCCAGAAGCTCCAGATCCATCCCGGTCCCCCGGAAGCTGTACTGCGGCGCGTGGATATGGAGATCCGTCATACCCGGAATCAGGATATCCTCCCCATAATCCGTAAGAGGAAGAGAGGAAAAGCGTTCCGGCAGTTCCCCCTCCGGGAAAACAGCTCCGACTTTTCCGTCCAATACCAGAAGATCCCCCCTCCGCACACAGCGAAGCTCTGTGCTTTTCACACTATAGCAGATATTTCCTCTCAATACAAAATTCTCTTCCCTCTTCATTTCTTCCTCCGATTCCCGCAGCACGGCGCCGCAAATCCTCCCATCAGTCGCCGACAGGCGCAATGCATATCCGCCCGGCGGAGGCAGCTGCCAATGCTCCCTGCCGTAAATCCATCCGCAAAGTCAAAGCGCATATCTCCGTCCGGCGAAAGCAGCTTCCAATGATCTTTACCGTAAATCCATCTGCAAAACCAAAGCACATATCCGACCGGCGGAGGCGAACATCAATGCTCCCTACTGTAAAGCCGGACCATAAAACCAAACGGTATCTATCCGCCCGGCGGGGACGGCTTCTAATGCTCTCCGCCGTAAATCCATCCGCAAAACCAAAGCGCATCTATCCGTCCGGCGGGGACAGCTGCCGATATAGAGAAAAGGGCAGTCCTCTCGGACCGCCCTCCCTGTCGTCGCCGTTTCACGAGGAATCCGCCGGTAAACCGGCCTCCCCTGCCTACAGGAACACGTACTTCAGAATGAAAACGATCGATAGAACATACATCAGCGGCGTGACCTCTTTCCCCTTCCCCATCAGAAGATGAAGCAGCGAATAGCTGATGATTCCAAAGGCGATTCCCTCAGAGATCGAATACATGAAGGCCATCGCGCAGATGCAGATAAAGGCCGGAATCGCGCAGAGCGCATCCTCCCAGTCGATCTTCGCGACCTGCTGCATCATGAAGAATCCGACGATGATGAGAGCGGGGGCCGTCGCAAAGGACGGGATCGCGAGGAAGATCGGGGAGAAGAAGAGGGAGAGGGCAAAGAGAGCTCCCGCCACCACGGCCGTAAGCCCGGTGCGTCCGCCCTCCGCGATCCCCGAGGAGGACTCCACGAAGGTCGTGATGGTAGAGGTCCCCAGGCAGGCTCCCGCCGTCGTTCCGATCGCGTCCGCAAAGAGCGCCCCCTTGATGCCCGGAAGCTTTCCGTCCTGATCCAGCATATTCGCCTTGGAGGCGCAGCCGATCAGCGTCCCCAGAGTATCAAAGATATCCACAAAGAGAAAGGCGAAGACCACGACCAGGAAGTTGAGGGACAGAAGTCCGCTGAAATCCATCTTTAAAAGCGTTGGCGCAAGGGAAGAAGGCATGGAGAGGATGCCGGACGGGATCAAACTGAAGAATTTGAGCTCGGGATCCGGAACGTAGAGGCCGCTGAGCTCACAGAGCACGCCGAGGAGCCAGGTGATCAGAATCCCCAGAAGGATATTTCCCTTGACATTTTTCAGGACCAGAAAAGCCGTGATCATCGTTCCGATCAGAGCGAGCAGCACCGTAATTCCCTCCGTGTGGAAGGTACCCCCCGTCAGCGCCCCGTGGAAGGAAAACATCGTGACCAGCGTAGCGCCGTCCACGACGATATGCGCGTTCTGAAGCCCGATAAAGGTGATGAAAAGCCCGATTCCGACGGAGACCGCGATCTTCAGTGTCTTCGGAATCGCGTTGAAGATCGCTTCCCGCACATTGGTGACGGAGAGCACGATGAAGATCAGCCCCTCCACGAATACCGCGGCCAGCGCGACCTCCCAGCTGTAGCCCATTCCCATCACCACCGTATAGGCGAAATAGGCATTGAGCCCCATCCCGGCAGAGAGCACAAAGGGCAGATTGGCAAGCAGCGCCATGCAGAAGGATGCCAGCGCGGAGGCCAGGGCCGTCGCGGTGAAAACCGCTCCCGCATCCATCCCCGTCTCCTTCAGGATGCTGGGATTGACCGCCAGGATATAAGCCATCGTCATAAAGGTCGTAACGCCTGCTATGATCTCTGTCTTTACATCCGTCTTGTTTTCTTTCAGCTTAAAGAATTTTTCCATTTTGTCGTCCCCTTTTGAAATAGATCATCCCTTCTTAGTTGCCGGCGGTACCGACTCCACGACATGTTCATACCGCCCGCTGGTGTCCCGAATTATTTGTATAAAAATACTAGCATATTTTTAAAAAATATGCAATAATATTTCTAAATATTTTTATATGCACCTAAAAAACTTTTTGAACTGCAGGTTCAGTCTCGTTCATCCGCATCGGATCACGCACCGGATCACCGGATTATCGGAAGGAAAGATCATCGGAAGGAAAGGAGAGAAGATGAATGTACAGCGCTATCGGAAAATCGCGAGAGTGACGCTGGGAAGGTCCCCGGCGGACCTCGTACTGAAAAACGGAAGAATTCTGAATGTATTCAGCGGGGAGATACTCCCGGCCTCCATCGCGATCAAGGACGGTCTCATCGCCGGCACGGGGGAGGACTTCTTCGGAAAGGAAGAGAGAGATCTCGAGGGGAGATTTGTCGTCCCGGGCTTCATCGACGCCCATCTCCACCTGGAGTCCACCATGGTATCGCCGAACGAGCTGGTGAGCACCGCCGCGCGCTTTGGCACCACCTGCTTCATCGTCGATCCCCACGAGGCCGCGAATGTGAGCGGCGCGGACGGCATCAACTATATCCTGAACCAGACCTCCCACTCCCCCGCAAACGTCTATGTCATGCTGCCCTCCTGCGTCCCGGCCACGAAGCTGGATGACAACGGAGCGGAATTCAGTGCGGAGGAGATGCGGCAATACGTCCATCACCCGAGGGTTCTCGGGCTCGGAGAGGTCATGGACAACCCTTCCGTGATCTCCGGAGACAAGGCGATGTTCGCAAAGCTCTGCCTCTTCGAAAAGATGATGATTGACGGCCACGCCCCCTTCCTTCCGGAGCGGGAGCTGAGCGCCTACGCGCTCGCGGGCATCCGGAGCGACCACGAAGCCACGAGCTTCGACTACGCGAGAGAGGAGATCCGGAGGGGGATCCACGTCCATATCCGGGAGGGAAGCGCCGCCCACAATCTCCGCGCCATCGTGGAGGGAATCCTGGAGAGCGGCTGCAATACGGAAAACTTCTCCTTCTGCACCGATGACAAGCACATCGAGGACATCCTGAGAGAGGGCCATATCAGCTACAATATCCGCCTCGCGATCTCCCTGGGGCTCGATCCGGTCAAAGCCTACCAGATGGCGAGCATCAATACGGCGCGTCTCTACGGCCTCCGTCAGCTCGGGGCGATAGCCCCCGGCTATCAGGCGGATCTCGTCGTTCTGGACTCCCTGGAGGAGGTCTCCGTCTCTTCCGTCTATTTCAAAGGCGAGCTCCTGAGATCCGACGCCGAGCTCCGCATCCGCTCCTGTCCGGTCAGCCTCCGCCACAGCGTACACCTCGATCCCGTGAGCCCGAAGAGCTTCCTGCTTCCGATCCGCCTGGATGAAACGCCCGTGATCACATTAAACCCCGGCGAGATCACCACCACAGAAGAGAGCGCCGCCCTGGAAAAGTGCCGAAACTTCCAGCCCGAGCTCTGTCCGGGCTACCTGAAGATCGCCTCCGTGGAGCGGCATAAAAACAGCGGAAAGATCGGCTGCGCCGTGGCAAAGGGCTATGGGCTGTGCGGCGGAGCGGTCGCAAGCTCCGTCTCCCACGACTCCCACAACATCCTCGTGATCGGGGACAGCGACGAGGCGATGGCGATGGCCGTCAACGAACTGATCCGCGTCCAGGGCGGCTATACCCTGGTCTATAACGGAGCGGTCTATGATACCCTCCCCCTTCCCATCATGGGACTGATGAGCGATGAGGGCTACGAGGAGGTCGACCGCCACCTGCAGCACATGAAAAAGAAGGCACATGAAATGGGCGTGCCGGAAGGGGTGGACCCCTTCATCACACTCTCCTTCCTCTCCCTCCCGGTCATTCCGGAGCTCCGCATCACCCCGCGCGGGCTCTGCCAGGTGGGAGAAAACGGCCCGAAGCTTTTAAAGCTCTAACCTGAAATATCCGAAATTTCGAAAATATCGAAGGCGGACAATCGGGTAAATCGAGCGGAAGGGGGTGATTAACCCCCTTCCGCTCACAGCACCGTATATAATTCTCGTATACGGCGCTTTCGATAATTGAACGCTTAGAAACGTGCGCCGCCAGGCGAAAGAGAGAAAGGGCGGGGGCCGCGCTGTTTTCCGCGGCCCCCGCCCTTTCTCTCTATCTCATCCGCACTTTGATTCTCTTCGCCTGCGGTCTTTGCGAAGGAGAGCTCCGCTCCCTCTTTCATCAGGAGAGTGAATCAGGAAATCTCGATGTAGCGGCGCTCGGGTAGCTTCTTCTCCTCTTCCTTCTTCGGAATCTCCAGCTTAAGGACTCCATCCTCATACTTCGCCTTGATATCCTCTTCCTTCAGCTGCTCTCCGACGAAGAAGCTTCTCTGCACAGAGCCCGCATAGCGCTCCTGGCGGATCATCCTGCCCTTCTCGTCCTTTTGCTCCTTCTCTTCATTTTTCTCCGCGGAGATCGTGAGATATCCGTCCTTCAGCTCAAGCTTCAGCTCATCCTTCCGATAGCCCGGAAGATCTATCGCAAGCTGATAGCCCTTCTCGTCCTCCCGGATATCCGTCTTCATCAGGTTCTTCGCCCTCTTTCCATAGAGAGCCTTCGGGGCATAGCCCTGATCGAGATCCCGGAAGAAATCCTCAAACATATCTGATCCAAAAATACTCGGCATGTACATCATAGCAAAACCTCCTTTATCTGAAATCCATTTCCATCGCTATTGCTATTGCTATTGCTATTGCTTCTTTTCCCTTACATCTGATGTTATAGCATATGTTGTTAGCACTGTCAAGTATTGAGTGCTAATTTAATTGTGAAAAATATGTGTCTTAAAAAAGGCGCCTCCCCGATCTCCGGGGAAGCGCCCTTTTACTTGGCCAAAACGAGAAGGCCGGTTCTCAGTTCTCGATTCTCAGTTCTCACTTCGCCTTTCCCTGGGCGGCGACGGCCTTCATCTTTGCCGCGATCGCCTCCTGATCTCCGAGATAAGACTTTTCGATGACCTTTCCCTCATCGTCGAGACGATAGACCAGCGGCGTGCCGGTCGGGACATTGACAGAGACGATCTCCTCCTCCGTCAGCTTCTCAAAGTACATGATGAGCGCCCGGAGAGAGTTCCCGTGCGCTGCGATCAGCACTCTCTTTCCGCAGCGCATCTCCGGAAGGATCTCCTTCTCATAGTAGGGGACCACCCTCGCAACCGTATCCTTCAGACTCTCCGTAAGCGGAAGGTTTTCGGGCTTCACCCCGCGGTACTGCTCCTGCAGCTTCGGGCTCCTCTTGTCCTCCGGATCCAGCACCGGCGGCTTCACATCGAAGGAGCGCCTCCAGATCCTGACCTGCTCCTCTCCGTATTTTTCCGCGGTCTCCGACTTATTGAGGCCCTGCAGAGCGCCGTAGTGGCGCTCATTCAGCTTCCAGCTCTTCTGCACCGGAAGCCAGACCCGGTCCATATTGTCCAGGACATGGTTCAGGGTGTGAATCGCCCTCTTCAGATAGGAAGTATAGCAAAGGTCAAAGTCAAAGCCGCTCTCTCTGAGAAGCCTGCCCGCGCTCTTCGCCTCGGAAATCCCCTTCTCCGTGAGATCCACATCCGTCCATCCCGTGAAGCGGTTCTCCAGATTCCACTCGCTCTCTCCATGCCGTATCAAAACCAATGTGTGCATACTGCTCCTTTCTTATCCTTCCGCTCTGCGGCTGTCCCCCGTCGCATAATCGATTATGATCCCGGGCTGAACATTGTAGACGAAAGCATTAAAACAGACCCCTTCTCCCTCATCCTCCGAAGAATAGGCCTCCATGAGAACCCCCCTCGCCACAAGCTCCTCCCCGAGAAAGACCGGCGTCACACGAAAAAGCACATGACGGCCGCTCGATTTCACATAGTCGGAAATCCTGCGCTCGTAGGGAAGCATTCCCTCCACATTCATATACCGGGTCCCGGTGATCAGATTCTGCGGATTGGCATTCTCCCCGGTGAGCTGGTAGGCGAGAAGATGACAGCGGTTGTAGAGATATCGGTCCCCTATGAGATCGTCATAGCGCACTGTATGCCAGCCCGTGGGCTTTATCATGCCGATCGGCCCTCTCGGCTCATCCGGCATGAGATCCCTCCCCACGTTGGCCATCGCCGGTCCGCATCTTCCGAGGGAATCCAGCGGGCTGTAATGCTCGTAGGACGAGGGGAGAAGATCCTCCTGAGCAAAATAGGGAAGACCGCCGTTGACCTCCGCGGAGGGAAGCCCCGCATAGGCCGGGAGCTCCTCATAGCGAAAGCTCCCCGCATCCCCCTCCCTCTGAGGAAGCGCTGCGGCGGATCTCCTCTCCGATGAGAGCGGGCCCTCCGACTCTCCCGTCTGCCCGGAGTCCCCCGCGGAAAGGGAAGAAAGGGTGTATTCCGCCTCTTCGGAAAGCTCCGTCCTCCCTTCTCCCGCATGCTCCGCATGCAGTCTCTGCCAGGCGAAGGAAGCGAGAAGAAGGAGTAGAAGCTCCAGGATCAGGAGATTTCTCCGCCTCCCTCCGGGCCTTCCTCCTGTGCGCCGCTTCCTCTTCTCCATCAAAGCTCCCGCCCCGCTAAAAATAAGTCAAATGCCGGAACGGCCGCCCGTGTGTACACGGCGCCGGGATGGCTCACTCCTCTTCCGGTATAAGTCCCCGCGCTGCTACCGCAGCGCTGACAGGTATTCGCATTCCGGGCTCTCGCCCTCCTTGCTCATACCTGTTGTCCCGTCAAATGCCGGAACAGCCGCCCGTGTGTACACGGCGCCGGGATGGCTCACTCCTCTTCCGGTATAAGTCC
>ERZ772772.4-NODE-4-length-185227-cov-6.299975_pt1 | contig 185227 bp, 159 predicted proteins | sample MGYA00511484_ERZ772772 | MGnify/ENA primary metagenome ERZ772772 (study PRJEB29015, sample SAMEA2737913) | human oral metagenome | biome: human oral; feature: human-associated habitat; material: dental | place: China | collected 2088 ... | reverse complement strand
GGTCGGGTTGGTGGTGATGCCTTTGAGGATGCCGAGGTCGCGGTAGTATTCAATGTCGGGCAGACTGGCGGTATCGAGGAACATGGTAGGGGCTCCGTAGTTGGGATTACCGCTATTGTAGAACCTCACCTCACCAGTCTGCCTACATGACGACGCCGGCAGGTAGGCAACGCGGTTGGCGGCTGTGAATTGATACCGTTTGAGGCAGGCCGCTAAAGCGCCGTCATAACGCATTTTTCGGGTCGCTCCCCAAGCGCTCCATCTTCAATCGCGCGATTTCGTGCACGCCATGCAGCATGAGTACGTTCCTTGTTGATTGGAAGCGGGATGATCGCAGCTTCGTGTCTACCAAGCAGCATGGCGCAAAAAACCGCCTTCTAACGCCCCTCGCTCCTTGGGACTCCTGGGGACGGCCTGTTTTTGGCGGGCTTTGCAAAAAGTTGCCTCGCAGGAAAAACTTAGCCTCGCCGACCGCAGGAGCAAAGCGTAAAGCAATCTATTCGGCGCGTTGAAGCTAGCTGCACCCCGGCCGCGCGGGTGAAGCATCACCGTCCGAAGCACAGCCGCCGCGACTGGAGACAGGCAACAACGCCTGCCCCGCAGCCCGCGTAAAACGGGCGTTTCCGGAGGGGCTGCCCGCTAGCCCAGTGTTTACTTGGCTTTCCGGTCTGCCTATCCGCAAACCCACTGTTTACGGGCGTTTCCAGCCGGTCTGTCTTCAATCCCTCTATTTACGTGGGTTTCCGGATGGCCTGCCGGCAGGCGTCCGAGTTTGGCGCCCCCCAATTTTTATGGGTGCCCGGCAAAATGCGCCAGCACACCCGGATTATTTTCTGGGATCGGTATCAGATGATTTTTATGGATTAAGCGCCAACCCGTACGGACTGAAAACGAGCGCCGCACACGCCCGCCAATGGCCACAACAACTTCCGCACACAGCAAAAAATCTCTATTTGCTTACAGGCGAGGTGGTTGTCGGGTTCGCCCAGTTAATGCTTAGTCCGCCGGGGATGGCTGTTGCTGCGGTTTATCTACCCACCAATGTGGTGAGGCTTTGGAAAGCGATTTTTATCGTACCAAGGGGATGATTGCCATAGCCGCGCGCTTTTGCCAGCGCGTCAGTTCTGGTTCTGTACGCTGCCGTGTTCGCCGTTTTCGTGCAGGTAATCGAGCAGGACGGCGATGTGCGAGTGTTCGGGTTGCTTAACGGCGGTAAGCAGCACGGTGTGCGGGCGTGCCTGGCTGAGCCGCTGCAGTTCGGCCAGCGCCGCCTGATGGACGGGGTCAAGCAATTCCGCGCGGTAGCGTGCGGCGAATTCGGCGTAGCGATTGCTGCTGTCGGCGTGGTACCAGCGGCGCAGTTCAGCTGAGGGAGTCAGATCTTTCAGCCAGACCACCTGCGCCATCAATTCCTTATGGACGCCGCGCGGATAGAGGCGGTCGAGGAATACGCCGGTGCTATCCGCTTGGGGGGTGTAGTCGTAGATGCGCTGGACGCTGAACATGGTTTTTCCTTTCAGAGGGTGACACGATTTCGTACCGTTTGTTGTAATCATTCGGCAGATCGCCGTCAACGTCTGATCCGACACCGCAGGATTCGCCCGGGATGCGGGCGATAAACCGCTGGATCACAGCATCAGCGGTTACGGATTCTGGTGGCAAAAAACAGCACAACAATGGTCAGAATAACGCCGCAACCGCAGGCGAGATGCACGCCGTCCAGCATGCGCAGTGGGGCGGTTGCCTGGGTAGAAAAACATTCGCCTACGCCGGTTACGCCGACAAAAAACGCCGCGCCGAGGGCGCCTGCAATCGGGTTGATGGTGGAAATGATGGCGGTGCCGTGCGGGTTGAGGTGTTTCGGCAGGGCATTCAGGCCGTGCGTTTCACAGGTCATCGCGCTGGCAATGGCGATGGCGAAGCAGGCAAAGAGAACGGCCAGCCGCACGGTATTGCCGCTGGCGTCGAGGCTGGCATACAGCGCGAGAAAACTCGCCGCCATGATGATGCCGCCGGGCAGCATGACGTAGCGCGCGCCTTTGCGGTCGAGCACCCAGCCAAACAGCGGCGCGCAAACAGCTTCGACGATACTCGCTGGCAGAAGAACCAGCCCCGTGACCGTACCGGAAAGCAGCAGCACCTGCTGCATATACATGGGCAGCAGCAATTCCAGACCAAGAAAAAGGAAAAAAGCCAGGGCGAGAATAATCATCGCATAGCGGTATTGCGGATACATGAAGGCGCGCACATCCAGCAGGGGTTCTTGCAGCGATAACTGGCGGCGACAAAACCAGACAATCAACCAGATGGCGGCAACGAAAAAGCCGCCAAATTGCGGCAGCGTCAAATGGCTAAATTGACTGCCGGCAAAAACCAGACTGCCGAATCCCGTCATCGCCAATAAGGCCGACAAACCGTCAATACGCGGTTTGGTGGTCGGAATAATATTGACCTTTAGTACCGTGACGACAATCAGCATCGCCGCGATAAAGAATGGCATCGTAAAAATAAACAAATAGCGCCAGCCATAATGATCGACAATAAAACTGGATAAGGTCGGGCCAATGGCCGGGGCGGCGGTAAAAATCATCGCGACCAGGCTCATCGCCCGACCGCGTTGCTGCGGCGGGTAAATGGCGAGCAGCACATTCATCAGCAGCGGTATCTGAATGGCGGCGCCGATAGCCTGTATCAGGCGACCGGCCAAGAGGACGGAAAAATTGGGCGCAAAGGCGCAAATAACCGTTCCCGTTAAAAAAATGCCGAGGGTCAGGAGCGCCGTCATGCGTGTACTGAACCATTGAATAACATTGGCAGTAATCGGCGTTAACGCCCCCATAATCAACAGAAAACCGGTGGTCATCCATTGCACTGTACTTTTATCAATGGAGAAGTAGTGCATGATATGGGTCAGGGCAACATTCAATAACGTTTCATTCAAGAAGCCAAAGAATGCACCGAGGAATAAGGTGCCGATAATCAGCACGGCGGGGAAATCAGGATCTTGGGCGAAATAGTCGTAACGGCTTAGCATGGGGCTGTGCGTGAAGAAGTCAGGCGCTATTGTTTACAGTTGAATAAATAACCAGGCATACCGATGCGGTAGCGCTTGAAATATCCGCAGAACAGCTCGAGGCATTTAGCCGGCTTGAACAGCCGGCTAAATGCCTCGTGATATTACAGGGGTTGGCAGCGGATGGAATAAAACTGGGACGAATCCTACGCGGCGTTCACAAACTCGTCACGCATGTGATTATTCCCAGCACGACACCGGGTGCGTTAGCAATCGCAATTGGCCAATCGCGATCTTTCTTGAAAAGGCCATACACCACCCACAGCGTGCAGTTGATTGCGGCGCAGAGCGGTTGGATCGGGCTTCCTTTATTCCCGGCCAAATTATTTTGAATTTGAAAAACATAAGATACATACATACAAATGGAAGCAACTGTAGCAACAACAGCTAAAAGACGAATTTGTTTTTCAGTCATGATTAAACGTGTCCTATGGTAAATAATAATCTTAGGGATATAGTATAACATATTTATTTTTCTATACGTGACAAACTCGTCCGTATATCATAATTACTTTTCTATACTTTGCGTGCTTTTACTATCGATCAATATTGGACTAATAATTAACAAGCTTTATAGAATACTATATATAGCAACCTGCAATAACAGCAATACCATAAATATTACAGCCGCCACCAATCTATTGATATAGTAAAAAATGAATTTCTCTATTATCCGTGATGCGCTATTATAAACCGCGTAAAATGTCTTTAAGTCCACCTTCCCGGAGCACCATCTCATGAAACTCTATACCAGCACCACTTCCCCCTACGCCCGCATGGTCATGCTCGCCGCCCTCGCGCGCGGCATGGACGAGTTGCAACTCGCTTACGTCGATCCATGGACGACGCCGGCCGAACTCACCGCCATCAACCCGCTCTCGCAAGTGCCAACGCTCATTGCCGACAACGGCGCCATCATCACCAACAGCCCGCTCATTCTCGACTACCTTTTCGACCACCCCTTCCAGGGCGCGCAGCAGGCGGCGCTGGCGGGCTATGGCTACGAACTGCTCGACCAGGTCGTAAAAGCCTACTCGCTCGCCCGCTTCCAGCCAGAAAACGCCCCCGCGCACCCGCACATCGCGCGCGCCCGTGATGCCGTTGCGCGTGGCCTGGCCCACTGCCCGCCGCTCGACCCGGCAAGCAACGACGTTGCCACCCACGTTCTTGGCATGGCGCTGTCTTACGCTGAACTGCGCCACGGCGACCTCTACCGCGCCCACCTCAGCGCCGCCAACCAGCAAGCCTTTGCTACTTACTGCCAACGCCCCGATGTGCGCGCCGTCGCCATCACCCAACTGGAACAGCACCCCGCCAGCATCGGCGAATTGCGCCACGCGGTGCAATAAACCCAACCTTCCGCCCAGCAAGGCACATCGGCCGCATCGGCAAAACGCCCGAAAATATGAAAATATTTTTTTGGAATTGCCAAGGAAACTTGCGCGCCAAAATCCAGTTATTGAAATCAATAAACGCCGACTTGTTTGTTATCGCAGAATGTGAAAACCCTGAAACAACAGCATCTGAAGAATACAAAAAATGGGCGATTAACCATATCTGGACAGGACTGATCCCTTATAAGGGATTGGCAATTATTGCTAACTCACAAATAAAACTGGAAGCCTGTGACTGGCCAGACTATTTATTTAGAAACTATCTTCCGGCCAGAATCAATGATAATATAATAATACAGTTATTATAGGAGATTTTAATAGTAATATTATTTGGGACAAAAAATGATTTTCGTAACCATTCCTACCTTAATCAAAAATTATCTGAAAAAGGATTATTTTCTATTTATCACACTTTACATCAGGTGATATTTGGTAAAGAAAACCAACCAACATTTTTTATGCATCACAACCTTAATAAATCATACCATATCGACTATTGTTATTGTTCAAAATTAATAATGAAATCGTGCGAAATTCTTAGCACTGAAAAATGGCATAAAGCAAGCGACCATAACCCAATAATTGTTGAGCTAAATTTACCCTATTAAAGCCTTTACTTATTTTAGAATAAGGATATATTTTACTTAATCGCTTTTAATAAAACTTACTATCCATTTTATGATTTTATTATCTAGTCATTTAGGCAGATCTTTACTTACGTTTTTTCACTGACCGTCGGTTCAGCGTATACGGGTAAATAAATTCCAGTGCGTCCACACCCTTTGGGACAATTTAGCCAGCACTGATAGATGCACATGCTATACTCAATACTACCTATTCCTGCGCGGGTAAATACAGGAAAATTCACCGCTTATGCCGCGCAAGGCGTGTTTTACCATTCAAAGACATCTGATACGGCAATTGACGATTGACGTAGCTGCTATCCGGAACATGTTCAAACTTAAGCGCCCTCTTTCACCGCCGGAAGCAACTTCGGCGCAAACCGGGAAAAACGCCGGGGAAAATCTGCCGCCGTTGCAGGAACACAAACGCCAGTGTTTGTGCAAGCTGACGCGGCTGGTCGGCGCTGCGGGGGTGGCGACGGCAATGTGGCCGCTACTGTCCGCTTTGGGGCCGGACGAGAAAACCCTGGCTGATGGCGAACCTATCGATATTGCGCTGGGAGATATTGCGCCCGGCCAGACGGTGCGCCGCCTCTGGCGCGGCCGGCTGGTGCTGATTCGCCACCGGACGGAAGAAGAAATCGCACAGGCCAGAGCGCTGGATGGCAAAACAGGGATTTCGCCGCAGGCGGATGCCGAACGGGTCAAGTCGGGTCATGAGCAGTGGCTGGTAGTGTATGGTCACTGCCCGCATACCGGCTGTATTCCCAATGAGCAGGCTGGCGGAAATCTCGGCTGGCTGTGCCCCTGCCATGGTTCTGAATTCGATCTGTCCGGGCGGGTTACGCGCGGCCCGGCCACCGAGAATCTGGCGATTCCCGACTATGCTTTTCATGCGGACGGACTCACGCTTCGTCTGGGCGTAAAGAGCGTATAAGCGTTCCGGCACGCACAAGGGCAGCAAGACACACGATGGCGCAGAAAGCACAACATGACTAATACGCGGCCAGATGCTCCGGCAGAACGTGGCATGGGTGTGCTGAAGCCCCTTTTGGCGCGCTTGCCACGGCCTGCTTCCACGCGCAGCTTCTGGTTATTCGCCGCCGGCGCCATCCTGTTGGTCATGCTGGTCATCGAAGTGATTTCCGGCATGGTGCTGGCGATGTTTTACGTTCCCACGGCCGACCAGGCCTGGGATTCCATCATTCACATCATGCGCTACGTCCGGCATGGCGAGCTGATCCGCAACGTGCACGGCATCGGCGCATCGCTGCTTTTTTTCGCCTGCTATCTGCACATATTCCGCGCGATGCATTACGCCACCTATCGCAAGCCCTACATCAGGATGTGGATGATCAGCGTCACGCTGTATGTACTGCTGATTGTCACGGCATTCCTGGGCTACAGCCTGGTGGGCGGGCAGAAAAGTTACTGGGCGGCAACCGTTATCACCGGCTTTACGCGCACCATTCCACTCATCGGCGCGGATATCCAGAGTTTTCTGATCGGCGGCTATGCGGTGGGCACACCGACGTTCGGGCGCTTCTTCGTACTGCACTTTCTCATCCCGCTCATTATTACCGGCATGGCCATCGTACACGTCAGGACAGTGCGCCGTGCCTTTGCCGATGCCATCAAAAAAGAATTCACTCCCCAGGAGAACCAGCGTCTGCTGCTGGACTACCGGATCACGGACGAAGATACGGTCAAAATCACCCTCTACCTGATACTTTTTACCTGGGGCGTATTTTTTGCGCCGCACTATTTCAGCAGCGCCGACAACTTTATTAAAGCCGACCCGACCGTGACGCCGCTGATCGTCACGCCGGAATGGTATTTCCTACCGCTGTTCTCCATTCTGCGCTGCTTCCCGGACGAAGTGACGGGCATCGTCCTGATGTTTAGCGCGATAGCGATTTTCTACTTTCTACCGTGGCTGGATACATCAAATTCGCGTTTCCGCCATCATAGCCCCTGGATCAAGGCAGGCTTCTTTCTCTGGATTATCAACATGGTCTGGCTGGGCTGGATGGGGTCCAAGGCGCTGGTCGGGCCGGATTTCATCGACTGGTTATTCGGGCGCAGCGCCGAACCCGGCTGGATACGCCCACTGTCGCAACTCTCCACGGTGCTCTATTTTGCGTGGTTCGTCGTTGTACTACCCTGCCGGCGCTGGCTGGAAAAGCAGGAACCGCGGCAGGAAAAAAAGCGGGAAGGGCAAAAACCATGACAGCGCAAATCCGGCGTGCGTTCTGGCGTACATTCCCGCGTGCATGGTTGACGCTGGCCGGCTTTGTTGTGTGGCTTGCCACTGCGACAATGTACGCAAGCGCCGCGCCGACCGGCGATATCCCGCCGCGGCAGACGTGGAGTTTTTCCGGCCTCAATGGCGCCTACGACAAAGCGCAGCTTCGGCGCGGCTTACAGATTTACGAACAGAGATGCCGCTCCTGTCACAGCATGAAAAATCTAGATTTTCGTGCGCTCACTCGGCCAGGCGGCCCGGAACTGACCCTGAAAGAGGCGCAAGAGATCGCGGCCAGCTACGAATTTTCGACCGTCAGCGATGACGGCGAACCGGCCAAGCGCCCCGGCCGGTTGAGCGATCATTTCATTTCGCCCTACGCCAACCCGGAACAGGCGAAATACCTCAATCTCGGCGTCGCGCCGCCAGATTTGACCTACATGACGTTGGCGCGCAGCTACGACCGCAGCTTTACGCAATTTGTCCGCGACCTGTTCATTCCCTATGCCGAGCAGGGCAGCGACTACGTTTACGCCATCCTCACCGGCTATGACGACCAGGATCCGGCGCTGACGACCAACCGCTATGCGCCGGGCGGGAAGCTCAACATGGTGAAACCGCTGTTCGCCGGCGATTTCGATTATCCAAAAACTGCATCCGGCCAACCAGAAGCGCCGCAGACGGAAGCCCAATACGCCCGCGACATCACGGCATTCCTGACCTGGGCGGCCGATCCGGATCGCGCTGCCCGGCAGCGCACGGGATGGTATGTGCTCGGCTACCTGACGGTCTTTCTTGGGCTGCTGCTGGCCACCATGCACTACCGCAGAAAATAGCGGCTTTCTTTACCAAAATACTGCGTTAGCTCGCCTTGTCTTTTGGCAAAGTCGAGCCGCTCTTTAAACTTGCGAAGTCCCCTCTAAAATCCGTAAAAACAGGCCAGAAAACATAAAATGCCCTGAGATCCCCTAAATACAAGGGGTTCAGGGCATCAAAAAATATAAAAACCCCTCAGCCCTTCGGGCCGCTCCCCTTTAGAAGAGAGGAGCGAGTGGGGCTGCCTTGGGACCCTTTATCCACGTACATCTCCGGGTAGCAGCCCCGATGCCGGGCGATATTGGGAGCTGCCCTGCAACCGAAGCGTTAGTTTTTTTAATCCGTTGATCTGCGCGCTACCATCTATATCAGGCCTAGCGGAAAGCGCCGGTATCGGGCCCATGACGTGAAAAGTGAAGCGCAATGCGACAGAGAGCAAATGCGGCGGCCGGTAACGAAATGGCTACGCGCCGAAGAATCAGGGCTTCGCCAAATAATCCATTCGATCATCCGCACGCGGATCAGGATGAGCACGCCGAATACGGGCTGCCCTCGAAATTCCGCGTGATACTATGCGCCTTTGTTAAAGGTTGAAAATGATAATGAATTCTACTAGTACGATCGATACGATTCGCGAGTTACTGCACGTAGTCTCCGGCGTCCTGGTCTGGCCCGTATTGATTGCCCTGTTGCTGCTTGCTGCATTGACCTTAGTGGCGCTGGGAGCTTTTATTCAGGAATGTTGGTCGCGGCGCGGCAAGCGGCGTCCATGGCAGCAGATCACCGGCGCCGCTTTGGAAGCGGCGGCCGCCGATCAGACCTCGCCAGACCCGCTGGACATACGGCTGGAGCGCGTATTGCAGGATAGCGAGCGACGGCGGTGGTCGGCTTTGGCCTTGCTACGCCAGGGCGTGCGGATTGGCCCCGCACTGGGCCTGATGGGCACGCTGATTCCAATGGCCAACGCCTTGCAGGGTCTGGCCGACGGCAATCTTCCTTCGCTGGCGTCCAATATGGTGACGGCTTTTGCCGCCACTGTCATCGGCCTGGCTATCAGCGTGACCATTTACCTGATTACGTCTATACGCGAGCAATGGATTCGCGAAGATAATCAGGCATTGGCTTTTCGCGCAGAGGCGCTCCTGCAGGCTGCTAACGCACCGGCCGCACGGCAACAGGATTGACGGCCATGCGCTTCGTTCGTCACCGCAACACCTCGGAACCGCATGGGCATGACGAGGACCCCCTGGCCGGCATCGCCAACCTGTTCGATGTCAGCGTGGCATTCATTGTCGCCCTGCTGATTGCCATGTTTACCTTGTTCTCCGCTGTCGAGTTTCTCAACCCGCAGAGCAGCGTCACGATGGTCAAGCAGAACGAAGATGGCACGATGGAAATCATTTCCAAGCAGCGTGAGGAAATCAAAGTACAACGGGTCACTGACAAGACGCTCTCCGGCCAGGGGGTCCGTCTGGGCGTTGCCTACAAGCTCTCCAACGGGCAGGTGGTCTATGTGCCGGAGGGCCAGGCGCCGCCCGGCGGTTCGTAATGCCGAAAACCGCCGCAGGATGACTGTCGTTTTCCGCAAGGCACGAGCCTTGACGCTCGATGCGAGTTTTCCCGATTGGCAATCCATTATGAGATTTTTATTGCTGCTCCTCACCGTGCTGTTCGCCGCGGCGCCGTCGTTGCCCATGGCTTCCCCGCGCATCGCCATTATTTATGAAGGCGGAGAATCTACCGGGCCCGCGGAATTGCGGTATGCATTGGCGCAATCATCTGCTCCCGTGCAGGTGGATATCTATTCACCGGGGCCGGGCGGCATGGCATTGACCCAAGACACAGACTTGCATGCCTACGCGCTGGTATTCATCGACGGCGCGGCCAAGGGATTGCCGCTGAATGCCGCAAAAATCCAACAGCTGGCACAGACTACCCGGCTGGTCGTGGTCAATCCGCAAGCCGGTCTGCAGGGTAATGTGCTGCTGGCACGGCATCCCGACATCGCTCGCTACTGGGCGAATCGCTCCGCCGACAATGACGCGGCGCTACTGGCCTACCTGAGTCGCCGGATACTGAATATCCCGGGCAAAGAACCGATTCCCAAGCCTATCGTTTATCCGGCGCATGCCTTCTACCATCCGGCGGCGCCGGCCTTGTTCGACTCGCTGGATGCCTATCTGGACTGGTATCGGCGACGCAAGGGCGGCCATGCATACGACCCCAAAGCGCTGACGCTGGGCCTGCTGATCCATCATGCCAACGTGCGGCGCAAAGATCTCGGCGCCTGGGATGCCCTCATTGCCGCAACCGAGAAGCGCGGCCAGAACGCTATTGCCCTGGTCGGCAACGCCAGCCCCGATCTGCTGCAGTTCCGGAAAAACGGGCATACGCTGATCGATGCGCTGTTATACGGCGCCGGCGTACTGAACTTCAACGATCGCGCCAAGGCTCACGCCCAGGCCGCACAGCTTGGCGTGCCGATACTGATGGCGCTCAATCACCATCGCCTGAGCCCGGAAGAATATCGTAAAGCGCCCGGAGGTTACATTCCCGACCTGGCCTTCCGAATCGTCGGCGGCGAGCGTGACGGCAGCTTCGAGCCCATGGTCGTAGCGGCCAGGAATGCCCAACAGGCAGTCGGCCGCCAGCAGCCGCTCAATGAACAGATCGAATGGCGCATTACCCGCGCACTGGCCTGGGCAAAACTGCACCGTGCCGCCAATGCCGACAAGAAAGTGGTGTTGACCTACTGGAGCGAGGCCGGCGGCAAATCCGACGTCGGCGGCGACCCGGATGACTTCCTTGATGTACAGGGTACGCTAGCCATGCTTCTGCCCGCCATGCGCGAGCGCGGTTACAACGTGGGGAAAGGGGCGTTGCCCGATGCCGAAACACTGGCTCAACGAATGACGCGCGAAGCCTCCAACATGGGCAACTGGGCGCCGGGGGAAATCGCCAAACGGGTAGCCGAGTCAAATCCGATACTGATCCCGGAAGCCGAGTACAGCGAATGGTTTAACGCCATTCCCGAGCAGCGCCGCAAGGAAATTGAGGCCGTCTGGGGGCCAGCGCCGGGCAAGACCATGATTTACACCAATGCGCAAGGGCAGCGTTTCATCGTTATTCCGCGCATCGAATACGGCAACGTGTTGATCGCCCCGCACCCCATGTGGGGCTATCTGGAAAATCAAAAGGCGCTGTTATCGAGAGCGGCGCTGCCGCCACACCATCAATATTTGGCCTTTTTCCTGTGGCTGCAGAAGAAATGGCATGCCGACGCCTGGGTCAGCCTGTTTACGAATATCGTGCTGCAACCAGGCAACGTCCAGGGGCCGCTGGCTGACGACCATATCGGTATCCTGCTCGGCGGGCTGCCGCACATCCATCCCGAACGCCTGGGCGCCAACGGCGGCACGGGAAACAAGCGCAAGGCGATGGCGGCATTACCCGGCTGGTACAACATCGTCGTGCCGCCCGATTCCTATGAAAACCTGGGCGAACTGCGCGCCCTGATCGCGCGTTATCGCAGCGCCAATGACGCCGCGACCCGCGACGGCATCGTACCAAGTCTGCGCCAGGCGATCCGCGATGCAGGCATCGACCGTGCGCTGGCGCAGCATGTCGATGTGGAGCATGCGCCGGCAGAGGTTCTGCTGGGAGCTATTGACACCTATCTTGCCGAACTCGAAAAAGCCAACATGCCATGGGGCGGCAAAGTGCTTGGCACGGCGCCGCAAGGGCCGGCCATGAGCGCCATGGTCGCTGGCATGCTGGGCAAGGATCTGACCGACGCCTTGCATGGCCTGACCGATGAGCCCGCGATTGTCGCCCGCCAGTTGGTGGATGCCGTGCTCAACGCGCACCTGACGGCCGATGCCGCTGTACAGAAATTTCTCGGTCGGCGCGCCGAAAATGCCAAACACGCCAAACGCATCGCGGCCCAGTTGAAACTGGCGCAGCGCCACGCCGACGCACTGCGTAAGGCGCCGCGCGAGGTAGCCGCCATCTTTGCCGAGCTGGGTGGCCAATGGGTCGAGCCGGGCCCGATGGGAGAACCGTTCCGTCGGCCGGAGGTGCTGCCTCCGGGGCGCGTCCTCCATAATTTCGACCTGAGCCTGGTGCCCACCGTCGAAGCCGAGGCGATCGGCATCCGTCAAGCCAACGCACAGATCGAAATCTGGCGCAAAGAGCATCACGGCGCCTATCCGCAAAAATTCGCCTACGTACTATGGTCGGCCGAGATTGCCAAAAATAACGGCATTACCGAAGCGCAGATTCTCCACATGCTCGGCACCCGCGCCGTGCGCAACTGGCGCGGCGAAGTGGTGGACGTGGAATTGATTCCGCGCGAGGCGCTTGGGCGGCCTCGCATCGACGTGCTGGTAACCACCAGCGGCGCCTATCGCGACGGCTACCAGAGCAAGGTGGAATTGATCGCCAAAGCTACGCAACTGGCCGCGGCCAGCCCCGAGCCCGACAATCCGGTAGCCCGCACTACACAGGCGGCGGAAGCAGATCTGATCAAAGGGGGGGAAAATGCGGCCAACGCCCACCGGCTGGCATTGGCGCGGGTATTTTCACCGGCGCCGGGCGCCTATTCGCCCAACATCCAGTTCCTGGCCAAATCCGGCGACCAGCGCGGCGGCGAATCACGCATGGCCGACCTTTATACGCAACGGCTCGCGCATGCCTATGGCGGCGGCCTGTATGGCACATATGCGCGCCCTGCCTTTGAAGGCAACCTGGCCAGAACCGATGCCGCAACCTTGCCGCGCAGCAGTGACGTCAACGGTTTGCTTGATCATTCTCAGTCCGCCGCGTTTCTTGGTGGCCTGAACCTGGCGGCTAAAGCGCTCACCGGAAAGGACATCAAACTCTATGTAAGCAACCTGCGCGATTCCGCAAATCCGCAGATAGAAAGCGCGGCACGTGCGTTGCAGACGGAAATGCGCACGCGCTACTTCAATCCGAAATGGATCAAGGAAAACATGGCGCACGGCTATGACGGCGCCCGCAACTTCATGTTCCTGACCGATCACCTCGACCTCTGGGATTCAACCGCAACCCATGAAGTCAGCAGCGCCGATTGGTCCGAAGTCAAAAGCGTATACGTAGACGACAAGTTTGGTCTGCATATGCAAGAGTTCTTCGACAACCACAACCCGTTCGCACAGCAAATGCTGCTGACCAATCTACTGGGCGCCGCCCAACGCGGGCATTGGCAAGCCAGCGCCGAAGAACTGGCCTCGGTCGCGCAAAAACTCGTGCACAGCGTCAGCGAACACGGGCCGGCGTGTGAGGCCAACCAGTGTCGCAACGCCGAAATGACTGAGTTTGTTGGCAAGGCCCTGGCGACCCTGCCCGATGCGGCACCTCTGCTGGAGGCCTACCAGGCCGCCATCGCCCAAGCCGCCGCCGGGCCAGCGCCCGCACCCGGCGCGCAGCAAGTCAGCGGTCAGGTCGTGGAAGAAGTGCAGCGGCCAACGGCGGAAACCTTCCGGGCAACGGCATGGATCTGGTCTTGGCTGGCCGGCCTGGCGGCATTCTTGTTCTCTCTCGGCTGGTGGCTGCAACAGCGACGGATGGTGCAACTTACGAATGGCCGGATCGGCGCCGCCGTGGCTGTACGAAAGTGATCGCCCCGGAAACCGGCGTGCCGGTCTGTACGAAATACAGACGGATCGGCAAACCGCGGTTTTCGGCGTAATGGACTCCAAAGGCATTTGGGGCGTCACAGCCAAAATAAGGCTGAAGGATTCTGCACCGCGCACCTTTTGCTACGAAGCATGCCACACACCGCGCCAGCCCATGTATTCAGTGCATCCCCGAAGAGCTGCCCTGAAACCCTTATAAACAGGGCACATCAGAGCACCCGCCCGCAAAAGCCTTATCTGCGCGGGTTTCGGAGGAGGTTCGGAAAATGCCCTGTTTACGCAGGATCGCAGGCATATCCTTTCGCGCATACGATAACGACGAAGCACCCCAAAACCTCCTTAGGCGCAGCCGCAGGCGCGGGGAGCTTGGCGGAGGCAAGGGCTTGATTGTCTGAGCGCAAGCAAGTGATCAAGCCCGCTGCACAAGTACCACTCCAACCCGCGACAAGGAGTTTTCTGCGCCTAGAGTCGCATTTACTCACTTCGCTCGCACTGCGTGCCGTTGCTAAAGCAACATTCAAAATCTTTCAGATTTTGCTTTGCTGACTTTCTTTGGCGAGGCAAAGAAAGTCAGCGGGGCGCGCTGCCGCTCAGCGCAACGACATCAAGAGAAGTCGTGGGTGAAGGTCAGCGCGTAGGCCTTGGCAATCCCTATATTTAAAGTATCTCAGGGTATCTGCACTGAAGCCCTTGTATTTAGGGAATTTCCGAGGGGGTGCCTGGAAACGCCCTATCCGCGCGGGTTTCCGGGTATCCCTTTTGAGGCGCTAAAAAATAGCGGCTCGAATTTGCCAAAAGACAAGGCAGTAAAGCCACTGACAGTACATTTAGTACGACAATGCTAAGCCAACACAGCAACGCCGTATTTTGGCAAAGAAAGGCGCTATAAAAAGCACGGCAAGTTAATGCGGCCTTCCTGTAAAGGAAGCCGCTATTTTTCCGGTTTATGTTTTTTGATGCTCTGTACCCCTTGTATTTAAAGGGCTTCAGGGCATTTTATGTTTTCTGCCCTACTTGCACGGGTTTGTGGGAAGCTTTTTTGTAGGCTTTTATTCGCTTTGTCGCAGGCTTTGATAGAGCGCTTCGTAATGTGCAGCGGCATCGTCCCAGGAAAAATCCTGCCGCATGGCGCATTGCTGCACCTGCCGCCAGGCTGCCGCGTCGTGATAAAACTGGCTGGCTTCGCGGATGCGTGCGCCCAGTGCGTAGCGCGTCGCTTCTTCAAACACGAATCCCGTCGCACAGCCGGATTGCAGATTTTCCGGCGAAGCATCGACAACGGTATCGGCCAGCCCGCCCACGCGCCGCACGAGCGGGAGGGTGCCGTAGCGCAAGGCATAAAGCTGGGTCAGACCGCAGGGTTCAAAGCGGGAAGGGACGAGTAGAACATCCGCACCGGCGATGACGCGATGCGACATGGCTTCGTCGTAGCCCAGATGAATGGCGACCTGGCCGGGATGTGCCGCAGCGGCATCACGAAAGCCCGTTTCCAGTTCAGTGTCGCCCGTGCCGAGGACGACCAGTTGGCCGCCTTCCTGCAACAGTTCGGGCAAAGCGGCCAGCAGCAGATCCATCCCTTTCTGCGCGGTCAGGCGGCTGACCACGCCGAACAGCGGTCCTTTCGCCGCGCGGTCGAGCTTAAACTCGGCTTGCAGCGCCTGTTTGACGGCCCGCTTACCCTTCAAGTTGTCTGCACTGTAGGGCTTGGCGATTAGCGGATCGTCCGGTCGCCAGACGGCGTAATCGACGCCATTGAGAATACCGGACAGATCCTGGCCGTGGTCGCGCATGACGCCTTCCAGACCACAGCCAAATTCAGCGGTGCAGATTTCTTGCGCGTAAGTGGGGCTGACGGTGGTGATTTTGCTGGAATAGACGAGGCCGGCCTTCATGAATGAGAGATTGCCGTGAAATTCCATACCCATCGGCGTCATGGCGCTCATCGGCAAGTCCAGTTCATAGCGGCAGTCCATCGGAAAAATACCGCGGAAGGCCATGTTGTGGATGGTAAAGACGGTTTTCGTATCCAGCGCAGGATTCTGGCGCAGGTAAGCGGCGGCCAGTCCGGCATGCCAGTCGTGGGCGTGAATAATGTCAGGCGTCCAGCCGGTATCAAGTTCGCCAGAGGCCAGGTGCGCAGCCGCCCAGCCGAGCAGAGCGAAGCGGCGGTGATTGTCCGCCCAGTCCTGGCCTTCCGGCCCGAGGTAGGGGTTGCCCGGACGCCGGTATAAAAAAGGCGCGTCGATCACGTAGGCCGGCAGCCCGCTATCCGGCAGACGGCCGGATAGCAGCCTGACCGCCGCCGCACCGAAAACAGGGCCAATGGCGCATACCGGTTTGAGTGATTCCATACCGGCCAGAATGCCGGGAAAACCGGGCAGCAGCATGCGCACATCCAGTCCGTGCCGAACCAGCGCCGGCGGCAGGGCGGCGGTAACATCGGCCAGCCCGCCGGTTTTAACCAGGGGAAAAATTTCCGAAGCAACGTGAAGGATTTTCATGGCATCGCCTGCGCCTGTTGGAATGGCCGCGGCGGCGTCCGGCCGGACGGGCCAGCCGCCGACAGCATTCACACGGATTGATTTATGTATTCACTCACGACGGTTTCTGCAATAACACGCAAGAATACGGCGATTCAGGATATCACCTGATCCATCATCTTCTGCGTCACCAGCGTAATGCCGTTCGACGTGCGCCGGAAGCGGCGGGCATCCGCTTCGGGATCTTCGCCGATGACGAAGCCCGGTGGAATCTTGACACCGTAGTCGATGATGCAACGACTCAGACGCGCCCCACGCCCCACTTCGACCTCCGGCAGGAGCACCGACCAGTCGATACGGGTGTGCGAGTGCGCGCGGCATGACGAAAAAAGCAATGAACGGTTGATTTCGCCGGAAATGATGCAACCGTCGGAAACAACCGATTCGATGGCAATGCCGCGCCGATCGGCCTGGTTATGCACAAATTTGGCTGGCGGCAACTGTTGCTGGTACGTCCAGATCGGCCAGGCGCGGTCGTAGAGATTAAGCGCCGGATCGGTCGCCGTCAGATCGATATTCGCTTCCCAGTAGGCATCGATCGTACCGACATCGCGCCAGTAGTGCTCTTTGCCGGGCCCTTCTTCCGGAGCATGCACGCAGCTCAGATGGAAGGGATGCGCCTTGGCCCGCCCATTTTTGACTGCATGCGGAATGATGTCCTTGCCAAAGTCGTGACTCGATTCAGGATCTTCGATATCACGCCGCAGCTCGCTATAGAGGTATTTGGCATTGAAAATGTAAATGCCCATGCTGCACAGCGAGGCATCCGGCTTGCCCGGCATGGGGGGCGGATCAGCCGGTTTTTCGACGAAGTCGGTGATTTTCCACTGATCGTCGATCGCCATCACACCAAAGCCGGTAGCGTCCTTGCGCGGCACCTCGATGCAGGCAATCGTGCATTCCGCGCCGCCTTCCACATGATCGACGAGCATGGCCGCATAGTTCATCCGGTAGATATGGTCGCCGGCGAGGATAACGACGTATTCCGGTGTCGGCAGATAGGTCTCGACAATGTCCAGGTTCTGGTAAACCGCATCGGCCGTACCGCGATACCACGACTCCTCATCGACCCGCTGCTGCGCCGGCAGAAGGTCGACAAACTCGTTGATTTCGGCGCGCAAAAAGCTCCACCCGCGCTGCAAATGCCGCAGCAAGCTGTGCGACTTGTACTGGGTCACGACGCCGATTCGGCGAATACCGGAATTGACGCAATTGGACAGGGCAAAATCGACGATGCGGTATTCGCCGCCAAAATAGACGGCCGGTTTCGCGCGCCAGTCGGTCAGTTCATACAAACGGCTGCCGCGCCCGCCCGCCAATACCAGCGCCACGGCCCGTCCGGGCAATCGAAACGTTCGTTTATCGATCATCTTCCGCTCCCAGGTCATTCATCCATTCAAAATTCAAAGGGCTGCGTTCCACAAAAACGCTTATACGGCACGCAACCGCCAGACCGCCACCCCATCAACTGATCACATCCGGCTTCGTCCTGCCCGTCGTGGCCGTGATCTGCGCCACACTTTCGGCCAGGGCAATCAGCGGCGCCAGCGCCTGCTGGGTCGGCACGCCATGCTGTGCCGGGTCGGCAACATAGCGTTCCAGATAAAGCCGGATCGTCGCGCCTTCGGTGCCGGTGCCCGACAGCCGGAACACCGCGCGCGAACCATCCTCAAGCAGAATGCGGACGCCTTGGTGCTCGCTGCGCGCGCCATCGACCGGGTCGGTGTAGCTAAAGTCGTCGGCCATGCGCACACGCATGCCTCCAATCGTCTGCCCGGCCAGCGTCGGCAGCTTGCCGCGCAGCGCCGTGAACATCGCCTCCGCCTTCGCTGATTCGACGCCTTCATAGTCATGGCGGGAATAGACGTTGCGGCCGTATTTCTGCCAGTGGGCGCGCACGATCTGTTCGACGGATTCATTGCGCGCAGCCAGAATATTGAGCCAGTAGAGCACCGCCCATAAGCCGTCTTTCTCGCGCACATGATTGGAGCCGGTGCCGGAGCTTTCCTCGCCGCACAGCGTGGCTTTTCCGGCGTCGAGCAGCGAGCCAAAGAATTTCCACCCGGTCGGCGTTTCAAAACACGGAATACCGAAGTCGGCGGCCACCCGATCCACCGCACAGCTCGTCGGCATGGAGCGCGCCACGCCGGCCAGCCCCTTGGCATAGGCCGGAATCAGAGAATAATTGGCCGTCAGCACCGCCAGACTGTCGCTTGGGCTGACGATGAAATTACTGCCGACGATCATGTTGCGATCGCCATCGCCGTCGGAGGCGGCGCCGAACGACAGGCCCAGCCCGGGATCGGCCATGGCATTAACCAGATCGGCGGCATAGACGGGATTGGGGTCGGGATGCCCGCCGCCGAAATCGGCCAAGGGCGTGCCGTTGACGACCGTACCGGCCGGCGCGCCCAGGCGCCGTTCCAGCAAGGCTTTGGCATAGGGGCCGGTGACGGCGTGCATGGCATCAAAACGCATGTGGAAACCGGGACGCGCCAGCAGAGTGGCAATGCGCTCGAAGTCAAACAGCGATTCGAGCAGTTCGGCATAGTCGGCCACCGGGTCGATGATTTCGACCGTCATTGCGCCGATGTGCGTTTCACCCAAACGGGAAAGATCGATGTCGCCCGCTTCGACGTAATGGTATTCGGTGATGCCCTGCGTCCGCTGGTACACCGCGTCGGTAAAGGTTTCGTTGGCTGGCCCGCCGTTAGCCAGGTTGTACTTGATGCCGAAATCACCCTCGACACCGCCGGGATTATGACTGGCCGAAAGGATGATGCCGCCAAACGCGGCGCGTTTGCGGATGACCGCACTCGCCGCCGGCGTCGACAAGATTCCGCCCTGCCCGACCAGGACGCGCCCAAAGCCGGCCGCCGCCGCCATGCGCAAAATGATCTGGATGGCAACGTCGTTGAAATAGCGGCCGTCTCCCCCCAGCACCAGCGTCTGGCCTTGCTGACCGTTCAAGGTATCGAAAATCGACTGGACGAAATTTTCCAGATAGCCGGGCTGGTTGAAAACTCTGACTTTCTTGCGCAGCCCGGAGGTTCCGGGTTTCTGGCCGGCGAAGGGCCGGGTTGCCACTGTTTTGACGCTCATTGCACGCTTCCTCCCGTTCGTTCCAATGTCTCAAACCATTTACGACCCCAGGCCGGCGAGCCATCAATCCGCCGCCTTTCGCCCTTTCGCCAACATCCGCCGCACGCGAATCGTGCGAACGCCCGCAGCGCCTCAGTCAAGATGCCGACGGCTGAAATCGAGCAGCGCCTGTGTCGAGGCATCCAGCCCCTGCGCCTGCGCGGCGTCGCGCACAGCCGGCAGAATCTGGCTGGCCATCGCCTTGCCCAGTTCAACCCCCCACTGGTCGAACGAATTGACGCCCCAGAGCATGCCCTGCACCGCGACCTTGTGTTCATACAGCGCCACCAGCGCGCCCAATGTCGCCGGCGTCAGGCCGTCGAGCAGCAGCGTCGAGGACGGCTGGTTGCCTTTGAAAACGCGGTGCGGCAGCAAACGCTCGATTTCATGGGCGGGCAGCATCGCTTTTTCCATATCCCTGCGCGCTTCGGCGCCGGTCTTGCCGAAGGCCAAGGCAGCGCTCTGGGCAAAACAGTTGGACAGAAGCGCTTCCTGATGCCCGGGCAGCGGAAAATCGGCATGCACGGCGGCAATAAAATCGCAGGGAATGAGACGCCCGCCCTGGTGGAGCAGCTGAAAGAAAGCGTGCTGCCCATTGTTGCCCAGTTCGCCCCAGACGATCGGGCAAGCGGGCATCGCCAGCGGCTCGCCGTCGCGGCTGACCGATTTGCCATTACTTTCCATCTCCAGTTGCTGGAGGAAAGACGGGAAATATTTGAGCGACTCGTTGTAGGGCAGCACAGCCAAACTTTCCGCGCCCAGAAAACTAGTGTTCCAGAAACCGATCAACGCCATTGTGACCGGCAGGTTCTGCTCGAACGGCGCGCTGGCGAAATGCCTATCCATGCGCTCGGCGCCCGCCAGCATTTCATCGAAGGCTTGCGGGCCGATGGCGATCATCAGCGCCAGGCCCACCGCCGACCACAAGGAATAGCGGCCGCCAACCCAGTCCCAGATTGGAAAGATGCAGTCCTTATTGACGCCGAATTCGACGGCGCGTTCGGGTTTACTCGACACCGCCGCGAAATGGTTCTGCAACACCACATCCTCGCCCAGATTGGCGCGCAGCCAGGTACGCGCGGTATTGGCGTTGAACAGCGTCTCCTGCGTCGTAAATGTTTTACTGACAACAATGAACAGCGTCGTGCGCGGATCGAGGGTCTGTAACAGCGTCGCCATCTGCGCACCATCGAGGTTAGAAACGTAATGCACGCCCAGCGACGGATGCGCGACCGAACGCAGCGCATAATTCATCATTTTCGGCCCCAGATCGGAGCCGCCGATGCCGATATTGACGACATCCTTAATCGGCGCGCCCTGGTGACCCAGACATTTTCCGGCGCGCAGGCGGTCAGCGAATTCGGCCATCCGGCGGCGCGTTGCCAGCACTTCTGGCATCACGTCAACGCCTGCGGAAGGGAACAGCGTGCCGGAGTGGCGCAGCGCCACATGCAGCGCAGCACGATCTTCGGTATTGTTAATGCGCTCGCCGGCGAACATGCGCCGAATGCCTTCCTCTACGCCGCGCTCCTGAGCCAACGCGCGCAGCAGCTGCAATGTCTGCCCCGTGAGGCGCTGCTTGGAAAAATCGTAGAACAAACCTTCAAACGAGAAACTGAGCGCAGCAACCCGTTGCGGATCTTCCGCGAACAGTTCGCGCAACGATTTCTCTGCTAGCGCCTGACGATGCGCTTCAAGATCCCGCCATGTCTTCGAACGCGTCAGCATCATGATGCTTTCCCTTTCCCCTTGATTCATCTTTTCTGTTCCCCGCCCGCCTTACGGCATGCAGCGTTCCTGCCATACCATTATGGCAAAGAACCGGCGCATACAACAGGCTGACGGCAAAAAAATCTGTGCTTGCGGAGCCGGTTGGCGGAACTCCGGCATGCCAGAAAACGCTCGCTCTTAAATGCGGCCAAACAATGCCAAAAAGCAGGCAAAAGCATGGGATAATAGCGGGTGACGTCGCGGGACAAGCAGGAAGCAGGCAGAAAAAACTGCGCGCCGCCAGGGTTCGTATCAGCCGCCACGCAAGGGGCGCGTCCCCGAACCCTTCCGTGATCAAAAGGCATGTTGCATCGAATGCGTCTATCAGCATGCATCGCTTTGTCGATAAGACGGTGTCGTAAATTTCTTCGATGGTATTTGTATTATTGTTGAACCGGATTATCAGATTTTTTCACTGTATATAAAGGAAAGCAGTCATGGCTATTAAAGTAGGCATCAACGGTTTTGGTCGTATCGGAAGAATGGTGTTCCGCGCCGCTGTTCAGAATTTCAAGGATATCGAGATCGTCGGCATCAACGATCTGCTCGAACCCGACTATGTCGCCTATATGCTGAAATTCGATTCCGTTCATGGTCGCTTCAAGGGCGATGTGTCGGTCGAAGGCAACTTTCTGGTCGTCAACGGCAAAAAGATTCGTCTGACCGCCTGCAAGGACCCTGCCGAACTGAAATGGAGTGAGGTCGGCGCAGACATCATTGTCGAATCCACCGGCTTGTTCCTAACGAAAGAAACGGCGCAGAAGCACATCAACGCGGGCGCCAAGAAAGTCATCATGTCGGCGCCATCGAAGGATGACACGCCAATGTTCGTCTTTGGCGTCAACTGCGCCTCCTATGCGGGCGAGCCGATTATCTCGAATGCTTCGTGTACAACCAACTGCTTGGCGCCACTGGCTAAGGTCATCAACGACACCTTCGGCATCAAGCGCGGCTTGATGACCACGGTACACGCCACGACCAACACGCAGAAGACGGTCGATGCGCCGTCGAACAAGGACTGGCGCGGCGGCCGCGGCATCCTGGAAAACATCATCCCGTCCTCGACCGGCGCCGCCAAGGCCGTCGGCAAGGTCATTCCCGCGCTGAACAAGAAACTCACCGGTATGGCCTTCCGCGTACCAACCTCCGACGTTTCTGTTGTCGACCTGACCTGCGAGCTTGAAAAACCGGCTTCTTATGAGGAAATCTGCGCCGCGCTCAAGGCCGCGTCGGAAGGCGCACTCAAGGGCGTGCTGGGTTATACCGAGGACAAGGTCGTCTCGACCGATTTCCGTGGTGAAGCCTGTACTTCAGTGTTCGACGCCGATGCCGGCATTGCGCTCGACCCAACTTTCGTCAAGCTGGTTTCCTGGTATGACAATGAATGGGGCTATTCCAACAAGGTGCTCGAAATGATCCGCGTCATGGCGGCCAAGTAAGCGCCCGGCTGCGACCAACTGTTCCCAGCCAGGCAATGCCGCGGCGGTTACACCCAGGGAAGGCGGAAGAGTGCATTGCTCAAAACGCCTTCCCTATCTTTTTGTTTCGACTTTTTAACGGATGACTGTCATGACTTTCAAACGCCTGACCGATCTTGATGTCAGCGGCAAGCGCGTCTTTATCCGCGCCGACCTCAACGTGCCGCAGGACGACCACCTCGCCATTACCGACGATACGCGCATCCGCGCCGCTTTGCCGGGCATTCGCTACGCCTTGTCCAAAGGCGCCGCGGTCATGGTGACTTCGCACCTGGGCCGCCCGACCGAAGGCGAATGCAAACCTGAAGATTCGCTCGCCCCCGTTGCCAAACGTATGTCCGAACTGCTTGGGCAACCTGTCCGTCTGGTACAAAACTGGGTTGATGGCGGTTTCGAGGTCACCCCCGGCGAAGTCGTTATGCTCGAAAACAGCCGGTGCAACAAGGGCGAAAAAAAGTGCGACGATGGCCTTTCACAGAAAATGGCATCGCTCTGTGACATCTGGGTCATGGACGCTTTCGGCACCGCACACCGCGCCGAAGCCACCACCTATGGCATGGGCAAGTACGCAAAAATCGCCTGCGCTGGCCCCTGCGTCGCCTCCGAACTGGAAGCGCTAACCAAAGCACTGGCGCAGCCGGCGCGCCCGCTTGTCGCCATCGTCGGCGGTTCCAAGGTCTCGACCAAGCTGACCGTGCTGGAAAGTCTGTCCGCCAAGGTCGATCAGCTGATTGTCGGCGGCGGCATCGCCAATACCTTCCTGCTTGCTACTGACAAGAAAATCGGCAAGTCGCTCGCCGAACCCGATCTCGTTGACCAGGCTAAAGCCGTCATGACCAAAGTCAAGGTGCCGTTGCCAACCGATGTTGTCGTCGCCAAGGAATTCTCGGCTACGGCGCAGGCGACAGTCAAAAGCGTCGATGAAGTCGCCGACGACGATATGATCCTCGACATTGGGCCCCAATCGGCCAAGTCGCTGGCGGACATCATCGCTCAGGCCGGCACTGTCGTTTGGAACGGGCCGGTCGGCGTTTTTGAAATGGCGCCTTTTGCAGGCGGCACTAAAGCGCTGGCAGAGGCCGTCGCAAGCTCCAAGGCGTTTACCCTGGCTGGCGGCGGCGACACCGTATCGGCCATCCACGTTTTCGGTATCGAAGACAAGGTTGGTTATATCTCTACCGCAGGTGGCGCCTTCCTCGAATTTCTCGAAGGCAAACGCCTGCCTGCCGTGGAAATTCTCGAATCGCGTAACGCAGGCTGAGTCTGCGCCGTAAGCATCGGCCATACGAACATTCAGGTGCTGCAACATGGGCATAATCGGCCTCTTTCTCGGTTTCTGCTAAAAATGACCGGATGCATGAAGCAGCCCACAAATGCGCGCTTGGCTTGTATGTACGAACGGTTTGCAGGAGAATCAAAAATCAAGTGTATGAGAAAACTTATCGAAAAGGTCACATAACATGGATATTCATCTCTATTTCTCGCTGATCCCGGAAGCGCTCATCGCCTCCAATCTGCCGCCGGAACGGTTCGGTCAGTATTATTCGACGGGCAACAGCTATAAGTCCAAGGGACAGAGCATGTTCTTCGAGGTCGATCCGAATTTTCGCAACGAATATTTCGACATCGATAGTGCCTTTGCCCGCTGCGTCCCCAATGCCGAGGGCCGCCCCAAACATTCGGTGTACATCTCGGTCTATCGCGTACTTGAACACCTGCCGGTCAGCGCGCTTGGCAAGCTTTATTTGACGACCGCTTACGGTCACGCCATCGGTATCGAACGGGGCAGCAGCATTCCGCGCGATCCGGAATACAGCCTGCATCTGTATCAGGACATGGTGCCGGTCAACAGTCTCGTCGTCAGCAACCTTGACCCGGGGCATTTCTACGAAAGCGTGACGCTTCACCCGGAAAAATTCATCCGCTTCCCTGGTCTGTTCTTCGTCGAGCTTGAACTCGGCGCTCTGGCTAATGACCCGGAAAACGGACCGGTCGGCGACCTGCCCTACTCGTTCATCCATCACTTGCGCGAGGCCTTGCTCGAACTTAAACCGCCGACAGGGACGGCGCCAAGCGTCAAGCAGACCAAGCTGGTGCACCGCGTACATTCGCTCGAATTTCCCTACCGGATGGTTAAGCGCGGCTTCTACATCGGCAACGGTCATGATATGGCTTTTTACCCGATGCCCTCACACCACGAACTGCGCGACAAATACAGCAAGTGGTGGCATTCGGCCAACCTATAAACACGATGCAACTGCGCTGTAAACCGCCCTGTGGCCAGAGGGTGGTTTACAGTAGAATTTCAGCGAAATCGCCCCTTGGACAGCGATTTCAAACGGCGGCATTTCCAATGCCTCCCCTACGGTTTTGCCGGCCGCGTTTTAAGGGTACGCCATGATTCGCCACACCAAAATCGTTGCCACACTCGGCCCGGCCTCCAGCAGCCCACAGACACTGGAGCGCCTGTTGCGGGCCGGCGTCGATGTCGTTCGGCTGAATTTTTCACATGGCAAGGCAGAAGACCACATCGCACTGGCCGATACCGTGCGGCAGGTCGCTGCCCGCCTCAAGCGTCCCGTCGGTATTCTGGCCGACCTGCAGGGCCCGAAAATCCGCATTGGCAAATTCGAGAACGGCAAAATTCTGCTTAAAGAAGGAGACAGCTTCATTCTCGACGCCCAGTGCACGCTCGGCAACCAGGAGCGCGTCGGCCTCGACTACAAGGATCTGCCGCACGATGTCAACCGCGGCAGCGTTCTGCTGCTCGACGATGGCCGCCTCGTCTTGGAGGTCAGCCATGTGGCCGGCGCGGAAATCCATACGCGCGTGCGCCACGGCGGCGAGCTCTCGAACAACAAGGGCATCAACCGTCAGGGCGGCGGCCTCTCGGCGCCGGCGCTAACCGCCAAGGACATGGACGACATCAAGACGGCGGCGCAGATGGGTGCAGACTTCCTCGCTGTCTCTTTCCCCAAGAGCGCCTCGGACATGTACATGGCGCGCCAGTTGATGCGGGCGGCGGGCGGAAGCGCATTGACCATCGCAAAAATCGAACGTGTCGAGGCCGTCGATGCGCTGGCGGAAATTCTCGACGCTTCCGACGGGCTGATGGTCGCACGCGGCGATCTGGCGGTCGAAGTCGGCGATGCGGCGGTGCCGGCACTGCAAAAACGGATGATCCGCATGGCGCGTGAGCGGAACAAACTGGCGATCACGGCCACGCAAATGATGGAATCGATGATTCACGCGCCGACACCGACCCGTGCCGAAGTCTCCGACGTCGCCAACGCCGTCATCGACGGGACCGACGCCGTCATGCTTTCGGCCGAAACCGCCGTAGGAACCTACCCGGAGCAGACGGTCGAGGCCATGGCACGCATCTGCCAGGCAGCGGAAAAATCAATGCCGATCACGCTTGACCGCGAATTTCTCGATCGCGTTTTTACCCGTATCGACCAATCGATCGCCTTGTCCGCACTGTTTGCCGCCTATCACCTGAACGTCAAGGCGATCGTTGCGCTGACCAGCTCCGGTTCTACGGCGCTCTGGATGAGCCGCCTCGATTGCGGCGTGCCGATTTTCGCGCTGACGCAGGAAGCCGCCTCATTACCCAAAATGTCACTTTTCCGCCAGGTCACGCCCCTGCTGATCGACCCCATGCCCGACGACCGTACCGGTATGCGGCGCGAAATCGAGCGTCGGCTGATAGAAGCTGACGTTGCCGCCGAAGGCGACCTCATCGTCCTCACCTATGGCGACCGTCATGGCACACCCGGCGGCACCAACACACTGTCCATCATGCGTATCGGGGAAGGCGCCCAGACAGCCGCCCCGAACATGCACATTCCACCGTTTCATTGACCAAGGAGAAAACCATGCCACTCGTTTCATTGCGCCAGTTGCTCGACCATGCCGCCGAACATAGCTACGGCCTGCCGGCATTCAACGTCAATAACATGGAGCAGGTCATCGCCATCATGGAAGCCGCTCGCGAAACCGACTCGCCCGTCATCATGCAGGCCTCGGCCGGCGCACGAAAATACGCTGGCGAACCTTTCCTGCGCCACCAGATCCTGGCGGCGCTCGAAGCCTATCCCGACACCCCCATCGTCATGCACCAGGATCACGGCCAATCGCCGGCAGTCTGCATGGCGGCCATCCGCTCCGGCTTCTCTTCGGTGATGATGGACGGCTCGCTCCAGGCAGACGGAAAAACGGTCTCTTCCTACGAATATAACGTGGCAACAACGAAGAAAGTCACCGAATTCTCCCACTCGATCGGCGTTTCGGTAGAAGGGGAATTGGGCGTGCTCGGCTCGCTCGAAACGATGAAAGGCGACAAGGAAGACGGCCACGGCGCCGAAGGCACAATGACGCGCGAGCAGCTGCTCACCGATGTCGAACAGGCTGCCGACTTCGTCAAGCAAACGCAGTGCGATGCATTGGCCATCGCCATCGGCACCAGCCACGGCGCATACAAGTTCACCAAGAAGCCCACCGGCGACATTCTGGCCATCGACCGCATTGCCGAAATCCACGCGCGCATCCCAAATACCCACTTGGTCATGCACGGCTCCTCGTCGGTACCGCAGGAACTGCTCGCCGAAATCCGCGAATTCGGCGGCGACATGAAGGAAACTTACGGCGTGCCGGTCGAAGAAATCGTGCGCGGCATCAAGCACGGCGTGCGCAAGGTCAACATCGACACCGACATCCGTTTGGCGATGACCGGCGCAATTCGCCGCTACTTTGTCGAGAACCCCGGCAAATTCGACCCGCGCGATTACCTCAAGCCCGCGCGCGAAGCCGCCAAGAAACTCTGCCGCGCCCGTTTTGAAGCCTTTGGCGCCGCTGGACAGGCCGGCAAGATCAAGGCGATTCCGCTTAGCAAGATGGCTGAGCGCTACAGTCAAGGCGAACTCGATCAGATCGTCCGCTGATGATTTGTCGCGCCATCGAAGTCTACCGTGCCAACCCGTATCCACGTGCGATACGGGTGGCCTGAAGCATCGGCAGGGCCAGGCAAATCAACAATAAGCTTGGCCTTGCCGCTTTCTGCGGTCGGCGTTCCAACACAGCACGACACATGAGGCGCCGGATGTGGCGCTGTTATGTACTGTCCCGATTTGAAAGAAATTAAGCACTCCCAATAATCCCTGTTTCTACTGCCCTGAAAAAGCGGCGTTTCGACCGAAAAGCAATATTTGATGAACCTGATTTTTCCTGCAATGTCGGCATGTTTTGCCGTATTGCCTGCGGCACGCCCTTTCGCGCTTTCGCGGAGAGGGCGTTTTTCACCGACCAGCCATACCGGCCTAACCGTTCGCTGCATTCGATTTCACGGCTCCGGCCGGCGGCAATTTCCTTTTTATTCTCCTGCCCTAACTTATGACTCAAGCTCTTTATCAGTCCTCCCTCAAAAGTCTGCCGCTGCTCGGGCGCGGCAAGGTCCGCGACATTTACGCCATTGATGACGACCGGCTGCTGATCGTCACCAGCGACCGCCTTTCCGCCTTCGACGCCGTACTGCCCGACCCGATTCCGCACAAGGGCCAGGTGCTCACGCAACTGGCCAATTTCTGGTTCGACAGGCTGGCGCATGTCCTGCCCAACCAACTGACCGGAATCGATCCGGAATCGGTCGTTACACCGGAAGAACGCCCGCAGGTACGCAACCGCAGTCTCGTCGTCAAACGGCTTCGGCCGCTGCCGATCGAAGCCGTCGTGCGCGGCTACCTGATCGGTTCCGGCTGGAAGGATTATCAGCGCAGCGGCGCCGTCTGCGGCATCGCACTGTCGCCGGGTCTGCCACTGGCGGCCCGCCTGCCCGAACCCATCTTCACACCGGCCAGCAAAGCCACGGTAGGCCACGACGAGAATATTTCCTTCGCCCGGATGCAGGCCGACTGTGAGGCAGCCCTCTCAGACATCCTGCCCCGCGCAGGCAAAACCGGCGCGCAGATTGCCGAGCAGGCGCGTGCGGCGGCCCTTCAGCTTTATACGGAAGCCGCTGCCTACGCGCTTGAACGCGGCATCATCATTGCCGACACCAAGTTTGAATTCGGCGTTGACGCCGCCGGTACGCTGCATCTGATCGACGAGGCGCTCACGCCCGATTCATCGCGTTTCTGGCCCAAAGACAGTTATCAGCCCGGCCACAATCCGCCTTCATACGACAAGCAATATGTGCGCGACCATCTGGAAGCGATCGGCTGGAACAAGCAGCCGCCTGCGCCGGCACTGCCCGCCGAGGTCATTGCGCGTACCAGCGCCAAATACATTGAGGCCTACCAACAACTGACCGGCCGGAAGCTGGCTGACCCGCACTGAGCATCGCCCTGCCTGCCGGCTTGCCCCGGCGCATTTGCGCTGATCCGGCAAGCCTTTCTGCAAGGCGGTGGGCGACGCCGTAGAGGATCCTAACCCATCGGACACGATAGGCGCTCCGGGCTGCCGCAACTGCCGGCCGTGCCTAAAATACCGCTCCCGAACCCATCATTCATCAAACCGTTCCATTCGCCATGACTGACGCCAATCCTTTACTCGACTTTTCCGGACTTCCCCGTTTTGACCGCATCGAACCGGCACACGTCCGTCCCGCCATCGATGCGCTGCTCGCCGAATCCCGAGCACTCGTCGCACGGCTGACGACGGGCGCCGTCCCTGTCCCTGCCACCTGGAAAGATTTTGTCGCGCCGCTCAATGACGGTATCGAACGCCTCGCGCGCGCCTGGGGCATTGTCGGTCATCTGCATTCGGTCAATGACACTCCCGACTGGCGCGAAGCCTACAACGCCCTGCTGCCCGAAGTGTCGCGTTTCTACGCCGAACTGGGGCAAAATCTCGCGCTGTTCGCCCAATACAAGGCGCTGCGCGACAGTGCCGACTACGCCTCGTTGTCGGCGGCGCAACGGCGCATCATCGACAACGAGCTGCGCGATTTCCGCCTCTCCGGCGCAGAACTGCCGGAAGCGCAGAAACCGCGTTTTCAGGCAATTCAGGAAGAACAGGCCGCGCTATCCGCCAAATTTTCTGAAAATCTGCTCGACGCCACCAATGCCTTTGCCGAGTACGTCAGCGACGAATCCGAACTCGCCGGCCTGCCGAACGACGTCATCCAGGCCGCGCGTGAGGCGGCGGAGAAAGAAGGCAAAAACGGCTGGAAATTCACGCTGCACATGCCCTCCTATCTCCCCGTCATGCAATATGCCGACAGCCGCCGGCTGCGCGCCGCGCTCTATCGCGCCTATGTCACGCGCGCCTCGGAATTCGGCCCGCCTGCGTTGAACAATGCCCCCCTCATGCGCCGTCTGCTCGAACTGCGGCAGGAAGAAGCCCACATGCTGGGCTACGCCAATTTTGCCGAGGTCTCGCTGACGCCGAAAATGGCTGAATCGGTCGAGCAGGTATTGGCTTTCCTGCGCGACCTGGCCGCCAAGGCACGCCCGTTCGCCGAGAAAGACCTGGCCGAGCTGCGTGAATTCTCCGCCAAAACGCTGGGGTTGCCGGCACTGGAAGCCTGGGATTACGCCTATGCCGCCGAAAAGCTTCGGCAGGCGCGTTACGACTTTTCCGCTCAGGAAGTCAAACCTTATTTCACGGAGCCGACTGTCCTCGCTGGCCTCTTCCGCGCTATCGAAACGCTGTACGGCGTCCGCATTACGCCCGACACCGCGCCGGTCTGGAACGCCGACGTGCGTTTCTTCCGTATTACGGACGCGACCGGTCAGCGCGTCGGACAGTTCTATCTTGACCTGTACGCGCGCGAAATAAAACGGGGCGGCGCCTGGATGGACGAAGCCATCGCCCGGCGCAGGCTGCCCGACGGCTCCGTGCAAACGCCCGTCGCCTATCTGGTCTGCAACTTTGCGCGCCCGGTTGGTGAAAAAGACGGCCGCCCGCTGCCCGCCACCCTGACGCATGATGAAGTCGAAACGCTGTTCCACGAAACCGGGCACGGCCTGCACCATTTGCTCACGCGCGTCGACGAATTGGGCGTGTCCGGCATCCGCGGCGTCGAATGGGATGCTGTCGAACTGCCTTCGCAGTTCATGGAAAACTATTGCTGGGAATGGTCGGTCATCGAGACGTTGAGCGCGCACATTGAAAGCGGCGCACCGCTGCCGCGCGCGTTGTTCGAGAAAATGCGCGCGGCAAAAAATTTCCAGAGCGGCATGCAGATGTTGCGCCAAATCGAATTTTCGCTGTTCGACATGCTGTTGCACAGCCGCTTCGATCCGGCTTCCGGCGAAGAGGGGATCCTGCAACTGCTCGAGGCCGTGCGGCGCGAAGTCGCGGTCGTATCCCCACCGGACTGGAACCGTTTTGCCAACAGCTTCTCGCACATTTTCGCGGGCGGCTACGCGGCGGGCTATTACAGCTACAAATGGGCGGAAGTCCTTTCCGCCGACTGTTACGCTGCATTCGAAGAAGCCGGCAATCCTTTCGATCCGACGACCGGCAAACGTTTTCTTGACGAAATCCTTGCCGTCGGCGGCTCACGCCCGGCCCCTGATAGTTTCCGTGCATTTCGCGGCCGCGAACCTCGGGTGGACGCCCTGTTGCGTCACAGTGGTATGATTATCGAATAAAGGAGGAGACCATGAACGTCAAAATTGCCCTGCGCTCCGCGCTGCTGTTCACCGCCTTGACCTGTATCGCTACGGCGCATGCCCAAACGACCTACCGCTGGGTCGACAAGAAAAGCGGTCGCACGGTCTATTCCGACCAACCGCCGCCTGCGGGCATCAACGCGACCATCAATAACAAATCAGCGGCAGCAGGCTCATCGCCGATTCCCTACGCCGCGCGGCAGGCCGCCGAAAGATTTCCGGTGACGCTCTACACGAGCGCCGATTGCGTGGATCTATGCAAACAGGCGCGCGACCTGCTCAACAAACGCGGCGTGCCCTTCACCGAAAAAATGATGCGCGACAAGCAGGAAATCGACGATCTAAACAAGCGTTTCGGCGGCCAGATGGTTGCGCCGAGTATCAGCATCGGCTCGCAGAACCTGCTAGGGCTTGACCCGACCGCCTGGAACAACATCCTCGATCTGGCAGGCTATCCCGCCACGGCCCCCTATGGCAGCAAGCCGTCGGGCGCATTCACCGAATCCCAATAAGCGGATAAATCGGCGCCGTCGGCACCCGGCATACCATTGCGCCTGTTCGGCGTGAAGACCGGAATGGGCAAAAATGCGCGAACCACGGAACGGGACGAATCGTCATGGAGCTTGCTAGCTGGAACGTCAACTCACTGAAGGTTCGTCTGCCGCAACTGCTGGAATGGCTGATAGTACGTCAGCCGGATATTGTCTGCTTACAGGAAACCAAGCTGGAGGACGCCAAATTTCCTCGCCTCGAAATCGAGGCTGCGGGCTATAGCGTCGCCTTTGCCGGACAAAAGACCTATAACGGCGTCGCGTTGCTCGCACGACAGCCGCTCGTCGACATCGCCATCGGCAACCGGTATTTTCCCGACCCGCAGCAACGCCTGATCGCGGCAACGATCGGCGGCATCCGCGTCATCTGCGCCTACGTGCCGAACGGTCAGGAAGTCGGCAGCGAAAAATATGCCTACAAACTTGCCTGGCTGGCGGCGCTCGCCCGCTGGTTGCGTGAAGAAGTCGTTGCGTACCCGCATCTGGCTATTGCCGGCGATTTCAACATCGCGCCGGATGATCGTGATGTGCATAACCCGGTTGCCTGGGCAGGCAAAATTCTTTGTTCGGAGGCCGAGCGCACCGCCTTCCGCGCGCTGCTCGATTGCGGTCTGAAAGATAGTTTTCGCCTGTTCGACCAGCCCGAGAAAAGTTTTTCCTGGTGGGATTACCGCATGCTGGGCTTCCAGAAAAACTTAGGCCTGCGCATCGATCATCTCCTGCTTTCCACGCTGCTTGCACAGCGCTGCACGGCGTCTATGATCGACCGCGAGATGCGCAAGCATGAGCGTCCTTCCGATCATGCGCCGGTTATCGCCGTGCTGGAACCATAATCGCGACGAAGTGCCGCACCGCGAAGAAACGCGGCGGACCTTTGCTGACGTCGTTTAATAAACAATTCGAGCCATTGGCCGCGCCGCATGGCCCCGCACAAGGCACGCCGCGGAAAGAAGACAGATCCTACGCCCGTACTAAAGCGTGCGTTGCATTTGCCCTGCATTGGTCTTTTCGACAAAACGCTAACCGATGAAGTGATCTTCCTGTCGCGAAAAGCGGCCGATATTCTTGGCTGTTCGCGCTTGCGCATCGGCGTAAAAAAGGGCATAAAAACAGCGCAGTTTCACTGTCTTGCCAACCGAAAAGGGAAACGCCATGAAAGCTCACAAAATTGCAGTCATTGCCGGTGACGGCATTGGCAAAGAAGTCATGCCGGAAGGATTGCGCTGCATCGACGCGGCGGCGCGCAAGCATGGTATCGCCATCCAGTGGGACGAGTTTGATTGGAGCTGCGATTACTACCTCAAGCACGGAACGATGATGCCCGCCGACTGGAAGGCGCAAATCGGAAATCATGATGCAATCTTTTTCGGCGCCGTCGGCGACCCGGCGCGCGTGCCCGATCATGTCTCGCTTTGGGGGTCTCTCCTCAAATTTCGGCGCGAATTTGACCAGTACGTCAATCTGCGTCCGGCGCGCCTGATGCCGGGCGTCAAGTCACCGCTGGTCGGCCGTGAGCCGGGCGACATCGATTTTTTCATCGTGCGCGAAAATACCGAGGGCGAGTATTCCAGCATCGGCGGCAAGATGTTCGCAGGCACCGAACGCGAATTCGTGGTGCAGGAGAGCATATTCACCCGCATCGGCGTCGACCGCGTCATCCGCTTCGCCTACCAGCTGGCGCAGCGGCGCGATAAAAAGCACCTGACTTCCGCGACCAAATCGAACGGCATCTCGATCTCCATGCCTTACTGGGACGAGCGCTTCGCCGTCATCAGCGAAGCGTTTCCCGACGTGCGCACGGACAAATTTCACATCGACATCCTGACCGCCAATTTCGTCCGGCGGCCGGATTATTTCGATGTCGTCGTCGCTTCTAACTTATTCGGCGATATTCTTTCCGACCTCGGCCCCGCCTGCACCGGCACCATCGCCATCGCGCCATCGGCCAATCTCAACCCGGAGCGCCGCTTCCCTTCGCTGTTCGAGCCGGTACACGGTTCCGCGCCGGATATTTACGGACAGCAGATCGCCAATCCGATCGGGCAGATCTGGGCCGGCTCCATGATGCTCGATCACCTGGGCTATCCGCAGGCGGCGGCTGACGTACTGCGCGCCATCGAAACGGTACTAGCCGAGGGGCCACACACCCCCGACCTCGGCGGCAAAGCCAAAACGGGCGATCTTGGCAAAGCCATCGCCGAAGTCATTGCCGGCAACTGAAGATGGAAAGGCGGAAAATAGGTTTATATTTTCTGATGCCATGAAGCCCTTTATTTACGGGGGCCTCAGGGCATTTTATGTTTTCTGCGCTGTTTTTGCAGATTTCGGAAAGGGTGCTCTGAGGCCCTTGTAAACAGGACATCTCAGCGGAGGACGCTCTGAGTTCCTTTATCCGCGCGGGTTTCGGAGCCTCTCCCCGATAGAGGAAGAATTGGAAAAACTCGGGAGCGGAAGCGCCGGCGCATCTCCAAAAAGCGGTGGCCTGAACCCCGCGTATTTAGGGCATCTCCGGCACCCCTACCCTGAAGCCCTTTATTTATAAGGGTCCCAGAGGCACCTGCCCAGAAACGCCCCTTTGTTTACATCCTGAAACAAGCTGATCACTTTGCGTGTCACATTTTTTCCCTACAATTTGTGCCTCAATTTCATAAACGTGTAACGGAGTATCCATGAACAACTTTACCCGGGTAATGTACTGCGCCCTTGCCGCAGCGGGAATCCTGCTCATGACGGCGGCGCTTAATCTGCTTGCCCGCCCGAAGGAAGTCAGCATGGCGGCAAGCCCGCTGCAACAACGTCTGCTCGCCCTGAAGGATGTGGACGGCAATCCGGCCGCCAAACATTTCAACCCGGCCAAGCCGACGCTCGTTAAATTCTGGGCGAGCTGGTGCCCGCTCTGCCTGTCCACGCTTGAGGAAACGCGGAAGTGGCATGACGACAAGGCGCTGGTCGGCATCAACATCATCTCGCTGGCCTCGCCCGGTTATCTGAGCGAACAGCCGGAAGCGGATTTCGTCCAGTGGTATCGCGGCCTTGACCGCCCCAAACCGGCGACGCTGATCGATACCGGCGGCAGCATCGCGCGCGACATCGGCATTGCCGTCTACCCGAGCTGGGCGCTGCTCGATAGCAAAGGCAATATCCAGCGCGTAATTAAAGGCAACATCCAGCGCGAGCAGCTTGTTGCCCTGATGGCCAATCCGCAGGCCGACATCAGCGCCAAAAAAACCTTCTACAAACCCACACAAAAGAAAGCCGTAAACATGAACAGCAAAACCATCTACCTTGCCGGCGGCTGCTTCTGGGGGCTGGAAGCCTACTTTGAACGTATCAACGGCGTGACCGATGCCGTTTCCGGATACGCCAACGGCAAAACCCAGAAACCCAGCTACGAAGACGTGATCCGCGGCAGCGGCCACGCCGAAACCGTGAAAGTGACCTACGATCCCGAACGCATCAGCCTGGATGACATCTTGCAGTACTACTTCCGCGTCATCGACCCGACCAGCCTCAACAAACAGGGCAACGACCACGGCGTGCAGTATCGCACCGGCATCTATTCGACCGACCCCGCCGAACGCCCTATTATCGACAAGGCGCTTGCGCGCGAACAGAAAAAACACAAAAAGCCGCTGGTCGTGGAAAACCTGCCACTGCAAGCCTTCTACGAAGCCGAGGAATACCATCAGGACTACCTTGCAAAAAATCCCAACGGCTACTGCCACATCGACATCCGGCAGGCCGACATTCCGCTCTCACCGTCGGAAAAGTCCGCCAAATCCGCCGCGAACGTTACCGACAACGCTCAGCAGACCGCGCTGGACAATGAGGGCAACCCCATCATTGATCCGGCCAAATACCGCAAACCCGACAAGGCCGCGCTGCGCAGCAGGCTCAACGACGTGCAATACAATGTGACGCAGAACGGCGCGACGGAATATGCCTTCAGCCACGAATACGACCATTTATTCGAGCCGGGCCTCTACGTGGACATTGTCAGCGGTGAGCCGCTCTTTTCCTCCGCCGATAAATACAACAGCGGCTGCGGCTGGCCGAGCTTTACCCGGCCCATCAGCCGCGCCGTCATCACCGAGCACGAGGACACCAGTTACAACATGCACCGCACCGAAGTCCGCAGCCGCGTCGCCGACGCCCATCTTGGTCACGTTTTTCCAGACGGCCCCAAAGACAAGGGCGGCCTGCGTTACTGCATCAACGGCGCCAGCCTGCGTTTCATCCCGCTCTCTCAAATGCAGGCGGCCGGTTACGGCGATCTTGTCGAATTCATCCGGCGCAGCGAGACAAAAAAATAAAAATGCCCGCCTTCGCCCGCCTTCGCCCGCCTTCGCCGCATCGGCGATTTCTGGCCATTTCGCGCCGTTATCTCGACGGGCTAACCGGGCTAACACCGGCCACATAACGCAAACGGAGACGCATGGTGCGTCTCCGTTTGCTGTTTTCTCATCCGCCGCCCGCGCTACAAAGAATGCGCAGGGGTGCAGTATGCCGACGCCTCGCCGGCAGGCTCAGAACGGAATATCGTCGTCCATGTCCTCAAAGGCGGCTTTCTTCGCCGGCGTGGGTTTGGCGCCGCCATAAGAAGCCCGGGGCGCCGCCTCGCCGCCACCATAGGAAGATGAAGACGCCGGATCGCCCTGCCCCTGGCGGCTGCCGAGCATCTGCATTTCCGTTGCTTCGATTTCGGTCGTATAACGTTCCTGGCCTTCCTTATCCTGCCATTTGCGCGTGCGGATACGGCCTTCGACATAGACGGGCGAGCCTTTCTTCAGGTATTGCCCAACGATCTCGGCCAGGCGGCGGTAGAAGACGACACGATGCCATTCGGTCATTTCTCGCCGCTCGCCGCTGGCCTTGTCTTTCCACGACTCGGTTGTTGCCATGCGGATATTAGCTACGGCATCGCCGTTGGTCATGTAACGCACTTCCGGGTCGGCGCCCAGATTACCGACGAGAATGACTTTGTTCACCGAGGCCATGTTATCTCCACAAAAAAATGAAAGGCGTCAATGGATGACGGTCATTATAAAGGCTTATCGGATTTGCCGCTTTCCGGCGGCAAGCCGGAGAGCCATCGGCCGGATCACGCCCGTTTCGGGAATTGGTTCGTACGGCCGGAAACGCGTATATTAGGCGCGAATTTCAGCATGGCAATACAAACGACATAAAAGACTAAAAAGCGACTGACAAGGCAGCATTGGATGGAAGACCTTCAACATATCCGCATTCGCGGCGCACGCACGCACAACCTCAAGAACATCGACCTCGACCTGCCGCGCAACCGGCTGATTGTCATCACCGGGCTATCCGGATCGGGCAAATCCTCGCTGGCTTTCGACACGCTTTATGCCGAGGGGCAACGCCGTTATGTCGAGTCGCTCTCGGCCTACGCACGGCAGTTCCTGCAAATGATGGACAAGCCCGACGTCGATCTGATTGAGGGGTTGTCGCCGGCCATTTCCATTGAACAGAAAGCGACCAGCCATAACCCGCGCTCGACGGTTGGTACCGTCACCGAAATTCACGACTACCTGCGCCTGCTATTCGCGCGCACGGGCACGCCGTACTGCCCGGAACACGGTTTGCCGCTGGCATCGCAAACCGTCTCGCAAATGGTCGATCAGGCGCTGGCGCTACCTGCCGACACGCGCCTGATGATTCTGGCGCCGGTGGTCGCCAACCGCAAAGGCGAACAGCAGGAACTGTTTGCCGAATTACGCGCGCAGGGGTTCGCGCGTTTGCGTATCAATGGCGAAATCCATGAAATCGATGCGCTGCCCAAGCTTGCCAAAACGAAGAAACACACGATCGATGTCGTCGTCGACCGCCTGAAAGTACGCAACGATCTGCGCCAGCGCCTGGCCGAATCCTTTGAAACCGCGCTACGCCAGGCCGACGGCCGCGCCATTGCGCTGGAAATGGACAGCGGACGGGAGCATCTGTTCTCCGCCCGCTTTGCCTGCCCGGTCTGCGCCTATTCGCTGCCCGAACTCGAACCACGGCTGTTCTCGTTCAACAACCCGGTGGGCGCCTGTCCAAAGTGCGATGGGCTGGGTGTCATCCAGTTCTTTGACCCCAAGCGGATTGTCGCTCACCCGGAGCTTTCACTGGCGGCGGGCGCTATCCGCGGCTGGGACAGGAAAAGCCATTTTTATTTCCAGTTTACGATGGCGCTGGCCGAACACTATGGCTTTGACGTAGAAACGCCATTCAACCGATTGCCGGAAAAAATCCGCAATGCCATTCTGTACGGTTCTGGCAGCGAGCCGATCCGCTTCCGCTACATCAGCGATTTCGGCGGTAGGCACTACGACAAGACCCATCCGTTCGAAGGCATCGTTAACAACTACGCCCGGCGTTATCGGGAAAGCAATTCCCCCGGCGCACGGGAAGACTTGGCCAAGTACATCAGCGATCAGGTTTGCCCCGAATGCGGTGGTGCCCGGCTATGCAGCGAGGCGCGCCATGTACGCATCGGCGAAGGTGCGCAGGCGCTGACGCTGCATGATATTAACCGCCTGACGCTCACCGATGCACACGACTACTTTCGCCATCTCGTTTTGGCGGGCAATAAGGCGCAGATTGCCGAAAAGGTACTCAAGGAAATTATCAGCCGCCTGCAGTTTCTCATTAATGTCGGCCTCGATTATCTGTCGCTCGACCGTTCGGCGGAAACGCTCTCCGGCGGCGAAGCACAGCGCATCCGCCTGGCCTCGCAGATTGGCTCCGGGCTGACCGGTGTCATGTACGTACTCGACGAACCGTCAATCGGCTTGCACCAGCGCGATAACCGTCGTTTGTTGGAAACGCTGGAACGCCTGCGCGACATTGGCAATACGGTGATCGTCGTCGAGCATGACGAAGACGCCATTCATTGCGCCGATTACGTCGTCGATATCGGTCCCGGTGCGGGTGTACATGGCGGCGCCGTCGTTGCGCAAGGCACCCCCGATGAAATTTCCGCCAATCCGGCTTCGCTCACAGGCGACTATCTCTCCGGCCGCCGCCGTATCGAATCGCCCGGTGCGCCGCGCAGGCCTGATCCCGAACACTGGCTGAAGATCGTCGGCGCGCGCGGCAATAACTTAAAGAACGTCACGCTGGAGCTGCCTGTTGGCCTATTCACCTGCATCACCGGCGTTTCCGGCTCCGGCAAGTCGACACTGGTCAACGATACGCTCTACGCCGCCGCTGCCAAGCATCTCTACGGTTCGACACTCGACCCCGCCGAACACGACGCCATCGTCGGTCTTGACCAGTTCGACAAAGTCATCAACGTCGACCAGTCACCGATCGGGCGCACTCCACGCTCCAATCCGGCCACCTACACCGGCCTCCTGACGCCGATCCGCGAGCTGTTCGCCGGCGTACCCGAATCGCGGGCACGCGGCTACGCACCGGGGCGTTTTTCTTTCAACGTCAAGGGAGGACGCTGCGAGGCCTGCCAGGGAGACGGCGTCGTAACTGTTGAGATGCATTTCCTGCCCGATATTTACGTCGCCTGCGACATTTGCCACGGCCAGCGCTACAACCGCGAGACGCTGGAAATCCGCTACAAGGGCAAGAACATTCACGAAGTGCTGCAAATGACAGTCGAACAGGCACGCGAATTTTTTGACGCCGTGCCCGTCGTGGCGCGCAAACTGCAAACGTTGATAGACGTCGGCCTTTCCTATATCACGCTGGGGCAAAGCGCAACGACGCTTTCTGGCGGCGAAGCGCAACGTGTCAAGCTGGCTCTCGAACTGTCCAAGCGCGATACCGGGCGCACGCTCTACATCCTCGACGAACCGACGACTGGCCTGCATTTCCAGGATATCGAAATGCTGCTGCGCGTACTGCATCGCCTCGCCGCCAACGGCAACACCGTCGTCGTCATCGAACATAATCTGGATGTGATCAAAACCGCTGACTGGATCGTTGACCTCGGCCCGGAGGGCGGCGCAGGCGGCGGCAGAATTCTTGCCACCGGTTCGCCAGAAGCCATCGCTCGCGCCAAAAATAGTTATACCGGCGTATTCCTCAAACCCCTGCTGACACGCCGGCAAAAAGGAAATACCTCCGAAAAGCCATAGAAATGCGCCACTTTTACATTTTTTCCTGAAAAATCCCGGGATATGCCCTTTCCATCGGACATATAAAATGCCAGAATCGCGCCAGAGGTCCTATCGGACTCTCACCAATCATCAATAGGAGATACTATGAACAAATCTGAATTGATTGATGCAATCGCCGCTAAAAGCGAGCTATCCAAAGCGGCTTCCGGTCAGGCACTGGATGCCGTGATTCAGACGATTGTGCAGGCTGTTGCCAAAGGCGATAGCGTCAGCCTTGTCGGGTTCGGCACCTTTAAATCCACCGCACGTGCCGCACGCGATGGCAAGAACCCGAGGACCGGTGAGAAACTCAAAATTCCTGCTACGGTTATTCCAAAATTCACGCCAGGCGCAACCTTCAAAGCAACGGTTGCAGCTAAAGGAAAGAAGAAAAAATAAGCGACACCAGAATCAGGAAATACAAAAAGGGCTTGCGGTCAGCAAGCCTTTTTTATCAGGGACGCAAGGAGCATTCTTACAGATTCATCTTGACCGCTTCGCACCTACAATCCAGCGAATGTCAGCATTCTTAGGTAGTATTCAAGGCGAAGCATTTGCCGAATTTCCAGCATTCACCAGATTTTTTTGGCCGGCGATTCTCTTGCGCTTCGCCCGACAAGATAAACCTCTAAAGCACACATAAACACAGGCCAATCAACACAACGAAATCATGAAACAGGCTCAATCATGATGATTTCCGCCAACTCCCAGGAAAACCATAAATTAGATATTTCTTAGAATATGGAGAACATAAAAGTTGTTGCTGAATTATTGGCAAAGTTTTCCCTACTCGACTGGATTGGTCTGGCATGGTTTTTAGTTTGCTGGATCGGTATCGAACTGATTATTAGCTATGGCTGGCTGGGTTATGCGACTCTGCACGGGGAAGCCAACAAACTGCGCCTTGCCTGGGGAAGAGCGATGGTGCAGCGCGAACAGCGCATCATCGATAGTTCGCTGATCGGCAACCTGCTGCAGAGCATTTCCTACTACGCCAATACTTCGATCTATATCATCGGCGCCTTGTTCGCCGCACTCGGTGCCCTCGACCAACTCATTGCCATGGCCTCGGAGCTGCCTTTTGCGCGCGCCCCTTCGCGTGAAGTGGCGGAACTGAAATTATTGATCCTATTCGGCATATTCGTTCTGGCCTATTTCAAATTTACTTGGGCGCTACGCCAGTTCAACCTGCTGCTGATTACGCTCGGCTCGGTACCGCAAATGCCAAGCGAGGAAGAAATCGAGCATTTCTCCCTGAAATTTGCCGCCGTCAATACTTGCGCCGGCAACGATTTCAACCGAGGACTACGCGCCTATTATTTTGGTATGGCCGTCATGTCCTGGATGGTCTCGGCCACCGCGTTCATTATCTCGACATTTATCATCGTTTACGTTCTAGCCCGCCGTGAATTCGTTTCGCCAGTACTCAAAGGGCTGCTGCTCAGTAGCGCATCCGGCAAAACCGAATAATGCCAGCGAGAGGACATTAGCAGAGCATATCGCTTTGTCTTCCCCCCGATAGCACATCAGCGGCACACAATAGCCTTCATTTAAGAAAAATTTTCCTGAAATAAAAAAGCCGCCTACTGGCGGCTTTTTGGGCAGAACAAAAAATACTTTAAGAGTTTTTAAACTTCGTTTCGAAGGCATCGCGGATCGCCGCGAGCTTGGCAGGCAGCTTGGGGCCCATCTTGGCGAACCATTCCTTGACGCCCGCGAGTTCAGACAACCAGGTTTCTTTGTCGAGCTTGGTGACGTTGTTGAACTGTTCCTTCGAAAAATCCAGTCCCGTCCAGTCGATATCCTCATAGTTGGGCATCGTGCCAAGCACAGACTCGACACCACCGACCTTGCCTTCGCAACGCTCGATGATCCATTTGAGGACACGCGCATTATCGCCAAAGCCCGGCCAGGCGAAACCGCCTTTTTCATCGGTGCGGAACCAGTTGACCATAAAGATCGGCACCTGTTTCGTCGTGACCGAGCCCATTTGTAACCAGTGGTTATAGTAATCCGCCATGTGGTAGCCACAGAAGGGCAGCATGGCGAACGGATCGCGGCGAACAACGCCTTGCGCGCCAAAAGCAGCGGCTGTTGTTTCTGAACCCAGCGTCGCAGCGATATAAACGCCGTGATCCCAGTCAGCGCTTTGACAAACCAGCGGCACGGTCGAAGCACGGCGACCGCCAAAGATGAAGGCCGAAATCGGCACGCCGTCGCCATTCGACCAGTCCTTGTCGATACATGGACATTGCGAGGCCGGCGCGGTAAAGCGCGAATTCGGATGGGCGGCCTTGGTGCCTTTCTCCTTGGCAATTTCCGGCGTCCAATCATTGCCTTGCCAGTCGATGGCGTGTGCCGGCGCCGGCCCCATGCCTTCCCACCAAACATCACCGTCATCGGTCAGCGCGACGTTGGTAAAGATGGTATTTTCGGCTAGCGAAGCCATGGCGTTGTGATTGGTCTTATCGTTGGTGCCGGGCGCAACGCCAAAGAAGCCAGCTTCCGGATTGATGGCGTAAAAGCGGGTCACGCCGTCCTTGTCCTTGCGCGGCTTGATCCAGGCGATGTCGTCGCCAATCGTGGTGATCTTCCAGCCCTTCAGCCCAGCCGGCGGAATCAGCATGGCAAAGTTGGTCTTGCCGCAGGCCGACGGGAAGGCCGCTGCCACATAATGCTTCTTGCCTTCGGGCGACTCGACGCCGAGAATCAGCATATGCTCGGCCAGCCAGCCATCCTTGCGCGCCATAGAGGAAGCGATGCGCAGGGCAAGGCATTTTTTGCCGAGCAGCGCATTGCCGCCATAGCCTGAGCCGTATGACCAGATTTCACGGGTTTCGGGATAGTGAACGATGTATTTGGTCGTCGGGTTGCACGGCCACCTCGGATCCTTCTGACCCGGCGCTTTCGGCGCACCGATCGAATGTACGCACGGTACAAACTCACCATCGGTTCCGAGAATCGGAAAAATATCCTTACCCATGCGAGTCATGATGCGCATATTGACGACGACATAGGCCGAGTCGGTGATCTCGAAGCCGATCTGGGCAATCGGCGAACCGAGAGGCCCCATCGAGAACGGGATGACGTACATGGTGCGCCCCTTCATGCAGCCCTTGAACAGGCCATTCAGGGTTTCGCGCATCTTTTTCGGATCTTCCCAGTTATTGGTCGGGCCAGCGTCTTCCTGTTTTTCAGAACAAATAAATGTTCGATCTTCGACACGTGCAACATCTGAAGGATCAGAACACGCCAAAAAAGAATTTTTGCGCTTTTTCAGTTTGACGAAGGTGCCCGCATCAACCAGTTCCTGGCACAGGCGATCATATTCTTCCTGCGACCCGTCAACCCACACAACACGTTCAGGGGTGGTCAGGGCAGCGATTTCGGCGACCCATTTTTTGAGTCCCTCATGTTTGACATATTCAGGGGCATTGATTGCAACAGTCTGATTCATAGTGGCACTCTCTCTTCTACAGGATTAAATGAAAAACGAACATGCAATCTTTCAGAAACACAATCCTTTCAGCCGGCAAAAACGATCTTGATCTTCCATGCCTGATGGAAGCAGTCAAACAACACCGGTGATACAAATGAATCAATTACTACAAAAACTGTAAAATCCCGCAGACCTCACAGCAAACACCGGCCGGCTGCCACAAGTAGCAAACCATGCTAGGAAATCAATTATTTCCTAATTCGACACCATGCTATCACATCGAAATCCCTTTATCGACCAATGCTATGCACCTTGGTGTCCAAAAAATTTTTTAATTTCCGCACAGAAAGAAGTTGCATTTTTTATTTAATGCTTTATATTAGATAACACTCATAGCCTCATGTTTTTTAATATTTTTAGTATTTTCTAAAAATACTCCGAATTTATAGGATTTTGCGCTAGGAAGGAGAAGGCATCGTGCGCTCAAAGCTGGGACCCACTCTACTGTCCATCATTCTGATGTACAGCGGCGCGACCTTGGTGGCCGCCGCGCCCGCAAATAAGGGCAAACAGCGTCCCATCGCGCAAAAAATCAAGGGATCATCCGCACCACACGCCAAACAGGCAAATAAACAACCGACCAATCTCACGGTATCGGTACGTAAGGCACCGGCCCGAAACGCGGCGCTCCCTGCCAAGCAGGCAGGAAAAACGTTAGCGAAAGCTCGAACATCCACGACGAAACAGGTCAAAACTGCAGCGCCCTCTCGTTCCGCCCGGTCCATGACAAAATCACAGGCGCGTCTGGCAAAACATGCGGAGAAATTCTCCCGCTCGGCAAAGCGCGTCGTGAAATCCCGTTTCCCGCACCGCTCACTGGCACAAGCGGCCGAGCAATGGCAGGTTTCCCAACATCTTGCCGTGAATTCCGCATCGGCACTAGTTTTTGATCAGAAAACAGGCAATGCGCTTTTTCAAAAGAATGCCAGTGAAATTACGCCGATCGCCTCGATCACCAAACTCATGACCGCCATGGTCGTGCTGGATAGCGCACCCGATTTACAAGCCATGATTTCAATCGGTGAAGACGATATCGACTCTCTACGCGGCAGCCGTTCCCGTTTACCGGTCGGACTGTCGATCAGCCGCGAAACGGCATTGCTACTGGCGCTGATGTCCTCCGAAAACCGTGCGGCGCATGCCCTGGCCAGACATTATCCGGGCGGTATGCCGGCGTTCATTACGGCGATGAACGCCAAGGCAAACGCCTTGGGCATGTACAACACACGCTTTGACGATCCTACCGGACTGAGCAGCGCCAATGTATCCACGGCACACGATTTGGCACGCATGGTCGCAGCCGCTTATCGCTACCCGCTGATCCGCGCATGGTCGACAACAGCCGAGGCATCCGTCGACATCAGCGGGCAGTCACTGACATTCCGTAACACCAACCCGTTGGTCAGCCATTCCGACTGGGCGGTCGGGCTATCGAAAACAGGCTATATCCACGAAGCCGGCCGCTGCCTGGTCATGCAGGCCTGGCTGACCGACAAGCCCGTCGTCATCGTTTTGCTCGATTCAGCAGGCAAGCTGACGCGCGTCGGCGATGCGAACCGCATCAAGCGCTGGATGGAATACACGCAACAACGTGACACGGCACGCGCCCTCGCCGCATCCGGCAACGCTAGTTAGTTAGGTCGGTGTCCGCGGACGATAGCCGATCGCATATGAAATCGCATCCGCCGTCCGCTTGAGTTCAAGCTCCCAGTCATACCGCTGACGGTCTGTGGGCGCCGAAATCGACAGGCCGGCAGCGATTTCACCTTCGCTATCGAAAATCGGCGTGGCAATACAACGCAAGCCGATTTCCGCTTCCTCGACATCGTAAGCAATGCCGGTGCTGCGCACTTTATCGAGATCGTTTTCCAGCGCTTCGAGATGGGTCAGCGAGTAGAACGTCTTGCCAGGTAACCCCGTGCGTTCGGCATAAGCATGCACTTCCTCCGGCGTATCGGCCGCCAGAAATAGTTTTCCGAGCGACGTCAGATGTAACGGCGCGCGCGACCCGACCAGATAGACGACGCGCACCAGCGACTGCCCGCCCGACGTGCGCTCGACATACACCACTTCATCCTGGTCGCGGATGGCGAGATTGATGACTTCGCCGATCTCTTTGTGCAGCGCTTGCATGAACGGCCGGGCAATCGCCCCGATCTCAATACGCGACTTGACGATACTGCCCAATTCGAGCAAGCGCATGCCCAGCGTATACGCCCCATTTCCATGGCGTCTGACCAACCGCGTGTGGCACATGACGCCGAGGATGCGATGCGCCGTCGACGGATGTAATCCCGTACGCTGTGCCAGCACCTTCAGTGTCGCCGGCTCACTATTTTCCGAGAGCACATCAAGCAGAGACATCATCCGCTCGATCACCTGGATTGAACCTTTAGATTCCTGCTGCGCAGACATGATGACCTGACAATCTTCCGAGTTCACTGCCACCGGCCAACGATAATGATCGCGCCGTCCTTAAAAATACGGGCGCAATGGTATCACCCTCCCCAAACGGCAGGCGAAATCACCACAGAGGTCGACGCCGACATGATGCTCAAACGGGCGTCTGTTCATCGATAGGTCGCCTAAGCCCGGTGTGCGAAGCTAACGCTCAGCGCATGGGGCTATAATGGTTTCATTATGAGCGATGCACATCATCATTCTCACGTTGGCGGGCATGCGCATCACCACCATCATGGCGTGGATGCCGGCCCACGCCTGATCGCAGCCCTGGCATTGACGCTCGGTTTTGCCGGCGTCGAAGCATTTGCCGGCCTGTGGTCTGGTTCACTCGCGCTGCTGGGCGATGCCGGCCACATGCTGACCGACAGCGCTTCGCTGGGATTGGCCGCCGTCGCCGCCAAACTGGCACAACGCCCCCCCTCGCGCCAGCATACCTATGGACTGGGGCGCGTCGAGACTTTGGCGGCGCTGGGCAACGTTCTTTTCATGGCCTTGATCGTTGTCGGCATCGCAGTCGCCGCCGTGCGCCGGCTGCTCGAGCCAACGATGATTCACGGCGAAACGGTGACGCTAGTTGCCATCGTTGGCCTGTTCGTCAATATCGGCGCTGCCGCGCTGCTGATGCACGGCGAACAGACAATGAATACACGCGGCGCATTGTTGCATGTGCTGGGCGATCTGCTTGGCTCAGTCGCGGCGCTCGTTGCCGGCGCGGTAATTTGGTGGGTCGGCTGGATGCCGATCGACCCGCTGCTTTCCCTGCTGATTTGCGGCCTGATCCTCTTCTCCAGCCTGCGCCTGCTACGTGAAATTGTCCAGGCTTTGCTGGAAGGCGTCCCAGAACATCTTTCCGTTGAAAAGATCGGTCATATGCTGGCGACCGTACCCGGCGTCCTCTCTGTACATGATCTGCATATCTGGACCCTGTCGTCAAACCGCATCGCCTTGTCCGCACACCTGGTGGTTAACTCACTCGATACCTGGGCAGAAACGCTGGCCGAGGCGCAGCACACGCTGCTTCACGCCGGCATCGGACACGTCACCCTGCAGCCGGAAGTTCAGGTATACGCCATACATTGGCTAGCAAAGGACTCCGAGGCGCTCCCACCCGAACAGGCGGCGCCATGAGAGCCGTCGTGCAGCGAGTACGCGAAGCGCAGGTCGATGCCTTCGGCAGTACCGTGGGCCGCATTGGACAAGGGCTACTGGTACTCGTCGGTTGTGAAGAGGGTGACGGCGAAGAAGACGCCCGCTGGCTTTCGACCAAACTCACCGGCCTACGCATTTTTGATGACGAAGCCGGCGTTATGAATCGCAGCGTGCGCGATGTCGGCGGCGAAATTCTGGCAGTCAGTCAATTCACTCTGTTCGCTTCGGTTAAAAAAGGCAATCGCCCTTCCTGGAACCGTGCCGCGCGGCCGGAAGTAGCGCAGCCGCAATTCGAATATTTCCTGCATTGCCTGGAAATCGAGCTGGGACGCCCGATCCAGGCGGGCATCTTCGGCGCCAACATGCAGGTTTCCTTGATCAACGACGGACCGGTCACGCTGTTTATCGACACCAAAGCGCGCTAGATAGATAATCCGCTCGGCACCGCTTTCACGGCAACCTTCGCCAATGCGTGAATCGGGCAAATTATGTGGAAAGCCGCAACCGCGGCATCTTCCCCATGCGCTACTATTTCCTGGTTGCACATTTCCTTTCAGCCTGTCTGACTAACTGTCTATCTAAAAAAGGAGTTTTCGAAATGGCACTACCTTTCCCGATTCTCACTGCCGAAGAAGCGGCTGAATTAATCAAGGATGGTCAAAAAATCGGTTTTAGCGGCTTTACGCCGGCGGGTGCGGCCAAAGCCGTTCCCGCCGCATTGGCGCAAAAAGCCAAGCGTGAACACGACGCAGGGCGTCCCTTCAAAATCAGCGTCCTGACGGGCGCATCGACCGGCAAGTCGCTCGACGGCGCGCTCGCCGAAGCCGAAGCCACGCTCTTCCGTACGCCCTACATGGGCAACCCCAACCTGCGCAAACAAATCAATGCCGGAGATGTCCATTACGTCGATATGCACCTTTCCGTATTGCCGCAGACCGTACGCTATGGCGCGCTGGGCAAGATCGACTGGGCCGTCGTCGAAGTGTGCGACATCCTCGCGGGCGGCGGCGTTGTCCTGACGACCTCGGTCGGTGCGGCGCCGACTTATCTGGCACATGCGGAAAAAATCATCCTCGAACTTAACTCCGCACACCCGGCTACGCTGCTCGGCTTGCACGACATTCTCGAACCGCAGGATCCGCCCTTCCGCCGCGAAATCCCGATCTACTCGGCGTCCGACCGGGTTGGCTCGCCGATCTGTGTCGTAGATCCGAAAAAAATCGTTGCTGTTGTGCTGAACAACCAGCAGGATGAAACCGGCGGCTTCGATCCTTCCACGCCGGAAACCGACAGAATCGGCCAGAACGTTGCCGACTTCCTGGTTGGTGAAATGAAAGCCGGCCGTATTCCAAAATCTTTCCTGCCGTTGCAATCAGGCGTCGGCAACATCGCCAATGCCGTACTTGCAGCCATCGGTAAGAGCAAGGATATTCCGACCTTCCAGATGTATACCGAAGTGCTGCAGGATTCCGTCATCCCGCTGATCGAAGCCGGCCGTTGCTCGTTTGCCTCGACGACTGCACTGACGCTCAGCCATGAAGCGATGAAGAAAGTCATCGACGACCTGGATTTTTACAAGCGCCACATTCTGCTGCGCCCGCAGGAAATTTCCAACAACCCGGAAATTGTCCGCCGCATCGGTGTCGTCTCGATGAACACGGCCATCGAATTTGACCTTGCAGGCAACGTCAACTCTACGCACGTGATGGGCAAGACGATGATGAACGGTATCGGTGGCTCGGGCGACTTCACACGCGCGGCCTATGTCTCGATCTTCTCGTGCCCGTCAACCGCCAAAGGCGGCAAGATTTCGGCCGTCGTTCCATTCGTCTCACACCTGGATCACAGCGAGCACTCGGTCTCTGTCGTCGTCACCGATCAAGGTGTGGCCGATCTGCGCGGCAAGGATCCGCTGCAACGTGCCGAGCTGATCATCAACAACTGCGTGCATCCTGACTTCAAGGATCAGCTGCGCGACTACATGGGACGCATCAAGAAGATCAACCATCAGCCGTTCTCGCTCAGCATGGCCTACGGCATGCATCGTCAGTTCGAAAAAACCGGCGATATGCGCGGCATCAACTGGGCCGATTATTGCTGATTCCGCACGATCTGCTGATGCGCGTCAAGCATTCATCAGCGCACCAAAAAGCCCCGCACAAAGCGGGGCTTTTTCATGGTCAGCGAACGGAAACGATTGATAACTACGATTAGACCGGTCTACGCCATGTACTGTTTAGCGGTTCAGCGCAACTTTTTCTTGGCGGCCATTTCACGGGCCATGCGCATCACATCCGCCTCCAACGTGCCCGTGTCCGTACCGTAGCAACCTACCATATCAATTTCTTCAATGGCTGAGCTGCCGCTGCGGCCACGCGTCTCTACATTCGGCGTCAATTTTTCCCTTTGCCGGAGGAGCGCCAGCTCTTCAGCATTCAGGCCGCCTTGCATACTCTCCGGCACTTTTACGCCAAGTTCGATCAGGAGCCTGACAACATCCCGTTTATTACCCCGCAGCGCCATGGATAGCGGAGATGTCGAAATGCTGTTGTCGGCCAGATTCACCTTGGCGCCATATCGAACAAGCTCTTTGACGATAGCCACATGCCCAAGAAAACAAGCCATCGCCATCGGCAGTCCCGGCTGGCCATGGCTACCGTCGATATCAACGGGAACGCCGGCATTCAGCAGGGCGTGCACTTTATCCAGCTCGCCGTTGCGAATACTCTTGATCAGATCATCAGAAGAACTCACAGAATCAGCTCCAAAAAATACTATCTCAGCGAATAGTATAAACCCTATCGCCGTTTCGCAAGCTGATTACGATGCACGGATGAGCGCTGTTTGCCTGCCAGTTTATCCATTTCTGCCCTGCTTACCTGCCTTAGCAGAGGGCGTCAGGCCGCTTCACCATAAGATTTGCCGCTTCCTAATAGCGGCCCAGAATGCTCACTGGGTCAATCAGCCAGCTCAGAGCACATAGCGCGACAAATCCTCATTCTGCGACAAATCCGCAAGGCGCGCATCGACATACGCCGCATCAATGCGGACATTTTTTGCCTGCCCGGCATTGCCCGCAGAAAACGACACCTCTTCCAGAAGCCGTTCGATGACCGTATACAAACGACGCGCGCCAATATTTTCCGTCCGCTCATTAACCGACCAGGCCACTTCGGCCATACGTCGGATGCCATCCGGTATAAATTCCAGCGCCAGTCCCTCGGTCGCCATCAAGGCCTGATACTGCATGGTCAGGCAGGCGTCGGTCTGTGTCAGGATGCGCTCGAAATCGCCGACCGACAGCGATTCCAACTCCACCCGGATAGGAAAGCGCCCCTGAAGTTCCGGAATCAGATCCGAAGGCTTGGACAAATGGAACGCACCGCTGGCGATAAACAGAATGTGATCGGTACGGATCATGCCGTATTTAGTCGATACTGTCGTCCCTTCGACCAGAGGCAGCAAATCCCGCTGGACGCCCTGTCTGGAAACATCGGCGCCGCCCACTTCACTGCGCGAAGCGATCTTGTCGATCTCGTCGAGAAAGACAATGCCGTTCTGTTCGACATTACTGACAGCAGCCAGCTTGACTTCCTCATCATTGACCAGCTTGGCTGCCTCTTCGTCAACCAGCAGCTTACGCGCTTCAGCAATACGCAACTTACGCGTTTTCTTGCGCCCGCTACCCATGTTTTGAAACATGCCCTGAATCTGCGAAGTCAACTCTTCCATGCCCGGCGGCGCAAAAATCTCCGCTTGTATGGACGGGCCATCCACTTCGATCTCGATTTCCTTGTCATCGAGTGCGCCTTCCCGCAAACGCTTGCGGAATTTCTGGCGCGTTGCGTTCTCATCATCCACCGCGCCGTCACCGACACCGCCGCCGCGCGCCGGCGGCAGTAAGACATCCAGGATGCGATCCTCGGCCGCATCCTCGGCGCGCACACGCACAGCCTTCATCGCCTGTTCACGCCCGCTCTTGACGGCAATCTCCGCCAGATCGCGGATGATCGTCTCGACATCGCGTCCAACATAACCGACCTCGGTAAACTTCGTCGCCTCGACCTTGATGAACGGGGCATTGGCCAGCCGCGCCAGGCGCCGTGCGATTTCCGTTTTGCCAACGCCCGTCGGCCCAATCATTAAAATATTCTTGGGTGTAATTTCCTGACGCAGCGGCTCGGTCACCTGTGCGCGCCGCCAGCGGTTGCGCAAAGCGATGGCGACAGCCTTCTTGGCCTGATCCTGCCCGACGATGTGTTTATCGAGTTCGTGAACGATTTCCTGCGGCGTCATCTGCATGGTGTTTGGCATAGACAGCAATCAACAAAATAAAAGGGTTGAAAATGAACGAAGCCCTGCGCAATACGAATACCGGAGCAGGCGAATGCCAACGCCAGAGAAGGTGCCGTGTCAATGAAGAGCACGGCTCAATCCAGCGCTTCGATGGTGAAATTCCGATTCGTGTAGATACACAGATCGCCGGCGATCTCCAGCGATATGCGCACGACTTCGACAGGCGCAAAATCAGTATTCTCGATCAGCGCCCGCGCGGCCGCCTGGGCGTATGCGCCGCCCGAACCGATGGCGACAATGCCGTACTCCGGTTCCAGCACATCGCCATTGCCGGTAATGATCAGAGAATGCTCGCGGTCAGCGACGGCCAGCATCGCTTCCAGACGGCGCAAGGCACGATCACTGCGCCAGTCCTTAGCCAACTCGACGGCCGAACGCAACAGATTTCCTTGATGCTTATCCAGCTTCGCCTCGAAGCGTTCAAACAGGGTAAAAGCATCGGCCGTACCGCCAGCGAATCCAGCGAGAATGCGCTCCTGATAAATTCTGCGCACCTTGCGCGCACTCGCTTTGATAACGATATTTCCCAGCGTCACCTGGCCGTCGCCGCCCATGGCAACCTGGTTGCCGCGACGCACGGAAAGAATCGTCGTACCGTGATACTGCTCCATGACAGGCTCGAAATCAGTCAGGGTTTAGGCAAAATCATTCGCGCCGAGGCATTCAGGCCAAGCACGCGGAACAGGCCGGCAACCATATAGTTAGGCTGATACAGCACGACCGGCCTCCCCTGGCGCTTGAGTCCCGCCAAGATGTTCGCCAGCACGCCGGCGCTGACAAAATCCATGCAGACTAGGCGGGTACAGTCGATCACAATATTCTCATGCGCCTCGGCAAATTCGCCAAAGTCGTCAAAACGCACGCCGCGCACATCGCCTTCCAGCACATAGGCATTAGTCTGCGTTTCCTGCTCGACATTTTTATCCTCGTCCTCGGTAGTCTCTGCGGGGCGCCTGGACGCGGCAACGCGCGTTTCGTCCCATGAAGGCGGTGATAACTCAAAGGTCACGGCGTAGTCGATTGCGGTGTTTTCAAAGAGATCCTGTTTTCCCTGCCGCTGGCATAGCTCAAGAAACAAAAGCCAGGATTCCTGCTCTTTCGCTTCGCCGGGAACAAGCCGCGCCTGCAAGAGTTTCGCCAACGGATCCACACCCAGTAAATCGATCTCTTTCTGCTTCTGCCGGGCTTCCTGGATCAGCGCCAACAAGCTGGCGCAACCTGCCGCATCAGCCTGTCGCGTCCGCGAAAAATCGATACGCAGACGCTTCCTTTTTTCCAGCGTCTGACGGATCGATGCAAATGCAGGTTTGTTTGATCCCACCAGATCGCCGTTGAAGTTCATGCCGCCGACAAGCGCCGATGACTTCGACTGGCTGTCGGTTTCTCCGCGCCAGACCGGGGGCGATTTTTCAAAGGCTTTCGCATATTCGATGCCCATCGCGTCAAACGCCTTGTGGTCGCCAATAATCCGGTACAGATCGAACAGCATTCGCCACAGCCATTCGCCGGCCTCACGTTTACGATGCCGGACAGCCTCTTCCAGTACGCTTCGCGCCTCGTCGTTCTGGCGGTTGGCGTACAGCATCGCCGCCTCTTCGGCATCCGCATCGGCATGGGAGCTATCTTCTTCGACAATGATGCTTCCCTGGCTTTCATTGGGAGAAAAATCCGAAAAACGGGAATTTTCTACATCCGTATTGTCAGCATCCGGATTTTGCGCTTCCCCGTTCTGAGTTGCAGCTTCCGAAGCTGTTGTTTTTGATGACTTCTTGAAAAGGGAAAAAATCATAATTCCGTCGAAAGTTCTTGTGTTGTACAGCCTGGCCCCTACAGCCCGGACCCCTCGAGGCAGAGCAATCGCGGCTTTATTTTTAGCATAAGCCCGCCATCAGGGCAAATTGAATTGTGCACCGCTATCATCTTGCGCGCCGCACTGTTTGGCGCCCCGTTGACCGTCTTGCGCCGCATCCTGCGCTTTATCCTGCATTTCACCCCTCACGCCATCCCGTTTAGCGCGCGGATGTGTGTCATCGTAGACCCTGGAGAGATACTGAAAATCAAGATGCGTGTACACCTGCGTCGAGGCAATGCTGGCGTGGCCGAGCATCTCCTGCACGGCGCGCAAATCGCCCGAAGACTGCAAAATATGCGTTGCAAAGGAATGCCGCAACATATGCGGATGCACACCGACCGGCATTCCCTGTTTGACTGCCAGGCGTTGCAGGCAAATCTCGATCATCCGCATGCTGATACGCCCGCCGCGCCGGCTGACGAACAAAGCCGTTTCTCCGGGGCGCGCCAACTGGCTGCGCTGCTGCACCCAGCGGCTCACCGCCTCGCGCGCAAAACGCCCGACCGGCACCAGCCGCTCCTTGCGACGTTTGCCCAGCACCCGGACTTCTCCCGCCAACAGATCGGGCACCCCGTCCATATCCAGCGCCGCCAACTCGGAGAGGCGCAAACCGGATGAATAGCACAACTCAAACATCGCCTGATCACGGATTTCCAGCAGCGTATCGACCTTGCGCGCCAATAATCGGCTTGCCTCGTCCGTCGACAACGCCTTGGGCAACCCCCTGTCGCTTTTTGGCGCACGCACGCCATCGACCGGATTGGCGGAAATCTCGCCGCGCCGCCCCAGCCAGCGATAGAAGCCGCGCCAGGCCGACAGGGTGCGCGCCAGCGAGCGGCCGGACAGTCCGCGAGCGTGCAGCTGCACCGCAAAGCGCCGGATATGATGCGCCTGCAAGGTCGGCAAACCGCCCGATGATTGGACAAGATCGGCATGCAGGCGAGACAACACCTCCAGGTCGCGCCGATAGCTGGCCACCGTCAGCGGCGACTGCCGGCGCTGCTGCGCCAATTCATCGAGATAGGCCTCGACCAGCCTCTCCCCGCTGGCTTTATCCGGGCGACTCGTATTCGTGCCGGCGTCGGATGTGGTCACAGTCTTGCCTCGGCTGCTTCGCCTGCCGTGGCCGCCCCTCTAGACAAAGCGCTGCACACGAACCAGCGCCGCCGAGAGCATTTCGCCAATCCGTTCGAGATAGAGCGTTCCCATATCTTCGTAAAAATGGTCGCCCGCTTCACTGCCGAGCGCCAGCAAGGCGATCGCGCCGCCGCCCGAACGCAGCGTAATCAACGCCTGCGAGCGAACTTCCGGCGCCTTTTCGCCAAACCACGCCGCCGCATCATGCGCAGGCGCCGCGCCGCAATAAGGCTGTGTCAGCGTCTCGGCAAACGACCGCAGCGCGCGATTAACACCGACAAAGTCCGGCACTTCGGCAATGGCGTCGGGGCGCTCCCAAAAGCACAAGGCAAAATACGGCACGCCGAAATCATCGCGCAAATAAAAATTGAGCGAATGCAATACCGCTTGCAGCGTCGCCGCCGAAATCATCGCCACCGCCAGTCGATGCACCTTGTCGCTGAGCGCATCATTATCCTCTCCGAAGCGCAGCAGTTCGCCCAGTTTATTTTCCAGCTTGCGGTTCTTTTCGCGCAGGCTCACCATCTGCCGTTCGGTGATGGAAATCATCCGTCCGCCATGCGGATGCGGAATGGGAATATGCGACAGCAGTTCGGCATGTTCCTCGAAAAACTGCGGGTTCTCCTGCAAATAACTCAAGACCTCCTGGGACTTCATGGCTTGATTTCTCCATTGAAAACGGTACCGGTTTCGATCATTATAAAATTGTGCGCCGCTTCCGGCCATTCAGGCCGCCTTCCGTGCCGATTGAAGCACCGTCCGGAATCCAGAAAACAAACATTCCAGCCCCCATGCTTAAACGACTTCTGAGCCAGCTTGCCGTCACCTTGCTCTGGCTGCTGCATTTCCTGCCGCAGCCGCTGCTGGCGGCCATGGGCAGCGGCGTAGGCCGGCTCTTTTTCCTGCTCGGTGCACAACGGCGGCGCATCGCGCAAACCAATCTGGCGCTGTGTTTCCCCGAACTCGACGATGCCGCCAGAAAAGCGCTTGTCAAAGCGCATTTCCGCGTGCTCGGTCAAAGCCTGTTCGAGCGCAGCCTGCTCTGGTGGAGCCGCCCCGCACGCCTAAACCGGCTGATCCGCGTCGACGGCGAGGAAAAAATCCGCGCCCTGCTCGATGCCGGCCAGCCCGTCATCATGCTGGCGCCGCACTTCGTCGGTCTGGATGCCGGCGGCGTCGCGCTCGCCATGCGCTTTGACGCGCTGAGCATCTACTCCGCGCAAAAAAATCCCGTCTTCGACGCGCTGCTCTACCGCGGCCGCAAACGCTTCCGCGACCAGATGCTGCTTTCCCGGCAGGACGGCGCGCTGGCCACCATCAAAGCCATGCGTGCCGGACGGCCGTTTTACTACTTGCCGGACATGGACTTTGGCCGCCGCGACTCGATTTTTGTCCCCTTCTTCGGCATCCAGACCGCCACGATTACCGGCCTCTCCCGCCTGGCGCGCGCCGCCAAAGCGCGCGTACTCTTCACGATCACCCGCCGCCTGCCCGGCAACCAGGGCTACGTCCTCGAAATCGGCGACCCCTGGCCGGACTTCCCCAGCAACGACGTCGAAGCCGACACGCAGCGCATGAACCAGATGATCGAAGCGCAAATCCGCACCATGCCCGAACAATACTACTGGGTGCACCGCCGCTTCAAAACGCGCCCGGAAGGCGAAGCGAGCCTCTACTGAGCAGCGGCGCGGGCGCTCCGTCCGCCCCGCTCCCGATGGACTTGGCCGCCAGCGCTGTCCGGAAGCCCGCGTATTTACGGCCTTTCCGCGAAGGGCGCCCTGAAAGGCTTATGAATAGGGCGTTTCCAGCCATACGCCTCCAAAACCCGCATAAATAGGGCATCCTAGCGCCCCCTGCCCTGTAGCCCAATGTTTACGCGGGTTACCGCGGCACCTGCCCGCAAACGCCCTAAATACACGGGCTTGCGGGCAGGGCGTTTTCCGGACTGCGATCAACGAAAGGCAGGCGATGTTCCCGCTCCCGCAGGGTGGATAAGGTAGGGTGAGGATGAAAGGGAAGACTGGACGCAGTGGGTAATTCAAGCTGCCCCAACCTTCTCCCATCCCGTTCTTCTCTCGAATCCCGACCTTTCACCGCATCCGAGCCTTTTCCCATTCCGTTTTTCTCCCGCAAGGTGAGAAGGAGACCGGGGAGCAGGCAGATAGGCGTAGGCGCGCCGAGCACCCGCACTGTTCGGGCATGGCGGCCGGGGCTGTTCGGATGTTCCGGCTGCGCTCTCCTGGTCGGCTTTGCAAGCGGCGCTGCCCGGAAGCCCATGTATTTAGGGCCTTTCCGCAAAGGGCGCCCTGAAAGGCTTATGAATAGCGGGTTTCCAGCCACACCCCTCCAAGACCCGCATAAATAGGGCGTTCCAGCACCCCCTGCCCTGTAGTCCAGTGTTTACGCGGGTTACCGCGGCGCCTGCTCGCAAACGCCCTATTCACTAGGGCTACAGGGCATTGAATATCAAGGGGGTTTCGATGGCGCGGCGGGTACCGGCCAGCGTTGCGGCAAGTGCAAGCATTTCTGGCCGCCTCCCAAGGCCGGCGCCTATGCGTCGTTGCCAGGCCTGTCGCTGAATCCGTGTAATCCTTTAGTCCCGCCGCATCCGCTGTTGCCGTTCGACGATCTTGGCGTATTTCATGAAGCTGTTGAAGCAGCCGATGGCGATATGCACCAGCCCCGGCAGCCCGTCGCGGAAGCCGCCGCGCAAAAAATAGAACTTGACGAAGCGCACGAGCGGCGAGACGACCAGCCGCAGCGCTGGTACGCCCTGCGCGGGGTCGGCCATGCCTGCGCCCAGGGAGGTGTAACGGTTCTGCTTGTTCAGGTAGTTTTCCAGCGATTCGGCCGAGTCGTGCAGCAGGTCGCCGGCCAAGGCGCCGACGGGATCATCGCACAGGACTTTTTCGTGCACTTCGTCGTCCGACCAGCGGGCGCGCCGCCGGTCGAAGAGGCGCAGGTTCCAGTCGGGATAGCCTTCGCCGTGGCGCAGGTAGCGGCCGAGGAATTTGTTGGCGCGGGCGAAGCGGTAGGCGGAAAACTGCGGCGCGGCAAGCGCTTGGCGGATGCTTGCGGCCAGTTCGGGCGTCAGGCGCTCGTCGGCGTCCAGACACAGCACCCAATCGTGGCGCGCCAGTTCGACGGCGCGCTGCTTGGTTTTGCCGAAACCGCGCCAGGCTTCTTCATACACGCGCACGCCGCGCGCCGTGCAGAGCGCCTGCGTGCCATCGACGCTGCCCGAATCGAGCGCGACGATGTCGTCGCTCAGCCCGGCGACGCTGTCTAGGCAGGGCACGATGTTCGATGCCTCGTTTTGGGTGATGATCACCACGCTAAGCGGCGGTGTGCGTGGGGGCGTGACGGGCTGCATGGCAAAAAAATCCGCTTCAAAATGATTCAGGCGGTAAGCCTAACATCCGTCACCGGCAAATGCCATTTTCCTTTTCGCGTTATGGCAGCGGGCATTCGGTAACAGGCTTCCAGTGACAAGCATCCGGCAATGGGCTTTCGTTTAAGGCGGCGCGGTCAGCCGTAAATCGGCGCGGTTGGGTATAATCCGCGCGTATCCGCCGCAGGATGCAGCCATGTCAGGCAGAAGCGTCAGGCGCAGGCCGGGCCAGCGCCCGTATCGGCGCGAGGCAGGGCGCCGGGGACTGACTCCGCACCGGAGCGGGCAGGTGCAAATTGTCGGGGGCGCCCGGCCGAACCTTGTCGCCACGGCTGATCAACATCCCTATTTTCTCGATTGTTTGGATTGCGCTTCGTTTCCCACATGTCAGACACCGCTACGCCGCTTGACAGCCGCCGCCTCTATCTCCGCCTGCTCGGCTACGTCCGCCCCTATTGGTTTGCTTTCGTCGCGGCAATTATCTGCATGGGGATTTCCTCGATTGTCGAGCCGGTGTTTCCGGCAGTCATGAAGAGCCTGCTCGACCGCGGCTTTTCCGGCGCGACCGGCCGCCTTGACTGGCTGCTCTATCCGCTGGGCATTCTCGTTTTTTTCATCATTCGCGCCTTGCTCGGCTTCGTTGGCGACTACGCCATGAGCTGGGTGTCAAATAACGTCGTCTCCGAGCTGCGCGAGGCGATGTTCGAGCGCATCATCAGGTTGCCGGCCCATTATTTCAGCGATCATACGTCCGGGCGCCTTATGTCGCGCGTCACTTACGATGTCAGCGGCGTTACCGGCGCAGCGACCGGCGCGCTAACCACACTGGTCAAGGACAGCCTGTCGGTTTTTGGCCTGCTGTGCTGGCTGGTCTATCTCAACTGGAAGCTGACGCTGGTCGCCATCGCCACCTTCCCTTTCATCGCCATTGCGGTACGCGCCTTCAGCGGGCGGCTGCGACGCATCTCGCGCGGCATTCAGGAATCACAAGGCGTTATTACGCAGGTTCTGCAAGAGTCGATCGAAGGGCACAAAATCGTCAAGATTTTCGGCGGGCAGGATTACGAGCGCGAACGGTTCGTCAGCACGGTACAGCTACAGCGCCGGCTGGCAATGCGCGCCACCATCGCCGCTGCCGCGCAAAGCCCCATCGTGCAATTTTTCGCCGCCGTGGCGCTGGCCATCATAATGGCCGTCGCCTTGCGGCAGGCCGCCAACGACCAAACAACGGTCGGCGGTTTCGTCTCTTTCATCACGGCGATGCTGATGCTACTGGCGCCGCTCAGGCGGCTTACCGACATCAACGCAACGATCCAGCGCGGGCTGGCTGCGGCCGAAAGCGTTTTTACCGTGATCGATGAGCGGCCCGAACCCGATCAGGGCACGATCGAACTGGAGAACATCCAAGGGAAAATCGAATTCGATTCGGTGCATTTCACCTATCCGGGCGCCACGGACGAGGCGCTCAAGGGCGTAAGTTTTACCACGCAGCCCGGCGAATGCGTGGCGCTGGTCGGCCCGTCGGGCAGCGGCAAAACGACGATCGCCAATTTGCTGCCGCGCTTTTATCCGGTCAGCCAGGGCGCGATACGCGTCGACGGCGAGAACATCAACGACATTCGCATCGACAGCCTGCGCAGCCATATCGCGCTGGTCAGCCAGGAGGTCATCCTGTTCAACGACACCGTCGCCGCCAATATCGCCTACGGCGCGCGTCGCAACGCCAGCCGTGAGGAAATATACGCCGCCGCCAAAGCCGCAAACGCGCTCGAATTCATCGAAACGATGCCGCAAGGTTTCGACACGCTGGTGGGCGAAAAAGGCGTCAAACTCTCCGGCGGGCAGCGGCAGCGGCTGGCAATTGCCCGCGCCCTCCTGAAAAATGCGCCGATCCTGATTCTTGACGAAGCGACCTCGGCACTCGATTCGGAATCGGAACGCCGCGTGCAGGACGCGCTGGATACCCTCATGCAAGGGCGCACCACGCTGGTCATCGCACACCGGCTGTCGACCATCGAAAATGCCGACCGGATCGTCGTCATGCAGCATGGACGCATTGTCGAAACCGGCACGCACGCCGAACTCATCGTCCGGAGCGGCGTGTATGCGCATTTGTACCAGATCCAGTACGCGCAGGAAGAACGCAGCCGCGACGAGGCAGAAAAAACCGGCGCCAACGACTTGCACAGGCATCTGCAAAGGCAATGACGGATATGCTGCCGAACCCCTTGGAAAAACAGCCGCCAGCGCGCTTCTCCATCCTGCACACCGAATGGTCGGATGGCTGGGGCGGCCAGGAGCGGCGCATTCTCTCTGAAATGACCGGCATGGCCGAACGCGGGCACCGCCTGATTCTGGCCACCCGGCAACAGGCAAAGCTGGCCGCGCAAGCGCGGAAGCGCGGCATCGAAACGATTGATCTGCCGTTTTCCGGCAAATTCGACCTGCGCTCGATTCTGCCGCTTTCGCGCCTTATCCGGCGCGAGCGCATCGACATCGTCAACACGCATAGCGGTATCGACAGTTGGGTGGGGGCGTTCGCCGCCCGCCTTGGCGGCGCGCATCTAGTGCGCACGCGGCACCTGAACCTGCCTTTGCATCGGCATTGGTACAACTTCGTGCATTTCATGGCGCAGCGCGTCGTCAGTTGCGGCGAAACGATGCGCCGCAACCTGATCGACAACTGCGGGTTTCCGGAAGCGCAAGTTGTCAGTATCCCGACCGGCATTGATTTTGAAACCTTTATCGCCCGGCGTACGCGCGCTGAAATCCGCCGCGACCTGGGCATCGACGATGCCGCCTTCGTCATTCTGATGGTCGGCATCATCCGGTCCGTCAAACGTCACGAAGTTGCCTTGCGCGCTTTTGCCAGATTCCGCGCCTCAGCGCCGCAGGCCGTGCTGCTGCTTGCTGGCGATGGGCCGATGCGCGGCGACATGGAGCGGCTGGCGCAAGATCTCGGCCTTGCCGGCGCCGTGCGCTTTCTCGGCTATCGGGAAGACGTGCCCGATCTTTTCGCCGCCGCAGACTGCGCCCTGCTCACCTCCCGCTCCGAAGGCGTGCCGCAGGCCGTCACGCAAGGGCTGGGCTGCGGCCTGCCGACCATTGCCACGCGGGTTGGCGGCGTCCCCGAACTGATTGAGGACGGCAAGACCGGGCTGCTTGTCGCGCCGGAAGATACCGAGGCCATCGCAGCCGGGCTCAGCCGCTTTGCCGCAGATCCGGATTTCGCCCATCGGCTCGGTGCTGCCGGCCGCGCACACGTTCATCGCCATTTCAGCCGCGCCGCCATGCTCGAGGCCACCGAACGCCTTTATGCCGAAATCTGCGGCCGCGCCCTGCCGCCGCCCGGGAGGCGCGAATCGTGACAGCGCGCGCCCTGCCTATCCTGATGTATCACCACGTCTGCCCACAGCCCGGACTGGTGACGCTGTCGCCAGAAAATTTCGCCGCCCAGATGGAATACCTCGCCGCTTCCGGTTATCACACCGTCGGCTGCGCCGGGCTGGAAAACTTTTTACGCGGCGAGCCTTTGCCGGACAAATCGCTGCTGATTACCTTTGACGATGGGTATCTGGACAACTATGTATACGCCTACCCGATACTCCGCCGGCTGGGCCTGCACGCCGTCATTTTTCTGGTGACTGACTGGATCGGCGAGCGCGGCGAAGCGCGCGCCCTGGCCGGCGAACCGGGCGCGCCGTCGACGCTCAACCACCGGCAATGCATGGAAGCCGTTGCCGCCGGCCGGGCGGACGCAGCCATGATGCGCTGGTCGGAAGTCTTGCGCATGCGCGATGAAGGCGTTTTTGAATTCCATTCGCACACCGCATCGCACACGCGCTGGGACAAGCGCTGCGCCCATACCGAAGAAAAATCGGCAGCGCTGGCCGACGATCTGCAACGCTCGCGCTCGACGCTGAAACAGCATCTGGGAATTGAAGATCGCCACCTGTGCTGGCCGCAAGGTTACTTCGATGCGGACTATCAACGCATTGCCACCGCACAAGGCTTTACACATCTTTATACAACGCAGCCCGGTACTGTCATCGTTGGCGGCGAGGCGACGACATTACCGCGCATCGTCGTCAAGGACAAAGGCGCGGGCTGGCTGGCCAGCCGCTTGCGCATTTACCAAAGCCCTTTGCTGACGCGTTGGTACGGCCGCATTAGGGGCCGACGCTGATGGGGACTCGTCTCCGCGAAACCCTGTTGCTTCATGGTCTGCGTCTGCTGCATAAATTTGATGCCCGGCAGCCCGCCCCGCACCGGCTCGGCACCGAGGCCATCCGCCGCATTCTCGCCATTTCTTCGACAGCCATCGGCGACACGCTGTTATCGACACCCGCCTTACGCAGCCTGCGCCTGGCTTATCCGCAGGCGCAGATCAGCGTGCTGCTGAACACCGATTACATGGCGCTCTTCGCCAACAATCCCGACATCGACGAGATCATTCCCTATGCCGGCGGTTACCGCCGCTTTCTGCGGCTGGCCTGCTCATTGCGCCGCCGCCATTTCGACATGGTCGTCATCCTGCACGGCAACGAGCCGCAGGCAACGCCGCTGGCCTATCTCTCGGGCGCGGATTTCCGCTTCAAGCTGCCCAATAACAACGACTTCCGCTTTTTGCTCAGTAATCATGAAGCCGAACATGGCTGGGATGCGTTTGCGCACGGTATCGACCAGCGCCTTGCCGTCGCCGCATTGGCGGGCGGCGCACCAACCGACCATCGCATGACCCTGCCCGTCGCAGAAATTCATGCCGCCGCGCTGGATCAGCGCCTTGCCAGTCGCGGCATCACTGGCAAGGCCACGTTAATCGGCTTTCAGCCAGGCGCTTCAACAATCAGCCGGCGCTGGTCGGCCAACAACTTTGCTGAACTTGGCCGCCGCCTGCTGGCGCGTTATCCGGATTGCCATCTGATTCTGACCGGTTCGCCCAAGGAGCGGAAACTCGCTGCCGGCATTGCCGAGGCAATCGCCTCGCCGCGCCTCTGGAATACCGCGGGTGAGCTGCCGCTCGCAGAGCTGCCCGCCCTGATGCAACGTCTGGCGCTGCTGGTCACTGGCGACACCGGCCCGATGCATATGGCCGTTGCCGTCGATACGCCGGTGGTCGCGCTGTTTGCTGTCTCCGACTGGCAGTGCTCCGGACCGCCCGCCGGCGAAAAGGGCAGCCGCCATTTTGTCATCCAGAAATGGCGTACCTGCACTCCCTGCCTGTCGAAGCGCTGTCCGTACGCCGAGCCGCCATGCATGGCCAATATCAGCGTCGATGAGGTGGAAACAGCGGTTACCGATTGTCTGGCCGGCAAGCCGGGCCGAGTTTCTCGCGCCAGCGCGCTACCGGAGATTTTTTTATGAAGCCGGCCTCCAGCCCGGCCGTCACGCCGGCTCACACCCAGCCCGCCAAGCGCATCTTGTTACTTGATACCGGCAAGGAATGGGGCGGCGGCACAAACAGCATGTTTGAACTGCTCAAGCGCATCGATCGCCAGCGCTTTAGCGTCACCGCGCTGTTTTACCGCAATTACGCAAAGGGCAAGGACGCCGATCTGCGACGCGAGCTTGCCGCCATCGGCATCCCGCTGATCATCGAACCGCCACGCCCGCAGCCGCTCTGGGCCAAGCTGGCGAAGGAGCTTGTCCGCGGCATTTTTTGGCCTTTTCCGACGCTGCGTAGGCGCGCGTTGTTCGCCATCGAACAGCGCTGGCGGATCGTTCCGGCCGCGCGCAGAATCGCCAGCCAATTACGTGGCGACGGGGAAAGCAGCGGCTACGACCTGCTTTACATGAACAACCAGCCGTCCTCCAATCTAGAGGGTTATCTGGCCGCAGAAATCGCGGGCAAGCCGCTCGTTCAGCACGCGCGCAGCAATGCCGATCTCAGCGCGCCGGAGCGCATGATCGTCAATCGCCTCATCCGCCGCGCCAACGCGTGCATCATCTGTGTCTCGCACGGCGTCAAAGATCATCTTGTCGCACAGGGCGTCCTGGCTGAAAAATGCCACGTCATCCATAACGCCATCGACATCAGGCAGCCCTTGCCTGCCCCGGCCACGCTGCCGCGGCCTGTTGGGAACACGGTGGTCGTCGGCTCGGTAGGTTCCTTGTTGCCGCGCAAGGCGCAAGACCATCTGATCCGCGCGCTTGCCGCAGTACGGCCACGGCTCAACACCGGCGTTCAGCTCGTTCTGGTCGGCGACGGAACGGAACGCGAACGTCTGATGCGGCTCGCCGAAGCGTGCGGTCTGGCGTCCATCATCACCTTTGCCGGTTTTCGCTCAGATGTCCTGGCCTGGTTGGCAGCGATGGATATCGTCGTCCTTTCATCGAACAACGAGGGGTTTCCGCGTACGATTCTCGAAGCCATGCTGTTATCCAAACCCGTAATTGCCAGTAACGTGATCGGTTCGCGCGAACTGGTCGCCGACGGCATTAGCGGCCGGCTCTATCCCTTCGGCGATATCCCGGCGCTGGCGGCGCATCTGGAATGCCTGATCAGTGATTCTCGGTTGCGCGCGCGCATGGGCGCTGCCGGCCGCGCCATCGTCGAAAAAGATTATGCGATTGAAGGCTATGTCAACGCGGTCGAACGTGTTCTGGAAGGCGCATCCGCATGATGTATTTATTGCTGACCTGGTTACTCTCGCCGCTGGCATTCTTACGGCTCGCGCGGGCAAAAACACCCACCGCGCAACGAAACATCCTGCTTATCCAGACGGCCAAAATCGGGGATTACATCTGCTCCACGCCGATTATCGAAGCGTTGCGTAAAAGCTGGCCGACGGCCCGCATCTGCCTGCTGGTCGCCCCGGTCACCGAGCCGTTGGCACGCCACCAGCCGGGCATTGCCCAGGTATTTGTGCTACCCGGAGGCAAAGTACGCGGAGCGGCCGGGCGCTACTGGCTTTACCGCCTGCTCAGGCGTGAGCGCTTTGACACAACGATTTGCCTCAGCCCCAATCAGGCTTTTCTCACCATGCCGTTCCTCGCGGGCGTTGCATGCAGGGCGGCAATCCTGCCGAACTTCGCCATACGCAGTTATCGCCTGGCGACACCGTTTCTCAGCGCTGCGGAGCGTCATCTGCAAGGACGCATGACGGTTGAAACGGGCATGGCCTTGTTGGCGCAACTGGGCATTGATATGCCGCTGCCCAAAAAATGCATCGTACCGAAACCCGGCGCGGGCGCTTGGGTCGAGGCGCAGTTTCCGGCGTTGAAGCATGGTTGCTGGATCGGCCTCGGCATCAGCAGCGGCAACAAGCTCAAGGAGCTGGGCAAGGAAAAGCTGCTGGATCTGATATCCCGACTGCTAGCGCTGGCGCCCGGCATTCAGGTTGCACTGGTCGGAGCGCCATCGGATAGCCCGCTTGCCAGCGAATTGCTGGCAGAGTTGTCGGCCGTATCACAAGCCGCGAACGCCTCCGGCAATCGCGTGCTCGACACCACCGGCCGGGTTCCGCTTGAGCGACTGGCCGCGTTGGTAGACAGGTTCCGGCTTTACGTCGGCGTCGATTCGGGCATTACCTATCTTGCCGACGCACGCGGCATTCCCGTCATTGACATCATGGGGCCCGCCGACCCGCAAGACCAGCGCCCGACAGGCGCGCAAGTCATCCTCCTTCGCCGCGACCTGCCCTGCGCACCGTGCTCACACGCTTTTCACGCGCCATATACTTGCGCCAAGGGTACACGCGCCTGCATTCTGGAGATAGACAACCATACCGTCACCGCCGCTATACGAAAGGAACTTTTTGATGAAACTCGCTGTTTTTAGCGACCATGGTATTGGGCGTTATTTCGCCCAGTTGTTTGACAATATTCCAGAAGCTACTTTTTTATCTGAGAGAGCAAGCACGCATTATGATGCCCGCAAAAATAGCGAAGCATTAAGATCGTGTTTATTCACGGTACACAAACAAACTGTCGGTTGCTAAGGCCATACCGTGAACCGTCGTGATTTTTTATTGACACGCCGTGACGGCATCTTTTACGGCGTCATCCTTTCACTGGTCTTCGTCTGGTCTGTGCCGGGGACCATTGCGCTCAGATATGGCCTGCTGCTCATCGCGCTGGTAATGGGGACACACAGGATTTTCAGCCCCCACAACGGCGCGCCAGACAAAGTAAATTGGGATCTTCCACGCACACCTCTCATCACACTCACCGTATTTTCCATTTGGCTGCTAGTTCAGGCGTTATTCATTTCCCAGGAGACGAAATGGGCGCTTTCTGAACTCAAAGGGCAGCTTCTGCTCCCACTGGTCGCCGGCGTTATTGGCATTCTGGGCGCACGCATCGACAAGGGCGCTTCCGGCGAAAACGGCTCATTCCTGTGGTCCGGCATCGTACTGGTCTTTGCGCTGCAATCGGCCATTGCCATCGGCCAATCAGTCTGGCACTGGATCGAGCACGGCAGCCTGCTGCGACATATCGTGCCATTAACCGGCACCAAGCTGGAATTGAGCTTCATCGTAAACATCATGCTCGCCATCATCGCCATTGATCTTTTTTTTCGCGCCACCACAGGACAACGCTTCCTGCGTCTATCGGTAAGTACCATGCTTGCCTGCCTGGCGCTTGGCGTCGGCGCCAATTACACGGCCAGCGCGCGCAATGGCATGATCGGCATGGTATTGCTCGCCTTGACAACGGTTGCGCTGTTTCTGTTCAGGGCGCGCGTGCAACTCGGGCTGCACAAAGTCCTGGGAATCGCCGCAGCGGTCATCGTCAGCATGGGGATATTCGCAACCGCCAGCTACAAAGCTGACCCGCGTTGGCAGGTGTTTGCCGAAACGGCACGTATCGCCATCGACATTGACACGCATCGGTCGTGGTACGCCCCGGATATTTATCCCCTACCATTACTTGCCAACGGCCAGCCTGTTGACGAATCGGCCTATCAGAGAATCGCCTGGTTGCGCTCTAGCGCGCGCATTGCCACGGCAGTGCCGTTGGGCGTCGGTTATGGCCGTAACGCCTATCGTCGGGCGCTTGTGCGCATGGGCTACGAAGCGCACCTGGGGCATTCACACAGCGGGTTCGTTGATCTCCTTGCCGGGGGTGGCATTCCCGCCGTGATCCTGTGGCTGGTTTTTTTCGGTACGCTGTTCGTGACCGGTTGGCGCGCTTTCATCCGCTGCAACCTCCCGGCCGGCTTATTGTTGGCGATCCTGGTTGCCGGATTCGCCAGCCGCATGGTACTTGAAAGCATCGGCCGCGATCACATGCTGCAAATCTTCTTTTTCTTAAACGGCGCACTGCTTACCGCCATTGCGCATAATGCGAGCCGCGACCTACACATGGCACCCTCACCAGCAGCCTCCAATCAAGGCGCCTGACCACTACCGACGCCGGCATTTCTACGCACACTCCACGCCGTAAGCCAAGCGCACTACAGTTTTGCGTCGGCCCTTTGTACATACCACGGCATTGCCAGCGCAATTCCGTCGGCAAGCCGATGTGTCGGGGCATAACCGAGTAAACGCTGCGCTTTGCCGATGTCGGCAAGACTGTGACGCACATCGCCTACACGGAAGTCGCGGTATTCGGGCATCGAAGAAGACACCACGCCAAGTCTGGCAAGATTCTCGCGCAATAGGCCAAACAAGGCGTTGAGCGTCGTGCGCTCTCCAACGGCAACGTTATATACCTGATTCAGTGCCTCGGCCTGCTTCGTAGTCGCCGCCAACAGATTGGCTTGCACGACATTAGCGATAAAGCAGAAGTCGCGGCTGGTTTCACCGTCGCCATTGATAAACACGGTTTCGTCGTGCACAAGCGCGGCCGCCCATTTGGGAATAACCGCCGCATAGGCGCCATCAGGGTCCTGACGCGGGCCAAACACATTGAAATAACGCAGGCCAATTGTCTGCATCCCATAGGCACGTGCAAAAACGTCTGCATACAACTCATTGACGTACTTGGTCACCGCGTAGGGACTCAGCGGCTTGCCAATTTTGTCCTCGACCTTTGGCAAATCCGGGTGATCGCCATACGTGCTGCTACTGGCTGCATAGGTAAAACTGGCAACCTTTGCGTCGCGCGCGGCAACGAGCATATTGAGGAAGCCGGAAATATTGACCGCGTTGGTCGTCACGGGATCGGCCAGGCTACGGGGAACGCTGCCCAACGCCGCCTGATGCAAAACATGATCGACGCCAGCGCATACGTTGCGGCAAATATCAGGGTTGCGGATATCTCCCTCGACGAACCGGAAGTTTGCCCAACGATCCTCGCCAACCAGCCTGCGCACCTCTTCAAGATTGCGCGCGAATCCGGTAGAAAAATTATCCAGCCCGACAACCTTCTGATTAAGCATCAGCAAGGTTTCCAGCAGGTTGCTACCGATAAAGCCGGCGACGCCGGTGACCAGCCAGACTTCTGGAAACGCGGACAGGCGGGTTTTCAATTCGCTAAAAGCATGGGGCTCAGGCATCATCATGGCAATCTTTACGGGGATTGAAAGGCGGTTACAGGCGCAGATCCGATGCGTCTGGCGGGAGCAAATACTTCAGGTCATAGAGCACATGGTTTTCCCGCCCCAGTTGCCGAATCGCGGCTGCCCCCATTTCCACAAACTGATGGTGCGCGACGGCCAGCACGATGGCGTCAAACACGCCCGCTTCAGGCTCGGCAACCATCTCGATACCGTATTCGCGGCGCGCCTCCTCGGGAGAAACCCAGGGATCGTAAACCTCCACCCGGCAGCCGTATTCACGCAGATCATTGACGATGTCGACAACGCGGGTATTGCGCAAATCCGGGCAGTTTTCCTTGAACGTCAGTCCCATGATCAAAATGCGCGCGCCATTGACCTGGATACGTCGACAGATCATGGCCTTGACCAGTTGCGCGACGACATACGCGCCCATGCCATCGTTCAGGCGACGCCCGGCAAGGATGATTTCGGGGTGATAGCCGATGCTTTGCGCCTTGTGCGTCAGGTAATAGGGATCGACGCCAATGCAATGGCCGCCCACCAATCCGGGGCGAAACGGCAGAAAATTCCATTTGCTGCCCGCCGCCAGCAATACGGCCTCGGTGTCGATGCCCATCCGGTTGAAAATCAAGGCCAGCTCATTAACCAGTGCGATATTCAGGTCGCGCTGGGTGTTTTCGATGACCTTCGCTGCCTCGGCCACCTTGATGCTGGGTGCGGGATGCGTGCCAACGGAGATGATCTCGTTATACAGCGCGTCAACCCGCGCGGCAATTTCCGGCGTCGAACCCGAAGTCACCTTACGAATCGTTGTCAGCCGATGCGCCTTGTCACCCGGATTGATCCGCTCCGGACTATAGCCGACAAAGAAATCCCGATTGAATTTCAAGCCAGACACCTTTTCCAGCACGGGCACGCAGTCCTCTTCGGTACATCCCGGATAGACCGTCGATTCGTAGATGACGATGTCTCCCGCCTTGAGGACCGAGCCAACGATTTCACTGGCCCGCAGCAGTGGCGTCAGATCAGGCCGCTTGTGGCAGTCAATCGGCGTCGGCACGGTGACGATAAAGCAGTTGCACGCGCGCAATTCATCGACCTGTGTCGTAAAACTCAGGCCCTTGGCAGCGGCAAGCGCTTCTTCCGCCGTTTCCAGCGTATGGTCATGGCCGGCGCTCAGTTCCGCGATCCGTGACTTGCTGATATCGAATCCGACAACACGCCGCGTTTTGCCAAACTCGACGGCCAGCGGCAAGCCGACGTAGCCCAGCCCGATAACTGCCAGTTTGATTTCAGAAGGTTTCATTCGCTCGTTCGCGTCCGATTATGGTTCCATGTTCAAGACATCGCCGCATATCCGCGCAGAGTCGAGGATTTTGTGCGGAACGCCTCAAGATGGCGAGCCATCCATGCAAAAAATATGGGCTGAATTTTACAGACATCCATGATGGGCAGCCATAGTGACGAGGCCTTTGCTCCGCTTTGCCCATGCCGATCCGGCTGCAAACAAGGCGTATGGGCTTGCCGGAAATTCCGACGCGCTTTGCCATTTATCTCTGACGATGAATGGCAAGCAACAGACGGCAAAACCCCATTTAATAGGGCGGAGCTTGCATGGATTACAAATTTCATCGGCTGTAGAATCCGCCCATGCTCAAAGACGCCATTCCTCTCGACCAGATCCGGCGCGCCCTCGTCATCAAGCTACGCCACCACGGCGACGTACTGCTCAGCTCGCCCGTCCTTTCAGTATTGAAATCTCATGTCCCGCACGCGGAAATTGATGCGCTGGTCTACGCCGAAACGGCGGAAATGCTTTCCTTGCACCCGGCTCTCGCCCAATTGCACGTCATTGACCGGAACTGGAAAAAACTCGGCGCGTTGCAGTATCTATCTGCCGAATGGCGTTTACTGAAAGCCCTGCGCGATCGCCATTACGACCTCATCGTTCATCTCACCGACCACCCACGCGGCGCCTGGATCACATATATGTGCAATGCACGCTGGGCAGTGACGCGACGCATTGGTGGACGCGGGCGCTGGTGGCGAAAAGCCTTCACTCACACGTATCCGACGCCGGCAAATGCCCGGCGCCACACCGTTGAGCAGCATCTCGACGCTTTGCGCCGCATCGGTATCCAACCCACGCCGCAAGAGCGGCGTCTTGTCCTGGTTCCCGGCCATGCGGCGGAAGCGCGCATCACCACGCTGCTGACAGAGGCCGGGCTGAACGGGCGGCCTTTCATTCATATCCATCCGGCTTCACGCTGGTTTTTCAAATGTTGGGACAGCCACCGAATGGCACACTTGATCAATCGTCTTCAGGCGGGCGGCCATACCGTCGTCTTGACGGCCGCGCCCGACACGACAGAGCGCAAAATGATCGATGAGATCCAGTCGAAAACCCGTACGCCGGCCGTCAGTTTTGCCGGACAGCTTTCACTCAAGGAGCTGGCCGCCTTGACCGCGCGCGCGCGACTCTTCATTGGCGTCGACTCCGCGCCAATGCATATTGCCGCGGCCATGAACACGCCGGTTGTTGCACTATTTGGCCCATCCGGCGATAAGGAATGGGGGCCTTGGGATGGGCCTCTGGGTTCGTCGCACCGTATCGTCACCAGCCTCGCCCACCCCTGCCGCCCCTGTGGCATGGATGGCTGCGCGGGCAGCAAAATCAGCGACTGCCTCGCTTCTTTGCCGCTTGAACCAGTATGGCACGCCGTCCAGGAACTGTTGGCCCAATGAATGTGCAAACACATTCCCAAACGCAGCCGCTGCGCATCGCCTTTATCCGTCAGCGCTACAACCCATACGGAGGCGCAGAGCGCTTCATCGAACGGGCGCTCGCCAAACTCGTGCGCAAAGGCGCCGAAATCACGCTGATCACGCGCAACTGGAATGGCGCCCCGCCACACGACTACCGGCACATCATTTGTGACCCGCACTATTCGCGCCATTTCGGCGGCCGTGCCGCGCGTGACCGCAGTTTTGCCGCCAGCGCGCAACGCGTGATGCGTGAAGGCAATTACGACATCACGCAAGCGCACGAGCGTATTCCCGGATGCATGATTTTCCGCGCCGGCGACGGCGTACATGCCGCCTGGCTGGATCATCGCGGCCGCGACCAGTCGCCGCTGGCGCGCATGGCAACACGCATCTCCGCCTTCCACCGCTTCATTCTCCACCAAGAAGCGGCCATGCTTGCCGCGCCCGAACTGCGCGCGGTCATTTGCAATTCAGACATGGTACGTGAAGAGATGCGCCGTTATTATGCCGTGCCGGATGAAAAGCTCGTTGTCATTGAAAACGGCGTGGATCTCGATCATTTTCATCCCGCGCTGGCCGATGAATGGCGGATACGCCAGCGTCAGGCGCTCGGCATCGATGCCGACGTGCCGGTGTTTCTCTATGTCGGCGGCGGCTTCATGCGCAAAGGCGTGCCGCAACTCATTGCCGCGCTGGCCCGCTGTACAAGCCAGCATGGCCGCAACAGCCGCCTGGTTATTGTCGGTGAAGACCGGCATCTGAAGACCTATCAACGACAAGCGGAAAAAGCAGGGCTATCGGCGCGCGTGTTATTTACCGGGCCGCGACGCGACGTACACGCGCTCTATGGCATGGCCGACGCCTTTGTTTTGCCTACGCGCTATGACCCCATGCCGAATGCCGCGCTCGAAGCCCTAGCCTGCGGTCTGCCGGTGCTGACCTCACCCACCTGCGGTATCGCTTCACGAATCATCGAAGGCGAAAACGGGTTTGTCGTCGATGCCCTGGATGTCGACACGTTGGCGCGGCGCATCGACACGCTGGCCGCGCCGGGCAAAGCCGAGAGGATGCGCGCGGCGGCGCGCGCCTCGGTCATTGACCTCGATCTCGACACCCTGGCCGGGAAACTGCTTAGCCTCTATGAACGCCTGCGCTAAAATTTGGCGCTTTCACCCCCATTGCACACAAACTCCCGGGCTTTGATGACCTATGAAAATCACCCTGATTGGCGCCGGTTATGTCGGCCTCGTCACCGGAACCTGCCTCGCCGAAGTCGGCAACAACGTGCTGTGTCTCGACGTTGATCCGCACAAGATTGCCACGCTCAAATCCGGCGGCATCCCCATCTACGAACCAGGGTTGGAAGACATGGTGCGCCGCAACGTCGCCGCCGGACGGTTGGATTTCACTACGGATATCGCCGCCGCCGTGCAGTTTGGCAACATCCAGTTCATCGCCGTCGGAACGCCGCCGGATGAGGACGGCTCGGCCGATTTGCAATACGTCCTCGACGCCGCGCGCAACATCGGGCGGCATATGAACGGCTTCAAGCTGGTCGTCGACAAATCCACGGTGCCCGTCGGCACCGCCGACCGCGTGCGCGCCACCATCGCAGAAACACTGGCTTCTCGCGGGCTGGAGGTCGATTTCTGCGTCGCTTCCAATCCGGAATTTCTCAAGGAAGGCGCAGCCATCAACGATTTCATGAGTCCCGACCGCATCGTCATCGGCACGGACAGCGAGCGCGCCACGCAATTGCTGCGCCGCCTCTATGCGCCGTTCCAGCGCAACCACGAGCGGCTGGTCGTGATGGATGTGCGTTCGGCCGAGCTGACCAAATATGCGGCCAACGCCATGCTGGCAACGCGTATTTCGTTCATGAACGAACTGGCCCTGCTCGCCGAAAAACTGGGGGCCGACATCGAACGGGTCCGCCAGGGAATCGGCTCCGACCCGCGCATCGGCTACCACTTTCTCTACGCCGGCTGCGGCTACGGCGGCTCCTGCTTTCCCAAGGACGTACAGGCGCTGCGCCGCACGGCGCGGGAGTACGGCGCGCCGCTGCGCATCCTCGACGCCGTCGAGGCCGCCAACGAAGCGCAAAAACGGATACTGGTCGAAAAGCTCAAGTCCCGCTTTGGCGCGCAGCTCGACGGCCGCCGCTTTGCGCTCTGGGGACTGGCTTTCAAGCCCAATACCGACGATATGCGCGAAGCGCCAAGCCGCATGATCATGGAAGCGCTCTGGGCGATGGGCGCTACAGTCGCCGCCTACGACCCGGTAGCCATGCCCGAAACACGGCGTCTTTACGGCGAGCGTCCCGACCTGATGCTGGCACCGCACCCGATGGACGCGCTGCGGGGCGCCGATGCGCTGCTTATCGTCACCGAATGGAAAGCCTTCCGCAGCCCCGATTTCGCGGCGATGAAAGCCTTGCTCAGACAACCGGTGATTTTTGACGGCCGCAACCTCTACGACCCGGCGGCGATGCGCCGCGAAGGTTTCGAATACTTCCCGATCGGGCGGCAAGCATGAAAGTCCTCGTCACCGGCGTTGCCGGCTTCATCGGCATGCACGTCGCGCAGCGCCTGCTCGCCCGCGGCGATGAAGTGGTCGGTCTCGATAACCTCAACGACTATTACGACCCGCAGCTCAAACAGGCGCGGCTTGATGCGCTGGCGCAAAATACGGCGCGCGCCGCCTTTCGTTTTGAAAAACTCGATCTGGGCGACACCGCCGGCATCATGGCGCTGTTCGCCGCCCGGCGCTTCGAGCGCGTCATCCACCTCGCGGCGCAGGCCGGCGTGCGCTATTCACTGGTCAATCCGCATGCCTACGCGCACAGCAATCTGGCCGGTTTCCTCAACATCCTCGAAGCCTGCCGGCAATACGGCATCGAACACCTCGTTTATGCCAGCAGTTCCAGCGTGTACGGCGCCAATGCCAAAACCCCCTTTTCGGTCCATGATGCCGTCGATCACCCGGTCAGTCTTTATGCCGCCACCAAAAAAGCCAACGAGCTGATGGCGCACAGCTACAGCCACCTCTACGGCCTGCCCACCACCGGTTTGCGCTACTTTACCGTCTATGGTCCGTGGGGACGCCCGGACATGTCGCCCTGGCTGTTTTCCGACGCCATCCTTGCCGGCAGGCCCATCCAGATTTTCAACCACGGCAAAATGCGCCGCGATTTCACCTACATCGACGATATCGCCGAAGGCACCATCCGCGTCATGGACGCCATCGCCCAGCCCGACCCCGGATTCGATGCGGAACACCCCGACCCGAGCCGAAGCCGCGCGCCCTACCGGATTTACAACATCGGCAACCACCAGCCGGTCGAGCTGATGAGTTTCATCGAAACCCTCGAAAACGCACTGGGTAAAACCGCACGCAAAGAATTCCTGCCCATGCAGGCCGGCGACGTGCTGGAGACCTATGCCGACACCGACGACCTGCGCCGCGACATCGACTTCGCACCGCGCACCCCGCTGGCTGAGGGACTTGCCCGCTGGGCGGATTGGTTCCGCACCTACCGCGGGCGCTAGGGCAAGCAGGATAGCGCCGGCGCGCCGGCAATCGTAAGACTGTAAAAATACGGTCAGGCATTGCCCGCCCGGCAGCGGCACATCTCGCGGCGCAGCCGCGAGTTTAAGCTGACTGTTTTGTTCACTTTCGATTCTGCCAATCAACGCTGCCGCTACACGCCGCTTTGAATTTCGACCTGGCGCATCCGCTGCCAGCACTGGCTGACCCAAATGCTTGCCGCCCGGTAACAGTACTTGCCGCCGGCAATGGGGCTTGCCGGCCTTGACTGGCGCGTAGCGGACTTAAGAAGCGACGCTCTCCGGCGGTGGTTCGGCGCCGGCGGGGTGTTTATAGCGGTTGTAGCCCCACAGGTATTGCTGCGGGCATTGGCGGATCAGCGCTTCGATTTCGTGGTTGATCTGTTGGGTACGTTCCACGATATCGCCGCTGATCGGCTGCGTCGGCGCTTGCAGATGGAAATGGTAGCCCGCCCCGCCTGGCAGGCGTTCCGCCCAGACCATGATCACCGCCGCGCCGCTCTCCGTCAGCCGTGCCGCCAGCGTCATCGTGTAAGCCGGCTTACCGAAATAATCGAGCCAGCGTCCCTCGCCCTTCTTGGGCGCCTGGTCGGGCAGCAGCCCCACCGCCTCGCCCTTTTTCAACGCCTTGAGCAGCGTGCGCACACCCGCCAGGTCGGCGGCGGCAATATGCAACTGCGCGCGCTGGCGCCCGGTTTCGATCAATGTCTGCATCCAGGCGCGCTTCGGCGGACGATAGAGAACGGTGATCGGCGCTTGCGTCGACAGATATTGCGCGGTGATTTCAAAGCAGCCCAAATGCGGCGTCAGATAGACGATGCCCTTGCCGGCGCGCACGGCCGCTTCGACATGCGCCCAGCCGGAAATGCGGACAACGCGGGCAGCCACTTCCTCCAAGGGACGCAGCCAGATTTTAGGCAGTTCAATGAACTGTCGCCCGGCGTGGGCGATGGCGGCGTTGCGGATGCGCCGCGCGCCCGCTTCACCCAGCGCCAAAACCATGTTCTCGCGCATATGCCGCCGGTAGGTTGGCGAACCCATCCAGACCAGCCAACCCAGCGCCGCGCCAAGGAGGTGCAGCCAGGCCAGCGGCAGGCGGCTAAGGAAGCGGAAAAATGCAATCATGCGATGACTTATGCTTTGTCGATTCAGGGAAATTTGACGAAGGGAGCTTTCTTTCTATAATTATCGCATCCGCCGAGTTAATGAGGACAACTTGCAGGGCGGACACAAGAAAAGTGCAACGAGTCGTCACAAAGCATGTTTCGCGCTCGCCGGCCGCTTGTGAAAATACTGCTAAAGCGTCGTCTGCTCAAACCCCGGAGCCGGCCACGCAGCCTGACCGGGGTTTTTATTTGGAGCAGAAACAAGATGTCACGCGAATTTCTTTTCACTTCGGAATCGGTGTCTGAAGGCCATCCTGATAAAGTCGCCGACCAGATTTCGGATACCGTGCTCGACGCGGTGCTGGCCGAAGACCCCCACGGCCGCGTCGCCTGTGAAACGCTGGTGTCTACTGGCCTTGTCGTCATCTCCGGCGAAATCACCACCAAGGCGCACATCAACTACCGCGAGATCGCGCAAAACACCATACGCCGCATCGGCTACAACGATTCGGACATCGGCTTTGATTACAAGAGCTGCGCCATCCTGACGGCGATCAACCGCCAGTCGCCGGATATCGCACAGGGCGTCAACGAGGGCGAAGGCATCGACCTCGACCAGGGCGCGGGCGACCAGGGGCTGATGTTCGGCTATGCCTGCAACGAAACGCCGGCGCTGATGCCGCTGCCGATCTACTATGCGCACCGCATCATGCAGCGGCAGGCCGAAGTCCGGCGCGATGGGCGCCTGCCCTGGCTGCGCCCCGATGCCAAGAGCCAGCTCACCGTCCGCTACGTGGACGGCAAGCCGGTCGATATCGACGCCATCGTCGTCTCCACCCAGCACAATCCGGACGTCTCGCATGCACAACTGTCCGAAGCGGTCATTGAGGAAATCATCAAGCCGGTGCTGCCCAAGGAACTGCTCGGCGGCAATATCCGCTACCTGATCAACCCAACCGGGCGCTTCGTCGTCGGCGGCCCGCACGGCGACTGCGGCCTGACCGGACGCAAGATTATCGTCGACACCTATGGCGGCACCGCGCGGCACGGCGGCGGCGCCTTCTCCGGCAAAGACCCGTCCAAGGTCGACCGGTCGGCCGCCTACGCCGCCCGGCACGTGGCCAAGAACATCGTCGCTGCCGGCCTGGCTGACCGCTGCGAAGTTCAGATCGCCTACGCCATTGGCGTCGCCAAGCCGGTGTCGTTGATGGTCGACACCTTCGGCACGGGCAAGATCCCCGAGGAGAACATTGTCAAGCTGATCGAAAAGCATTTCGACCTGCGTCCAAAAGGCATCATCCAGACGCTCAACCTGCTGCGCCCGATCTACACGAAGACCGCAGCCTACGGCCATTTTGGCCGCGACGAACCGGAATTCACCTGGGAAGCGCTCGACAAGGTTCAGGCACTGAAGGCAGACGCCGGGCAATAAGCCCCTCCCAAGGCTCGCAACAGCCCAGCAAAGCGCCGGCCCCCCGCCGGCGTTTTTTTTGTTGCCCAGCGCCTTGACCGCCGCCACTGCCTGATGCCGCCGCACCGGCGCATCACGGATGCGCTCCCCATCGGCCATCCCGCCCAGGATGCCGCAACGCACCGCAGCGCATCCCAGGTAAATCAAGGGCTACTACCGGCCTGTAACCCGCGTCGATTGGGCGTTTGCGGGCAGTCCCCTTTAGACTCCCGGCCAGACGGACGACCGCATGCAGCGCGGAAAGCCTGCAGCGAATATGGCAAGGCTGCCGCAATTCACCACGGCGCAGGCCAGGTAAATCAAGGGCTGCCGCGGCCCTGCAACCCGCGTCGATTGGGCGTTTGCGGGCAGGCATCGCTGAATCCCGCGTGGACACGGGGCTGGCTGGCAGGTCTATCGAGAGATTTTCCTTATGGGGTGAACGGCCGTGCGTAGCACGAAAAATCCGCAGCGAATACGGTAAGCCCGGACAAGTTCACGTTATGGGGCAAGCGCGGTTATCGACTATAATCCGCCCTATCCGAGGAGCGCTGCAAAACTGCCGGCAGACCTTGCAAATCCTGCGAAGCCCACAGTTTCAGGCTCGGAATCCCCAACGGCGCTCACCTGACCAACCCGCGCCGGCGCGGGTACCGTGGAACGGGTGACGGGTGACAAGGCAGCCGCCGCCAAACGATGGTGCCGACCCGCAACAGCCATTCTCCGCCGTTTTCCTCATTCTGCGCTCCGCGCCGGCCACTGTTCCAAGGAGAACTGCTGTGGCACGCTTTACCGACTACACCATCGCCGACCTGTCGCTGGCCGACTGGGGGCGCAAGGAAATTCGCATCGCCGAAACCGAAATGCCGGGGCTGATGGCCATCCGCGAAGAATACGCAGCCAGCCAGCCGCTGCGCGGCGCGCGCATCGCCGGCTCGCTGCACATGACGATCCAGACTGCCGTGCTGATCGAGACGCTGACTGCGCTGGGCGCGCAAGTTCGCTGGGCTTCATGCAACATTTTCTCGACGCAGGATCACGCTGCCGCCGCCATTGCCGCGAGCGGCGTGCCCGTTTTCGCCGTCAAGGGCGAAACGCTCGCCGATTATTGGGAATACACGCACCGCATTTTTGAATGGCCGGACGGCACGCCCGCCAACATGATCCTCGATGACGGCGGCGACGCAACGCTGCTGCTGCATCTGGGCGCACGCGCGGAACAGGATATTTCCATACTCGCCCATCCCGAATCGGAAGAAGAAACCGTCCTCTTTGCCGCGATCAAGGCGCATCTGGCGACCGACCCGGCCTGGTATTCGAGCCGCCTGGCGCACATCCGCGGCGTGACCGAGGAAACGACGACCGGCGTACACCGCCTCTACCAGATGCACGCGCGCGGCGATCTGAAGATTCCGGCCATCAACGTCAATGACTCGGTGACCAAATCGAAGTTCGACAACCTCTACGGCTGCCGCGAGTCGCTGGTTGACGGCATCAAGCGCGCAACCGATGTGATGGTCGCCGGCAAGATCGCCGTCGTCTGCGGTTATGGCGATGTCGGCAAAGGCTGCTCGCAGGCGCTACGCGCGCTTTCGGCGCAGGTCTGGATCACGGAAATCGACCCGATCTGCGCGCTGCAGGCGGCGATGGAAGGCTACCGCGTCGTGACCATGGAACAAGCCGCGCCACTTGCGGACATCTTTGTCACCACCACCGGCAACTATCACGTCATCACACACGACCACATGGCGGCGATGAAGGATCAGGCCATCGTCTGCAATATCGGCCACTTCGACAACGAGATCGACGTCGCTTCGCTGGCCAACTATCAGTGGGAAGAAATCAAGCCACAGGTCGACCATGTCATCTTTCCGCCGATGAACGGCAAGCCTGAGAAGCGCATCATCCTGCTGGCCAAGGGACGGCTGGTCAATCTGGGCTGCGCCACCGGCCATCCCAGCTACGTCATGTCCTCATCCTTCGCCAATCAGACGATCGCGCAGATCGAACTGTTTACGCGCACGCAGGATTATCCGGTCGGCGTCTATACGCTGCCCAAGCAGCTCGACGAAAAGGTTGCCCGCCTGCAACTGAAAAAATTCGACGCGCCGCTCACCGTCCTGACCGCACAGCAGGCCGCCTACATCGGCGTGCCGGTCGAAGGCCCGTACAAGGCGGAACATTACCGCTACTAGGCAATCTCAGCGAAAGCAAGCCGATCAATCTAAACCATGGCGGTTTAACTTTGCCAAACGACAAGGCAAACCAACGTCGTATTTTGGCAAAGAAAGCCACCATAACCGAAAGGAGTGTGTGCCATGCGTCTTATTCTGCTCTGGATACTCAACGCCGTTGCCCTGCTCGCCGTCGCCTACCTGATGCCATCGATCAGGATCGGATCGTTCAGCGCAGCCATGCTGGCCGCACTCCTTCTCGGCCTGGTCAATGCCGTCATCCGCCCACTGCTGGTCGTTCTCACCCTGCCCGTCACGCTGCTGACGCTCGGCCTGTTCATCTTCGTCATCAACGGGCTGATGTTCTGGCTGGCCGGCTCCATTTTCCAGGGCTTCACGGTCAACGGCTTCTGGCCGGCGGTTTTCGGCTCCATCATCTACAGCGTCGTCTCCTGGGTGCTGACCGGCGCCCTGCTCGGCAGCCGCTGATCTTTTTCCTGACTCCTCTGACTCTCCCGATCCACATCACGCCCATGCAACTTTCCATCGAATTTTTCCCTCCGCAAACCGGCGAGGGACTTGAAAAACTGCGCGTCGTGCGGAGCCAACTGGCGGCGCTCCAGCCCGATTTCTTCTCCGTCACCTTCGGTGCCGGCGGCTCGACGCGCGAACGTACCTTCGCCGTCTGCCGGGACATTGCCGAAGCCGGCCAGCCCGTTGCCCCGCATCTTTCCTGCATCGGCTCGACGCGCGAAAACATCCGCGAAATCCTCGCCGATTACCAGGCGCGCGGCATCCGCCGCCTTGTCGCACTGCGCGGCGACCTGCCCTCCGGCATGGCCGAAGCCGGCGAATTCCGCTACGCCAGCGAACTCGTCGAATTCATCCGCGCCGAAACCGGCGACACCTTCCGCCTCGCCGTCGCCGCCTACCCGGAATGGCACCCGCAGGCGCGCTCCCCGCGCGAGGACCTCGACGCCTTTGCTCGCAAAGCCAAGGCCGGCGCCAATCTGGCGATCACCCAATATTTCTATAACGCCGACGCCTATTTCCACTTCGTCGACGAAATCCGCGCGCGCGGCGTCGACATCCCCGTCATTCCCGGCATCATGCCGATCGTCAGCTTCTTCAAGCTGGCGCGCTTTTCCGACGCCTGCGGCGCCGAACTGCCGCGCTGGATGCGGCGGACTTTCGAAAGCCTCGGCGACGACACGGCGTCCATCCGCGCCTTCGGCCTCGACCTCGTCACCCGCCTGTGCGAACGCCTGCTCGCCGGCGGCGCCCCCGGCCTGCACTTCTACTCGATGAACCAGGCCGAACTCACCCTGGAAATCTGCCGGCGGCTCGTGCGGGGATAACAACCCAAGTCAGGCCAGGGCGCACCCATCGCGTACAGCGGGAAACGGGAAACGGGAAACGGGAAACGAGTAGAATACCCTTTACAATCAATGGGCTGTAGCCCTAGTGTACTGGGCATTTTCGGGCCGTTTGCCCTGAAAAACGCATGATTGCGGGGTTGTAAGACAGGGCGCGGCGGACATCGATCCGCCCATTGTTGGTCGAAATCCGAAGATAGCCTGCCCGGAAGCCCGCGTATTTAGGGCGTTTGCGGGCAGGTGCCGCTGCAGCCCGCGTAAACACTGGGCTGGCGGGTAGGCATCGCTGCGTCGCCTTATTCATGCGGGTTTCAGGGCACCTACCCGGAGATCCTTTATCCACGCGGGTTTCAGAGGCGTGCCCCGAAAGCTTAATAGCAGCTGGACTTTGCATGTAAAAAACGGTTACCCCTCAGCCCTTCAGGCAGCGCCTCTTTAAAAAGGGGCGAGTCGGGCAGACAAACATTTTGGCAGATGGAACCGCCATGTTCAGAGCGGGCACTGGATTAGGCAGATAGATTCCCGGCATAATCGCCCCATGCTCATTCTTCCTGTTAGCCGTGGCCTGGACTGGCGCATTCCGCCGCTGGTCACGCTGCTTCTGATTCTAGTCAACACACTGATTTATTTCGGCGTGCAGCACGATGAGAATGTGCGCGCGATACGCGCTTACTACTATTACGCAGAGTCAACGTTGCCGCAGATCGAATTGCCGCGCTACGTCAAACATCTCGAAGCGCGCGGGCATGTGCGCGAGGCCATAGACGCCGAACAGGCGCTTGCCCAAATGGACCAAAACGACAAATGGTTTCCTGTGCTTCAGAAAATGGAAACGGACGAGGTCTTCATGCAGCAGTTGCGCGCAGACAAAATCATCGCCCCCAGCGACGTCAAATACGCCGAATGGCGGGAAGCGCGCAACGAATATGAGCGGCGGCAAAACAAGCGTCCCCCACTGACCGACCGCTTCGGTTTTAAAACCGCCGCGCCCACGTTGGCGTCGCTGTTCGGGCACATGTTCCTGCACGGCGATTTTTCCCACCTGCTCGGCAACATGGCGATTCTGTTCATCATCGGCTGCCTGGTCGAGAAGACGCTGGGCTGGCGACGTTATCTCTGTTTCTACCTGTTGTCTGGACTGGGTGCAGTGGCTTTTTTCTGGCTATTCAGCAGTGCGAATATGAATACGGTCATCGGCGCATCGGGGGCGATTTCGGGCGTGATGGCGATGTTCGTGGCGCTGTACGGCTTTCAGAAAATCCGCTTTTTCTACTGGGCGCTTGTCTATTTTGGTTTCTTTACCGCGCCGGCAATCATCATGCTGCCGTGCTGGCTGATTGGGGAGCTGTATCAGCATTTTTTCGCCCGCGGCAGCGGGGTCGCCTACATGGCGCACTTTGGCGGCCTGGTGACGGGCGCAGCGCTGATTGCCGCGCTGCGTGTGTACGAAAAAATCCTTGGCCGGCCGCGCGCCGCCGCGCCGACAAACGAAGCGCCCACCGCCCCTTTGCCGCCTTTGCTGCCTGGGCAACTGGCGAAAATTGATGCGCTGCTGGGCGAGCTGCGCATCGACGAAGCGCGCCAGGCGCTCGCTCGCCTTGCCCGCAAACACCCGCGTGACATCGCGGTGCTGGAACGTTATTACCAGGTGGCGCGCTACGCGCCGGTGAGTGAGGATTATCACCGCGCGGCGGCGCTGATTTTTACGCTGCCCGAAAACGCGCCCGACAGCGAACGCCTGGTACACGAGTGCTTTGTTGATTACCTCAAGCGGGCGCAGCCGACGGTGCGTTTGAGCGCCGACCTACTGGTTTCGCTGATCCGCCATCTGGCGCGCGCGGGCTACACCGCCGACGCCGAGCGGCTGACGCAGGCGCTGGCGCGGCGCGCGCCGGAAGATGCGCGCCTGCCCGATTTGCTCCTGCGGGTGGCCGGGGCATACCAGAAAGCTGGCAATGCCGCCGGGCGCGATGCGCTGATCGCGCGCCTGCACGCGCAGCACCCGGACAGCGAAGCGGCGCGCACGGCGGCAATCATCAGTCACTGAAGCTGCGTTCCTTCCTCGCCCGCCGCTATTTCGTCTGCTATTGCGCCGGCGGCTTCGCCTGCATCTGCGCAATCACCGCGAGCAACTGGCGCGCCTCTATCCGCGTGGGATGATCCGGGTAATGCGCCAGCAAGCCGTTTAATATCTGTTGCGCGAATGCATCCTGATGCAGGTTTTCGCTCAAAACCTGCGCGACAAAAAGGTAGACGGCGGGGATGTCGGCGTGACCCGGAAAGCGTTTGTCGAAGCCCTTGAGCAGAACCAGCGCCTCTTTAAAGCGCCGCCGTCCGCGCAGCGCCCTAGCCAGCGGCAAAAGCTGCGCCGGCTGCTCTGGCGCAAAGTCGGCGTCGCGCGCGCGCATTTCGTCCAACAGCTTCAGCGCCTCGTCGCCGCGCTTTTTGTCCAGCAGCAACGTGAGGTAGGTTCTGGCGTGTTCCCGCAGGCGATCTTCGCGCCCCGCCAGCGCCAGCAGCTTGTGGTAACGCGCGTTGGCGCGCAGGTCGTCCGGCGCGCTGAGCTGCGCGTCCTCGGCCAGATCCAGCGCTTCTTCAATCTGGCCGGCGCCGATGAGCTGGCCGATGGCATCCTCCGCAGACAGGGGCGCTTCGCCCCCGTCTGCGCGCGCGTTGTTTGGCGGCGTCAGCACGTCGATGCCCAGCGCCTGATGGTTCTGATACACCACGTAGCCCATCATGTGGAACATGATCAGCATGAAATACATGTCGACAAAATTGCGCACGGGCATAATCAGCCAGAGTGGCAGATGCGGCTTCAGCAGCGCCAGCAGCGTCGCATCACTGGCAAAAAGCAGAAAGAGAAAAGCGCACAGCGCCAGATACGGCAGGCCGATGGTCGTCATGACGCTGATGGCGGCGAGAGGGTTAACACCCGCCCAGAAGCTGCGCGTCATCGTCAGGTTGATTACGCTGGCCGGCAGCGAGAGCAGGATAAAAATCAGCACCGCGCCGTAGATCAGCCCGCCGGCGCGCGCAGCAAAGACCAGCAAAAAGATCAGCGCCACAAAAATGGCAAACTGCTTGTACGGCAGACTGTCGCGCCCCGAAGCGCTGGACACGTGGTACTTGTCGGGGTCGAGGCGGCCGATGGCCGTTTCATCGAGCACCTCGTAGGCATAGCGGATGAAAAACAGCCACGCGGCCAACCGCACGAGCAGCGGCGAAAACAGCGCGCCGACCAGCGTCGCCAGCGACAACAAGACCATATACATGAGCGGTTCGGCGTGCAGCGGATAGCGGAAAAATTCCGGCAGACGCTGCCAGAAGGGCACAATATCCGGCGCATCGGCCTCCTGCATAGTGAATACCGTTTGCGCCTCGTCCGACCCGGCGCGCCGCCCGCTGCGGCGGTGAGTTTTGTGTTCGTCTGATTGCTGCGCCATGCTCCCTCCAGAATCTTGTCTGACGATTATAGTCAGGCGCACCGCGCACGATAAGCCCCTGCCCGGAGAGGCTCTATCCACGCGGGTTTCGGAGAGGGTACCGGGGAACGCCCTATCCACACGGGTTTCATCGGAGCACTCCGAAAGCTTAAATAGCGGCCCGACTTTGCCCAAAGACAAGGCCGCGAGCCGCAGACAGTACATTGAGTACTGCAAGGCCAGGCCAACACAGCAACGCAGTATCTCGGCAAAGGAAACCGCTATAAAAAGCAAGACAAGCTAACGCGGTATTCCAGCAAAGAAAGCCGTTATTTTCCGATTTATGTTTTTTGATGCTCTGAAGCCCTTTATTTACGCGGGCCTCCGGGCATTTTATGTTTTCTGCCCTGTTTGCAGGCTTTCGCCCGGCCCAGTCGCTGCGCCTGCATTTCTGCGCCGGCGGCGCGTAGTTGCCGCGCTGGATGCGGCGGACTTTCGAGAGTCTCGGCGACGACACGGCGTCCATCCGCGCATTCGGCCTCGACCTCGTCACCCGCCTGTGCGAACGTCTGCTCGCCGGCGGCGCCCCCGGCCTGCACTTCTACTCGATGAACCAGGCCGAACTCACCCTGGAAATCTGCTGGCGGCTCGGGCGGGGATAACAACCCAAGTCAGGCTAGGGCGCGCCATCGCGGGCAGCGGGCAATGGGAAACGAGCAGAATACCCTTTATAATCAATGGTCTGTAGCCCTAGTGTACTGGGCATTTGCGGGCCGTTTTCCCTGAAAGGCGCATGGTTGCTGGGTTGTAAGACAGGGCGCGGCGGACATCGATCCGCCATCGTTGGTCGGAATCTGAAGATAGCCTGCCCGGAAGCCCGTGTATTTAGGGCGTTTTCGGGCATATGCCGCTGCAGCCCGTGTATTTACGGCGTTTTCAGGCAGGCACCGCTGAAGCCCGCGTAAACACTGGGCTGGCGGGCAGGCATCGCTACGTTGCCCTATTCATGCGGGTTTCAGGGCAGCCTTCTCGGGAAGGCCGTAAATACGGGGGCTACAGGGAACCACCTACCGGAATGGCCGAAACACGCGAGCTACAGGCCAGCCGACTTAGCGCCGCAGACGCTTACCGTCGCCGGGAGCTGTCGCCAAGGATTGCGGCGCGCTAACGCCCGACATGACTACCGCTCTTAGACATACCCTTAAGGCCCGCGTATTTAGGGCGTTTGCGGGCAGATGTCGCTGAAGCCCGCGTAAACACTGGGCTGGCGGGCAAGCATCGCTACGTCGCCCTATTCATGCGGGTTCCAGGGCATCCCGTGCTGGAATGCCCGAAACACGCGGGCTGCCGGCCCGCCGGTTTGGCGCCGGTTCAGCGCCGCTTTGAGCCGCCGAGGATCGAGCCGAGGACGCCGCGGATGATTTCGCGGCCAACCTGCGAGCCGATGGCGCGCGCGGCGCTCTTGGCCAGGGATTCGGCGATGCCTTCGCGGTGGCCGCCGCGCGGCCCGGTTTTGCTGCCGAAGATGTCGCCCAGGCTGCCGAGCAGGCCGCTGCCATCGCCCGCCTGCCCGGTCGTTTGCCCGCCCGCATTCTGCGCCGGCGTGGCGATTTTCCCATGGCCGCCGGCCGTCGGTTGCCCGGCCTGCGGCGCTGCCTGGGCGGCGTTTTTGAGCTTTTCAAAGGCCGATTCGCGGTCTACCGTTTTTTCGTACACGCCATAGACCAGTGAGGCCTGGATGACCGCTTGCCGTTCCGCAGCTGTCAAGGGGCCAATGCGCGAGGCCGGCGGCAGGATGAAGGCGCGCTCGACGATGTGCGGCCGCCCTTTTTCGTCCAAGAAGGAGATGAGCGCTTCGCCCACGCCCAGTTCGGTGATCACTGCGGCCGCGTCGAAGGCTGGGTTTGGCCGCAGCGTCTGCGCCGCCGTGGCGACGGCTTTCTGGTCGCGCGGGGTGAAGGCGCGCAGTGCGTGCTGTACGCGGTTGCCAAGCTGGCCGAGCACCTTGTCGGGGATGTCGAGCGGGTTTTGTGTCACGAAGTAGATGCCGACGCCTTTCGAGCGCACCAGGCGCACGACTTGTTCGATTTTCTCCAGCAGCGCGGGCGGCGCGTCGTTGAAGAGGAGATGGGCTTCGTCGAAGAAGAAGACCATCCGTGGTTTTTCCGGGTCGCCGACTTCCGGCAGGCTTTCAAACAGTTCGGAAAGCAGCCAAAGCAGGAAGGTCGAGTACACCGCAGGCGAGGCCATCAGTTTGTCTGCGGCGAGGATGTTGATGACGCCTTTGCCGTTTTGTGCGCCGTCGGTCTGCATCAGATCGGCGATATCGAGCATCGGTTCGCCGAAGAAGCGCTCGCCGCCCTGCTGTTCCAGCGCCAGCAGGCCGCGCTGGATGGCGCCGATGGAGGCGGCCGAGACGTTGCCGTATTCGGTGGTGTACTCTTTGGCGCAATCGCCGACGTGCTGCACCATCGCCCGCAAATCCTTGAGGTCGAGCAGGAGCAGCCCCTGGTCGTCGGCGATTTTGAAGACGAGTTGCAGAACCCCCGACTGGATGTCGTTGAGCTTGAGCAGGCGGGAGAAAAGAACCGGCCCCATGTCGGAAACCGTCGCCCGTACCGGGTGCCCCTGCTCGCCGGTGACGTCCCAGAAGGTGACGGGAAACCGTTCCGGCGTCCAGTCGTTGATGCCCAAGGATTGCAGGCGTTGCTTGAGCTTGTCGCTGTCTGCGCCCGGCGCGGCCAGGCCGGACAGGTCACCTTTGACGTCGGCCATGAACACCGGCACGCCAATGGAGGAAAAGCGCTCGGCCAAGACCTGCAAGGTCACGGTTTTGCCCGTGCCCGTCGCGCCGGTAATCAGGCCGTGGCGATTGGCCAATGCCGGCAGCAGGGCAAGATCGGTTTGCCCGTGGCGGGCGACAACAAGCGGTTCAGCCATAACAAACTCCAGTCGAAAATAATCAATCAGCAATGCCCGGAAATCCGCCCAAGCAGGCGGGCATCAATGCAAATACGGGAATGATAAAATAGCTGCCCTGATTATCAAGCATTTATCAACCCTCAATCAACCAATGCATCGCGCCGGTAGGCAAGCCCCATCGCGCGCAACTGTACGTCGGAGAATACAGCATGGCCGGACATTCCAAATGGGCCAACATCCAGCACCGCAAGGGACGCCAGGATGAAAAGCGTGGCGCCGCCTTTTCCAAGGTCGCCAAAGAGATCACCGTCGCCGCCAAGATGGGCGGCGGCGACCCCGGATTTAACCCGCGCCTGCGGCTGGCCGTCGACAAGGCCAAGGCCTGCAACATGCCGAAGGACAAGATCGAAAACGCGATCAAAAAAGGCACAGGCGAGCTGGAAGGCGTCGAGTATGTGGAAATTCGCTACGAAGGTTACGGCATCGGCGGCGCGGCAATCATGGTCGACTGTTTGACGGACAACAGGACGCGCACCGTGGCCGATGTGCGCCACGCCTTTACCAAGCACGGCGGCAACATGGGCACGGACGGCTGCGTGGCCTTCCAGTTCAAGCATTGCGGCCAATTGCTGTTTGCGCCCGGTGTCGATGAATCGAAGCTGATGGACGCCGCGATCGAAGCCGGCGCGGACGATGTGATCACCAACGATGACGGTTCCATCGAAATCATCACGCTGCCGAACGATTACATAGCGGTTAAGGATGCGCTGGAGGCGGCCGGGTTTACGGCGGAATTCGGCCAGGTCACGATGAAGGCGGAAAACGAAACTGAACTGAGCGGCGAAGAGGCCGTCAAAATGCAAAAGCTGCTCGATGCGCTGGAAAGCCTGGACGACGTGCAGGAGGTGTACACCAGCGTGGTCATCGACGACTGAAAGCGAACTTGATTCTGCACGATACTTTCCCTCTTCCCCTGTGCGTTGCGCGCTTCGCACATTCAACCTGACGGCGCTTCAACGCTGAATCACCCGCAATCACCGTTATTTCTGGAGGTTATCTCATGGGTATCATCTGGACGATCATTCTCGGTTTCATCATCGGTCTTATCGCCAAGCTGCTGCACCCGGGCAAGGAAAACATGGGGTTCATCATGACCGTGCTGCTCGGTATCGGCGGCGCGTTTACCGCCGGCGTCGTCGGCCAGGCGCTTGGCTGGTATCAGGCCGGCGAAGGCGCGGGGTTCATTGCCTCGGTCATTGCCGCCATCGTCCTGCTGGTGATTTACGGCAAGATCCGCCAAAAATAAAATGGGATCGCTGGCGACGCTGGAATGAATCCTCCCGCAATATCCGTCGATCATTTCTTTTCCGTACTTTTCCGTAAAGCGCCCATTCCCCTGCAGGGCGCCCGCTTCCCCGTTGATAGGCGGTTTTTTCCTCATCCGCATTTCCCGACATGGATATCCTTCAATCCTTAGCGCTCGCTGGCGGCATGGCCTGGGCCAGCGGCATGCGTTTATATGCCGTAGTTTTTCTGGCGGGTCTGTTGGAGCGGCTTGGCTATCTGCAATTGCCCGAGACGCTCAGCGTGCTCGAAAACCCGTGGATCATCGGCCTTTCCGGCGTCTTGCTGTGCATCGAATTTCTCGCCGACAAGGTGCCTGCCATCGATTCGTTCTGGGATGCCCTCCAGGGCTTTATCCGCATCCCGGCCGGGGCGCTGCTGGCCGCACTGGCCATGGGCGAACACGACCCGGCGCTGATGGTCGCCGCCGGGCTGCTCGGCGGCACGCTGACGGCCGGCACCTTTGCCGCCAAGGCCGGCGGTCGTGCGTTGATCAATACGTCACCCGAACCGTTTTCCAACGTTACGGCTTCGCTCGGCGAAGATATCCTGACGGCCTCCGGGCTGTGGATCGCTGTGGCGCACCCGATTCTTTTCCTGATTCTGCTCGGCCTTTTTATCCTTCTTCTGCTCTGGCTGCTGCCCAAAATCTGGCGGGGCATCCGCGCATTTTTCGCAATCTTTCGGAAGAAGCCGAGCACGACGGCGTAAGCGTGCGAACGGAGCAGGCGACACACCCACACACCACCCTGTCAAGGCAGACGGCACGGTGCCGGCAAACCCTGCACATAGCGGCATATAGCGGCATCGGGAACACGCTCGGCCGTTTGTTGCGGCAATCTTTTTGGACAGCCTCATTTCACCTGTTTCCACCATCGTTCCTGCGGCGGATTCTGTAGGTCGAAGACCTGGCCGATCTTGGGCGTAATCAGGGCATAAGGCGCATTTGCGCTGGCTTTTTCCAGGCGTTCGATCGGTTCCGTCCAGGGGTGGTAGGCCAGGTCGAACTTCGCCCAATGTATCGGCATCAATCGAGTAGCATCCAGGTCGCGCGCCGCCCGGACCGTTTCTTCCGGCATCTCATGAACCTGCGCCCAGTCCTGGTTGTAGGAACCATTTTCCAGCATTACCAGATCAAACGGTGCATAACGCCTGGCGATGTCGGCAAAATGGCGGCCGTACGCACCGTCCGCACCGAAGAACAGCGAGAGATCGGGCGATTTGATCACCCACGCTCCCCACAGGGTGGAAAAGCGGTTGTCCAGCTTACGGCCGCTGAAATGGCGCGCCGGGGCGAGCGTGAAGCTTACGTCGCCTAGCTTGGCACTTTCGTACCAGTCGAGTTCGGTAATTTTTGCATCGGCCACGCCCCAGCGTTGCAGGTGCGCCTTGACGCCCAGCGGAACGTAAAAATGCGCGGCTTTGTCCTTGATTTCCTTGATGGTGTAATAGTCGAGATGATCGTAATGGTCATGGGAGAGCAGCACCGCATCGATGGCCGGCAGGTCCGCAATATGCGGCGTATGCACTGCGGCAAAGGGCTTGCCGCCGAAGAAGGGCACGGGGGAGGCGCGGTAGTACACCGGGTCGGTCAGGATGCGTTGCCCCGCCGTCTGAAACAGTAGGGTGGAATGCCCAAACCAGACGAATTTTCCGTCCTGTAGCTGCGTGGCATCGAATGGTTCGGACGGCAATGGCTGTTGTGGGTTTTTATCGGCAGGTGCCGTCATCATCGACACCACCCAATCGATCAACGAAGGCTTGTGGTCGGTGGTCAGCAGCAGCGTCGGTTCCAGATTGTTGAACCGCTCTCCGTCAAACGCTTTGCTGGCGCGGATTTTTGCCATGCTCGCCGCATCAGGCGTGCCGCCGAACACGGGATGAAAACGGATAAAGGCATACACGGCGCCGGCAGTGAGCAGGCCGAATATCAGCAGGTATTTGAGTAATTTAAGCAATATCATTTTTATTGTCGGTAATGACATCAATGTGAGACCACAACATTCACGTCACAGGCGCGGCCTTGAAAAGGCGCAGGTTTGAATCCCGTCAATCATGCCCACAAACGGCCTCCAGTGATTGGCATTCGCCAAACGCCAGCAGCCAATAATTACAGGCCGAGGGAATCCCAGAGCGCATCGACGCGCCGCTTGACTGCCTCGTCCATGACCAGCGGACGCCCCCATTCGCGGTTTGTCTCCCCCGCCCATTTATGGGTGGCGTCGATGCCCATCTTGCTGCCGAGGCCCGCCACCGGCGATGCGAAATCAAGCGCGTCGATCGGCGTATTCTCGGTGATCAGGGTATCGCGCGCCGCATCAACGCGCGTCGTCATCGCCCAGATGACCTCTTTCCAGTCACGGATGTTTATGTCGTCATCGACGACGATAATGAACTTGGTGTACATGAACTGACGCAGAAAGCTCCAGATACCGAACATGATGCGGCGGGCGTGGCCGGGATACTGTTTGCGGATGCTGACCACTGCCAGCCGGTACGAGCAGCCTTCCGGCGGCAGGTAAAAATCGGCGATTTCGGGATACTGTTTTTGCAGAATCGGGACAAACACTTCATTGAGCGCCACGGCCAGCATGGCCGGCTCATCGGGCGGCTTACCGGTGTAGGTGCTGTGATAAATCGGATTTTTACGCATCGTGAGGCGTTCGACGGTAAAAACCGGAAACATCGACTGTTCGTTGTAGTAGCCGGTATGGTCGCCGAAAGGGCCTTCCAGCGCCGTTTCATCCGGCTGGATAACGCCCTCTAGCACGATCTCCGCCGCGGCGGGCACCTGTAACCCCGCCTTGGCCTGCAAGTCACCAATGCAATTGACCAGCTCGGTACGCGCACCACGCAGCAGGCCGGCAAACTGGTATTCGGACAAGGTGTCGGGAACCGGCGTCACCGCGCCAAGAATCGTTGCCGGGTCGCATCCCAGCGCAACGGCGACCGGGAAGGGCTGGCCAGGATACGCCAGACAATGGTCACGAAAGTCGAGTGCGCCGCCGCGATGCGCCAGCCAGCGCATGATGAGCTTGTTGCGCCCGATCACCTGTTGCCGGTAGATCCCCAGGTTCTGGCGCGATTTCGAGGTCGGCAAGCCCTGCGGGCCGCGCGTCACCGTCAGCCCCCAGGTCACCAGCGGCGCCGCATCGCCCGGCCAGCAATGCTGGATCGGCAAGCACGAGAGATCGACCGCCAGGCCTTCCCGGATAATCTCCTGGCAAGGCGCCGATGTGCGAATCTTGGGCGCCATATGGAGCGCTTGCTTCAGTATCGGCCATTTTTTCCAGGCATCCTTCAGCCCCGCAGGCGGCGCCGGCTCTTTGAGATAAGCCAGCAGCCGGCCGACTTCGCGTAAGGCGGCGGTGGATTGCGCGCCCATGCCAAGCGCCACGCGGCGCGGCGTGCCGAACAGGTTGCCGAGCACAGGAATGTCATGTCCTTTGGGTTTTTCAAACAGAATGGCCGGGCCGCCCGCACGCAATACCCTGTCACAAATTTCTGTCATTTCCAGATAGGGGTCGATTTCTGCACGGATACGTTTGAGTTCGCCCATGTCTTCCAGGCGCGTGATGAAATCGCGAAGGTCGTGATCATGCATGACAGGTCGGGTCCATAGAAAAGCGAATGAATTATAGGCCAGGCTACCTGATAAACCTTCGCTATCAAACACATTGCCACTTTCAATTGGATTTATAGCAGGTGAGAACGTATACTGCGCACATGCTTTCCGATCAAAGCAAACCGCCCGATAGCGTCACGCTGCCACGCCTGTGGCAATAGATAGATCGGACATTTCCCATCACTGTTCAGGAGACTGTAATGAAAGACACGAAAATCGACGTACGCAAGATCGACATCGGCATTTCCGAAGAACATCGCATCGCCATTGCCAAGGGGCTATCCAAACTGCTGGCCGACAGCTTCACGCTGTATCTGATGACGCATAATTTCCACTGGAATGTCACCGGACCGATGTTCAATACCCTGCATACCATGTTCATGGATCAATACACCGAACAATGGAATGCACTGGATGTCATTGCAGAACGCATCCGCGCGCTGGGCGTCATCGCGCCGGGCAGTTATGACGAGTACAAGAAGCTCAGCACGATTCCGGGCGCCGTCGGCACACCGAAGGCGATGGAAATGGTCGCCCTCCTCGTTGCCGCACAGGAAGCCACGGCTCGCACAGCCCGCGACCTGTTGCCACTGGTCACCGAAGCCAACGACCAGCCGACCACCGATCTGCTGACCCAACGCCTTGACGTTCACGAAAAAACAGCCTGGATGCTGCGCAGCCTGCTGGAAGAGTAAGCGCCCGCCGGATATTTCATCCACATGCAAAAGCCCGCGTCCAGCGGGCTTTTTTATTGGCAGGCAGAAAAGGTAAAAAATAAAAACGCGCACGCCCAAGATGCGCCATTCATCGGCCAGAAAGTGAGAAATCGACAATAATCCCGATGAAAATGCTCAGTCCCAGCCAGTTATTGTGCATAAAGGCCTGAAAACACTTAGCCGGCTCGCGCCCGCGAATCAGCGTAAAGTGGTAGGCGGCAATGGCCGCAGCCATGGCGAGGCCGGCATAGAACGCCTCGCCCATCCCGGCTTGAGCGCCCACCCAGCCGATCAGCCCGAGCGTCAGGGCGTAGCAAATCATGACGGCCGCCACGTCAAAACGGCCGAAAGTAATTGCTGAGGTATGGATGCCAATCTTGAGGTCGTCAGGACGATCAACCATGGCGTATTCAGTATCGTAGGCTATCGCCCAGAACACATTGGCTAACAGAAGTTCCCAGGCGATTGGAGGCACTGCGCCATGTTGCGCAATAAAGGCCATCGGAATGCCAAAGCCAAACGCAATGCCAAGATACGCCTGCGGAATGGCCAGGAAGCGTTTGGTTAGCGGGTAGGTCGCGGCGAGAAACAGGGCGATCACCGACCAGCCGAGCAAGTGCCAGTTGCGTAACGCCAGCACTAGGCAAAAGGCGAGGAAAACCAGGACAAGACTGAGGATGCATGCCTCTTTGGTCGAAACTTCGCCGGTAGCCAGTGGACGATTTTTGGTACGCGCAACATACGGGTCAAAATCACGATCGGCCAAATCGTTCATTACACAGCCGGCCGAGCGCATCAGTACGGTGCCCAGCAGGAAAACCCACAGAACCCGCCCATCCGGCCAGCCATGCGCGGAAAGCCACAGCGCCCAGAGCGTCGGCCAAAGCAATAGCAAAATTCCAATGGGGCGATCCAGGCGCATCAGCCGCATATAGCGGAAGAAACGTTCACATAACCGGGAAAATTCAATGGACATGGTGTGATTCTCACTAAACCTTGAGCATTTCTTCACGGCCGCCCAACCAGCGCTGCAAATGGCGCTGCGCACGCGCAGGCGCTTCGTTTAGCAACTGCTCCGCCACCGTCCGCGCCATTTCAATGAGGTCGATATCCGCCTCAAGATCGGCGTAACGCAGCAGCGGCAGCCCGGATTGGCGACTGCCGACAAACTCGCCCGGCCCACGCAGACGCAGATCCTGTCGGGCAATTTCAAAACCGTCATTGTTTTCATAAATGACTTTTAGACGCGCCCGCGCTGTCGGCGACAACGGTTTTTGATACAGCAACACGCACACCGAGTCATGCGCCCCACGCCCGACCCGACCACGCAACTGGTGCAACTGAGACAGGCCGAAGCGTTCGGCATGTTCGATGACCATCAGGCTGGCATTGGGCACGTCGACACCAACCTCGATCACTGTCGTCGCCACCAGAATGTCGATATCACGGGCAGCAAAAGCGGCCATCATGGCAGTTTTTTCATCGCCTTTGAGGCGGCCGTGTACAAGGCCGACACGGCATTCGGGTAACGCCTGCGTCAACGTCATATACGTATCGAGCGCTGCTTGCAGGTCGATTTTCTCCGACTCTTCGATCAGAGGGCACACCCAATATACCTGCCGCCCTGCGTCAATCACCGTACGGACGCGTTCGATCACCTCATCGCGCCGTGCATCGGACACCAGCTTGGTGGTCACCGGGCGCCGCCCTGGCGGCATTTCGTCAAGCACGGAAACATCGAGATCGGCGTAGTAACTCATCGCCAGGGTACGCGGAATCGGTGTTGCCGACATCATGAGCTGATGTGGATTCGCGCCTTTCTTGCGTAGTTCGAGCCGCTGCGCTACACCAAAACGGTGCTGTTCATCAATGATCGCCAGGCCCAGCCGGGCAAAATCGACCCCCTCCTGAATCAGCGCGTGCGTCCCTACCAGCAGATGCGATGCGCCGGCTGCCTGAGCCTGCCGTGCCTGCTTGACTGATTTTTTGAGACGACCGGACAGCCATACGACCTCAATGCCGAGCGGCGTCAGCCATTCATTGAGTTTTAGATAATGCTGCTCGGCCAGAATTTCTGTCGGCGCCATAAAGGCCGCCTGATAGCCGGCTTCGATCGCTTGGCATGCAGCCAGCGCCGCCAGTACGGTCTTCCCACTCCCGACATCGCCTTGCAGAAGGCGTTGCATCGGGTGGGTTTGCGCCAGGTCATGACTGATTTCGGCCATGACGCGCTTTTGCGCACGGGTCAACGTAAAAGGCAAAGCCGCCAATAGCCGATCGGCAAGATGGCCCGGACTGACCAGAGCCGGCGCCCCAGTACTTCGCCGTGCCCGATAGGCACGCCGCAGAGAAATCTGCTGCGCTAGCAGTTCGTCGAACTTGATACGCCGCCAGGCCGGATGTGTGTGCCGTTGCAAAGCAGATGGCTCGGTTTCTGGCGGCGGTTGGTGCAGGAAACGTACCGCCTGGTCAAATGCCGGGAAATCATGGGCATCCCGCCAGGTGGGGTCAATCAGTTCGGACAGGTCGGTACTTTTCAGCGCCGACAAAATTTGTTTGCGCAATATCGCTTGTGACAAACCGGCAGTCGTCGGATACACCGGCGTCAGTGCATCGGGAAGTACCGTCTGGCTTGCCAGTCGATAGCGTGGATGCACCATTTCCGCGCCGAAAAACCCTAAACGAATTTCTCCAAACAATCGCAGCGGCGCTTTTTCGTCGCGCGCTTTCTCGAGTTGTTTAACTTGATTCCCATAAAAATTTAGGAAACGTATGTACAGTTCACCACTGGCGTCGGCAACACGCGCAACCAACTGACGGCGCGGGCGAAATTGTACGGAAACATCAAGCACGATGGCCTCGACCTGAACTGTCATGCCATTGGATGCCGCCGCAATCCGTGTGATTACAGTTTCATCTTCATAACGCGCCGGTAAATGCAGGATGAGATCATCGCGCCGGATCAGTCCAAGCTTACGCAGCTTGGCCTTGATTGCCGGCGAGGCAATGATTTCATCAGCCGCCATCGTAATTTGAACGGGGTCGGTCATCCGTCGCCGCGCAGATCACGCGCTAGCGCAGACACCAACGCTTTGCCGTTATTGCGTGCGCATCGGGAGTACCATTACGGCATCCGCCTCAACCAGCGCCTTTCGTGGCAACGCGGCCACCCCCACGGCCGCCCGCGCCGGAAAAGGAACAGCAAAGTAACGGGACATCGTCTCGTTAACCTTGGCAAAATATTCCATATCGGTCAAATAGACATTGACCTTGACGATATCGGACAACGATCCTCCCGCTGCCTCAGCAACTGCTTTCAAGTTCTCGAAGACACGGACAATTTGCGCATCAATACCTTCAACCATTTCCATGCTTGCCGGATCCAAACCAATCTGGCCGGACAGATACACGGTATCACCGACTTTGACGGCTTGTGAATAGGCGCCAATAGCCGAAGGGGCGCAAGCGGTAGAAACTATTGTTTTTTCCATTGTCTCTTCCATTTCTAGTCACGGAAATTACCATTAAAATACATTAGTCAGGCATCGAAGAAACGAACCAAAGAAGGCACGCCATTTCAGCCGGGAATGCGAAAATTTTTAAAGATTTTACTGACAATATCGTCGGCCTGTGTCGTTTTCTATGCGTATAAAAAAGCCCCGGGAAGATCTCTCCTGCCGGGGCTTTAAAAGCATTTAAAGATTAGTCGGCTTGTGATTCAGCGGTATCCTCACTAACAACTTCGGGTTGATCCAGCAAAGACACCAAAGCCATCGGCGCATTGTCGCCATCGCGAAAACCACACTTAAGAATACGCAGGTAGCCGCCATTGCGTGCAGCATAGCGCGGTCCCAATTCATCGAACAGTTTGACCACAATCTCACGATCACGCAGACGATCAAAAGCCAGGCGTCGATTTGCCAGACTTGGTTTTTTACCCAAAGTAATAATCGGCTCGGCAACACGACGCAGTTCTTTTGCTTTAGGTAAAGTTGTTCTGATTGTTTCATGGCGAAGCAAAGAAACAGTCATGTTTCTCAGCATGGCCAAGCGATGCGAGCTGGTGCGATTAAGTTTACGAAGCCCCAAACGGTGACGCATATCGATTCCTTCCTTTTTGCCTGGGCGGTTATTTGTCAAGGCCCGCCGGCGGCCAATTTTCGAGTTTCATACCCAATGACAAATCACGGGCAGCTAGTACTTCTTTAATTTCATTAAGTGATTTACGACCCAGGTTCGGTGTTTTCAAAAGCTCATTTTCAGTACGCTGAATCAAGTCGCCAATATAGTAAATATTCTCGGCTTTTAGGCAATTTGCTGAACGAACTGTCAACTCAAGATCATCCACCGGGCGCAGTAGCAAAGGATCAATCTGAATAGATTTTTGATGCTCAACTGGCAACGCAGTACCTTCCAGATCAGCAAAAACAGACAATTGCTCCATCAATACGCGTGCTGCTATACGAACTGATTCCTCAGGCTCAAGTACACCATTGGTTTCAATTTCCATAATCAGCTTATCAAGATCGGTACGTTGTTCAACACGTGCATTTTCTACTGAATAGCTAACACGACGTATAGGACTAAATGAGGCATCAAGAATCAGTTTGCCAATATTTCTACCACCATCACCAATACGACGAATATTTCCCGGCACATAACCACGGCCTTTTTCTACTTTCAGCTCAAGAGACAACTTTCCGCCTGGTGAAATATGTGCAATGACATGATCAGGGTTAATAATTTCAACATCATGAGAAAGCACAATATCGCCAGCACGAACAACGCCTTCACCTTCTTTTGTAAGCTGCAAAACAACTTCATCACGATGATGCAGCTTAAAAACGACTCCTTTGAGGTTTAAAAGAATATCAACCACATCTTCCTGAACACCATCAATGGTCGAATATTCATGTAGTACACCATCAATCACAACCTCTGTTGCGGCATATCCAGGCATTGATGAAAGCAGAATACGGCGCAAAGCATTACCCAGTGTATAACCATACCCCCGTTCAAAAGGCTCCATGACTACTTTAGCGTGCACTGGAGACAAACTCTGCACATCAATAATACGTGGTTTTAAAAGTCCACTATCTTGCATGTCTCATCCTTTAACTAACCGCCCAAATGGCTCGCAATCACTTCTGATTAAAAATCTCAGATTGAAACTTTTTAGCAGTCCAAGCCACTGCGATTTCTCTCTAGATTCGACGTTTTTTAGGAGGCCGACAACCATTGTGTGGAATTGGCGTCACGTCAGTAATCATAGAAATCTTCATCCCAAGCGCATTAAGCGCCCGAACAGAAGATTCGCGTCCTGGTCCAGGGCCTTTAATACGAACCTCCAGATTCTTAACGCCATATTCAACAGCTATTTTTCCAGCAGCTTCAGCAGCTACCTGTGCTGCAAATGGTGTACTTTTGCGCGAACCTTTAAATCCTGCTCCTCCAGAGGTTGCCCATGCCAAAGCATTACCTTGACGATCAGTAATCGTAATAATCGTATTATTAAACGATGCATGAATATGAGCAACACCTTCAGCGATGTTCTTTTTTACTTTTTTACGAACCTTCGTTGCCGTTTTAGCCATGATATATCAAGTCCCTATTCCTATTTTTTGCCAGCAATAGCTTTACGCGGGCCTTTGCGCGTCCGTGCATTAGTGCGCGTCCGTTGGCCGCGAACAGGTAAACCTTTGCGATGCCGAAGACCACGGTAACATCCAAGATCCATCAGACGCTTGACGCTCATCGTTACTTCACGCCGCAAATCGCCTTCAACGGTATATTTTGCAACTTGCTCACGCAAACGATCCATTTCTGCATCCGTCAAGTCTTTGACTTTGGTTGAACGCACAATACCTATAGCATCACAAATTTGTTGTGCGCGACTACGGCCAATACCATAAATTGCAGTTAATGCAATTTCAGTATGTTGGTGGTTGGGAATATTTACTCCTGCAATCCGGGCCATTGATTTACCCCAAAATAAACAAAACTAACAAATACATTCTTAATCATTCAAGCAGAATGATTACCCCTGACGCTGTTTGTGTCTCGGATCAGAACAAATCACCCGCACAACACCGTGTCGCCTAATAATTCTGCACTTACGGCAAATACGTTTAACAGAGGCCAATACTTTCATAACTTACTCCTATTTTTAGTGTTGAGACATACAGTAGATCTCGGCCCTGCATAATTAAATTCTTTATTTAGCTCGAAAAACAATTCTGGCTCGAGTTAAATCATAAGGCGTTAACTGAACTGTAACTTTATCACCAGGTAAAATCCGGATGTAATGCATGCGCATTTTCCCCGAAATAAATCCTAAAACAACATGACCATTTTCTAGCTTTACCTTAAATGTTGCATTCGGCAGGTTCTCAATTATTTCCCCCTGCATTTCAATCAGATCTTCTTTTGCCATGTGTTATCTGGCTGACAAGCCAGTCCCTTTAAAATTTGCTTTTTTAAGAAGACCCTCGTACTGCTGTGACATAAGATACGACTGAACTTGCGTCATAAAATCCATCGTAATCACAACAATAATTAGCAATGAAGTTCCGCCAAAATAAAATGGCACATTCCATTTAAGAATCAAAAACTCTGGCAACAAACACACAATCGTAATATAAGTTGCACCAAGCAAGGTTAAACGCATCAAAATCTTATCAATATATCTGGCTGTCTGTTCACCTGGGCGGATACCTGGTACAAACGCACCACTTTTTTTCAAATTGTCTGCAGTTTCTTTAGGATTAAACACCAATGCAGTATAGAAAAAACAAAAAAATATAATCGCCACCGCATATAAAATTACATAAACAGGCTGCCCTGGAGATAACCCAGCCGCCAAGTCTCTAAGCCAGCGCATCGAATCGCCAGAACCAAACCACCCAGCCAAAGTTGCAGGAAACAAAATAATAGATGAAGCAAAAATTGGCGGAATAACACCAGACATATTTAATTTAAGCGGTAAGTGAGATGCTTGACCACCATATAGTTTATTTCCAATTTGTCGCTTAGCATAATTCACTAAAATTTTTCGCTGACCGCGTTCAATAAATACAACAAAACCAGTCACAACAACAACTAAAACACAAATAAATAAAGCTGAAAGCGGATGCATGGCTCCATTCTTAACCAACTCAAGCATTCCAACAATTGCACTAGGCAATCCTGCTGCAATCCCACAAAAAATAATGATAGAAATTCCATTCCCTAAACCACGTTCTGTAATTTGTTCTCCTAACCACATCAAAAACATTGTACCTGTTAGCAAAGTTGTTACAGTAACAAAGCGAAACATCAGCCCCGGGTTAAGCACCAAATTAGGTTGTGATTCGACTGCAACTGCAATACCAATACCTTGAAACAAGGCCAATACAACCGTACCATAACGAGTATATTGAGTAATCTTACGCCGACCAGCCTCCCCTTCTTTTTTGAGCGCTTCAAGATGTGGGCTAGCATGCGTCATTAACTGCATAATAATTGAAGAAGAAATATACGGCATGATTCCGAGCGCAAAAATTGTAAAACGCCGTAAAGCGCCGCCCGAAAACATATTGAACATTCCCAAAATACCGCCTTGCTGATTACCAAACAATTCACTGAGCACCTGAGGATTAATTCCAGGCACAGGAATATGTGCGCCAATACGATATACAATCAAAGCGCCAAGTAAGAAGAAAAGACGGCGCTTAAGATCGCCGTATTTACTTGCTTTGTTGACTTGGGAAAAATTAGTAGCCAAGAGATATCACTATTAAAAAATAAAATTTATTCCACAATACAACCGCCAGCTGCTTCAATCGCGGCTCTTGCTCCTTTAGTCACACCAATACCTTTCAGTGTCACCTTGCGCATAATTTTTCCGGACAATATTACTTTAGCTGACAATGCATGCTGTGAAACCAGATTGGCTTGCATAAGCACCAACAAATCAATTTCATCAACAGGTAAAGCATCAATTTCTGACAAACGAATTTCAGCATTACGCCAGTTAGTCAAGGAAATAAAACCACGTTTCGGCAAACGACGCTGCAATGGCATCTGGCCACCTTCAAATCCTACCTTATGGAAACCGCCTGCACGCGATTTCTGACCTTTATGGCCACGCCCACCAGTTTTCCCCAAACCAGAACCCATACCCCGACCAAGACGCCGTTTGGCATGAGTTGCACCATTTGCAGGCTGAATAGTATTGAGTTTCATTTTACAACCTCACACTTTACGAGATAAGCGACTTTATGAACCATACCACGAATCGCCGGTGTATCTTGTAACTCAGCGCTACTATTTAGGCGACGCAATCCTAAACCACGCACGGTAGCACGATGCGATTGTTTCGTACCAATTAGACTCTTAACAAGAGTTACTTTAATTTTTTTTTCAGCCATTTTTATTCCATAATTTCTTCTATGGATTTGCCACGTTTTGCAGCAATCTCAGCAGGAGTATTCATCGTCATTAAACCATTAATCGTAGCGCGGACTATATTGTAAGGATTCGTCGAGCCATGCGCTTTAGCAACAACATTGGTCATTCCCAAAACATCAAACACCGCACGCATAGCGCCTCCTGCAATAATCCCTGTCCCTTCAGGAGCAGGTTGCATCATAACAACTGAAGCGCCATGACGACCAACAAGGGCATGATGTAAAGTCCCCCCCTTAAGACTGATCCGAACCATACGACGACGAGCCTCTTCCATTGCTTTTTGTACAGCCACGGGAACTTCACGTGACTTACCTTTACCCATGCCAACGCGCCCATCACCATCACCGACAACAGTCAGTGCCGCAAAACCAAGAATCCGCCCACCTTTCACAACTTTGGTCACTCGATTAATCGAAACCATTTTCTCACGCAGGCCATCATCCGGCTTATCGACCTGTTGCGTTTTTTTACTTTGTGGTTTTGCCATAAACCTTTACTCCGATCTTTTTGACTGGCTTAGAATTTAAGCCCAGCTTCACGCGCAGCCTCAGCTAGCGCTTTAATTCGCCCATGATATTGAAATCCTCCTCTATCAAAGGCCACATGCTCAACTCCTATTTTTTTTGCGCGCTCGGCAATCAATTTACCAACAACCGTTGCCGCTTTGGCATTTCCACCATTCGCAATATTTTTACGAACTTCTGAATCAAGAGTTGATGCTGAAGCTAAAACCTTAGAACCACAAGACGAAAAAATTTGAGCATAAATATGAAGATTTGTTCTATGTACCGACAAACGCAACACCCTTAGCTCTGCAATTTTAAGCCGAGTTTGGCGAGCTCTACGCAAGCGCGCTTGATTTTTTTTAACCATTTAACGCACCTTTACTTCTTCTTAGTTTCTTTAAGAATAATAACTTCGTCAGAATAGCGCACACCTTTACCTTTATATGGCTCAGGCTTTCGATATGCCCGAACATCTGCTGCCACCTGACCAACCAACTGCTTGTCAACTCCCTTAATAAGGATTTCAGTTTGCGAAGGCGTTTCACATTTGATACCAACAGGCATCTTATATACCACAGGATGAGAAAACCCTAACATCAAATTTAACGTATCACCCTGCACCTGAGCACGATACCCGGTACCATGCAAAACCAATCTACGCTCAAATCCTTGACTAACACCTGTCACCATATTAGCGAGAATTGCCCGTATCGTTCCAGACAAAGTATTAGCACTCACAGACTCATCACTAGGGCTACACAACAACGATGTGCCTTCTTTCTCAATTTTAACCGCAGGGTTAGCATCCATTTCAATAAAACCCAACGGCCCCTTAACAGAAATTTTTTCCCGTCCCAAAGTAACCTCTACTCCCGACGGTAAAATTATTGGATTTTTAGCAACGCGGGACATAATTTCCCCTCAGCTTATGCAACAACACACAACACTTCGCCACCAACATTAGCAGCGCGGGCTTTGCGATCAGTCATTACTCCTTTAGGCGTTGACACAATTGCAACCCCCAAACCATTCATCACACGAGGAATATTGTTAACTCCTCTATAAATTCGCAAGCCAGGCCTTGAAACACGGTCAATACGCTCAATCACTGGATGACCTGCATAATATTTCAAGCCAATTTCGAGAATTGATTTTTTATCTTGCTCACGAACTGAATAGCCATCTATATATCCTTCTTCCTCTAATACTTTAACAATGGCTAATTTGAGTTTCGAAGACGGCATAACAACCGACGCCTTATTTGCCATCTGGGCATTGCGGATACGTGTCAGCATATCACTGATCGGATCGCTCATACTCATAACCTTTCTCCCACCTACCAGCTGGCCTTAGTTACACCCGGGACTTCACCGCGCATCACCAAATCGCGCAATTTACCGCGCCCCAAACCAAACTTACGAAAAACGCCACGCGGACGACCCGTTAACTGACAACGATTACGCAAACGAACTGGACTGGAGTTACGGGGTAAATTCTGTAATTTTAAGCGCGCATTATCACGCTCTTCTTCACTACGACTGTTATCATGAATCACCGCATCCAAGGCCGCTCGCTTAATCTTAAATTTTTCAACCATTTTACGGCGCTTAGCTTCTCGATTGATTAATGCAAGTTTCGCCATCTTTTCCTCAATTTCTAAACGGAAATTTAAACGCAGCCAATAAAGCTTTTGCTTCTTCATCAGTCTTCGCAGTCGTTGTCACACTAATATTCATTCCACGCAACGCATCGATTTTATCGTACTCAATTTCAGGAAAAATAATTTGCTCCCTAATGCCCATATTATAATTACCACGTCCGTCAAAACTTTTACCCGAAATACCACGAAAATCACGCACTCTGGGCAAAGCAATTGTTACTAAGCGATCAATAAATTCGTACATACGTAAACTACGCAGCGTCACCATACAACCAATAGGATAACCATCACGAATTTTAAAACCAGCAATTGATTTACGCGCTTTAGTAATAACTGGCTTTTGCCCTGAAATTTTAGCCATATCATTTACAGCAAATTCAAGAATTTTTTTATCCGCCACAGCCTCGCCAACACCCATATTTAAGGTTATTTTGGTAATGCGAGGTACTTCCATAACCGATTTATAACCAAATTTTTCTATTAAATCTTTCACTATATGACTTTTATAGTGATCTAGTAAACGCGCCATAATCCTTATGCCCCCACAACTTCACCACCGGATTTAAAAATACGCACTTTCTTTTTGCCATCATCAATCCATTTAAATCCAACCCGATCTGCTTTTTTAGTCAAAGGATTATAAATAGCAATATTTGAAACATGTATTGGCATATCTTTTTCTAAAAGACCGCCAACAACTCCTTTAACCGGATTTGGCTTGGTATGCTTTTTAACACGATTAACCCCTTCCACCACAACATATCCAACCTTGACATAACGAAGCACTGTACCTCGCTTCCCCTTGTCTTTACCGGCAATAACTACCACCTCATCGCCTTTATGAATTTTTTCCATGGCCGTTCCTTATAAAACTTCCGGCGCCAGCGATACGATCTTCATAAATCGTTCACTCCTCAACTCACGTGTCACAGGCCCAAAAATACGCGTACCAATCGGTTCTAGTTTATTATTGAGAAGCACAGCCGCATTACCATCAAACTTAACCAGCGAACCATCTTGACGACGAACGCCTTTAGCTGTGCGCACAACAACCGCACTATAAACATCACCTTTTTTGACACGACCACGTGGAGCAGCATCCTTAACACTGACCTTGATAACATCTCCAACGCCAGCATACCGGCGCTTAGAACCGCTAAGCACTTTAATGCACATTACTGAACGCGCACCAGTGTTATCCGCGACGTCTAAAATCGTTTGCATTTGAATCATTATTTAATTCTCCAACTTGTTCCGCATATTTTTCAGTAAGTTGCGGCCAGTCTTGGATCCCGTGTTAAGAGAAGGCCTACCCCTTCTCAAAGGGAAAGTCTGAAAAGTAGATTTTATCTCTAATAATAAAAAATAGCAAGGCTTAAACCATAACAGCCTTCTCTACTAATCTGACTACAAACCAAGCTTTAGTCTTCGACAAGGGGCGGCTCTCCTGAATTTCAACAAGATCGCCAATTTTTGCCATGTTGGCATCATTGTGCGCATGATACTTACTAGAGCGAACAATAATTTTGTCATACATTGGATGTTTGACACGACGTTCAACCAGTACAGTTACTGTTTTTTCCATCTTGTCACTTACTACGCGCCCAATCAGCATGCGCTTAATCCTTTTTTTTTCACTCATGACTTATTCCGCCTTTTCATGGATAAGAGTGCGAACACGCGCAATATCACGGCGCACCTTAGCGAGCTGACTGTGATTATTTAACTGCTGAGTCGCTGATTGCATACGCAGGTTAAATTGCATTTTGAGCAAATCAAGTAACTCTTTGTGCAGCTCATCAATATTTTTTACCTTGAGTTCGCTAGCTTTCATATTTACCCTACCATGCGTGTGACGAAAGTTGTCGAAATAGGCAATTTGGCTGCCGCTAACGCAAATGCCTCGCGCGCCAAAGCCTCGTCGACACCATCCATTTCATAAAGAACCTTACCGGGCTGGATTTCGGCAACATAATACTCAGGATTACCTTTACCGTTACCCATACGCACCTCTGCAGGTTTTTTTGAAATCGGCTTGTCTGGGAAAATACGAATCCAGATACGACCACCACGCTTAATATGGCGCGTCATAGCACGACGCGCTGCCTCGATTTGGCGCGCCGTAAGACGACCACGTTCAGTAGCCTTAAGACCAAAATCTCCGAAACTGACTTTGACGCCACGCGTCGCTAAACCAGTATTACGTCCCTTCTGCTCCTTGCGATATTTTCTTCTAGTTGGCTGCAGCATCTTCAGTTCCCGCCTTTCTTACGCGCCTTGCCGGCAGTTTTGTCTCATCGTATGGTGAAACATCCTCTTTCTTTGCACCAGGTTTCATTTTTATAGTCTGTGTCCGCGGTTTTGCATCACCATCGCCTGGCAACTTCACGGCACGACGTTCTTTCCGCACAGATTCTTCAGCTACTTCAGGCACCAACACTGGACGTTCATTTCGATCAAGTGTTTCACCTTTATAAACCCAAACCTTAACACCAATAATTCCGTATGTTGTCAGCGCTTCCGAAGTCGCATAATCAATATCTGCACGTAAAGTATGAAGAGGTACTCGGCCCTCGCGATACCACTCGCAGCGAGCAATTTCCGCACCATTAAGACGCCCAGAACTCATAATCTTTATGCCCTGAGCACCAAGACGCATAGCATTTTGTATTGCGCGCTTCATAGCTCGACGAAACATAATCCGCTTCTCGAGCTGCTGTGTAATTGAATCAGCAATCAATTGGGCACTAAGCTCTGGTTTACGTATTTCCTCAATACTAATATGTACCGGTACGCTCATAATTTTTTGCAAAGCCGAACGAAGATTTTCAATCTCTTCGCCTTTTTTACCAATCACAACACCTGGACGCGCAGAGAAAATCGTCACACGAGCATTTTTTGCCGGACGCTCGATTAGAACTCGGCCAACAGAAGCGTGTTTTAGTTTTTCTTTAAGAAAATCACGAACCTGTACGTCCTGATTTAGCATGCTGGCAAACTCTTTACTATTTGCATACCAACGCGAAGACCAGTCATGCGTTGCCGCCAAGCGAAAACCAGTCGGGTGTATTTTTTGTCCCATTATTCTTCCTTTAGCTCCCAACGGTCAGGAAAATATGACAGGTCGGTTTACTGATCCGATTACCACGCCCCTTAGCACGAGCGGTAAAACGCTTAAGAACCATACCTTTTTCAACATAAATTGATTTAATCTTCAGTTCATCAATATCAGCGCCGTCATTATGTTCAGCATTAGCAATCGCCGACTCTAAAACCTTTTTGATAATACCAGCACTTTTTTTCGAACTAAAAGTAAGAATATCCAGCGCCTTACTTACCGACAAACCACGAATCTGGTCAGCCACCAAACGTCCTTTTTGGTTGGACAAGCGGACGCCACGCAAAATAGCACGAGTTTCCATATATATCCCCTACTTCTTCGCCTTTTTTCCGGCAGTATGACCCTTAAAAGTACGGGTCAAAGAAAACTCACCAAGTTTATGGCCCACCATATTTTCCGTAACATAAACCGGAATATGTTGCTTGCCGTTGTGGACAGCAATAGTCAGGCCTACGAAATCCGGCAAAATCGTTGACCGGCGTGACCACGTTTTAATCGGCCGCTTATCGCTGGTCGTACGCACAACGTCGACCTTTTTGATCAAATGAGCATCGACAAACGGGCCTTTTTTGACAGAACGTCCCATAGTATTTTTACCTCTTAACGTTTGTGACGACGCTGCACGATCATCGAATTCGTACGCTTATTACTACGCGTACGATAACCTTTAGTTTTAACGCCCCATGGACTTACCGGATCCCTACCAGCGGAAGTCCTTCCTTCACCACCACCATGCGGGTGATCAATTGGATTCATCACCACACCACGAACAGTCGGGCGAATACCACGCCAGCGATTGGCGCCAGCCTTACCAACTGAGCGCAGGCTATGCTCTTCGTTACCAACTTCACCCACCGTCGCTCGACATTCGACATGTACACGGCGCACTTCTCCTGATCGCAAACGAAGTTGAGCATACACACCTTCGCGCGCCAACAACTGCACAGACGCTCCCGCAGAACGTGCCAGCTGGGCACCTTTGCCAGGAATCATTTCCACGCAATGAATCGTTGTACCAACAGGAATATTACGAATAGGCAATGCATTGCCAGGCCTGATTGGAGCATCAACACCACTCAGAATCTGCTGACCAACAACCAACCCCTTAGCTGCAATCACATACCGCCGCTCCCCGTCTGCATAAAGTAGCAAAGCAATATTTGCTGTACGATTTGGGTCGTACTCTAAACGTTCAACCTTAGCAGGAATGCCATCTTTATTTCGTTTAAAATCAATAATCCGGTAATGTTGCTTATGCCCACCACCTTGGTGACGCGTCGTAATATGCCCATTATTATTACGTCCCGCTTTCTTTGACTGCGATTCAAGCAAAGGCGCGTACGCTTTCCCCTTATGTAAACCTGGCGTAACAACCCTGACGACAGCGCGACGCCCTGGCGATGTCGGCTTAACCTTGACGAGCGCCATTATGCAGCCCCCCCATCGACAAAATTGATCTCTTGACCAGGCATCAGATTAACATAGGCTTTTTTCCAACTTTTACGCACACCTGTGCCACGACCAAAACGCTTTTGCTTACCTTTTACATTGGCAATCTGCACTGATTTAACAACTACTTTAAATAGTAACTCAACCGCCGCCTTAACTTCAGGCTTACTTGCATCAGCAATAACGCGGAAAATTATCTGTCCATTCTTATCAGCAATATAAGTCGCCTTCTCAGAGATCTGGGGCGCTAACAATACTTGCATCAAACGCTGTTGATTCATCCCCACATCTCCTCAAACTTGGCCACTGCTTTTTTGGTCACCAGCACTTTTGGAAAACGAATTAACGACACAGGATCTGCCTCATTGACACCCAGCACCAACACATTCGGCAAATTACGCGACGCCAAGTAAATGTTCTCATCAAGACTATCAGTTACGACCAACACCGGGCCATAACCCATATTTTTGATCTTTTGTGCAAAAACCTTAGTTTTTGGCACATCAATAACAAAAGAATCGACCACAGACAAACGATCCTCACGTACCAGCTGAGAAAGAATTGACGCCATTCCAGCACGATACATTTTTTTATTTAATTTCTGACTAAAATTTTCGTCTGGGGAATTTGGAAAGATTCGCCCACCACCACGCCACAAAGGAGAAGAAGACATACCGGCGCGCGCACGGCCAGTACCTTTTTGACGAAAAGGTTTGGTCGTGGTGTGCCTAACCTGACCACGATCCTTTTGTGCTCGATTGCCACTGCGTGCATTGGCTTGATAAGCCACAACCACTTGGTGCACTAGCGCTTCGTTATATTCACGAGCAAACAGGTCATCGGAAGCCTGCATACGACCAGACTCCTGACCCAGATCATCAATTAACCTGAGCTCCATTTATGCCCCCGCTTTAACCGCAGGGCGCACGATCAGACTCGAGCCTTTTGAGCCGGGAACAGCACCCTTAACCAACAACAATTGGCGATCAACATCAACGCGAATCACTTCAAGATTTTGTTGCGTTCGCTTGGCATCACCCAGATGACCAGACATTTTTTTACCCGGGAAAACGCGCCCAGGATCTTGATTCATACCAATAGATCCAGGAGCATTATGCGATACCGAGTTACCATGAGAGGCGCGCTGAGAACCAAAATTATGGCGCTTGATACCACCTTGAAAACCTTTACCGATTGAACGGCCCGTCACATCAATTTTCTGTCCAACACTAAAAATATCGACGCCGATTTGGTCACCTGGCTTAAAGCGGTCAAGGTCATCAGCACCAACAACAAACTCCCTGAGCACACTACCCGCCTCAACTCCAGCCTTAGCAAAATGCGCTGCCAACGGTTTGCCTACTCGAGAAGGACGGCGCTTACCATACACTACTTGAATCGCGGCATAACCATCATTTTCAGGTGTTTTAACTTGGGCAATACGATTATTCGACACATCAAGCACTGTCACCGGGATGGACAAGCCATCATCGGTAAAAATACGCGTCATGCCGACCTTGCGCCCAACAAGGCCTAAACTCATGATTATTCTCCTCTTCCCGGCTGCGATTGGCCGGTAAGTACTACAAACACAAGGGGATTACCCCAACCGAAGGGGTAGGATTATAACTACAAATCCCACTCACTGCAATCTAATTTCAACATCCACCCCTGCAGGGAGATCAAGTTTCATCAATGCATCAACTGTTTTATCTGTCGGATCAATAATATCCATCAAACGCATGTGTGTACGAATTTCGAACTGATCACGCGAAGTTTTATTAACATGCGGCGAACGCAGAATATCAAAACGCTGGATCCTTGTCGGCAAGGGCACGGGCCCTCGAACAACAGCCCCTGTACGCTTAGCAGTTTCAACAATTTCTTGCGCCGACTGATCAATCAGTCGATAGTCAAAAGCCTTCAAACGCAGGCGAATTTTCTGGTTTTGCATATTTTTCCCAAAGAACGAAGGGGCGGCAGCACCAGCGACCGCCCCGATGACTGTTATTCGATAATCTTGGTCACTACGCCGGCGCCAACGGTACGGCCGCCTTCGCGGATAGCAAAGCGCAAGCCTTCTTCCATGGCGATCGGTACGATCAGTTTGACCGTCATGGCAACATTGTCGCCCGGCATCACCATTTCAGTGCCCTCCGGCAGAGTGATGGCACCCGTAACATCTGTAGTCCGGAAGTAGAACTGCGGACGGTAGTTGTTGAAGAAGGGGGTGTGACGGCCACCTTCTTCCTTGGAGAGGACATAGACTTCGCCCGTGAAGTGCGTATGCGGGGTGATGGTGCCCGGCTTGGCAAGCACTTGCCCGCGTTCAACTTCTTCTCGCTTGGTGCCACGCAGAAGAACACCCACGTTATCGCCCGCCTGGCCTTGATCGAGCAGTTTGCGGAACATTTCGACACCGGTACAGGTGGTTTTCTGGGTGGGTTTGATGCCGACAATTTCGATTTCTTCGCCAACTTTGATGATGCCGCGTTCGACACGCCCGGTCACGACGGTGCCCCGTCCGGAAATGGAGAATACGTCTTCGATCGGGAGCAGGAAGGGTTTGTCGATGGTGCGTTCAGGCGCGGGGATGTAGCTGTCGAGTGCTGCAGCCAAGGCTAAAATGGCGCCTTCCCCGAGATCGCTGGTGTCGCCTTCTATGGCTTTCAGTGCGCTGCCTTTGATGATGGGGATGTCGTCGCCCGGGAATTCGTATTTGGAGAGTAGTTCACGTACTTCCATTTCGACGAGTTCAAGAAGTTCGGCGTCATCGACCATGTCGCATTTGTTGAGAAAAACGATGATACAGGGAACGCCGACTTGGCGAGCAAGCAGGATGTGTTCCCGCGTTTGCGGCATGGGGCCGTCCGCCGCAGAAACTACGAGGATGGCGCCGTCCATCTGGGCCGCACCGGTGATCATGTTTTTGATGTAGTCGGCATGCCCCGGGCAGTCAACGTGGGCGTAGTGACGATTTTCGGTTTCGTATTCAACGTGTGAAGTGTTGATGGTGATCCCACGCGCCTTTTCTTCCGGTGCGTTGTCAATCTGATCGTAGCCTTTGGCTTCTCCTCCAAATTTCTTCGACAGAATCGTCGTGATCGCCGCCGTCAACGTCGTCTTACCATGATCCACGTGACCAATCGTCCCAACATTCACGTGCGGCTTCGTCCGCTCAAATTTCGCCTTTGCCATTTTTTATATCCTCAATAATCAAAGTTACTATTACTTCTTGTTGATCACAGCCTCGGCGACATTTTTTGGCGCCTCAACATAATGTTTGAATTCCATAGAGTATGTTGCCCGCCCTTGTGAAAGCGAGCGCACCGTCGTTGCATAACCAAACATCTCAGCCAAGGGGACTTCCGCTTTAATTGCCTTAATACCGCCAGGCAGGTCTTCCATTCCTTGCACGATACCACGCCGCCCAGAAAGGTCGCCCATAATATTACCCATATACTCTTCAGGCGTTTCCACTTCGACCGACATCATTGGCTCAAGCAAAGCTGGCTGAGCCTTTTTCATCCCCTCCTTAAAGGCCGCAGAAGCCGCCATACGGAAAGCATTTTCGTTTGAGTCAACATCATGATATGAGCCATCAAACAAGGTAAATTTAATATCAACAACAGGGAAACCCGCTAGCACACCGCTCTTAATCGCATCCTGCAAGCCTTTATCAACAGCAGGAATATATTCACGCGGCACTGTACCGCCTTTGATGGCATCAACAAATTCGTAGCCTTTACCTGCTTCGTTCGGTTCCAGTTTGATCCAAACGTGACCATACTGCCCACGACCACCAGACTGCTTGACGAACTTGCCCTCTTGTTCAACTGCTTTCTTGATGCACTCACGATAAGCAACTTGCGGTGCCCCTACGTTCGCATCTACACCAAACTCACGCTTCATGCGATCAACGATAATCTCTAGATGCAATTCGCCCATGCCAGAAATAATAGTCTGCCCCGACTCTTCGTCACTACGCACACGAAACGACGGATCCTCTTGCGCCAAACGACCTAACGCAACTCCCATTTTTTCTTGATCAACTTTGGTCTTTGGCTCAACAGCAATATGAATTACTGGCTCAGGAAATTCCATGCGTTCGAGCGTAACTGGCGCAGTCGGTTCAGAAAGCGTGTCGCCCGTCGTTACCTCTTTCAAGCCGACACAGGCAGCAATGTCACCGGCTAAAACTTCCTTAACCTCTTCACGATTATTGGCATGCATCTGCAGTAAACGCCCGATACGCTCCTTGCGCCCCTTTACCGGATTAAGAATCGTATCACCCGACTTGAGCACACCTGAGTAAACACGGATAAACGTTAACTGCCCTACATATGGGTCAGTCATCAACTTGAAAGCCAGCGCAGAAAATTGCGCATTATCATCCGCTTTGCGCGATACTAACTGTCCATTCTCATCTTCACCCATCACTGGTGGAATATCGACCGGAGAAGGCAACAACTCAATAACCGCATCAAGCATCCGCTGCACACCTTTATTCTTGAATGCTGTACCACATAGCATCGGCTGAATTTCACAATTGATGGTGCGCGCACGAAGTCCTTGCAGGATTTCCGCTTCAGTCAAGTCGCCACTCTCGAGGTATTTATCCATCAAATCCTCAGAGGCCTCTGCCGCCGACTCAACCATCTTACTGCGCCATTCTTCCGCCAAGCCTTGCAAATCAGCAGGAATATCACGGTGTTCGAACTTCATCCCCTGGGATGACTCATCCCAGATGATCGCTTTCATCTTAATTAGATCGACAACACCAGCAAAAGAATCTTCTTTACCAATTGGTATAACGATAGGCACAGGAGTTGCCTTCAGACGTGAAATCATCTGCTCGACAACCTTAAAAAAGTCAGCCCCTTGCCGATCCATCTTATTGACAAAGGCCAAACGGGGCACTTTGTATTTATTAGCCTGTCGCCATACAGTTTCTGACTGTGGCTGCACACCACCCACCGCACAGTACACCATGCAAGCGCCATCAAGTACACGCATCGAGCGCTCAACCTCGATCGTAAAGTCAACGTGTCCCGGCGTATCAATGATATTAAACCGATGTTCAGGGTATTGCATGTCCATACCCTTCCAGAAACAGGTCGTCGCGGCAGAGGTAATGGTAATACCTCGCTCCTGTTCCTGCTCCATCCAATCCATGGTTGCCGCGCCATCATGGACTTCGCCAAGTTTATGGTTTACACCAGTGTAATAAAGAATTCGCTCGGTTGTCGTTGTTTTGCCAGCGTCAATATGCGCGCTGATACCAATATTACGATAGCGCTCAATAGGGGTTTTACGTGCCACGTTTAAGCCTTCATTGATAAAGAACATTTACTGGCAGCCATATACCACCAGCTATTAGCTATAAAAATATTAAAAACGGAAGTGTGCAAACGCCTTGTTAGCATCCGCCATTCGATGCACTTCATCGCGCTTTTTCACCGCGCCACCGCGATTTTCTGCAGCCTCCAGCATTTCTGCCGCCAAACGCTGATCCATCGATTTTTCGGAGCGCTTACGGGCAAACTCGCGCAACCAGCGCATAGCCAACGCCATACGGCGACTTGGACGCACTTCCACCGGAACCTGATAGTTAGCGCCACCAACGCGACGACTCTTGACCTCAACCAGCGGCTTGACATTATTCATTGCCAAACCAAATACTTCAATGGGGTCTTTACCGGCTTTAGAAGCAATAATATCGAATGCACCATAAACGATACGCTCGGCGACCGACTTCTTGCCACTTAGCATAATGGTATTGATGAACTTGGAAACTTCGACATTACCAAATTTAGGATCCGGCAAAATATCGCGCTTAGGAACTTCACGACGACGAGGCATATTGACCTTTCACTATAAATTCAGCTGAAGACCAACGCAAAATTAATATTGACGCCAGCCCTCACAGCCACCCAATAGAGCAGCCACTTACTAAACGGCGGTTACGCCGCTTTTGGACGTTTCGTTCCGTACTTAGAACGAGCCTGTTTACGATCCTTGACACCCTGAGTATCCAGGGAGCCACGAACCGTGTGATACCGGACACCCGGCAAATCTTTAACACGACCACCACGAATCAGAACCACAGAGTGTTCCTGAAGATTGTGCCCTTCGCCGCCAATATATGAAATGACTTCAAAACTATTGGTCAGACGCACCTTGCACACCTTGCGCAAGGCTGAATTCGGTTTTTTCGGCGTCGTCGTATAAACACGCGTACACACACCACGTTTTTGTGGGCAACATTCCAACGCCGGTACTTTATTCTTGCTGATCACAGCCATCCGCGGCTTACGAACCAGTTGATTGATGGTTGGCATACCTTTTGATTCCTATCCAAACCGTAACGCCATGACACACAACTAAGCGTTACACAGCCCAACGCAGGGTAAAACCCGCATTGATATACTAAAAACAGTGCATACAACACACGCTATGTTTGCACTATGAAAAAAGAAGCGCATTCTATGAGCTAAGCCTTACCAAGTCAACCAACGGAAGCATCTGCGACATCCAGGGGCGCCTCTTTTTCAGAAGATTCAGAAGCGGCATGACTTTCGACGACATCACTCAATGACGACTCTGCTAAAGCCTGATTCTTGCGCATCCGATGGTAGGCAAGCCCAGTACCCGCAGGAATCAGACGGCCAACAATCACATTCTCCTTGAGACCGCGTAATTCATCACGTTTACCCATGATTGCCGCTTCGGTCAGTACGCGTGTCGTCTCCTGGAATGAGGCTGCGGAAATAAACGAATCGGTCGATAGCGAAGCTTTAGTAATCCCCAGCAATACGGGTTCATAGGTTGCAGGCAGCTTACCTGGCGGCAGCGCGTCATTCTCGTCAAACAGATGCGCCTTCTCGACTTGTTCGCCACGGATAAACTTAGTATCACCCGGATCGACAACCAGCGCACGGCGCAACATTTGCCGCACGATGACCTCGATATGTTTGTCATTGATCTTGACGCCCTGCAAACGATAAACGTCCTGCACCTCATCGGTAATGTAGACAGCAAGCGCCTCCGGCCCTTGCAAACGAAGGATGTCATGCGGATCAGGCGCACCATCGACAATCATTTCACCCTTGTTGACAATTTGACCGTCGTGCACCATGACGTTCTTGTCCTTCGGAATCAGGTACTCATGCGGTACACCCTCAAAATCAGTAATGATCAGACGCTGCTTACCTTTCGTATCCTTACCGAAGGAAACCGCCCCGGTATTCTCCGCCAGAATGCCGGCATCCTTGGGGGTACGCGCTTCGAACAGCTCAGCAACACGTGGCAAACCGCCCGTAATATCACGGGTTTTAGCCGATTCCTGTGGCAGACGCGCCATCACATCACCCACTGAAATTTGTTGCCCGTCGGCCACCGTAATGATTGCCCCAACTTGGAATGTAATTGTGACCGGCTGCTCACTGCCATGCATACGGACTTCTTCACCTTGGGCATCAAACAGCTTGACCTGTGGCCGCAATCCTTTACTTTGGCCTTTACCTCCACTCTTAGAATCAATGACTACAAGCGTCGAAAGTCCTGTGACCTCATCGATCTGCTTAGCAACCGTCACCCCTTCCTCAACATTCTCAAAGCGAACCTGTCCGGCGTATTCGGCAATAATTGGGCGTGTATGCGGATCCCAGGCCGCCAGCTTGGTACCTGCTTTGATCTGCTGACCATCGGTTACCTGCAATGTGGAACCATAGGGCACTTTATGTCGTTCGCGCTCACGCCCATTGTCATCAGTAATCGCAATTTCACCGGAACGGGTAATGACGATTTTTTCGTTCTTATCACTGGTCACATAGCGCATTGAGGCCATGAAACGCACGATACCAGCACTTTTGGATTCGACCTGACTAGCTGCGGCCGCACGCGATGCTGCACCGCCCACATGGAACGTCCGCATGGTCAACTGTGTTCCCGGTTCGCCAATCGACTGCGCAGCAATTACGCCCACTGATTCACCAACATTGACCAACGTACCACGGCCAAGATCGCGACCATAACACTTGGCACATAAGCCATAGCGCGTATCACAGGTCAGCGGTGTCCGCACCTTGATTTCATCAATCCCTAACTTACCAATCAGTTCGCATAAGTCCTCAGTAATCAGCGTGCCCGCCTCGATCACGGTTTCGCCAGTTTCCGGATGGGCAATATCATACAAGGTCACACGGCCAAGGACCCGGTCACCCAGTGACTCGACCACCTCTCCGCCTTCGAGCAAGGCACGCATGGTCACGCCCCTTTCGGTACCACAATCTTCTTCCGTCACCACCAGATCCTGGGTGACATCCACCAGACGGCGGGTCAAATAACCCGAATTCGCCGTCTTTAGCGCCGTATCGGCCAGCCCTTTACGGGCGCCGTGCGTCGAAATGAAGTATTGAAGTACGTTCAGCCCTTCACGGAAGTTGGTCGTAATCGGTGTTTCGATGATAGAGCCGTCCGGTTTGGCCATCAGACCGCGCATCCCTGCCAACTGGCGGATTTGTGCCGCCGAGCCGCGCGCGCCCGAATCCGCCATCATGTAAATTGAGTTGAAGGATTCTTGCTTGACCTTTTTGCCCTGATAATCGATGACCTCTTCACTACCCAGCTGCTCCATCATCACCTTGGCAACACGATCCCCGGTTTGCCCCCAGATATCGACCACCTTGTTGTAGCGCTCTCCATCAGTGACCAAGCCGTTGGTATACTGCCCTTCGATCTCCTTCACCTCCTTCTCGGCCGCTGCAATGATTTCGTATTTTTGGGGCGGTACGAGCATGTCGTCCGAGCAGATCGAAATTCCAGCACGGGTCGCCAGACGATATCCGTTTTGCATCAGCTTATCGGCAAAAACTACCGTCTCTTTGAGGCCGCAGCGCCGAAAAGCAGCATTGATCAGCTTCGAAATTTCCTTCTTTTTAAGCGGTTTGTCGAGCACACTGAATGGCAAGCCTTTGGGCAGAATCTCCGAGAGCAAGGCACGCCCAGCCGTCGTCTGGTAACGGGTCAGCTTCTCCTGCCAATTACCATCGGCATCTTTCTCATACTCTTTGATGCGTACCGAAATCCTTGCATGCAAATCCAGTACACCCGTTTGAAGCGCACGCGACACCTCGGCAAGGTCGACAAAAGCCATTCCTTCGCCTTTGGCGTTGATACGTTCGCGCGTAGCGTAGTACAAGCCCAACACGATATCCTGCGAAGGCACGATGATTGGGTCGCCGTTCGCGGGCGACAACACGTTGTTTGAAGCCAGCATTAGCGTCCGGGCTTCCATCTGCGCCTCAAGGGAAAGCGGCACGTGTACAGCCATTTGGTCGCCATCGAAGTCAGCGTTAAACGCCGCGCAAACTAATGGATGCAACTGAATGGCCTTGCCTTCGATCAAGGTAGGCTCAAACGCCTGAATCCCCAAGCGGTGCAGCGTCGGCGCACGGTTGAGCAGAATCGGATGCTCGCGGATCACTTCTTCAAGAATGTCCCAAACGATTGGCTCCTGCATGTCAACCATTTTTCTCGCCTGTTTGATCGTCGTCGCCAGCCCCATCAATTCAAGCTTGTTGAAGATAAATGGTTTGAACAGCTCGAGTGCCATCAATTTGGGCAGACCACACTGGTGCAGTTTGAGCTGCGGGCCGACGACGATCACCGAACGGCCAGAATAATCAACGCGCTTACCAAGCAGATTCTGGCGGAAACGCCCGCCTTTACCCTTGATCATATCCGCCAGCGATTTTAGCGGCCGTTTGTTGGCGCCCGTCATGGCTTTACCGCGCCGCCCGTTATCAAGCAGCGAATCGACGGCCTCCTGCAGCATGCGCTTTTCGTTGCGCACGATAATCTCCGGCGCTTTCAGTTCAAGCAACCGCTTCAGGCGATTATTACGGTTGATGACACGACGGTAGAGATCATTGAGATCGGAGGTTGCGAAGCGGCCGCCATCAAGCGGCACGAGCGGACGCAGATCCGGCGGCAGCACCGGCAACACTTCAAGAATCATCCATTCGGGCTTGATCCCGGATTTCTTGAATCCTTCAAGAACTTTCAGGCGCTTGGAAAATTTCTTGCTCTTGGTTTCCGACGATGTTGTTTCCAGTTCGGCGCGCAAGCGTTCGATTTCACCGGCAAGATCGATCGAGCACAACAACTCACGGATACCTTCGGCGCCCATCATGGCTTGAAACTCATCACCATATTCTTCCATCATTTCGAGGTACTGCTCCTCAGTCAGCAGTTGCCCACGCTGCAAATTGGGCACTAGCCCAGGGTCACAAACGACAAAGGCCTCGAAATACAGTACGCGCTCGATATCGCGCAGGGTCATATCCAGCACCATGCCAAGCCGTGAAGGCAGGCTCTTGAGGAACCAGATATGCGCAACGGGCGATGCCAGCTCGATATGCGCCATACGCTCCCGGCGCACCTTGGACAGCGTCACCTCGACGCCACATTTCTCACAAATGACGCCGCGATGTTTTAAACGCTTGTACTTACCGCACAAACATTCGTAATCCTTGGTTGGACCAAAAATCTTGGAACAGAACAGGCCATCGCGCTCCGGCTTGAACGTCCGGTAATTGATGGTTTCCGGCTTCTTGACTTCGCCGTAAGACCAGGAACGAATCTTTTCTGGCGAAGCCAGGCCAATGGTAATTGCGTCGAACTGTTCTTCCTGTGGAACCTGTTTGAATAAATCAAGCAGTGCTTTCATTTTTTCCCAAACCTCCGGTTTTGAGTGAAATACGAAATCTGAAAAAGGGAACGTGGTTGGTTTATTCCCACAATTTACGATTCACTCAATCAATAGCGATCCAGATCAATGTCGATTGCCAGCGAACGGATTTCCTTGACCAGCACATTGAACGATTCCGGCATGCCGGCATCGATCTTGTGGTCGCCTTTGACAATGTTTTCGTAGACTTTGGTGCGCCCGTTAACATCGTCCGACTTGACAGTCAGCATTTCTTGCAGGACATACGAAGCGCCATAAGCTTCGAGCGCCCAAACTTCCATTTCGCCGAAACGTTGACCGCCGAATTGGGCTTTGCCGCCCAACGGCTGCTGCGTCACCAAGGAATATGGCCCGGTCGAGCGCGCATGCATCTTGTCATCGACAAGGTGGTGAAGCTTGAGAACGTGCATATAGCCTACAGTCACCGGACGATCGAACTGCTCGCCCGTACGCCCGTCGAACAACGTCATTTGACCAGATTCCGGCATACCGGCGAGACGCAGCATTTCCTTGATCTCTTTCTCGTGAGCGCCGTCAAACACCGGGGTTGCGAACGGCACCCCCGCTTCCAGGTTGCCGGCCATTTCGACAATCTCGTCATCACTCAACTGCGTCAGATCTTCTGGTTTGCCGTTGGTGTTATACACCTTATCGAGGAATTCACGGAGTTCTTTGGCGCTCGCCTGACGGCGCAGCATTTCGCCAATCCGGAACCCCAAGCCTTTGGCGGCCAGCCCTAAATGTACTTCCAGAACCTGACCGATATTCATCCGCGAAGGAACCCCCAGCGGATTGAGCACCACATCAACCGGACGGCCATCGGCCATATAGGGCATATCCTCGACTGGCACGATATGAGAAACGACGCCTTTATTACCATGGCGCCCAGCCATCTTGTCGCCGGCCTGCAAACGGCGTTTAACGGCCACATACACTTTGACCATTTTCTGCACGCCCGGCGGCAGTTCGTCACCCTGCGTCAGCTTCTTGCGTTTTTCCTCAAAAGCGATATCGAAGTCCTTGCGTGTCTGCTCCAGGCCATCGCGCAAAGACTCAAGCTGCTGCGCGACCTCTTCATCCACCATGCGGATATCAAACCAATGATGCATCTCGATGCCATCAAGATACTCTTTGGTAATGAGCGTTCCTTTAGCCAAACGCTTCGGGCCGCCATTGGCTGCCTTGCCGATGAGCAAGCGCTCGACACGCGCAAAGGCATCGCGTTCGACGATACGCAACTGGTCGGCCAGATCAAGCTTGTAGCCGCGCAGATGATCATCGATGATCGATTGCGCACGCTTGTCGCGCTCGATGCCTTCTCGAGTGAAAACTTGTACGTCGATGACTGTGCCGGAAATGCCGGACGGCACCCGCAGTGAGGTATCTTTTACATCCGAAGCCTTTTCGCCGAAAATGGCGCGCAGTAGTTTTTCTTCCGGCGTCAACTGCGTTTCGCCCTTGGGCGTCACCTTGCCAACCAGAACATCGCCCGCGTTAACCTCAGCGCCGATATAGACAATGCCGGAATCGTCCAGGCGGGACAGCTGCGCCTCGCCCAGAGAGGCGATATCGCGGGTAATTTCTTCAGGTCCGAGCTTGGTATCGCGGGAAACGACGGTCAGCTCTTCGATATGAATCGACGTAAAGCGATCTTCCGCCACGACGCGCTCGGAAATCAGGATCGAATCCTCAAAGTTGTAGCCATTCCAGGGCATAAAGGCAATCAGCATGTTCTGGCCAAGCGCCAGTTCGCCTTTGTCGGTCGACGCGCCGTCGGCCACGACGTCGCCCTGCGTAATTACATCGCCCACGCGCACCAGCGGTCGTTGGTTGATGTTGGTATTCTGGTTTGAACGTGTGTATTTGACGAGGTTATAAATATCGACGCCGACTTCGCCCGGCACCGTTTCCTCATCATTAACACGCACAACGATCCGTGAGGCATCGACATAATCGACCTGGCCGCCGCGCAAAGCTTGCACGGCCGTGCCAGAGTCAACGGCGACAGTACGTTCAATACCCGTACCGACCACCGGCTTTTCCGGGCGCAGGCATGGCACCGCCTGACGCTGCATGTTGGCGCCCATCAAGGCGCGATTCGCATCGTCATGTTCAAGAAAAGGAATCAACGACGCCGCCACAGAAACGATTTGTTCCGGAGCAACGTCCATATAGTCTACGCGCGAAGGTTCGGCCAGGATGGTTTCGTCCTTCTCACGACAGGTGACGAGTTCATCCACCAGACGGCCTTCCGCATCCAGCGCAGCGTTGGCCTGTGCAACGATAAAATTACCCTCCTCGATCGCCGACAGGTACTCGATCTGGTCAGTCACCTTGCCATCAATCACCTTACGATAGGCTGTTTCCAGAAAACCGTAGGCATTGGTGCGCGCATAGAGTGCCAGGGAGTTGATGAGGCCAATGTTCGGCCCTTCCGGTGTTTCGATCGGGCAAACGCGACCATAATGTGTCGGGTGTACGTCACGCACCTCGAAACCTGCCCGTTCCCGGGTCAGGCCGCCTGGGCCCAGCGCTGAAATCCGGCGTTTGTGCGTAATTTCGGACAGCGGATTGGTCTGATCCATAAACTGCGAAAGCTGGCTCGACCCAAAAAACTCGCGCACGGCTGCGCTGATCGGCTTGGCATTGATCAGATCATGTGGCATCAGGTTATCCGACTCGGCCTGCGATAAACGCTCTTTCACCGCGCGCTCGACGCGAACCAAGCCAGCGCGGAACTGGTTTTCGGCCAGTTCACCAACCGAACGCACGCGGCGATTGCCCAAATGATCAATATCGTCGATCTCGCCGCGACCATTACGCAGTTCGACCAGGATCTTGATGACTTCGACAATATCGCGCGGCGACAACGTCAGCTGTTCGCTCACCCCCCCAACCACGCCCAGTGATTTGAGCTGCGTCAGCAATGAGGTCGCTTCTTCCAACGTCAGGTTTTCGGCAACGGCGCGCATGCCATAAACCAGCTCACCCAGCCACTGTTCGACGGCCTCTGTTGATCCGCCTGCCACATCGACAATCGCCTGCACCACGGCATCGTGTTTAGCCGGGACACTCTTGACCATCACTTTGTATTCAATGACATCCTGGCGCCCAACGCGGCGATTGAATTTCATGCGCCCTACACTAGACAAGTCATAGCGCTCGTCGGAATAGAACAAGCCATTGAACAGATTTTCAACAGCATCCTCAGTGGGCGGCTCACCCGGACGCATCATGCGATAGATAGCAACGCGCGCCGCCTGTTTCGATGAAATCTCGTCTGAACGCAGTGTCTGCGAGATAAAGGCGCCGCGGTCGAGATCATTGATGTACAGGGTCTGCAACTGGTCGACACCCGCATCGATCAGCGTAGCAAGCAGTGTCTCCGTAATCTCATCGTTTGCATTGGCAAGAATTTCGCCGGTTTCTCGGTCGATGACATTCTGCGCAACGACACGGCCGATAATGAAATCTTCCGGCACGGCAATCTGGTGAATATTGGCGGCATCAAGCTCGCGAATATGTTTGGCGGTAATACGCTTATCCTTGGCGACAATAGTTTTACCCGATTTGTCGTTGAAATCGAAACGCGCCACTTCACCACGCAACCGCTCAGGCACCAAAGAAAACTCGATACCTTTCTGGCTCAGATAGAAAGTATCGAATTCAAAAAACTCGCGCAAAATTTGCTCCGGCGTCAGCCCAATTGCTTTGAGCAGCACGGTGACGGGCATTTTGCGACGGCGGTCAACACGGAAAAACAGGATATCTTTCGGATCGAACTCAAAATCCAGCCAGGAACCGCGATAAGGAATGACGCGCGCCGAAAAGAGCAACTTGCCCGAACTATGCGTTTTGCCGCGATCATGTTCAAAAAAGGCCCCTGGCGAACGGTGCAATTGCGAAACGATCACGCGCTCCGTACCATTGATAACGAAAGAGCCCGTCGTCGTCATGAGCGGAATTTCACCCATGTACACTTCCTGCTCTTTGACTTCTTTAATCGTATCAGGCGCTTCGCGATCCATGATGACCAGACGCACCCGGGCACGCAGCGCCGAGGCAAAAGTCAGGCCGCGCTGCTGACATTCTTTAACATCAAAGGCCGGCTCGGCCAGTGTATAACTGACAAACTCAAGCCGCGCATTTCCGCTGTGACTGACGATAGGAAAAATCGATGTGAATGCTGCCTGCAAACCCTGATTTTTGCGTTGCTCCGAAGGCACAGCGGCTTGCAGGAAGTCAGTAAAAGACTCCAGCTGTGTCGCTAATAAGAAAGGGACATCCAGCACGTTGGCGCGCTTGGCAAAACTCTTGCGAATACGTTTTTTCTCGGTATAGGAGTAGGTCATGGTAGCTCCGAGCTTCAAGAACAAATTCCTCTAGCAATCGACATTCCGGAGCGAGGTAATCCGGAACGTTTGGCAACAAATAAATATAAGCAGACGCACGATCGACCAGATTATCAGTAACCTAGACGGCATCCATCAAAACAATATCCCATGCTTGTATTTATACGCTGATCACAATGTGGCTAAGTTTTGGGAGAACCAGAAACGGGGAGATAAAAATTCTATTTCCGGAAAAGCACAAAAGGGCTGACCGCCCCGAGAGCAGTCAGCCCAGCCAAAAAACCTGGCGATTACTTGATTTCGACCTTGGCACCAGCGTCTTCAAGTTGTTTCTTGAGCACTTCAGCATCTGCCTTGGCAACACCTTCCTTAACGGGTTTCGGCGCGCCGTCAACAAGATCTTTAGCTTCTTTCAGCCCCAATCCGGTCGCTGCACGCACAACCTTGATGACTTCGACTTTCTTGTCACCCACCGCTGCCAGAACAACAGTGAACTCGGTCTGTTCTTCTGCCGCGGCCGCCGCACCACCGCCAGCGCCCGGCGCCGCGACAGCCATCGCGGCGGCAGAAACACCAAATTTTTCTTCGAACGCCTTGACCAGGTCGTTCAGTTCCATAACCGTCATATTACCAACGGCTTCCAGAATTTCTTCCTTACTAATTGCCATAATCAGAGACTCCTAAATCGGATACAAAAAAGCAATTTGAGATTTTTTCAAACTTGCCAATCAACTGCACATTAGGCCGCAGCGCCCTCGCGTTGCTTGGCCAACGCGCCAAGCGCAACAGCAAACCCTGCAACCGGCGCTTTCATCACGCCCAGCAGTTTGGCCAGCAGTTCGTCGCGGCTTGGGATTGACGCCAACGCCTGTATACCAGCTTTATCGAGCACTTTGCCCGCATAGCACCCGGCTTTTAATACCAGCTTGGGATCAGCTTTTGCGTACTCGTTGAGTACCTTGGCCGCCGCCACGGGATCAGCAGAAATACTGTAAATCAACGGCCCCGTCAGATGTGCGGCAAGATCGGCAAAAGGGCTGCCTTCGACGGCACGGCGTACCAAGGTATTTTTCAGCACACGCAGATAAACGTCAGACTTACGGGCCTGCGCACGCAACTTGGTAAGACTGCCCACCGCGATTCCACTGTACTCGGCGACAACGATCGTCTGCGCATTGGACACCTGCGCCGACACCTCTGCCACGACAGCTTTTTTATCATCAAGATTGAGACCCACGGGTCTTTCCTCCTTTCAAGTCAATTTACGGCGAATATCAACGATATCCGCCGCCCCCACGGCGACCTGAACCAGAGGTGCCAGCAACATACAAACTGCCGTCAAACCATCTTGTTCGGGATACACCGTCTACGCAGGCCGCTTACACGCTTAAGTTCTTGGAAAAACCTTGAACACCTGCGGTCTTTGACGATCCGTCTGCCAACCATCAGAAGTAATGATCACTGGCGGACGGCCCAAAGTCCTGGGTGAAGCTTGCTTGCATAACAAACTCCACCGTCTTATTGCTTACAACGAACCCGTATCGACACGAACACCCGGTCCCATCGTGCTCGACACAGAAATTTTCTTCAAATACTGCCCTTTGGATGACGCGGGCTTCGCCTTGATTAGCGCATCGACCAAAGCTTTAAGATTTTGCTCGAGCTGCTCGACACTGAACGAGGCGCGACCAATCGTGCCATGGACGATGCCTCCTTTATCCGCGCGATATTGGACTTGGCCAGCTTTGGCATTGCGCACCGCACTTGTCACATCCATAGTGACAGTTCCAACTTTTGGGTTTGGCATGAGACCGCGCGGGCCAAGGATTTGGCCGAGCTGCCCGACGACACGCATCGTATCCGGCGTTGCAATCACCACATCAAAATTAATATTGCCTGCCTTAACTTCGGCGGCTAAGTCATCAAAACCGACAATATCTGCGCCCGCCGCTTTCGCGTCCTCTGCCTTGTCCCCTTGAGCAAATACCGCAACGCGCACAGTCTTGCCCGTTCCTGCGGGAAGAAGAACAGAACCGCGTACCGCCTGATCGGACTTGCGCGGATCAATACCAAGGCTTACGGCAATATCAACTGACTCATCAAATTTGGCAGTCGCGCACTCCTTAGCCAGATTCAGCGCTTCGGCCACTGAATAAATTTTGCTGCGGTCAGTCTTGCTCTGCAGCACTTTTTGTTTTTTTGTCAACGCGGTCATATTACAGTCCTTCCACGGTAATACCCATCGAACGTGCACTGCCTGCAATCGTGCGAACAGCCGCATCCATATCGGCCGCCGTCAGATCGGGCATTTTCTGGGTAGCGATTGCTTCGCATTGCGCACGCGTCAACTTACCAACCACATCGGTATGTGGTTTGGAACTCCCCTTCTGGATACCGGCGGCCTTTTTAATCAAAATCGTCGCCGGCGGCGTTTTCATAATGAAGGTAAAACTTTTATCCGCATAAGCTGTAATGACCACAGGGATCGGCAAACCGGGTTCGACGCCCTGTGTTTGCGCATTAAAAGCTTTACAGAATTCCATAATATTGAGACCGCGCGAACCGAGCGCAGGACCAATAGGGGGTGAAGGGTTTGCCTTACCAGCCGGCACTTGTAACTTGATAAATCCAGCAATTTTTTTTGCCACGATATAACTCCAAAATTTGGGTAAAACGCGCTAAAAAACGCTCCCCACTAAAAAATTTGCGGCCGTGGCCACACTTTGATGCTCTGCCGCCATATACAAGCAGCAGAAAACATTTTCCAAAAATCAGCCTTTTTCGACTTGGCCAAACTCCAATTCCACCGGGGTTGCGCGACCAAAAATTGTGACGGAAACGCGCAAGCGATTTTTTTCATAATTGACTTGCTCGACCGAACCATTAAAGTCCGCAAACGGCCCCTCTTTGATACGTACAACTTCACCCGGTTCAAACAATACCTTGGGACGCGGCCTTTCGACACCATCCTGCATCTGCTGCAGAATTTTTTCGACTTCTTTTTCAGAAATCGGCGTCGGCTTATTCGCACTACCGCCAACAAAACCCGTCACCTTTGGCGTACTTTTCACCAAATGCCAGGTTTCGTCATTCATTTCCATTTCGACAAGCACATAACCTGGAAAAAATTTACGCTCAGTAATGCTTTTTTGCCCTGAGCGCAATTCAACAACCTCTTCAACCGGCACCAAAATACGTCCAAAAGAGGCCTGCATTCCATGTCTGGCAACTCGTTCAGACAAAGCGCGCTGGACACTCTTCTCAAAACCAGAATAGGCATGAACCACATACCAACGTTTGTTCATACCTTCCTCCACTGAAGAATGAGGTCATACAGCACCCATTCGATCCCCTTATCGGCCATCCACAAAAAAGTGGCCATGACAACAGCAAAGGCAAAAACCAGCCCCGTCATCTTCAGAGTCTCTTTTCGTGTCGGCCAAACAACTTTTTTAGCCTCATTGATCGACTCTTTGGCAAAATCAAAAAACTGGCGTCCGGGCACAGTTTGCCAAGCAACGACTATGGAAGCGCCCAACCCCGCCAAAACAGCCAGCACACGCAAAATCATTGCCTGATCCGATAGCAGGTAAAAACCTGCAATGCCAGCAACCAAGAGGAGAAGCGCTAAAACAAACTTGATTTTATCGGCCATCAATAGTCAGCCACAGAGATGAAAATGGCAGGGGCAGAGGGTCTCGAACCCCCAACCTTCGGTTTTGGAGACCGACGCTCTGCCAATTGAGCTATGCCCCTGCAACAGAGATAAAAGCGTCTCAACTGCGAAACGCTTTTTGCATATTTTTCCCAAAGAACGAAGGGGCGGCAGCACCAGCGACCGCCCCGATGACTGTTATTCGATAATCTTGGTCACTACGCCGGCGCCAACGGTACGGCCGCCTTCGCGGATAGCAAAGCGCAAGCCTTCTTCCATGGCGATCGGTACGATCAGTTTGACCGTCATGGCAACATTGTCGCCCGGCATCACCATTTCAGTGCCCTCCGGCAGAGTGATGGCACCCGTAACATCTGTAGTCCGGAAGTAGAACTGCGGACGGTAGTTGTTGAAGAAGGGGGTGTGACGGCCACCTTCTTCCTTGGAGAGGACATAGACTTCGCCCGTGAAGTGCGTATGCGGGGTGATGGTGCCCGGCTTGGCAAGCACTTGCCCGCGTTCAACTTCTTCTCGCTTGGTGCCACGCAGAAGAACACCCACGTTATCGCCCGCCTGGCCTTGATCGAGCAGTTTGCGGAACATTTCGACACCGGTACAGGTGGTTTTCTGGGTGGGTTTGATGCCGACAATTTCGATTTCTTCGCCAACTTTGATGATGCCGCGTTCGACACGCCCGGTCACGACGGTGCCCCGTCCGGAAATGGAGAATACGTCTTCGATCGGGAGCAGGAAGGGTTTGTCGATGGTGCGTTCAGGCGCGGGGATGTAGCTGTCGAGTGCTGCAGCCAAGGCTAAAATGGCGCCTTCCCCGAGATCGCTGGTGTCGCCTTCTATGGCTTTCAGTGCGCTGCCTTTGATGATGGGGATGTCGTCGCCCGGGAATTCGTATTTGGAGAGTAGTTCACGTACTTCCATTTCGACGAGTTCAAGAAGTTCGGCGTCATCGACCATGTCGCATTTGTTGAGAAAAACGATGATACAGGGAACGCCGACTTGGCGAGCAAGCAGGATGTGTTCCCGCGTTTGCGGCATGGGGCCGTCCGCCGCAGAAACTACGAGGATGGCGCCGTCCATCTGGGCCGCACCGGTGATCATGTTTTTGATGTAGTCGGCATGCCCCGGGCAGTCAACGTGGGCGTAGTGACGATTTTCGGTTTCGTATTCAACGTGTGAAGTGTTGATGGTGATCCCACGCGCCTTTTCTTCCGGTGCGTTGTCAATCTGATCGTAGCCTTTGGCTTCTCCTCCAAATTTCTTCGACAGAATCGTCGTGATCGCCGCCGTCAACGTCGTCTTACCATGATCCACGTGACCAATCGTCCCAACATTCACGTGCGGCTTCGTCCGCTCAAATTTCGCCTTTGCCATAGCCGATACCTCACTAAAAAATAAGAAACCACAATGCACAATGTAAAACTGTGGTGCCCATGGGCAGGATTGAACTGCCGACCTCTCCCTTACCAAGGGAGTGCTCTACCACTGAGCTACATGGGCAACTAACACCACTAACCCATTGCCTTCAACACCGCTGATCGCCTGGAGCGGGTGAAGGGAATCGAACCCTCGTCTTAAGCTTGGAAGGCTTCGGCTCTACCATTGAGCTACACCCGCGAAAACAAAAACCATTAACCCGCTAAAACCGTTGCCTTTGCCGCTATATTGAGACAGCATCTTTGGTGGAGGGAGAAGGATTCGAACCTTCGAAGGCAGAGCCGACAGATTTACAGTCTGTTCCCGTTGACCGCTTGGGTATCCCTCCTATCCGGAATCGTTTATTTTGGGACAAGAGTCAGAGTTTGTCAAACACTTATACTCACAAACACATCATGAACAATTGATTTCGTATCAAAATATTTAATGCATATCTTTTGGCTTCTGCCGAATAGCGCTTCTCCTGTATTCTGCAACCTGCCACACATTGACTTCATCAAGGAATTTCATTGACCGCACACAAGTCGCCCTTCCATGACGAGAAACTGCCAGAAACGACCGGCGCTAGCACTAACACTTCTTTTTTATTCCGCCAACTGACTCTACAGAGCGCGGCCATTATCGCTGTACTGTCTCTTGCGTGGCCTTATTTTGGCCTGCGCAACGAGCCGCTACCCTGGCCCGAAACTGCACTGGCTATCGGATTCACCGCTTTTCTTTTTGCGCACATAAGCAGACAAGGATTCATTTGGCAATTTATTCATACCGCATTCCTCCCTCTGCTCTGGCTTATTTACTGAAAACGGCGAACAGACCCGCGCAAGCAGGTAGCCCAGATATCCGCATAGCGGCAGACGGCGGTACGAATGGAACAAGGGAAACGAATTGTACAAGCGCCTGATTTCAGACAGCCACGCCATCCAAATTTCACAGCATTCTCTGTGTGTATTCAAATGACGCATAACCGTTGCAAATCGGCGTCATTTTGCCAAGCGCGCGCACTGGAGCTGAAAAGCGCATATTCCTGACTATCCGCCAAAGACTGTCTGCCAAATACTTCCAGTAAATGCCGCAAATGACCGGGTTGCGGCAGCATCGCGCCAAAGTACAACACCCATTGTTTACGGGCAATCAACAGCGTCGGAAAATTTTCGACATCCAGATCGCCCACGGCGTCAGCCTCGTCTTCAATATCCAGCCAGCGGAAAAACATATTCGGGAACGCTTGACTGACCTCGGTAAACACCGGCCGATACTCACGGCATGTCCCGCACCATTCCGCGCACAGGCAAATCACCCGGAACTCCGCATCCACCTGCGCAGACGCCCCAGGCACCGCAAGCCCATCCTCACGCGCCGCCTGATCTTCTTCTACCTGATAGCGCAAGCGATTTTCCACAACTTTTCTTCCATCGACCCGTCAGATACCGGCTCCCAGCGCCCAGCAGCATCTTCATCAGCTGTGACCCGGACACCATCGCCCATTGCTCCGGCGAAAGACCATGACGACAGGTATTTGAACAGCCTGCTGCGGCAATCGTACTGCGTCTGCACAAGCGTCGACAGATAAACCGGCAACGCTACGCCCTCTCGAATCTCCGCATCAGATGCCTCATCGTTTTGCGGCTCATTCCAGCGAACCAGATGTCGCAAAATCGCCTGATTGTCATCACGCTGCACGGCGGCCGCATCATCGACATAGATGCGCACGCCATCCTCAAAGCGTTCGATCTCCCGCCACGCCGCGTGTGCTGGCAAGGCCAGCGCCGCCGCCAAAAAGCCGCACGACGCCTGGCGAACCGGATACATCAAAATGACGGGCAATGGCTTCATGCGCACTATTTTAGCCGAACGTTCAAGCCCTCTTCGGCAACCAGAACAGCGGATGTTTGACCCAGCGAACGCCGCCAGGAGATACTAAGCGCCTTCATAACAGCCGCAGCATTGGCTTTGTCTATTTTGTCACTCTTCACTCCTCCCACTTCGACAGCCCGACCCACCGACACGACAATGAACGACATTCCCGTCCTCGGAACCGCACGCTTTCCCTCACCGCTCACGTATTTCGTCAGCGATCAAGCGCGCGTGCTCTCCTCACCCATCATCACGCCCAACGCGCCGCCGACCGAGGATATCCGCCTCGAAATCGCCGGTCCGCGCGAAAAACTGTTCTTCGACGCACGAACCACTCGTGCTGCTATCGTCACCTGCGGCGGCCTTTGTCCGGGGTTGAACAATGTGATCCGCTCACTGGTTCGACAGCTGTACCACGGCTACGGTGTGCGCGAAATTCTCGGCTTTGTCGGCGGCTATCAGGGCCTCGATCCGTGGCGCGGTGCGGAGCCTATTCCATTAACACCAGAGTTTGTTGACGACATCCACAAGGATGGTGGTTCGGCGCTGAAAACCTCGCGCGGCCCGGTCGATACCAGCATTGCTGTCGACAACTTGATTCGGCGCAAGATCAATATTCTCTTCGTCGTCGGCGGCGACGGCACACAACGCGGCGGACTTGCGCTGCTCAACGAAGCCCGCCAGCGCGGCTACGCGCTTTCCGTTGTCGGCGTACCGAAAACCATCGACAACGACGTTGCCTTCGTCTCGCGCACCTTTGGCTACGTCACCGCCGTCCAGGAGGCCACGCAGGCGCTGATGGGCGCGCACACTGAGGCGCACAGCATACATAACGGCATTTCACTGGTCAAAATCATGGGGCGCCACGCCGGATTCATCGCTGCCGGCGCCACCATCGCCAGCCAGGAAGTCAATTTCACGCTGGTTCCGGAAGTGCCGTTCGTCCTCGACGGCGAAAACGGCTTTCTGGAAGCGCTCAAAAAGCGGATTCTCAAGCGCGCGCACGCGGTCATTCTCGTTGCCGAAGGCGCCGGCCAGCATCTCATCACCGGCGGCAAGGACGAATACGATGCCTCCGGCAACCTCAAATCCAAGGACATCGGCCTGTTCCTGCGCGAGCGCATCGATGCCTATTTCAAACAGGAAGGCATTCCGTTCACCCTGCGCTATATCGACCCCAGCTACCTCATCCGCAGCGTCCCTGCCTGCCCGGAAGACGGCGTTCTCTGCGACTTCTTTGCGCGCAACGCCGTTCACGCCGCCATGGCGGGCAAAACCGGACTGGTCATCGGCCATCAGCACGACGTATTCACACATGTACCCACCGAACTGCTGACCGGCCAGAAAAAGCAGATGGACCCCAACAGCCCGGAATGGCACGCCGTGCTGGCAACGACGGGACAAAACTTTGCCGCCTTCCCCGGCTGAACCGTTCGCGTGGGCGCGTTGATAAAACGGCGGATCAGCGAACAGCGCTGAATGCTTTCCCACAAGCCCCTCCGGAGCCCGCGTAAACAGGGCATCTCCAGGAGCCCTGCCCGGAGACGCCCTGTTTATAAGGACTTCAGAGCGCCCCTTCTGAGATGCCCTATTGACGCGGGTTTCCGGGCAGCGCTTCTGAGATACCTCAATAGCGGCGCGACTTTGCCAAAAAACAAGGCGGCGCGCCGCAGGTAGGACATCCCGTACGGCACGCCTATTTTTACAAAGGAAGCCGCTATTTTTTCCGGTTTATGTTTTTTGATGCCCTGAGCCCCTTGTATTTAAAGGACCTCAGGGCATTTTATGTTTTCTGCCTTGTTTCCAGGGGCTGCGGGCGTCCCGTCAAGGCAGCAATAACAAACGCGCACCCAGGCCGAGAAAAATTACGCCCGAGACGCGGTGCAGCCAGACGCCAGCGCGCGCATGGCGACCAAGCCACTGCCCAAATGTGCCGGAAAAATAGCCGAGCAAGCCGAAAATCACACAGGCTTGCGCGGTAAACAGCCCGCCCAGCACGGCCGTCTGGGCGGCAACCTGACCGCGCCCGGCGTCGACAAATTGCGGCAGAAACGAAAGAAAAAAGATCACCACCTTCGGGTTGATCGCATTGACCAGCGCGCCTTTGGCAAAAAAGCGCGCGACGGAATCCGCCACGCCCGATAATGATTGGGTTTGCGCGGCATCCACGCTACCGCGATGGCGCAACGCCTGAATGCCCAGCCAGACCAGATACCCGCCGCCGCACAGTTTCAATGCGCCAAAAGCGGCAGGGGATGCGGCGATCAGCGCGCTAACGCCGAGCGCCGCCAGCAGCGTATGGCTCAGGCACCCCAGCGCGCAGCCCAGGCCGAATGCCGTGCCCTGCGCCCGCCCGCGCGACATGCCCAGGCTGATGACCATCAGGTTATCCGGCCCGGGCGAAAGCGTAATCAACACCGCCGCCGCCAGAAACGCCGCACATTGATCCATGCTGACAAGCATCTCCCGGCGCTCCTCGCTAAAAATTACGGCCTTACGGCAAAAAACAAACGGCGGACGCTTCCGCCCGCCGTCAAAAACCCGCTGCGCCGCATCAATTCACGGCGCGCCATGGCCTTACCGATTGCAAGACATCACCTTGTCACAAACCGCCTGGCTGCTTACTTGAAAATCCCGAACGGCTTGCCGACAGGCAAGAACGGCCGGCCAAAGAACGTATTGAGCACCACCGCCGAGGCGCCGTAGAACGAGAGCAGCGAAGTCGCCAGCTCCGCGTATGCGCCGATCACATGGGTCGTATGCGGAGCCACGCCGAAGGCATTCAGCGCCAGCGCCGCCAGCAGAATGTCGATCATGACCATCGTAATGAAGATCAGCTTGCTGACCTCCATCGCGCCCAGCGTCATCATCACCGAAAAAATCAGGTAGCCGAGGAAGGCAAAGCCCAGCTGCTTGGTATCGCAGGCCGCCGCCAGTTCCGGGCCGAACACGCCCATTTTCATCATCCAGGCCGTCGCTACGGCATACCAAAAGAAGGCATACGCGCCAAACACCGTGCCGCCCCAGATGTTCTCATGCAGAAAGTCGAGAATGCAGGCGATTAACTGCGCGGTCGCGCCGAGGAAAATGGCGTAGACGATCACGAAAGACAAGCCGGTGGTAATTTCCAGCTTTTGCGACGCGGCGACGAATGTCACCATCGCCAGGCCGAACAGACCCAATGCCGTCGGGTTAGCAACGGCGATTTTGACATGCTGTGTTTCTGCGGAACCTGCGGTACTCATTGGCACTCTCCTAAGCATAAGTGTCAAGCAATATTGTCGAACCGCCCATGGGCGCTCCACTCACGGTCATGCGCAGATATCAGACACGGCCGGTTGCGGATTGACGGGCGGAGGGCATCTTTCCAAATTCCGTCGAGATAAAGAACGGCCGCGCATTCTCACATAGTGAAAATGCCCGTTTCAATCTCGGTTTTCCGCAGTCAGAAAGGGGCGCGGGAAAGGCCACGGGAAAGCACCCGCCTGCTAGAATTCTCACCTTCCCGAATTCCCCGAAGCCTGCCGCCGGCGCTGCATATCACCTTGTGCCGGCAGGACGGCTAAAGCAATGGGGGAATTCTCTCCAGGCCCGCAGCCGTTTTCTCGGGCGCCGCCGGATTTTCCGGATCTTTCGTGGATTTTTTGTGGAACTTGTCTCGCTCATTCAAGCGCTGATTCTTGGCATTGTCGAAGGTTTGACCGAATTCCTGCCGATCTCCTCGACCGGCCATCTGATCCTTGCCGGTGATCTGCTCGGTTTCAACGACGCGCGCGGCAAACTGTTCGAGGTCGTCATCCAGTCGGGCGCGATTCTTGCCGTTTGCTGGGAATACCGCGTAAAAATCGCCCAGGTGCTTACCGGCCTGCCGCGTGAACGCGCCGCCCAGCGCTTTGCGCTCAACCTGTTCATCGCCTTTTTGCCGCTCGCCATTCTCGGCCTGCTCTTCAAGAAAACGATTGAGGCCTATCTCTTCCAGCCCCTGCCGGTGGCACTGGCGTTCATCATCGGGGCATTCATCATCCTGTGGGCAGAACGCCGCCCGCATCGCGTACGCATCGAATCGGTCGACGACCTCTCGCCTGCCGATGCCCTCAAGCTGGGCTGCATGCAGGCGTTGGCGCTGATCCCCGGAACGTCACGATCGGGAGCGACGATTATCGGCGGCCTGTTTCTGGGGCTGTCGCGCCGCGCCGCCGCCGAATTCTCTTTTTTTCTCGCCATTCCGACGCTGTTCGCCGCGACGCTGTACAAACTTTACAAGGACTGGGCGCTGGTGCGCCTGGACGACATTGGCTTGTGGAGCGTTGGCTTTATCAGCGCCTTTGTTTCCGCCTTTCTTTGTGTGCGCTGGTTGTTACGCTTTATCTCCAGCCACGACTTCACTCCGTTTGCCTGGTACCGCATCGCGTTTGGCTGCATCGTGCTGCTGACCTGGCAACTCGACCTGATTGCCTGGAGCGCGTAAATGTCCTCAATGTCTTCGATTCTCTACCTGCATGGCTTCGCTTCCTCCCCCGCATCCTGGAAAGTCCGCGAGCTGTCCAACGCTCTCAAGGCACGCGGTCAGGGCTACCGGCTGATATGTCCGGCGCTTTCGACCGTACCCAACGAAGCCATCGCCCAGGCCGAAGCGATCATCGAAAGCCGCGTCGGCCCCTTAACGCTGATCGGCAGCTCGCTCGGCGGCTATTACGCCACCTGGCTGGCGGAAAAACATCTGCTGCGCGCTGCGCTGATCAATCCGGCCGTCGCCGCGCCGGCTTCGCTGGAAAAATACCTCGGCCCGCAAACCAACCTGCACACCGGCGCCCCCTTTGAATTCACCGAAGCGCATCTCGCCCAGCTTCGCGCGCTCGAAGCGCCCAAAATCACGCCCGGACGCTACTTCCTGATGGTCGAAACCGGCGATGAGGTACTCGACTACCGTAAAGCCGTCCAACGCTACGAGGGATGCAAGCAGGCCGTCTTTGAAGGCGGCGACCACAGCTTCACCCGTTTCCCTGAAATGGTGCCGCAACTCCTTGAATTCTGCGGGTTATAATTTGCCGATGTACGTATTGTTCGAAGAGGACGGCAGTTTTAAGACCGCCACCGTCATGACCGACAACGACACTTCGTTGCAGGTCGAAGCGGTATCCGGCAAGCGCCTCAAGGTCAAAGCCGCCAACGTCCTGCTGCGCTTCCAGACGCCCGCGCCGAGCGAACTGCTGGGCCAGGCCGAGGCGCTGGCCGCCGACATTGATACGCTCTTTCTCTGGGAATGCGCGGGCGAAGGCGAATTTGCCTTTGCCGAACTGGCCGACGAATACTTTGGCGATAACGGCAGCAAGGCCAGCGCAACCGAAGCCGCGGCATTATTGTTTGCCCTGCATGCCGCGCCGATCTATTTCCACCGCAAAGGCAAAGGACGCTTCCGCAAGGCACCGCCCGACATCCTGGCCGCCGCGCTCGCCGGTCTGGAAAAGAAACGCCAGCAGGCGCTGGCCATCGAACGCATGGCGAACGAACTCACCGCCTTCACCTTGCCTCCCGAATTCCCGCCGCTGCTCGATATGTTGCTCTACCAGCCTGACCGCAACCGCAGCGAAACCAAAGCACTCGAAGCCGCCTGCGCCCGGACCGGACTGTCGCCGACATGCCTGCTGGCGCGCTGCGGTGCAATTCCCTCGCCATACGCCTACCATCTGCGCCGTTTTCTTCGTGAATATTTCCCGCGCGGCGTCGACTTTCCCGCGGCACAGCCCGAAATCGACGCCGTCGATGCCTCACTTGCCGCCCTGGCGGAAACGCTGCCGCGCGCTGATGTGCGCGCCTTTTCCATTGACGATGCGGCGACCACCGAAATCGACGATGCGTTCTCGCTGACGCCCTTGGCGGAAGGCGGCTGGCGCGTCGGCATTCACATCGCCGCGCCGGGACTAGGGTTCGCGCCCGATTCGCCGCTCGGCGCACTGGCGCGCGAACGCCTCTCCACCGTCTACATGCCGGGCGACAAGATCACCATGCTGCCCAATGCGCTGGTCGAACGCTTTACGTTGCGCCAGGGGCACGACTGCCCGACGCTCTCGCTGTATCTCACCGTTGCACAGGATTTCTCGATTACGGCGCACGAATCGCACATTGAGCGCGTACCTGTCGTCGCCAATTTGCGGCACCACGATCTGGAACCCCTGTTCAATGCGCAGATGCTCGCTGCCGGGCTGGGCGACTTTCCTTTCGCCAGCGAGCTGAGCATACTCTGGCAACTGGCGCAGGCTTGTCTGGCGCGGCGTGGAAAAACCGCCGCCGCACAGGGAGACCGCGATTATTCGTTCCACATCGAAGGCGACTTCGCCGATGCGCAGGCCTGCCACGTCACGATCACTGAGCGGCCGCGCGGCAGCCCGCTCGACACGCTGGTTTCCGAACTGATGATCGTCGCCAACAGCCTATGGGGAAGCCTGTTTGCAGACAATGGAATCGCCGCCATCTACCGCGCGCAAAGCGCCGGCAAAGTCCGCTTGACCACGGCGCCACAGGCGCATGAAGGACTTGGCGTCGCACAATACGCCTGGTCATCCTCGCCGCTGCGCCGCTACGTCGATCTGCTCAACCAGTGGCAGCTGATCGCCTGCCTGCGCGGCTATCCACAGCCGTTCAAGCCCAAATCCGATCTCCTCTATGCCGCCTTGCGCGATTTCGAACTGACCTATGCCGCCTATGCCGATTTCCAGCGCACTATGGAACGCTACTGGTGCCTGCGCTGGCTGGCGCAGGAAGCGCGCACGACGATCGACGCCACCGTGCGCCGCGACGAACTCGTCAAACTCGACGGCCTGCCGCTGCTCCAGCGCATCGCTTCGCTACCGGCGCTTCCGCCCGGCAGCCGCGTCCGCCTCGACATCGACGCCAGTGACCTGCTGACGCTGGCGCTGACCTGCCGCTACCGCGAGACCCTGGAAACGCCGTCCGACTGCGCGAGACAAGACGAACACGACACGGGTAGTACGATAGACGACCCACCGTCACCCGAACAAACAACATGGGAGCTGCAAAAACCTCCTGTGCTCCTCATGGAAACCGCAGACGTCTGAAGTGAACGATATGAAAACCGCGCCTCAAGAACCCACGTTCACACCGCCCTGGCAGCAGCCAGGCGCCAACCCGTACCTATGGTTTGGCATTGGCGCATCATTTGTCCTGCACGCCCTGGCGCTGGCAGTCAACTTCACCTACCCGGAAGCTTCACGCGCCTTCCGCGACAATGCGCTGGAAATCATTCTGGTCAATAGCAAATCCGCACGGCGGCCGACCGACGCCCAGGCGCTGGCGCAGACCAACCTCGATGGCGGCGGCGATACCGACCAGGACCGCCGCGCCAAAACGCCGCTCCCCGCCTCGAGCGAGGAAAAAGCCGGCGACGACATGGAGCAGGCCCAGCAGCGAATCCAGGAACTGGAAGCGCGCCAGCAACGTTTATTGACGCGCACACGCAGCAAGCCGATTGCGCCGCCGGCCAAGACGGAAAAAGAAGCGGAAGCGCCTTCGACGCCGGCCGCCGCGCCGATCAGCGGCCGCGACCTGGCTAACCGCGCGCTGGAAATGGCCAAACTGCAAGGCGAGATCGCCCGCAGCGTCGACGCCTACAACAAACGCCCGCGCTTAAAAACCGTCGGCACGCGCGCCAGCTACTATCCGCAGGCCGCGTTCCTCGACGCCTGGAAGCGCAAGGTCGAACGCATCGGTACGCTGAACTACCCCTCGGCCGCCAAGGGCAAAGTCTATGGCTCGGTCACTGTCTGGGTCGTCCTCAAGCGGGAAGATGGCGCGCTCTACCAGGAAGTTGAAATCCGCAAATCCTCGGGCAGCCCCGTCCTGGATAAGGCCGCCCAGCGCATTGTCACCATGGGCGCCCCCTACGGTCCGATTCCGCAAGGCGCAGACGAGCGCTTCGATAACTTTGGCTTCGCCCGCACATTGACCTTCACCCGCGGCAACCAGCTCGAATCGCGGGAAGCCCAATAACGCGGAAGCTTGCCGCCAGGCGCCGGCTCCAGACTGCCATGACCGATCGATACTGTGTTTTCGGCAACCCCATCCACCACAGCCAATCGCCGCGCATCCATACCGCCTTTGCCCAACAGACCGGGCAGGATCTCCGGTACGAGGCCATCCTCGCGCCACTCGACGATTTCGCGGGCGCTGTACGGGCATTCATTGCCGCTGGCGGCAAGGGCGCCAACGTCACCGTACCGTTCAAGCAGGCGGCCTGGCAGCTTGCCACGCGCCTGACGCCGCGCGCGGCGCTGGCCGGCGCGGTCAATACGCTAAGCTTTTGCGACGGCGAAATCCTCGGCGACAACACGGACGGCGCCGGTCTCGTGCGTGACCTTATCGACCACCTCGGCGTCTCCCTCACCAGCTCGCGCATCCTGATGCTCGGCGCCGGCGGCGCAGCGCGCGGCGTCTGTGGCCCGCTGCTCGAACAGCGCCCGCGCGCGCTGACCATCGCCAATCGCACCGTCGCCAACGCCAAGGCGCTGGCCGAACGTTTTGCTGCGCAGGGCGCCATCACCGGCTGCGGCTACGACGAACTGGGCGGGCACTCGTTCGACCTGGTCATCGACGCGACGTCGGCGAGTTTGAACGCCCTTATGCCGCCGTTGCCCAGCGGGCTGTTCGCCGCCAGCAGTCTGGCCTACGCGATGATGTACGGGCTGGCGCAAACGCCGTTTCGCGCCTTTGCCGAACAGCAGGGTGCGGCGCGCTATGCCGACGGCCTGGGCATGCTGGTCAGTCAGGCGGCGGAATCTTTCTTTGTCTGGCGCGGCGTGCGCCCGGACTGCCGTCCCGTCATGACACAGCTGCTGGCGGCGCAATGAGCCGCGGCACGACACGCCTGCTTACCCTGATCCGCTGGTTCAAACGCGCGCTGCTCGCCGTATTGACGCTTGTGCTGCTCTACGAAGGCTGGCTGTTCGGCTGGGTGCTCTGGTGGCGCACGATCAACCCTGACATGACGCGCTTCATGGAACTTCGACTCGACGCGCTGCGCGCCAACGATCCCAAGGCGGCATTGCAGCAGCGCTGGGTCGCTTATGAACACATTTCACCGCACCTCAAACGCGCGCTGATCGCCGCCGAGGACAGCCGCTTCATGCAGCACGACGGCTTCGACTGGGACGGCATCGAAAAGGCGCTGGCGCGCAACCGGCGGCGGGGAAAAATCGTCGCCGGCGGCTCGACGATCAGCCAGCAGTTGGCCAAAAACCTGCTGCTGACGCCGGACAAAACGCTGTGGCGAAAGGCCCAGGAAGCCGTCATCACGCTGATGATCGAGACGACGTGGAGCAAGCGCCGCATCTTGGAGGTTTACCTCAACGTTATCGAATGGGGCAACGGCATCTTCGGCGCGGAAGCGGCCGCCTGGCACTACTTTGGCGTTTCCGCCACGCAACTTTCGGCGGAACAGGCGGCGCGGCTGGCTGCCATGGTGCCGCGACCACGCTATTTCGACACACACCGCACATCGCCGATGCTGGCCGCACGCAGTGAATCCATCCGCCGGCATATGCCTGCTGCGCAGATTCCGTAGGCGCGGCGGCCGCGCGGAAGCCCGCAATTTACGGGCGTTTCAGGCCACCGCCGGTTAACAGGGCCCGGCGTATGCGCCCTACATACATGCTAAAATCGCCGCCGATCCAACTACCGTGGAACCTGAAATAACGCTGCGGGCGGCCCACCGCACAAGGACGGGCGCGGAAACGCCGCTTCATGGATTCCACTTCGCCTTTGGCGACTTGGCGATAGAGGAGGCTCCGATGAGCGAAGAAAAACTGTCGATCAATGATCTGGAGGCCATTTCGGAACTGCTGGCCCAGCAAAAGCTCGCCGAAAACTCTGAACCGCGACAGGATCCGTATTCGCCGGAGCCCTCCGAAAACCCGGAATACGGGCAATACGCCGAACGCCTGCATGCCTTGCTCGAACGGATGTCATTGGCCGATATCGCTGCCGCCATCGAGGCTCTGGCGCCCGAAGACCGGCTGCTGGTATGGAACGAAGTGCGCGCCGAACGCGGCGAGGCCATTCTCGAAATCCTCTCCGACGACATCCGCGAAGACCTGATCTGCGAGAGCCACCTGCGCAATGAAAAGACCTCCGTCACGGCATTCGAGCTGCGTAACGGCCGCCTCAACCAGATCAACGTCAACACGCCGTATGACTTGAAGTCGCTCAAGCCGATCTGGGTCGACCTGGTCGCGCCAACGCCGGAAATCCGCGCCTGGGTCGGCCGCTTCTTTGGCGTGGTTCTGCCCAATCCGAGCAATCTGACCGACCTGGAAGCCAGTGCGCGTTTCTACGTCATGGACAGCGGCGAAATCCACCTGCACTCGGATTTTCTGCTCGACACCAAAGAAGAATCGCGCAACGTCGCCGTCGCGCTGATCCTGCATCAGGATGTGCTCTTCACCGTTCGCCCAGAAGAACTGCCGGTCTTTCGCCTGCAACGGCTGCGCGCGCGCACCCAGCCCGGCTACGTCACCGACGGCAAGGATGTGCTGCTCGATCTCTATGCGGCCGATGTCGAATATTCCGCCGATGCGCTTGAAGATATTTACGCCTCGCTCGGCGAGGCCGGCCAGCACGTGCTGGGCAACGAACTGAGCGATGCCGACGCCGCCAAGATTCTCGCCGACATCGCCGGAGAAGAAGATCTCAACGGCCGCATTCGGCGCAATGTGCACGATACCCGGCGCGCCGTCTCCTTTCTAATGCGCGGCAAAATCCTGAACGCCGACCAGGTCGAGGACGCCCGCCAGATTTTGCGTGACATCGAATCAGTGGACGGCCATACCTCATTCTTGTTCGGAAAAATCAACTTTCTGATGGATGCGCTGGTCGGTTTTATCAACATCAACCAGAACAAGGTCATCAAAATCTTTTCCGTTGCCTCGGTCGCCATGCTGCCGCCGACGCTGATCGCCAGTATCTACGGCATGAACTTCAAGGGCTGGTTTCCCGAACTGGAATGGGAGTACGGCTATCCCTTCGCCCTGTTGCTGATGATCTGCTCCATCGCCATTCCCTTCTGGTTTTTCAACCGGAAAGGCTGGCTGCGTTAAGCCTGTCCGTGCCGGCTCAGGCAGAGCGCTCCGCGCCGGACAGCCTGCCGAACGCCGCGTCCGCCGCCGCCAGCGTGGCGGCAATATCGGCATCTGTATGCGCCGCCGAAACGAAGCCCGCCTCATAAGCAGATGGCGCAAAATAATAGCCTGCCGTCAGCATGGCGTGGAAGAAATGGCTGAAGGCCGCAGTATCGCATTCGAGCACGTCAGCGTAATTTTGCGGACACTCAGCGCGGAAATAGAGGCCGAACATGCCGCCGACCGACTGCGCCGAAAATACCTGACCGTGCTTCCGGGCAAGCTGGCTTAGCCCCGAACATAAATCCGCCGTTTTCCGGCTCAGATCGGCATAAAAACCGGGCGCCTGGATCAGGCGCAGCGTCGCCAGACCTGCCGCTACGGCCAAGGGATTGCCGGACAGGGTGCCCGCCTGATAAACCGGGCCCAGCGGCGCGATTTTTTCCATAATGTCACGCCGGCCGCCAAATGCGCCCAGCGGCATACCGCCGCCGATGACCTTGGCAAGGGTGGTCATGTCCGGCGTTACGCCATAGCGGCCTTGCGCACATTCCAGCCCGACACGGAATCCGGTCATCACCTCGTCGAAAATCAGCACGGCGCCATACTGCGTACAACAGGCACGCAGCGTCGTCAGGAATGCAGGATCGGGCGCGATGAGATTCATATTGCCCGCAACCGGCTCGACGATCACGGCGGCAATCTTGTCGCCATGCGCGGCAAAGGCCTGCTCGACCTGGGCCGCGTCGTTGTAATCGAGCACCAGCGTATGTTTGGCGACATCGGCCGGCACGCCGCCGGAACTGGGATTACCGAAGGTCAACAGCCCCGATCCGGCCTTGACCAGCAGGCTGTCGGAATGGCCGTGGTAACAGCCTTCAAACTTGACCAGGAGGTCGCGCCCCGTATAGCCGCGCGCCAGCCGGATGGCGCTCATCGTCGCCTCGGTACCGGAGCTGACGAGGCGCACCATGTCCATCGATGGGACGAGGCGGCACAGCAGGTCAGCCAGTTCGACCTCACCTTCGGTCGGCGCGCCGAACGACAAACCATCGGCGGCAGCGGCCTGTACGGCGGCAACGACTTCCGGATGGGCATGGCCGAGAATCAGCGGCCCCCACGAGCCGACGTAATCGAGATATTCGTCACCATTGACATCCGTGGCGCGCGCGCCGTTTCCGCTGACGAAAAAACGCGGCGCCCCGCCCACCGAGCGAAAAGCGCGCACGGGTGAATTGACACCGCCGGGAATATGTCGGCGGGCGCGCTCAAACAAGGTTGTATTACGGTCGGACATGGCGGCGCTCCATCAAAAAATCCAGAAATCCATTGCAACGATTCTACCCGAAACGGGCGGATGCTCGGCCGGAAGCGGCCCGCTGCGCCCAAGAGATGCCGAATAACGTCAATCCGCTCATCGCCTGCAATCAACCGATAGGCATACACTGTTTTATCTACCCGCGTTGTGTTGTATAGTGTCATAAACCAGTATCCGCACATAAAACAATGCTGCGCGTCCGTATTGGGCAGCGCGAGGAAATCTTGGAGCACAAAATTGGCAGAAGCCTTGAACCCAGGTGACGTCAAAGTCATGATTGTTGACGATAGCAATACGATTCGTCGCAGCGCTGAAATTTTTCTAGTGCAGTCGGGTTATCAGGTCGTACTTGCAGAAGATGGTTTCGACGCACTGGCAAAAATTGCCGATCACCGCCCCCATGTCATTTTCTGCGACATCATGATGCCGCGCCTCGATGGCTATCAGACGTGTGCGCTGATCAAGAAAAACCCGCGTTTCAGAAATACGCCCGTCATCATGTTGTCTTCCAAGGACGGCCTGTTTGACCGGGCACGCGGGCGCATGGTCGGCTCCGACCAATATCTGACCAAACCCTTCACGAAAGATAGTCTTCTGCAATCGGTCGCCGCATTTACTGCCCAGGCCACCTAAGCTTATCGAACGCATTCAATTTAATCATCCGCCCAAGCGCATTGAAAAAAAGATCCGTACAGTCCCGTATTTCTTGACCCATCTCACCGGCACAAGTACACAAGCACGTTTCTGGAGTCACGTATGCCCGTAAAAAAAATTTTGATCATCGACGACTCGCCCACTGAGCGCTACATCCTTACGGAAATTCTCAATCGCAGCGGTTATCAGGTCATCACGGCAGAAAACGGTGAAGAAGGCGTCGCCCGGGCATACAGCGAACTTCCCGACCTGATTCTGATGGACGTCGTCATGCCTGGCCTTAATGGTTATCAAGCCACGCGTACGCTGAGCAGAAACGAACAGACGAAGCACATTCCTATCATCATTTGTTCTTCGAAAAACCAGGAAACCGACAAAATTTGGGGGCTGCGCCAAGGCGCACTGATCTATCTGACCAAACCGGTCGACGGCACCGAACTGCTCAGCAAGATCGCCGCCCTCTGAACCGTCCAACGCTTTTTATCGATTTTTGCACATGCCCAACCGCGGAACCCTCAGCGAATTTCAGTCTTATCTGGCCAACCGGCTGGCCGCCTCCAGCGAGCGCGGGGTGGCCAGTTTGCTTGGCGTTCTCTCCGGCTCGGAATACTGGCTGCTCGATCTTTCCGATTCCGGCGAAGTGGTGGCGCTCCCTGAACTGACCGGCGTGCCGCTGACGCAACCCTGGTTTTTGGGTCTGGCCAACATTCGCGGTAACCTGTATTCGGTTATCGATTTCTCGGTTTTTCAGGGGCAGGAAGCAACACCGCATAACGCCAGTGCGCGTCTGCTGCTGATCGGCACAAATCACGGCAGCAACGCCGCGCTGCTTGTCAACCGCATCGTCGGCCTGCGCAATATTGACGACCTGTCTCCCGCCCCGCAGCAAGACTACGGCACCCCGCCAGACTGGGCGCAGCAGGCCTACACCGACCGCGAAGGGCGTTACTGGAAGCAGCTCAAGGTAGAAGCCCTGCTGGCCGACGAACGCTTTATGGATATCGGCATCCCATCATGAATGCCTCGACTGAATTTGATACCGGCCCGCTGAGCTGGGTCAAGAATGAAATCGACCTGTCTCTGGAACGCGCCGCCAACGCTCTGAATGCCTATGCGGAAAGCGCTGCCGCCGGCAACGCCGATCTCTCGCATATCCAGTACTGCCGCACCCACCTGCATCAGGTGCAAGGCGCGCTCGTCATCGTCGGTCTGGACGGCGTCAGACAACTGACGGAAGCGATGGAAGCCCTGCTAGAGGCCATGGAAACCGGCACGGTGGCCGCCAATGGCGCAAACATTGCCTTGATCTACCAAGGGCTGCAAGGCATCGGCAGTTACCTTGACACCCTTCTTGCCGGACAAAACAACCAGCCACTGCGCCTGTTCCCGCTCTACGCAGCCACCCAGAAAGCACGCGGTATCGAACATCCCTCGCCGGCCGATCTTTTCTTCCCCGATCTTAGTGTTCGGCCACCACATCGGGCATCCACTGCGGCGAAAATGCCGGAAACCGCTTTCCAGGAACACCTGCGGCAGGAACGCGGCCGTTTTCAGCGCGGCCTGCTTGCCTGGCTACGCGCCCCGCAGCAACGGGACGGCATCGCCGATATGCTGGATGCCGTCAAAAATATCGACGCCGTGCAGGAAAGCGCCTCCGCACGCGCCTTCTGGTGGGTCGCCACGGCGTTGCTGACGGCACTCTCCGAAGGCGCGCTGCCTCAGCAAATCGATGCAAAACAAGTTTGCGCACGCATCGACCTGCAAATCCGGCGCATGATCGAAGGCTCGAAAAACGTTGCCGAACGCCTGATGCGCGACCTGCTTTATCTCGTCGCCATCTGCCAGAGCACACATCCGGCCATCGAGCAGATCCGGCGTGCCTATCGGTTGCGCGAAGCCCTGCAAATTGAAAAAGCGCCTGTCACCTCAGCGGCGCAAGAATCGATTCTTCGCCATCTGCACGAAACCATTGCCGCTGCGGAAGATGCATGGAACAAATTCTGCGCCGGTGCACCGCAGGCACTGCCGCCCTTCCGGGAATACGCGCTGACCATTGCCAACCTGGTCAATCAGCTCGGACGCGCCGATTACCAGCGACTTGCGCAAGCGCTCGCCATCACCGCCAACAACTTACGCGAGGACGCTTCGCGTCATTCCGACGCGCTGGCCATGGAAGTCGCCACCGGCCTGCTGCTGGCGCAGAATGCGCAGGAAAATTTCACACACCTGGGCAACGACTTCGCCCACCAGGTCGACATCACCGTTGCGCGCATTCACGGTTGCCTTGCCGGCGCGCCGCCTAAAGCGGACGCAGAAATCCCGCTGCTTGACGAAATGTCGCGCAAGGCTCAGGAGCGCCTGCTGATCGCCCAGGTCGCGCGCGAAATTCAGGGCAATCTCGGCCAGATCGAACAGGCGCTCGACACCTTCTTCCGCAACGCGGAAGTGCGCGACGGCCTACCTCCGCTGGACGCCATTTTTCACCAGACAGAGAACGCACTCACGCTCTTGGGCCACGACGGCGCCGTTAGCGTACTGCGCGCCTGCCGCCAGGAAACCGAACGTTTTGCACAGCCCGACTACGAGCCGCAGGACAGCGACTTCCAGCGTATCGCCAACGAACTGTCGCTACTTGGTTTCTACGTCGACGCCATTCCCAGTGGCGCGAACGATTTTGCCGCCTTCGTCGAGCAGATGCAGAAAAAACCCGGCGAAGCGGCACACGATGACGTTTATGAAGAACATGACGAGGCGCTTGATCTGGACAGCCTCACGGTCGAACAGGAAGTCGCCCAACAAAAACGCGAAGCACAAAACCTGCTCGGCGCGTTGCTCGAGCAGCCCGACGACGCCGGATTACGCGAGGAGCTGCGCCATAACCTCACCGCGCTTAAGGATGACGCCGAACTCGTCGCCGATGCGGCGCTTAGCCGTCAGGCCGATGCGGCGCTGACCGCGCTCGACGAAGGCCAGGCGGCCGCGCCGCAAATCCAGGAAGCGATCGCTTCGCTGCAAACGCCAGGCGAGAAAACACCGCAGCCCTCAGAAGCCACCTTGCAGCTTTCCCAGGCCAGCGCCGAGGAAATCGACGCCGAACTGCTGGAAATTTTCATCGAAGAAGCCCACGAAGTCCTCGCCACCGTCGGAGAAAATACACAGCGCGTTCGCCAGCGTCCGCATGACACCGAGGCGCTCACGACGGTGCGCCGCGCCTTCCACACACTCAAAGGCAGCGGTCGCATGGTCGGCCTCAAGGATCTCGGCGAAACCGCTTGGGCGATCGAACAAACGCTCAACCTCTGGTTACGCCAGGAACAGGAAGTAACTCCCGCCCTGATAGCGCTACTCGAACAGGCCAAAGGCTGCTTCGACGAATGGGTCGAACATCTCGCCAGCCATTCAGGAGCCGTCCCCGAAACCGCATCACTCATCGAACTGGCCGAAAGGCTGCGCCGTCCGGAAGGCGCGGCTGCCGCCCCAGTCACCGCAACCGCGGCAAAAGCGGACGAAGCCCCCGCAAAGCTGAGCACCACGGCCATCACCAGCTTTATCGACCAGCACCGCGCCGAGGCCGAAGCCGCCGATCAGGCTGCGACCCTCACTGCCGCGGACGTTACCGGAGCCTCCGTAGAGGCGGCCGTAGAGACGCCGCCCGCAGCGCCTGAAGATTCCACAGCGACCACCGATGGGTCCGTCGAAGATTCGGCTGCGACCCTCACTATCGCGGACGTTACCAAAGCCCCTGTAGAGGCCGTAGAAACACCGCCCACAATCCTCGAAGATTCCACAGCGCCCACCGATGGGGCTGCCGAAGATTGGGCCGCGATCCTCACTGCTGCGGACATTACCGAAGCCCCTGTAGAAACGCCGTCCGCAGCCCTCGAAGATTCCACAAAACCCACCGATGTTTTGGCCGAAGCCGACGACGCTCTCCCCTCCCTCACCTTTGCCCCGGCGGAAACCTCCATTGCGCAGGCAGCGACGGATGCCGCCCAACCGCCTGAACCGGAGGCACAGCAGGAACTCGTCGGTGAAAGCAGTGACTCGGACGCTTTTGAAGAAACCATTGAAATATCGACGCCAGACGACGAAGCGGAAGATGACGCCGATTTCGAACTCGCCTTTGCCGACGATGACGCCATCACCGTCGAGGAAGCCCCGGATACGCTAGCAACGCCAGAGCTTCCCGCTGAACAAGAAACCTTCGACATCACCGAAGCGCCGGCGGCGCCCGTCCTGACGCCCCCCGAGATCGGCCCGACCCCGACACCCAAGGCGGACGTGGCCCCCACCCCGCAGCCGCATATTACTCCGGTCTCATACGACGACAACATTGCCCGCGCGCTCGCCCGGGTGCATTCGTCCCGCGCCGCAAAACCGCCCGAAACACGCGCAGTTCCGGAAAGTCTGCGGGACATCACTTTACCGGGCAAACAGACCGCCGCATCGGAATCTTCTCCCCCCGCAGCAAGGATACAATCCGCCGCCGAATCTCCGGCGACGCCGAAAGTCCAGCCGATTTCCTACGCCGACATTCTGGCACTTGCCACCGGCAAGACCGTGGCGATCCCTCCCGCCGCAGAAGACGCGGCGCCTACAGCGCCGCAAACGTCCAAAACAGCGGCCCCAACGCATGCCGTTCTGCCGGACAAACACGCTGCTGCTACGCCAATCCAGGCGACGCCAACGCCCGCTGCAGCGCAGCCCAAGCCGACCCGGCCGGATATTCCCGCTGCCCTGTTAAGCATTTTCCGCGAGGAAGCGAGTACGCATCTCGCCACCCTTTACCGCGAGCTGCCGAACATCGAGCGCGCAGACGCGACGCCAACGCCGCACGAAATGTACCGCGCAGCGCACACCCTGGCCGGTATCGCCGCCACCGTCGGCATCGACGCGCTCAACCAGCTGAGCCATGCACTTGAAAAAACGCTCCTGCGCCGCGACGATTCGCCGCTGCGCAATAGTCCGGACGCACCCGGCTTCATCCGTCAGGCGGTTCAGGTTATCGATGCCATGCTCGATGCCCTGTTCAATCAGCGTGATTTCCGGCCTGCCGAGGCGCTGATCGCCGCGCTGAACGCACTTTATCCGACCGATTCCGGTGCGCCGGCAGCGCTGGCTCCCGATACGGACGAAGCGGAAATCACCGTCGAAGAAATCCCGACGACACTTGACGACGATGTGGAAGACCTTGCGGTCGAAGCCGTAGATATCGTGGCGCCAGAGATTGAAGACATTCCCAGTGTCTCGGAAAAAACGCCGGAACCGGCGACGCCGAAGGCCTTCGCAGCCCACTCTGCATTTGCGCCATCCACCGTTTCGCCGGCTGCCGTATCGCCCGCCACGTTTACAGCGCCATTGACGCCACCATCGGCAGCAACGGCCAAAGCGTCCGACATCACGCCATCCGCGTTCACCGTGCCCGAAGCGCCGACTGAAGCGCCCATCCTGCCCGCAGCAATTGCCGCGCTGCCTCGCCGCCAGGATGAGATCGACATGCAATTGCTGCCGATCTTCCTTGAAGAAGCGCAGGATCTGACGCAACGCATCTCCGAACAGCTGCGCATCTGGTACGACGCGCCGGAAGACGCCCAGCCCGCGCAACTACTGGCGCGCCTGCTCCATACGCTGAAAGGTAGCGCCCGCATGGCCGGCGCCATGAATCTCGGCGAAATCACGCATGCCATCGAATCCCGCGTACAAGAGGCCAGCCGTACCCTGCCCGCCGCGCGGAGCGTCATTGGCGAAATCGAAAGCGTCTTCGATGATGTGCGGCAAATCATTGATCGCCTGCAGCACGGCGAAACCCTGGAGTCGCCTGCGCCCGAGGCGGAAAGCGCCGCCGCGCCTGCACGCTCCCCGGCCGTGTCTACCCCCATCCATCAGGCGTCGACAGCCCCCGTATTACCGACGCTGCAACCTGCTGCATCAACACAGGCGCCCCGCCCCGAACCGCATTCTGCCGCCGCCGAGACCGAGAGCCGGCAAGCGGTTCTACGCGTGCGCGCCAATCTGCTCGACCGCCTGGTCAACGAAGCCGGCGAGCTGTCGATCACGCGCACGCGCATCGAAGGCGAAATGCGCAGTCTGAAAGGTTCGCTGCTCGACCTGACGGAAAGCGTTATCCGTTTGCGTCGCCAGCTGCGCGACATCGAAATTCAGGCCGAAACGCAGATGCAGTCGCGCCATGTGCTGGCCGAATCTCAGCATGCCGAATTCGACCCGCTCGAATTCGACCGTTTCACCCAATTCCAGGAAATCACGCGGATGATGGCCGAGTCGGTCAACGACGTCACCACCGTCCAGCAGAACCTGTTGCGCAACCTCGACAACGCCAATGCCGCGCTGCTCGCCCAGTCGCGCATCAACCACATGCTCCATCAGGAACTGCTGTCAGTACGCATGGTGCAGGCCGGCAGTCTATCCGACCGTCTGTACCGGGTCGTCCGGCAGACTTCCAAAGAACTGGGCAAGCGTGTCAGTCTCGAAATTACCGGCGGCCAGGTCGAGATCGATCGCAGCGTGCTGGAGAAAATCGCCGCGCCTCTCGAACACATGCTGCGCAACTCCATTGCTCACGGCATTGAAAAACGGGACGTCCGGCAAGCCGCTGGCAAGGCGGAAACTGGTGAAATCTCGCTAACCTTCCGGCAGGAAGGCAATGAAGTCATCGTCAGCCTGTCCGATGACGGCGCTGGCCTGAACCTTGAACGCATCCGTGCGCGCGCCATCGAATCCGGCCTCATTCGCCAGGACGAAACGCCTGATGATGCCCAGCTGGCGCAACTGATCCTGCTGCCCGGCTTCTCCACCGCACGCCAGGTCTCGCAGATTTCCGGCCGTGGCGTTGGCATGGATGTGGTCAAGAGTGAGATTACGAGTCTGGGCGGCCGCATCGAAATCGCCAGCGAAAGCGGCAAGGGTACGCAATTTACGCTCTACATCCCGCTCACCCTCGCCGTCACCAAAGCCTTGCTGGTACGGGTAGGCAACCGCAGCTACGCCATCCCTTCGGCGATGATCGAACAGGCGCTCGACATCAAGGACACCGCGCTCGATCAGATGCACCGGGACGGTCAGGTGAAATGGCAGGGAGAATCCTACCCGCTCACTTTCCTGCCGTATCTGCTCGGCGACACCCGGGCACTGCCCGAAGCGCGCCGCCAGTACTGGGTGCTGCTGCTGCACAGCGGGGCACGGCGCATTGCTGTCCAGGTCGACGAGCTGGAAGGAAATCACGAAATCGTCGTCAAGAACATCGGCGCACAACTGGCGCGTGTCGTCGGGATTAACGGCGCCACGGTACTGGGCGATGGCAAGATTGTGCTCATCATCAATCCGGTCGCGCTGAGCGCCCGCGCGCCCATCGTCCGGTACACACCCATTGCCGCACCGGCAAGTCCCGCCGCAACGCAGCCAGCGCGCGTCCCGACGGTCATGGTCGTCGACGACTCGCTGACTGTACGCAAGATTACCGGCCGCCTGCTGGCGCGCGAAGGCTATCACGTACTGACGGCCAAAGACGGCATCGATGCGCTCGAGCAGCTTGTCGAAGCCTCGCCCGACGTCATGCTCGTCGATATCGAAATGCCGCGTATGGACGGTTTTGAACTGACGCGCCACGTCCGCGCCGATGGGCGGTTACGCGCCATTCCGATCATCATGATTACCTCTCGCACGGCGCAAAAACACCGCAACTACGCTTTCGAGATCGGCGTCAACAACTTCCTGGGCAAACCGTACCAGGAAGAAGAATTGCTTGCGCTTATCGCTCAGCACGTGCAGCAGGTACGGAGCCGCACCACAGGTGGTCATCATTAGAGCACCCGGCAGGCATATCCCGCTCCATTTTTATTTCGTTCCTTCCGATCCCATTCCAGCCAATCCGGCAGTGGCGCGATAGCCAGCCACCGCCGGATTGGGTTCGTTTTCAGGCCGGCTTTGCTTATCGGCATGCGCCTGTCATGGGTTCGCCACATCGGGATTCCGCTATAAAATAGCGGCCATGCAAAACATCCATTCTCTGGTCAACCATTTTCTGATCGCCATGCCGGCCATGGACGATCCTTGCTTCGGCAAGACACTGATCTATATCGCCGAGCACAATAGCAATGGGGCCCTGGGGCTAATCGTCAACCGGCCGACCGATCTCGACCTGGCAACGCTGCTCGACCGCGCCTCGATCGCCGTCACGCCGGCACGCATGGCGGCATTGTCCGGCTGGCCAACGCTGTTCGGCGGGCCGGTACAGCCCGACCGCGGCTTCGTTCTGCATCGTCCGCTCGGCCAGTGGCAATCGACACTGGCCGTCACTGATGAAATCGGACTGACCAGCTCACGCGACATTCTGTCAAGCATCGTGCAAGAAAAGAATCCCCCGCAGAATTTTCTGGTTGCGCTCGGCTATGCCGGTTGGGGCGCCGGCCAGCTCGAACACGAACTGGCGCGTAATTCCTGGCTGACGGCGCCGGCCAATACGCACATCCTGTTCGAGCTGCCCTATGAAGAAAAACTTGCCTCAGCCATGGACAGTCTGGGGGTCGATCCCACCCGCCTTTCCCATATTGCCGGACATGCCTGAAACAGATGCATTTTCCGACACGCTCCCGGGCGGTACGCTGCTCGCCTTCGATTTTGGCGAAAAACGCATCGGCGTCGCCGTCGGCGAATCGGCGCTGGCACAAGCGCATCCGCTGACGACCATTCGCAGCGCAACCAAGGTCGAACGCTTTGCCGCCATTGCCGCACTCATCGCCGAGTGGCGGCCAGCCGGATTGGTCGTCGGCCTGCCGCTGACACTCGACGGCGAAGCGCACGCGATGACTGCACGCTGCCGGCGCTTCGCAAACCAGCTACGCGGGCGTTTCGGCCTGCCGGTCGCCTACGCCGAAGAGCGCTTTTCCTCCATTGAGGCCGAAGAGCGATTGCACGCCAGCGGCCATGATGCACGCAGCGCCCGCGCGCATATCGACGCCATCGCCGCACAGATCATTCTGCAAAACCATTTTGCCCGACAGCTTCCGCCACCCGGTAGCGCAACGATCAAGGACACCGTTCTTCCTTAAGCGCTCGCCTTCCCTTTCCCGAATTTCCGCACTCCGAAAACCATGCCACACACCTCACTGGACGCACCAACCCCCGCTGACACACCGCCCCAACAGTCTGCCCCGCACGCGTCGCTTTTTCCGCTTCCCGATGCAGAAGCGCAATGCGCTGAGCTGGCCGGCCAGATCGAACCGCATCTGACCGACCGCACGCAACTGGTCGGCATCCACAGTGGCGGCGCCTGGCTGGCTCACCGCCTGCAGGCGCTGCTGCATCTGAAAACGCCGCCCGGCCTGCTCGACATTTCCTTCTATCGCGACGATTTCGAGCGACGCGGCCTGCATCCGCAGGTCAAGCCTTCTTCGATGCCGCTCGATGTCGAGGATCGCCCGCTCATTCTCGTCGACGACGTGCTCTACACGGGGCGAACCGTGCGTGCCGCCATCAACGAACTGTTCGACTACGGGCGGCCGGCCAGCATCCGTCTGGCCGTGCTAGCTGATCGCGGCGAGCGCGAATTACCGATTCAGGCGGATTTCTGCGCATGGCGCGTTGCACTGGCCCCGACGCAGGAGCTCATTCTCGAATCCGACGCAAACGACGGCCGCCTGCACTGGAGGTGTGAAGACCATGCATGACCCGCAATTCGACGCCCAGGGCAACTTGACCCATCTGCTCTCGACCGAGGGGCTGTCGCGCGAGACGATCACACGCATCCTGGATACGGCGCAGAGCTTTCTCGAAGTTTCCGACCGCAATGTCAAAAAAGTCCCGCTACTGCGCGGCAAGAGCGTTTTCAACCTCTTTTTCGAGAATTCGACGCGCACGCGCACCACGTTCGAGATTGCCGCCAAGCGCCTTTCGGCAGATGTGATCAATCTCGATGTCAGCCGCTCATCGACCGCCAAGGGAGAAACCCTGCTCGATACCATCGACAATCTCGTTTCCATGCACGCCGACATGTTCGTCGTTCGCCACAGCGAATCCGGCGCCCCTTATCTGATCGCCCAGCATCTGCACCGCATCGGCCGCAATGACGTGCATGTCGTCAATGCCGGCGACGGACGCCATGCGCACCCGACGCAAGGCCTGCTCGACATGTATACGATTCGGCATTACAAGCAGGACTTTTCCGCACTCACCGTCGCCATCGTTGGCGACGTTTTACATTCGCGCGTTGCCCGCTCCGACATTCACGCGCTGAAAACCCTGGGCGTCCGCGAAATCCGCATCATCGGCCCGCAAACGCTGCTGCCCGCAGAAGGGGAGCGCCTCGGCGTACACGTCTGCCACGACCCGCGCAAAGGGCTGGCCGATTGTGACGTGATCATCATGCTGCGCCTGCAAAATGAACGGATGAGCGGCGCGCTCCTGCCCTCGGCGCGCGAGTATTTTCACTGCTACGGGCTGACGCCGGCGCTGCTCGCGCTGGCGCGCCCCGACGCCATCGTCATGCATCCGGGCCCCATCAACCGCGGCGTCGAAATCGCCTCCGAAATTGCCGATGGCAAACAGGCCGTCATTCTCCGGCAAGTGACTTTCGGCATCGCCGTGCGCATGGCGGTCATGAGCCTTCTGGCTGGAACTCACGCAGGAACGCAAGCATGAAAGACACTCTGATCCGCATCGTCAATGGCCGCCTCATCGACCCGCACAACGGCATCGACAAAAACACCGACGTCTACGTCGCCAACGGCTGCGTCGCCGCTTTTGGCCAGCCGCCCAGCGGCTGCTTTTCCTCGACCCGCTCGATCGATGCGCAAGGCTGTATCGTCGCACCGGGACTGGTCGATCTTTCCGCCCGCCTGGGCAATGTCGAAACCGAACTCGCCGCCGCTGCCGCCAGCGGCGTCACCACCCTCGCCTGCCCGCCGGATACACAGCCGGTGCTGGATGAAGCCGGGCCGGTCGAGCGCCTCGTCCGGCGCAGCGAGATCGCCGGCCTGGCGCATGTATTCCCGCTCGGCGCACTCACCCAGGCGCTGGCCGGAGAAAAGCTGGCCGAACTGGCCACCCTGCATCAGGCCGGCTGTATTGCCTTTTCGCAGGCGCAACGGCCGCTGGTCGATACCCAGGTGCTGCTGCGCGCCATGCAGTACGCAGCCAGCTTCGGTCTGACGCTGCACCTGCAACCGCAAGACTATTATCTGGCGCGCAACGGCGTTGCCCACGACGGTGAAACGGCCGCCCGTCTGGGGCTGGCGTGCATCCCTGTCAGCGCTGAAACAGTCGCCGTCGCCACTTTTCTGCAACTGGCGCGCGATACCGGCGTGCGCCTGCACCTGAGTCGCATTTCTTCGGCTGCCGGGATGGCTCTGATCAACGCTGCCCGCAGGGAGCACCTCGCCGTCACCTGCGATATCGCCTGCCACCACCTGCACCTGTGCGATGAGGACATCGGCTATTTCGATAGCCGCGCCCGCTTCACGCCGCCGCTGCGTACCCGCGCTGACCGCGAAGCCTTGCGCAAGGCCGCTGCCGAGGGCATGGCCGTCATCTGCTCCGACCACACGCCGCTTGGCGCCGACGACAAGCAGTTGCCTTTTGCCGAAGCCCGCCCCGGCGCCACGGCGCTTGAACTGTTGCTGCCGCTGACCTTGCGCTGGGCCAGGGAATGCGGCGTACCGCTGATCGACGCATTGGCGCGCATCACCTGCGCGCCGGCGGAAATTCTGGGCATTCCGGCAGGAACGCTGACGCTGGGCGCGCCGGCGGATATCTGCATTTTCAACCCTGAAGCCGCCTGGGACGTCACGGAAGACACCCTGGTCAGCCAGGGCAAAAACACGCCTTTTGCCGACAGCAACATGCACGGCAAAGTCAAGGCCACCCTGGTCGGCGGACGCCTCGTTTTCGGCGCATAAGGGCTATCGCGGCTTCCTCTGCAACACTACGGCGCTGGCTTCATATTTGAGCCGCTAGATAAGGGGTTCAGGCCCCATCGGCACCCCTTATGGATAGGGCATCTCCGGGCGCGCTTCCCTGCCCTTTATCTACCCTTTCCCACAGAAAGAAGACTTTTGAAGTGATGCCCTGCAGCCCTTGTAAATAGGGCATTTCAGAGCACCCAACCCGCCAGCCCTTTATTTATAAGGGTTTCAGGGGCGCCTACCCGGAACGCCTTTATCCACGCGGGGTTCCGGCCATCCCTTAAAGAGATGCGACTGCGCTTTTCTAATTCTCTCCCTGTGGGAGATGCCCCCGCAGGGGCAGAGAGGGCAAGAGAAGGCTTGGCGCTTGGCATTTCAAATGAAATGTGATTCCGCCCTGTCGGCGCGCTTCCCGCCCTTCATCTACCCTTTCCCACAGAAAGGAGCTTTTGAAGTGATGCCCTGCAGCCCTTGTAAATAGGGCATCTCCGGGCACCCTGCCCGCTAGCCCTTTATTGATAAGGGTTTCAGAGGCACCTGCCCGGAACGCCTTTATCCACGCGGGCTTCAGACGAGGTGCTTACAGCCCTATCTGGCGGCGGACCAAGGCTTCATCAGCCATAATTTCGATGACTTTGCGGCGCGAGGTCTGGCCACTTTTCAGGCTGAATGCCGCACGCGGCAATCCTAGGCGGTCGGACAGGAAAGCAAGCAGCGCCTCGTTGGCCTTGCCATCGACCGGCGGCGCGGCCAAACGGATTTTCAGGGCATCGCCATGCAAGCCGACCACTTCGCTTTTTTTTGCGCCCGGCTGAATATGCAGCCGCAGCGCCACACCCTGCCGAAGCGCTCGCAGCCAGGGGGTTTCCGACATCTTCCGGCAGGCCTCAGACAAACAGGATGATCATTTCGAGCGCCAGAATGATGACCAGCGGCGAAAGATCGATACCGCCAATCGGCGGCAGAAAACGCCGAATCGGCGCCAGCAATGGCCGCGTCAGCTGGCTCACCGGCAAGGCGATCCGCGACGGCACCTCGAACCAGGAAAAGATGATGCGCAGAATCAGCGCGGCGATCAGTAAATGGGCGCAGAGGCGCAAGGTCGAGCGCAGCGCCTGCCCCAGCAGGAAAACAATGGGGGTGTAGGGTGTCTCTAGCACATCGCCATAGGCGGACCCCAGCGCAGCAAAAAGAAGCACCGCGAGCAACGGCAGCATCTGCACCAGATAGGCCGCCAGCAAGGAAGCGCTGTCGAGGCCGAAAACACTGGGCACAACACGGCGCAACGGCCGCACCAGCCAGTGCGTCGCGGCATTCACGAACACGCCGAGCGGATTGACGAAGGACACCCGGAAGGTCTGCATGAAAAAGCGCAGCAGCAGGATCAGCGAGAGCAGGCCGGCCAGCGAATCGAGTAGGAAAAGGAATGCACGCGCCAACATAAATTATTCTCCTGGACTCAATCGCCTATGTGGCGGACGGATCGCCCGGCTTCTGCGCACGGTCGCCCAGCTGTTCGCCGAGAACGCGGCTTTGCGCGCAGGCTGCCTGCGCACCGGCAATGATCCCCGCTTTGACACCACGCGCTTCCATGACCTTGAGCGCCGCTTCGGTTGTCCCGCCCTTTGACGTGACCCGTTCACGCAGGATGGCTGCGTCATCCCCGGACTGTGCAGCCAGTTGCGCCGCGCCGAGCACGGTCTTCAGCGCCAGTTGCCGTGCCTGCGCTGAGGTAAAGCCGAGTTCCCCGGCCGCCGCCTGCATCGCTTCGATCAAGAGAAAAACGTACGCGGGGCCGCTGCCGGAAATCGCCGTCACCGCGTCGAGCTGGGCTTCATCGGCGACCCACAGGGTACTGCCTGCGGCTTGCAGAATACGTTCCGCCATTTGCCGCCCCGCATCCGGCACTTCGGGCAATGCGAACAGGCCGGACATACCGGCCCCGATCAGCGCCGGCGTATTCGGCATGGCGCGCACCAAATGCCGGTACCCACCCAGCCAGCCTGAGATGTCGGCCAGATGCAGCCCGGCGGCGATGCTGATGATCAGTTGTTCCCGAACACGCCCCTTCAGCAGCGCGCAGACTTCGCGCATCTGCTGCGGTTTAACCGCCAGCACAAGCACATCACCGGCAAGCGCTTCGCCATCCGGCGTAGCATGGCAACGCACGCCAAAGCGCTGCTGCAGGCGCATGCGTGCCGCTTCGCTAATCTCGACCACCGCAATATCGTCCGCCCGCGCTTCTTTACCGAGCAGCCCGCCGATCAGCGCAGTCGCCATGTTGCCGCCGCCAAGGAAGGTTACTTTCATTCCCCGTCCTTTCTCATGCTCCCGCCTTGCTTCTTTCTCCGAAAATCGCCGTACCGACACGCACCAGCGTGGCGCCCTCGGCAATCGCCGCCTCCAGATCGTGCGACATGCCCATCGACAGCGTATCGATCGCCAGGCCATCCGCCCGCAGGCGTTCAAAAAGTTCACGCACCGGCCGCAAAGCCCGCCGCTGCGCCTCGTAATCCGGGTTCGGCGCCGGAATCGCCATCAGCCCGCGCAACCGCAGTCGCGGCAGCCGCGCAATCTGCATCATCAACGCGCCGGCGGCATCCAGAGGGACGCCATGTTTGCTGGCCTCATTGCTGACATTGACCTGAACGCAGACCTGCAGGGGCGGCAGCGCTTCCGGGCGTTGCTCGGCAAGCCGTTCGGCGATTTTCAGACGATCGACCGAATGCACCCAGGCAAACGTTTCAGCCACGGCACGCGTCTTGTTGCTTTGCAGGGGGCCGATAAAATGCCACTCCAGCCCAAGCCCCGACAGTTCCGTCGCTTTGCCGACGCCTTCCTGTACGTAATTTTCTCCGAAGCGTCGCTGGCCCGCAGCCGCGGCAGCACGCACAGACTCGGCCGGCCAGGTTTTGCTGACAGCCAGCAGCGTGATGTCATCGGGATTGCGGCAGGATTGCCGCGCCGCTGATGCAATTCGCGTATGGATAGCTTGCAGGTTGGCAGTAATTGTAGTCATAATCGGGAATATGCCGAATGCGGGAAGTATAGCACTGCACCCGATCACTACCGAGGACGAAACCGATGGACATTACTGAACTGCTGGCCTTCAGCGTCAAGAACAAGGCCTCCGACCTGCACCTTTCTTCCGGGCTGCCGCCGATGATCCGCGTACATGGCGATGTGCGCCGCATCAACCTGCCGGCTATGGCGCACGAAGAAGTGCACTCGATGGTCTATGACATTATGAGTGATGCGCAGCGCAAAACCTACGAAGAGCATCTCGAGTGCGACTTTTCCTTCGAAATCCCCAATCTGGCGCGTTTCCGGGTTAACGCTTTTGTGCAGAACCGCGGGGCAGGGGCGGTGTTCCGGACCATTCCATCCAAGGTGATGACGCTCGAAGAGCTCAACTGCCCCAAGGTATTCAAGGATATTTCCGAATATCCGCGCGGCGTCGTACTAGTCACCGGGCCGACGGGTTCGGGAAAATCGACGACGCTGGCGGCAATGGTCAATCACATCAACGAAAACGAGCACGCCCATATTCTGACCATCGAAGACCCGATCGAATTCGTGCACGAATCGAAGAAATGCCTGATCAACCAGCGTGAGGTCGGGCCGCAGACGCATTCTTTTGCCAACGCCTTGCGTTCGGCGCTGCGTGAAGACCCGGACGTTATTCTCGTCGGCGAAATGCGCGATCTCGAAACGATCCGCCTGGCAATGACCGCAGCAGAAACCGGCCACCTGGTGTTCGGCACCCTGCACACGTCGAGCGCGGCAAAAACCATCGACCGGGTCATTGATGTCTTCCCTGCCGAAGAAAAGGAAATGGTGCGCGCCATGCTTTCCGAATCACTACGCGCCGTTATCTCCCAGACCCTGCTCAAGACCAAGGATGGACAGGGGCGCGTGGCGGCGCACGAGATCATGATCGGCACGCCGGCCATCCGCAACCTGATCCGCGAAAACAAGGTGGCGCAGATGTATTCGGCCATCCAGACCGGTGCGCAGCTGGGCATGCAGACACTCGACCAGTGCCTGATCAACCTCGTCCGCCGCAACATCGTTTCTGCCTCCGAAGCGCGCAGCCGCGCTGCGAACAAGGATAGCTTCCCCGGCGCCTGATTTTTGCTGCGCCTGAACGGAAAGGAATCATCATATGGAACGCGATCAAGCACTCAAATTTATGCAGGATCTGCTGCGCCTGATGGTGCAGAAAAACGGCTCCGACCTTTTTATCACCGCCAATTTTCCGCCCGCTATCAAGGTTGACGGGAAAGTCATGCCGGTCTCCAACCAATTGCTTTCGTCCCAGCACACCGCCGATCTGGCGCGCTCGATCATGAACGATCGCCAGGCCGCCGAATTCGAGGCGACAAATGAATGCAACTTTGCCATTTCCCCTTCCGGCATCGGCCGCTTCCGCGTCAATGCGCTGATGCAGCAGGGCTGCGTCGCTATTGTCTGCCGGACGATCAACATGAAAATTCCCACGATCGATGGTCTGGGGCTGCCGCCGATCCTCAAAGATATCGGCATGACCAAGCGTGGACTGGTGATCTTCGTCGGCGGCACCGGCACCGGCAAAACGACATCACTGGCGGCGCTCGTCGACCACCGTAACATCAATAGCCACGGCCACATCATCACGGTCGAAGATCCGATCGAATTCGTACACGACCATAAAAACTGCATCGTCACGCAACGCGAAGTCGGCGTCGATACCGACTCCTGGGAAATCGCCCTGAAAAATTCGCTGCGTCAGGCGCCTGATGTCATCCTGATGGGTGAAATCCGCGACCGCAACACCATGGATTACGCCATCGCCTTTGCCGAAACCGGGCACCTGTGCCTTGCCACCCTGCACGCCAACAGCACCAACCAGGCCATCGACCGGATCATCAACTTTTTCCCTGAAGAGCGCCGCCAGCAACTGCTGATGGATCTCTCGCTCAACCTGCGGGCTATGATTTCACAGCGCCTGCTGCCGCGCAAGAACAGCAAGGGGCGCATTCCGGCCATCGAGATCATGCTCAACTCGCCGTTGATCGCCGACCTTATTTTCAAGGGTGAAGTCCATGAAATCAAGGAGGTCATGAAGCGCTCACGCGAGCTGGGCATGCAGACCTTCGACCAGTCGTTGTTCGACCTGTACGAAGCGGACCTGATTACCTATGAGGACGCCCTGCGCAACGCCGACTCGGTCAATGACCTGCGCCTGCAAATCAAACTGCATGGCAAACGCGCCAAAGACCGCGACCTGAACGCCGGCATCGACCATCTCGAAGTCGTATAAAAGCAGCGCCTTTTGTCGGCATCTATCGTCACTTCTGGCATCTCTGATATTCCGCGTATCCCACGATTTTAGGGTGTGATTGCGTGGATTACCGCTGTATGCAGCCGGCCACATGACGGCGCGTGGCGGCTTACGCCGTCGTGTGGCCCATTAACCTACTAACGAAATTACGGAAGGCATACCACCGCAAACGCGCAGCGGTTACGCGGCCTGGCCGCTTTTCCCGTTTTTTGTGCCTGCATATATCCTAAATCTATAAGCCACATCCACGGCCTGCGGGTCCACACGATCCACTGATTCCCTGAATCAGGGCGCCAATCTTTCCCGAAGCCAGCGTATTGCGGCATCGGGTATGTCCTACCCATAAAAACCACAGTCGCCATAGTGACTTTTCAGGCGTTGTCGCCTAAAATTCATTCCCGAATATCAGCTTTATATTCTGGAATTGCAGCTATATTGAGCCATTGGGCAAAAATGTATTGACTTTGCCTGTTTCCGCATTTTCCTGTTTCGTCAGAGGGCACATGGTCATCTCGATATCATGGTTGCGCCTAGGTCATTCGGGTCAAACACACTGCATCGGCACGCCGGACGACAATCACTGGTTTGCGTTCCCCGCATTCGGCGTACCAGACAGTCCGCGTCTGCCGCTTTGTTCCTTTTCTAGTTCTCCTGCTATTTCCTGCCTTCTTCCGGCACTTCATTTTTTCGCTACCCGCCGCCAACCAAGGTTTGATTCCAGCAGCGGGATTTCCATTGCCTACTCGGGATTCTCATCATGAAAACAAAGAAGGTGAAATACCCTGGAATTTCCACCGTCATCAACGGCAATGGTGCGGTCGCCCACGTTATGAGCCACGTCTGCGGCGGCGTTATCGGCTACCCGATCACGCCGTCGACCGAAATTTCCGAAATTTACGAAGCCTTTCGCGCCGAAGGCGGCGTCAACGTCTGGGGCAAGCATCCCTTCTTCTTTGAGCCGGAAGGGGAGCACTCGGCGCAAAGCGGCGCACTCGGCGCACAGCTGACCGGCGGCCAGTACATTTCCAATGCCTCTTCGAGCCAGGGCATCTTGTACGCGCTCGAATCGCATTATGTGACCGTCGGCAAAAAAGTCGGCGGCTTCGTTCTGCAGGTTGCGGCGCGCGTCGTCTCCAAGCACTCGCTCAACGTCATGGCCGGTCACGATGATGTTTATGCTCTGCTCTCTTCCGGCTACACCATCCTGTTCGGCGCCAACCCGCAGGAAGCCACCGATCTGGCGGCAATCGCCTATCGCGTTTCGGCGTTATCGCTGATTCCGGTCGCCAACGCCATGGACGGTTTCGCCACCAGCCACATGATGAGCGAAGCGCGCCTGCCGGAACCGGAACTCCTGCGCGAATACCTGGGTGATCCCGCCGGCCGCATTCCCTGCCCAACACTGGCGCAGGAAGTGCTCTACGGCGCCAAAGGGCGGGGCCATCAACTAAACAGCTACCTGTCGCGCCATGAAAGCGAGCTGACGCCAACCGACCTGGCGGCGCTGAAAAAATTCCTCGACGACAACGTCGCCAAAATTGAGAAGGACAACGACGGCAAGCTGCTTGCCAAGACTTTGCCCTGGCTGCCGGCAGCGCTGCACGGCGCATGGAAGCGCCAGTGGCGCAATGCCTTCGAGAAAGGCACGCGCCAGCGCGTGCCGGCGCTCGTCGACGTCAACAACCCGGGGATGACTGGCCCGGTACAGAACCAGCCCGACTTCCAGGCCGGCGCCGCCGACCACCGCACGCATTTTGCCAGCGCCGTTCCCGCCCTGGTGCGCCAGGCGATGGCCGAATATACGGCGCTGACCGGCCGCGCCTATGCGCCGGTACACACTTTCATGTGCGAGGACGCCGATTTCGTCATGGTCGGTCTCGGCTCGGTGTGCGACGATGTTGAAGCCGTCGTCGAGCATCTGCGCGCGCAGGGTAAAAAGGTCGGACTCGTGGCGATCAAGCTCCTGCAACCCTTCCCGGAAGCCGAAGTCGCAGCCGCGCTGGCCGGCAAGCAGGTGGTCACGGTGCTGGAGCGTTCCGAGCAGACGGCGCTGACCACCTTAGTGACGCAGGCGCTGTTCAAGGCGCGCGAGAACGGAGAACAACGCCGCGCAGCCGGCAACCGGACGCGGCATGCCGACATACCGGCCATTGAGACAATCCCGGCGCTGACGACAGCGATTTTCGGTCTTGGCGGTCACGATCTGCAACCGCGCCACCTGATTGCCGCCTTCAAAGCCATGGAAACGGGCAAGAATGCGCCGCTCATCTATCTCGGCTCCCAATTCTTTGCGAAGAATCCAGAACCGCATCTGGTCGAATTACAGCAGCGCATGCAAGCCGCCTATCCGGAAACCGAGCGGATGGCGCTCGACACCGAAGCCAACCCGCGATTGCTGCCGGCTGCCGCCTTCCGCGTGCGCTTCCACTCGGTCGGCGGCTACGGCACGATTGCCTCGGGCAAGTTGCTGACCGACATCCTCGCCGGCGTGCTCGAAATGAATTCGAAGTCAGCGCCGAAATACGGTTCGGAAAAAAGCGGCGCACCGACCAACTATTACATCACGCTCAGCCCTGCGCCAATCAAAATCACCAATGCCGAATTGGAAGACGTCGAAGTCGTCATTTCGCCCGACCACCGCTCTTTCGTGCATACCAACCCGCTGAAAGGGCTGGCCGAAGGCGGCACCTTCATCCTGCAATCCTCAGGCACGCCAGAACAGGTCTGGGCCGAACTGCCACCGCAGGCGCGCAAGACGATCCGTGAAAAGAAGATCAACTTCTTCATCATCGACGCCTTCGCCGTCGCCAGGCGGAATGCGCCGACACCCGAACTGGCCACACGCATGATGGGCATCGCCTTCATCGGCGCCGTTGCCGGCCACGTCAAGGAAGTCGCCGGTCATGCCTCGCCAGAAGCCATGCGCACCAAGATACGCAACCAGATCGCCAAGAAATTCGGCGCCAAGGGCGAAGCCGTCGTCGAAAGCAACATGCAAGTCATCCGCGAAGGCATAGCGGCAACACAGCGTGTCGACTACGCGCAGGCCGCTTTCCTCGCAATCGACGCCAAGCCGGCGCCGATCCCTCTGCGTAACGTTTCGCTTTCGGCTTCGCTTTGCCAGCCAGACGGCAGCGCGCCCTGCGGCATGTTCGACCGTGATTACTTCAATGACATCGTTGCCACGCCCTTCAAACAAGGCACCATCGGCGAAGCGCCCGTTCTGCCCGGCACAGGGCTGTTCATGCCGGCAGGCAGCGCGGGCGCGAAAGACAAAGGGCTGTTCCGCCGCACCGCGCCCCTGTTCAACCCGGATGCCTGCACTGGCTGCATGGAATGCGCGCTGGTTTGTCCCGACGCCGCCATTCCCAATTCGGTCCACGACATCCATCAATTGCTGCTGACCGGCATCGCCCAACTCGACATCGCCGAAACGCAGCGCGAAGCCCTACGCGCCCAGATCGTCCCAATGACCGAGGGCATCCGTGAGGTTTACCGCCAGTCCCGCGACGCGCGCGCCTTCCATGAAGTCGTTGCCGAGGTCGCCTCCCGCCTGCCGATCCGGCAGGCCAGCCTGCTCGCCAACTTCAGCAAGCTGGTCGAAATCCTCGCTGTCTATCCGGTGGCCAGAACCCGCCCATTCTTCGATGCCATGGAAAAAACGGCGCCTGGCACGGGCGGCCTGTTCGCGGCGACGGTCGATCCGTGGAAATGCACTGGCTGCCTCGAATGCGTCGACGTTTGCGGCCCTGGCGCCTTGCGCGCCAAGGAGCAGGATGTCGAACTGCTCGACGCTTTGCAGGTACGTTTCGACTTCATGAGCAAGACAGCCAATACGCCAGCGCGCTTCTTTGACAGCGCGCTCGATGCTGACGGGGAAGCCAAGCGCCTGCTGCTCGACCGCGGCAATTACTACGCTACCACGGGCGGTCACGGCGGCTGCCGCGGCTGCGGCGAAGTCACCGCCATCCGCCAAGTGATAGCCGTTAACCGTGCGATTTCCGACAAGCGCCGGCATGCACATATGGTCGAGCTCGAGTCGCTGATCGCGGCGCTGGAAGCGAAGCGGGAAGCGCTTGGAGCGCAGGATGCCGCGCGCCGTCAACGCATCGACGAAACGCTCGCAACGCTCGAAAAGCGCCTGTACCTCTTTGAAAGCGGCCCGACCGGCAATGGCCCGTCAGGGGCCATCGTCGCCAACTCGACGGGTTGTAGCAGCGTGTATTCCTCGACCTTCCCCTTCAACGCCTACAAGGACCCCTGGGTCAACAGTCTCTTCCAGGACGCCCAGCCGCTCGCCAAAGGGATTTTCGAGGGCATTTCGGCGCAAGCGCTGACCGACATCCGCGCCCTGCGCACGGCCCGGCTGGAAATCGACGATGCCTACGTACCGGAACGGCACGACGCCGAATTACGCCTGTTGCGCTGGAACCAGTTCAGCGACAACGAGCTGGCGCTGCTGCCGACGGTCATCACCATCGGCGGCGACGGAGCGACCTACGACATCGGCTTCGGCGCGCTGTCGCGCATTCTGGCGACCAATACGCCGATCAAAGTCGTCGTCCTCAACACCGGCGCCTACTCGAACACCGGCGGCCAGGCCTCGACGTCGAGCTTCATCGGCCAGGATGCCGATCTCGCCCGCTACGGCGCGGCGCACAGCGGCAAGTACGAAGCGCGCAAGGAACTGGCCCTGCTTGCCTCGTTCCACGCCAACGTCTTCGTCTGCGCCACCAGCACGGCGATGCAAAACCACTTCCTCAAACACGCGATGGAGGCTCTGACCTACAGCGACGCACCGGCGCTGCTCGACATCTACACGCCCTGTCAGGGTGAGAATGGCGTGGCTGACAACGTCTCGGCGCGGCAGGCGCGGCTTGCCGTCGAAAGCCGCATGAGTCCGCTGTTTGTGCACGACCCGCGCCGCGGCGAGAACCTGCACGACTGGTTTTCGCTCGAAGGCAATCCCGATGCAGACAAGACCTGGACGATGGCAACCCTCGAATATCTCGATGAGGAAGGCCATCTGCAGCTATTGGAAACGCCGCTGACGCCGGCGAACTTCGCATTTTCCGAAATCCGCTTCAAGAAACAGTTCCGCAGGCTCAAGGACACCGCCGACACCATTCCGGTACATGAGTACATCGAATTGCCCGAAGCGCAACGCGCTGGCAAGACGCCGTTCATTTACACGACCGATGCCGACAAGCGGCTGGTCAGGATCGGCGTTTCCGGCACAATCATCGCACTCGTCGAGGAACGGCGCAGAAACTGGAAGATGCTGCAATATCTCGACGGTCAGCACGTCTCGAAACTGAGCGCCGAATACGCAGAAGGCGTCGCCGCCCTGCAGGCGCAAGTCAGGGAAGCGCTCAAACAGCGGGAGGATTCGCTCGACGGCATTGCCCGCGCCATGTCCGACCTGGCCACATCGAGCCAGGCGCCGGCTGGCGGCGTTGGCAGCGCATTCATTCCGCTCAAGCCAGTCGCCGCCTCCGGCTCGGCGCCGACTGTCGGGGATGAGGGAAACGGCGAACATGGTAGCCCGGACGCGCTCGTCACGCTTGAGGACTCCGCCCTGTGCACCAACTGCAAGACCTGCTATCAGGATGTGCCAGAAATCTTCGAGAAAACCCGTCTGCTCGTCGACGGCGAAAGCCGCGAAGCCGCCCGGATCATCCCCGGCATTCTGGCGCGCGTGCAGCCCACGCCCGAACTGAAGGCGCGCATCAAGCGCGTAGCCGCCAACTGTGATGCGGAGATCATTCATGGCTAAGCTCACTTCAACGCTCGAACCATCCGGCGCTCAGGACGACGTTCGTCGTTATCTCGACGCCAGCCGCTCGCTGGAAAGCGCGCGCGCACAGCTCGACAGCCTGGCGCACAGCGAAGCGGTCGGCACCTTCCATAGCCAGATGGAGCTGTTGAAACGGCATCTGCTCGACGATCCTCGCCAGTTTCGCGACCTGTTCATTGCCGATGGCGTCAATGCCATTGCCGCCGAATTCCGGCAAGGCGAGCTGGGCGAACGCTTTACCCGGACGTTCTGGGAACTCCTGCTACGCGACGATGACACGAGCAAGATTCTCATGCGCTTTGTCTGGCGCCTGCCGCTGGGGTTGAAACGCAAATTTATCAGGGCCATCGACCAGCATCTTTCTGACCGCTACCCCATGTTCCGCGGCCTGTCGAAAAACTGGCCGGCGGAAAACTTCATTCCGCCTTATATCCGCGCCCCCGAAGAACGATCGAACGATTTTGAACTGGTCAACCAGGGTTACCTCGGCTACATGAAGCAGGGCTACAGCGCACGCGAGGTCGAGCTGATTGTCTGGCTCGAAGTTCTACGCGACAAGCAGTGCGAGGAGCGCCCTTGCGAATTCGGCCTGCGCGTGCCGGAACGCGCAGAACCGAAGGGCGGCTGCCCGGTCAGAATCCACATTCCGCAGATGCTCGACCTGCTCGGCAACGGCCGTTTCCGCGAGGCGCTGGCGCTGATCGAACACTGCAACCCGCTGCCCAACGTCACCGGCCGCGTCTGCCCGCAGGAGCTGCAATGCCAGGGTGTCTGCGCGCACACCAAGCAACCGATCGAAATCGGACAGATCGAATGGTTTTTGCCGCAGCGCGAGAAACTTGTCGATCCCGAAGGCATCACCGCTCGTTTTTCCGGCCATGCCGATCCTTGGCAGAAAGGCGACAAGCCGCCGATTGCTGTCGTCGGTTCCGGGCCGGCAGGGTTAATCAACGCCTACCTGCTCACTGCCGAAGGCTTTCCGGTTGCCATTTTTGAAGCGTTTCACGCACTCGGCGGCGTCCTGCGCTACGGCATTCCTGAATTCCGCCTGCCTAACGAGCTGATCGACGATGTCGTCGGCAAAATCCGGCAACTGGGCGGCAAATTCATCACCAACTTCGTCGTCGGCAAAACGGCGACCCTGCAGGATCTCAAGAACGCCGGTTTCTGGAAGATTTTTGTCGGCTCGGGCGCCGGTCTGCCGCGTTTCATGAACGTGCCGGGCGAGCACCTGCTCAACGTCATGTCGGCCAACGAATTTCTCACCCGCGTCAACCTGATGCAGGGTATGCGCGAAGACTACGAAACGCCACTACCCGAAACCCGCGGCAAGGAAGTATTGATCATCGGCGGCGGTAACACGGCGATGGATGCCGCGCGCACGGCGCGGCGGCTGGGCGGCGAGGTGACAATCGTCTATCGCCGCACGCGCGATGAAATGCCGGCGCGTGTCGAGGAGCTGCACCACGCACTCGAAGAAGGCATCCGGCTCAAGGTGCTGCGCTCGCCGAACGAGTTTATCGGCGATGACAAGACACATTTCGTCACCGGCGCTTCACTGGAAGTCATCGCGCTCGGCGAACCCGACGCCTCCGGTCGCCGCCGCCCGGTCGCCACCGGCAAGACGGAAAGCGTCAAGGCCGATCTCGTCATCATGGCGCTTGGCAACGACCCAAACCCGATCATCCGCGATTCCGAACCGAATCTCAGGACGACGGCCAAGGGGTCGATCGAGCTTGGCAAAGGATCGATGCAGACTTCGCTCGACGGCATCTATTCGGGCGGTGATGCCGCACGCGGCGGATCGACGGCGATCCGCGCCGCTGGCGACGGCCAAACGGCCGCGCGCGAAATTCTCGGCGAGATCGACATACCCGCCGAGGAAATCATGAAGTCCCTCACCCGTGCCCGGCACTATGCCGAACTTGCGGCCATGCCGCAGCGAATCATCGACAAAATCGAACTGGCGCCGAACATCGTCGAATTCATTGTCTATGCGCCGATGATCGCCAAAACGGCGCGCGCCGGCCAGTTCGTGCGCGTGCTGGCCTGGCCGGACGGCGAACTGATCCCGCTGACGCTGGCCGACTGGGACGAACAGGCCGGCACCATCTGCATCGTCGTCCAGGGCATGGGGACGACGAGCATGAAAATCAACCAGATGCAGGTAGGCGAAGCCTTTGCCGGCATTGCCGGGCCGCTCGGTCAGCCGAGCGCGCTACACCGCTACGATGCGGCGCGGCAGACTGTCGTTTTCACAGCGGGCGGCCTCGGTTTGCCGCCGGTGTACCCGATCGCGCGCGAGCATCTGCGTTTGGGCAACCATGTGACGCTGATTGCCGGTTTCCGCAGCGCCGATCTCCTGTTCTGGATTGGCGAGCATGAACGCATCGGCAAGCTCAAGGCCGAGTTCGGCGACCGCCTCGACGTCATTTACACCAGCAACGATGGATCTTTTGGCCTCAAGGGGTTCGTCACCACGCCGCTGGAGGCCATGCTCAAAGATGGCAAACAGCGCCAGGGGCGGGAAATTGTCGAGATCGTCACCATCGGCCCGCCGTTAATGATGCGCGCCGTTAGCGATCTGACCCGCCCCTACAGCGTGCACACCGTTGCCAGTCTGAACTCGATCATGGTCGATGCAACCGGAATGTGCGGCGCTTGCATGGTGCCGGTCAATATTGACGGCAAAATGGTGCGTAAGCATGCTTGTGTGGACGGCCCCGAGATCGACGCTCATCTCATCGACTGGGACAAGTTTCTGCCGCGCTTCAATCTCTTCAAACCACAGGAGCTGGCAAGCCGGGCCAGGCACGGGTTCGCATAACGCCATAAATCGTACGGACAGCGCCCAAAAGCAGAAAGGCGGCAGATGGCCGCCTTTCTGCGCTCCAAGCCGGAATGTCTGGGCACTGTAGAACGCCGAAAAACAGCGGCGTTAGCCGGATGCTGGACGAAACAGACGCTCAGGGCTTGAGATTTTCCTGGGTAATCACCGAACGCACACCGGCGTTTTCGCCGAGCCGCACATAGAACGGTGCCAGCTGCGGCAAATCGGCAAGATCGAGCTTCAGGCTACGGCACCAGCGCAACAGAACATACAGGTACACATCGGCGACCGACACGTCATCGCCCAGATACGGCTGCGCGGCAAGCTGCGCGTCGGCCTGCGCCAGCAGGTGACGGATGTTGTCGCGCGCGGCCGACTGCATGGCCGTCTTGACGGCTTCATCGTGCACATAGTCCGGCAGGTGGAATAGCGGCGAAAAAGCTTTGTGGACATCCGCATTCAGGAACGCCAGCCAACGCCAGGCGCGTGCCTTGCCCTTGAGATCGTCACTGCCAAACAGGCGCGCCTGCGGAAAGCGCGCATCAAGATAGGCAAGAATCGCGGCATTTTGCGACAACACTAAATCGCCATCGACCAAAAGTGGCACCGCGCCCTGTGGGTTGAGTTTGAGATATTCGGGCGACTTGATCTCGCGCCGATTGACGCTTTGCGCTTCATAAGGCTGACCGATCCATTCCAGTGCCGTATGCGGCGTCATCGAACAGGCGCCGGGCATGTAATACAGTTTCATGGGGAGACTCCTTTCCAGGTTTTTACCTTCTGTTTTGGCCGCCTATACCGCACCCGCGGAGCGGCGCTTAGACGATCAGGCGCTCATCCGCATTCAATCGCAGGCAGGCCGCCGATCCTGGCGCTCATCCACCAGCACGATACGCTGATAGTCGGGATGCCTGTCGATATACGCCGCGACGAAAGAACAGGTCGGCCTGACTTTCAATCCGCGCTGCCTGGCGTACTCCAGCGCATGGCTCACCAGAAAAGACCCGATGCCGCGCCCGCCCAGGGATGGCGGAACAACCGTATGTTCGTAGTCAAGGCCGCCATTGACCGGCGCATAACTCAGATAGGCTGTCGCCCCCTCGACGCGGATTTCAAAGCGGCGGTTTTCTTCATCGTGAATGACCGGGTAGTCCATGAATGCATCTCCTGATTCCTGAGGTATGTGTTATGCGTATCTGCCATCACCGCGACATGAACGGAGTTCAATCTGGGCGATAAGTTAAGCGTCACGGCCCTGATCGCAGTAGACGCTATTTTAGCCCTGGCGGTTAGTGGCAGCGGAACGCTGGCGTGTGTCCCGTCAGCAGGCGAAGAGGAGAAACAGGCGCGGTCAGCACAATTGATTCGTTTTCCGGACGTTTGCACCTGGCTGGAAAATGATCCTTGTCATGAAAATGGAGCGGGTGAAGGGAATCGAACCCTCGTATGCAGCTTGGGAAGCTGCCGTTCTACCATTGAACTACACCCGCGCATAGGTTTTCGCGCTGTATACCGCTTTTTTGTTCAGAGCAGACAAGGAAGATCGGCCGGATTGTAGCACCACGCATAGGGATTTGCGATGAGGCAAATTATCCGAAGCACTGTTTCCAGAGAATTACCTGCATATTCCGCCAAGTGCCGTTATTGAAGGCGACACCGGTATAATTCTCGCCCTGTGGATATTTCCTGCTGCCTATTTTTCTATATTTTCTATCCCTTGTCTAAACCTCTCTCCAGACCGCTTTCCCAATCCCGGATCGCACGAACGCTTCAACGTTGGCGGGAACGTTTTCCGCCACACGCCGCGCCGGATGAATTGCCTGCCTTATCCGTTCCGGCCGAGTGCATACAAACGCTGGCTGGCCCAAGCACTTTCCGCGAAACCCTGCTGGCGCAGATCGCCAGTGCGCGCCGGCGCATTCTGATCACCGCACTCTACCTGCAAGATGACGATGCCGGCCGCGAGGTTCTGGATGCCCTCTATGCGGCGCATACGGCCCACCCGCAACTCGAAATCGCTGTCTACGTCGACTGGCATCGGGCGCAGCGCGGGCTGATCGGCCAGCGAGAATCGGCAGGTAACGCTGCACGCTACCAGGCTATGGCGAAGCAATTCGGGCCGGGCGTGCCGGTTTACGGTGTGCCGGTACAGCGCCGAGAACTTCTGGGCGTCTTTCATTTCAAGGGCTTCGTCATCGACGATGCCCTGCTCTACAGCGGCGCCAGCCTCAATGACGTCTACCTTGAGCGGCATGGCCGTTACCGCCTTGACCGCTACCACCTGATTCAGAGCCGTGAACTGGCCGACAGTTTTGCGGCTCTGCTCAAGAATGCATTGCGCACCAGTCCGGCCGTCTGCCCGCTCGATGGCGCCGACATCCCCAGCCGGGCGGCTTTGCGGCCGGAAATTGCCAAATTGCGCAAGGTATTGGCGCGCGCGCAGTATGACTTTGCCGCTGCGCCGCGCCAGGCAGGCGCCGTTAGCATCACGCCGCTGATCGGCCTGGGGGCGCGGGACAATGCGCTCAATCGCACACTTTTGCAGCTGATCATGCAGGCACGCCATGAACTGGTACTGCTAACGCCCTATTTCAACCTGCCCGGCCCCTTGCGCCATGCCCTGCGCCGCCGGATCAAGGCGGGCTGCCGCGTCACCATTGTGCTCGGCGATAAAACGGCCAACGATTTTTACATTCCACCGGAAGAGCCGTTCAAAACCATCGGCGCCTTGCCCTATCTCTACGAAACCAACCTGCGTCGCTTCTGCAAAACCAACCAGGGCGCCATTGACGCCGGCATGCTTGCTGTGCACATCTGGAAAGACGGCAGCAATACGTTTCACCTTAAAGGCCTGCTAGTCGATGACGATTGCGCCTTGCTGACCGGGCATAACCTCAACCCGCGCGCCTGGCGGCTCGATCTGGAAAACGGCCTGCTCATCCGCGATCCGGAAAAACGCTTGATCGGCCAGCATCGCACCGAACTGGCGGGTTTCCTGGCCAAGACGACACGGCTGACGCATTACGAGGAAATTGAACCCATCGACGCCTACCCGCAGCCTGTACAGCGCCTGATCAGGCGGCTGGCGCATGTGAAAGCCGACCGGCTCATCAACCGGATCCTCTAGATTCCAGAGGCCGGAAACGGCGGCTTTCCAAATAAAGCAGGGAAACAGCGCCGATCGGTCAGACGTTCCTCACACCACTGGGCACATGGCCGGCCGGGCCGGCGCGGGCAGCGGATTCACAATGCCCGGTCTGATCGTCAAAAAAGAAATCCGGCTCGAATTTGGCGAGAAACGGGCCTTTATCCAACCCGCCGAGAAACATGGCCTCATCGACCGAGACGCCCCACTGCATCAGGGTACGAATCGCCCGTTCATGCGCCGGCGCACTGCGCGCCGTCACCAGCGCCGTACGCAGGCGCACCGGCGCCGGCGCGCCGTCCAGATTCTGCAGGCGTTGCAAGGCTTCGAGCAGCGGTTTGAACGGCCCCGGCGGCAAAGGCCGCTCGACATAGGTGCGTTCGTGATCATGGAAACCGCTCAGGCCTTGCGCCGCATAAACGCGTTCCGCCTCATCGGAGAAGAGCACGGCGTCACCGTCAAAAGCGATGCGCAATTCTTCCGCATGCCGGTCGGGATCAACGTGCGAGTGGGCAAACACCTGCGCCGCCGGGAACCCCGCCGCCAACGCCTTGCGCACGTCATCGGCATTGGCCGAGAGAAAAAGATGCGCCCCCAGCGGATCAAGAAACGCATAGGGCGGCCGGCCGCGGGTAAATACGCCGCGCCCGAGTTTCAAGCCATTTTCTTCCGCCGAACGGAAAACGCGCAGACCGGACACCGGATCGTTGCGTGAAAGGATGACCACTTCGACGCGCTGCCTGCCGTCGGCATTAAACGCCAGCAGTTTTTTCACCAGGGGGAAGGCCACACCGGGCGGCGCCGCCCGTTCCAGACGGTCCAGCTGCAATTTCATATAGGCGCGGTCGTCTTGTTCCTCGAACACGCGGTTTTCTTCCTCGAAATCGAAGAGCGCCCGCGAAGACAGCGCGACGACGAGTAGATGATCGAGTGAAGCGGGCATGGCAATTATTCAATTCTTTGATGTGTTAAGCCGAGGTTCGGAACACTACGTAAAAGCGCCCGCATTGTATCGCGCTCATTCAGCCGCAGCAGCCTTGCGCACATACAGGCAGGCCGCGATGCCGCTGGCAACGGCATCGGCCATGTACGCCTGACGCTGCGGGTCACGCAGGGCCAGTTCTTCGTCGCGGTGCTTGAGCACACCCGCCTCGAACAGGACAGCAGGCAGACTCGTGCGATAGAGGACAACGAGATTGTCATAGAAATGCACGGCATTCTGTTCGTCGGCATACGGGCGTTCGCGGCCGGGTAAGGAATTGGCATGGTGCGTCGCCGGCGCAAATCCCATATGACGCAGGCGCGCGCCAATCGCCGAAGCACAACGCAGGCTGGTGTCCAGATCGGGGCTATTACGCGAAATGAATAGCGAGAAACCGCGATGGCGGTCGCTATAGGTCTGTGTCCTGCCTTCCCACACCCAGTTCTCGAGCAGTTCCGGCTGCACCGAATCATGGTGGATGGAAATGAAAAAATCCGCGCCTGCGGCAACCATCGGCCGGTCATACAGGCTGGCGATACGCCCGTCGAAATTGACCGGGCGGACAGACACACCACGCGCCTGTAAAGCCGTCACCAGCAGGCCGGCCAGATCGCGGTTGAATTCAAATTCGACACGGCCGCGTGCACTGACAGCGCCTGGATCGGCCAGGGTATGGCCGACGTCGACCGCGACTTCGGGGATGCTTGGCTGACCCGGAGCTCCGGCCGCCTTCCCCGTCTCCGCCAGCCCGGCGGCAGCCCCCGCCCAGCACGGGCCGAGCGCAAGAAACATCGGGAGCGCAGATAAAATACGGCGCACGCCCCGTACAAATTGAATCCTCTGCACGCGAAGCAGCATGTTATTCAAAAATCGCGGTCAGCCTGCCACAGGATGAAGCCTTTTTCCCGTAACGTCCGTTCCATTAAGTGCAGCAGGGGTACGGCACGCTGCCCCAGCCAGATTGGCGTTTCGTCGGCTGTCTCGTCATCTTCCGCATCCTCTTCAACCTCATTCTCCGTGGCTTCCCCAGCCATTTTCCCGGCCTGGTTTTCCGCCTGAATTTTGGCCTGTTCGTATAGATACGCCGCCTGCCGGTCCGCCTCGACCAAAGTTTTCAACTTTGCAATGGTCGGCGGCAACTGTTCCAGCGTGAAGATTCCGCGCGCCGTACAGTCCTTGTCCAGCACTTCAAGCAGGCCGCGCAGATGTTCGGCCAGCATCACCACTTCACCGGAGGTACTTGAGGTCAGTCTCACTAGCATGTCACGCTCTCCATTCAGGCTGATTCCATAACCGGTTTTCATTCTAGCGCATCGGCTCAGCCGGTACGCTGCGGCAAAACAAGGATTTCCGGAAGGCGCCCCGGAAACCCGCGTGGATAAAGGGTTTCCGGGCATATGCCTCTGAAACCCTTATCAATAAAGGGCTGGCGGGCGCCCTACCCGGAAACGCCCTGTTTATAAGGACTTCAGAACACCCCTTCTGAGATGCCCTATTTACATGGGCTTCAGAGCATCGCCTCTGAGACGCCCTAAATACACGGGCTTCAGGCCAGCTCTTTTTATAGCGGCTCGACTTTGTCAAAGACAAGGCGGCGCGCCGCAGGCAGACCACGCGGTACGGCAAGGCGACGCCAAGGCCGTATTTTTACAATGGCGCCCGGAAACGCCAAAACCAACCCCGCCACGGTGACGGGGTTGGCAGGAGTTGGCGGAAATTGGCAGACTCGCCGATTTCAGGCGGCGTTATCCTGCGTCTTTTGGGTGAGCCGATCAGCCGGCCAGCACCTTCTCAACCGCTTCGACGACCTTCGGCGCGGTAATGCCGAGATAGTCGAAGACCTGCGCGGCGGGGCCGCATTCGCCGAAGCGGTCGATGCCGACAACAGCGCCCTTCAGGCCGACATAGCGATACCACCCCGCCGTCGAACCGGCTTCGACAGCCACGCGCGGAACATCCGGCGGTAAAACGGCATCCCGATACGCTTTGTCCTGGGCATCGAAGGCAAACGGCGAAGGCATCGAGATGACGCGCACCGAAATGCCTTTTTCCGCCAGGGTCTGCTGCGCCGCAACGGCCAGCGCAACTTCCGAGCCGGTGGCGATAATGACCGCCTGCGGCGCACCCGCGCAATCCTTGAGCACGTAACCGCCGTTGCGGATGGCGGCAACCTGCGCGGCATCGCGCGCCTGGTGCGCGAGATTCTGGCGGGTCAGGATCAGCGCCGTCGGCATTGTCCTGTGCTCAATGGCGACCTGCCAGGCAACGAAGGTCTCAACGCTGTCGCACGGCCGCCAGACGTCGAGATTGGGCACCATGCGCAGCGTCGCGGTCTGCTCGACCGGCTGGTGCGTCGGCCCATCCTCACCGACGCCGATGGAGTCGTGCGTAAACACGTAGATCGGATTGATCTGCATCAACGCTGCCATGCGGATAGCGTTACGCGCATATTCGGAGAACATCAGGAAAGTACCGCCGAACGGGCGGAAACCGCCATGCAGGCATAGCCCGTTCATGATCGCCGCCATGCCGAATTCGCGTACGCCGTAGTGAATGTAGTTGCCGCCTTCATTGAGGCTTGCTGGTTTAAGTTCGCGGCAGCCTTTCCACATCGTCAGGTTGGACGGCGCCAGGTCGGCCGAGCCGCCAACAAATTCCGGAACCAGCGGCGCTAGCGCCTGGATGGCATTCTGTGAAGACTTGCGCGTGGCGATGACTTCCGCCTTGTCGATGATGTCCTTGAGCGCTTCGGCCGACCCGGCGGCATAACGTGCAGTCAGCTCACCCCGCATGCGGCGCTCAAATTCAGCGGCCAGATCGGGATACGCCTTGCGGTAGGCGGCAAAGCGCTCATCCCAGGCGGCCTGCTGTTTGGCGCCGGCAGCCTTGGCGTTCCAGGCAGTCAGAATATCGGCCGGGATTTCGAACGGCGGCCAGTCAATGCCAAGCGCAGCGCGCGTGGCGGCAATCTCGTCCTTACCGAGCGGTGCGCCGTGCACTTCGTGCGTCCCCGCCTTGTTCGGCGAACCCTTGCCGATCGTCGTTTTGCAGCAGATCAGCGTCGGCCTGTCGCTCTGGGCCTTAGCCTCGGCAATGGCGCGGTCGATGGCGTCAACGTCGTGCCCGTCGATATTGCGGATGACGTTCCAGCCATAGGCTTCAAAACGTTTCGGCGTATCGTCGGCAAACCAGCCCTCGACATGACCGTCGATTGAGATGCCGTTATCGTCGTAGAAGGCAATCAGTTTGGCGAGTTTCCAGACGCCCGCCAGCGAACAGGCTTCGTGCGAGATGCCCTCCATCAGGCAACCGTCGCCCAGGAACACATACGTATAGTGATTAACGATGGCGTGGCCGTCGCGATTGAATTCGGCGGCCAGCAGTTTTTCGCCCAGCGCCATACCGACCGCATTGCTGAGGCCCTGACCGAGCGGGCCGGTGGTGGTTTCGACGCCCGGCGTATGGCCGACTTCCGGATGCCCTGGTGTTTTGCTGTGCAGCTGGCGGAACTTTTTCAGTTCATCGAGCGGCAGATCGTAGCCCGTCAGATAAAGTAGCGAATAGATCAGCATCGACGCATGGCCGTTGGAGAGCACGAAACGGTCGCGATCAGGCCATTTGGGGTCAGCCGGGTTGTGCTTCAAATTGTGGTTCCAGAGAGAAACGGCGATTTCCGCCATGCCCATCGGCGCACCGGGATGGCCGGAATTGGCGGCCTGTACGCCATCGATCGCCAGGACACGAATGGCATTGGCCAGAGATGCGGTAGTAGTCATCTGAATGCTCCTGTCTTGAGGTCTGTCGAACTGAATTTCTGTTTAAGGGGATTCCTGAACTTCGGAGCAGACCGAAAAATTCCATCAGCCCCATGCCTTATCGGCAAAACAAGGCGTACCACATGTTATCCACGGCTGGAGCCGGAAGCCGGTACGCCAAGCCTTCTAGCAATCAGCCGATTTTGAAAGCCAGGCTGTCGGCGCCGGTATTGAGCGCCACCGATATCGGCTGCTGCATGGCAATCGGCCCCCAAAGCTGGCGCGGTCCGGGAGAAGCAAAGAGATCCTTTTCCGCCCAGGTCGTGCGGTGCGCCATGAAATGGCGCATGGCCGGCGAATCCGTTCTAACCAGCGCCTTTTCGATAACGAATTCGTCCTGCCCCTGGCGGCGCTCGATATTAAGCAGACCGGTCAGCGGAATGGCCTTGGGCGTACCGCCCTTCGTCAGGTCGGTAATTGTCGCCATGTAGCCTGTACGGCCGTCGAGAATCAGCGAACCGGCGGTCAGACCGAGATTAAAGGTATAGGCGGCGTCAAACAGGGTCGGCGCGCCGCAACGGCCTTCGTAGCCGAAGAAATGGTTCATCGTGGCAAAGGGCACCTTGGCGCCCATTTCCTGCAAGGCACGCGCCGTCATGTCGATCAGCAATTGCTCGGTCGGAATCAGTGAGACTTGCAGATTGCCGTGCGAATCGCGTTCGGCCAGCAGCATATCGACGACATAGCCGGGCAAAGAGGCTAATAGACGCGCATTGTCCGGCGACAGGCGGCTGCCGATGAAGGCGGGGCGTTCAGCCTTATCGAGCCTGGCGAAATCACCTGCATGGCAGGCCAGCACATCGTTCAGCTCCGCGATCAGCACATGCATTTCGGGAATAAATTCGACGACACCCTCCGGAATAATGACGACACCATGGTGGATGCCCTGCTCGGCCCGTTTAACAACGGCCTGGGCAATCTGGCCGACGATTGAACTCAGCGATTGCTTCTTTTCGGCAATTTCTTCTGAAATCAGCGCGACGGCTGGCTGGGTTTGCAGCGCCACTTCCAGGGTGACGTGCGACGCCGAGCGCCCCATCAGCTTGACGAAATGCCAGTATTTCAGCGATGAGCGTGTATCCTGCAAAATGTTGCCGACCATTTCGGCATAAATCTTGGTCGCGGTGTCGAAACCGAAGGAAATCGGCAACAACGCCCCCACCTGTAAATCACCGTCGATGGTTTTGGGCACACCGATCACCTGGACGCCCGAGCCGTCGGGCTTGACGCCCGCGTACAGGAATTCGGCAAGGACGGCAGCGTTGGTATTGGAGTCGTCACCGCCAATAACGACGATGGCGTCAAGATTGTGCTTAACACAGGTCGCCTTGACCTGGGCAAACTGTTCCGGCGTCTTGATCTTGGTGCGGTCAGTACCGAGAAAATCGAAACCGCCCGTGTTGATGATGGCGTCGACATCTCGATCGGAAATTTCAAAAAGATTGCCTTTGAGCAACCCTTTCGGCCCCGGACGCACACCCAGCAACGTATTGCCCGCGCCCAGTATGCGCTTCAGGCCGCAGACGACATTATGCCCGCCCGCCGCCGGCCCGCCGGAAAAAAGAACAGCGACGCGCTTGCCCTGATCTTGGGGCGCGCCCGCAGCACCGGCGGTCGCCTCCAGCACCTTGCTGCCAGAAGCCTTGACCGTGTTGGGAAAAAATTTGGATACTTGGGCGCTATCCTTGGTATTCAGCGTCTGCGCCGAGGCCTCAAAACGGGCAGGTGCCGGCTGCGCGGCCGAGCCAAACACCCGGCAAACAGGGACGGCCAACTGACGGATGGCCTGCTCGAACGCGGCGTTGTGGCCAGACTTACCGGAGGGAATGTCGTATAAAGTATTCATGGATAAAAGTCGATCTCGTCTCGATTTTCGGAAAGAAAACTATAGCTCAAAAGTCAGGGTAAAAATATATTTGCACGCTGAGGACATCACGGTGCAAAAGTAGCCGGAAACAGCAGAGGATAAGGCACAGGCCGCAAAGCAAAATGCCCAGCCGACCCTGATCGTAATCTTTATCTGTTTCTCTCGTTTCTATCCTGCTTTTATCTACTATTTTCTCCTCGTGGCCGGGGATTTTCTTGCCTTCAACGCCTGCGTGTAACAAGGCAAAACATAGCGATAACGCTTTGACGTTTTACCAGGCCATCGATATAATGCGCGTCTCTTGCAATGGTCAGGTAGCTCAGTTGGTAGAGCAGTGGACTGAAAATCCACGTGTCGGCAGTTCGATTCTGCCCCTGACCACCATAAACACTCCCGAAGCAGTCCGATAAAGGCCGGCAACCCAAGTAAATACGAAGGTTTCTGGCCTTTTTTAATTCTGGCGGCGTCCTATACGATCCATCGAAATCTGGGGGTATGCCGGTATTGACATACCGTCATATATTCCCAATGGCGCTCGCGGATACGGCGGTACGCAATGCCAAGCTCAACCCGAAGGCGGTCAAGCTGGCTGATGAGAAAAGCTATTTCTCTTTATTACGCCTGCTGGCGAGAAATACTGACTGGCGGCAAAAATGCCGCTTCAACGGTAGAGAAAAATTGCTGGCGCATGGTGTCTATCCAACTCTCAAGGAAGCGCGAGAACAGCGTGACACGGCTCGCAAGCTGCTAGCCAATGGAATTGGCCCGGATAAAATGAGAAATCACAGAGTGCAACAGCGGTTTTTTCTCCGGTTCTTCCTTATGATGGAAAACTCTCCGCGTTTTTTAACGGCCCCCTTGCAGAGGCCGTTTTTTCTAAACCCCCTAGGCGCTATTTCTACTTATTTTTTCGGCTTTTCAGCCAGCGAGGCATTGATCTTCTTCAGCCAGGCATCGCCATTTTTCTCGATGTAAGGCTTTTCGACGATCGGACGCATTTTTTCACGAAAAACGCTGGCGTCCACCTCGTTGATCGCAACGCCTTTCTGCTTCATTTCCTCAAGGAATCTGGCTGCATTGTCATTGGAAAACTGGCGCATTTTGACGGCGCTGGCATAGGAAGCCTTGAGCAGGATATTCTGTGTTGCTTTCGGCATGGCCTTGAATCTCTCCAGATTCGCGACCTGGATCAGCTGGCCATACATATGTTTTGTTAACGATAGGTATTTTTGTACCTCATAGAATTTTCCTGCGTAAATTGGGGCAATCGGGTGTTCCTGACCGTCCAGCTCGCCGCTCTTGAGCTTGTCGTAAATTTCACCGAAAGGCAGTGGCGTCGGCTCGGCACCCAGCCCTTTCCATAGCATGACATGCACCGGATTGGCCGGCATGACGCGCATTTTCAGACCCTTAATATCGTCCGGCTTGGTAATCGGGCGGACATTATTGGTCGTCGAACGAATACCGTTTTCCCAGAAGGACAGGCCCTTAAGGCCATGCGGTTCAAGCGTCGCCAGCATTTCCTCACCGAATTTGCTGTCGAGTACCTTGTAAGCCTGTTCGACCGACTCGAACAGATATGGAATATCGAATACGTTAAGACGTGGTTCCATGGCCGAGAACATGCCCGCACCGCCCTGAAAGATGTCAAGCTCACCTTTCTTGACCATCTCGATCATCTGCGGCCCTGTGCCGAGTTGCTGGTCGGGAAACAGCTCGATGTTGATTCACCCTTTGGAAAGCTTATTGGCAACCTGCGCCATTTCTTTGGCGCCAACACCTTGCGGGCTCTCAAGTAAAGCCGGCCTCTTACCTACCGCCCTTGCTCTAGGTAAGCCATTTCATCGGCGTGAGCACCAGCGACGGAAACACCGTCAGCAGGGCCAATACAATAAGTTCCGCAATCATGAAGGGCATAACGCCGACGATCGCCTCGTCCATCTTGATCTTGGCGACGCCGCAGATGACATTCAGCGTCGTACCGACCGGCGGCGTAACCAGCCCGATAGCGTTATTGATAATGAAGATGACGCCAAAGTAGATCGGATCAATGCCCGCCTGTCTAATCACCGGCATCAGCACCGGCGTCAGGATAAGAATGGTCGGCGTCATGTCCATAGCCGTACCGACGACGACAACAATGATCATGATGGCGACCATCAGCAGAATCTGATTGCCCATAAATGGCGCGAGCATTTCGGCCAGTTGTCCCGGCAGATCGGCCACGGTAATCAGCCAGGAAGAAACCATCGCCGCGCCGGCAAGCAGCATGACGACAGCAGTAATCTTTCCGGCGTTGAGCAGCAGTCCGTAAAGCTGCGAGAACTTGATTTCCCGATAAACAACCATGCCGACAAACAAGGCATACACTGCCGCGACAACTGCGGCCTCTGTCGGCGTAAACACACCCATTCTCAGGCCAACGATGATAATCAGCGGCATGACCAGCGCCCACACGCTATCGACCGCTGCTGCCCAGATCTGTCGGAAGCTCTGGCGCGGATGTGATTCAAGCTTATCCTTGCGGATCACCCAGGCCCAGGCAATCAGGATACTGAGGCCCATCATCACGCCCGGCACGATGCCCGCCATGAACAGCTTGGTAATCGATACCTGGGCGATAACGCCGAACATGACGAAAGGAATGCTCGGCGGAATGATCGGCGCGATGATGCCGCCCGCAGAAATCAGCCCGGCCGAACGCGGCACGCTGTAACCGGCCTGGCGCATCATCGGAATCAGCAACACGCCGAGTGCGGCGGTATCGGCCGCCGCCGAACCGGACAGGCTGGCCATGATGATCGCTGCGATGACGGCCACGTAGCCCAAGCCGCCACGGATATGCCCTACCAGCGCCATCGCCAAATTGACGATGCGCCGCGAGAGACCGCCCGCATTCATGAATTCACCCGCCAGCATGAAAAACGGCACGGCCATCAACACGAAGTTATCGGCGCCGTCGATCGTGTTCTGTGCGATCAGCTGCGCATCGAACATATCCATATGCAGCATCAGCGCAATGCCGCAGACCATCAATGCAAAGGCGATCGGCATGCCCAGCGCCATGGCGCCGAGCAGGGAAACAAGAAAAATCGTCACAACCATGTTTGCCCTACTCCCTATCCGCGATCAGCTGGGTTGCGATCAGTTGTGCCTACGGATTCATGTTCCGGAGTCTCTGCGGGCGAGTCCTCCGACTCAACCACCTGAATCAGATCCGTTTCATTCGCCTGCCCGCGCAGAATGCGCCAGGTATTGCCAATCAGAATGATGGCAACGCCAACGCTCATAATCAGCCCGACACCGTAATGAAAGGCCATCGGAATTCCCGTGGCCGGCTTCAATGTGCCCCAGCCCACCAGCGTTTGCCGCCAGCTACCGACGAAAAAGAGGTAACAGACCCAAAGCATCAGCGCATTGCTCAACAATGCACAGAAAATTCTGCCGGCGCGCGGCAGGCGCACAACCAGCGTATCGACGCCCAAATGCGCGCGTTCTCTCATGGCAACGATAGCGCCGACAAAAATCAGCCAGAGGAAAAATAACCGTGAAAGTTCTTCCGATGCGGTAATACCGGAATTAAAGGCGTAACGCAGCACAACGTTGCTGAAAACCATAATGACCATCAAAGCCAGTGAAACGACGATGATGCCGTTCATCATACGCGTCAAGAATTTATCGAAAGATTTCATCGCGACCTTCAGCGCCTGCGGATTACACCCTCAACCCGCGCCATCAACACCCCATTCTCACACTCTGATGCACCGCAAAAGCCTGCGCATGGCGGCCCGCTTTCGGCGCCGGCCGCCATGCCTCACGGCTATTTAAGATCCTTGGTCTTTTCAAGCTCCGCGCGGAAAGCCTTGACCAGCTCCGGATCGAGCTGTGCGGCGTATTTATCGGTCACGGGTTTGACGGCATCGCGCATGCGTGCAATTTCGGCCGGAGCGATCTCGTTCAACTGCATGCCGTGATCGGTCATCACCTTGCGTGATTTTTCGGTCATTGCACGCGCCGCCTTGCGCTGCACATCACGCGCCTCGACGGCGGCTTCCTCGAAAATCTTTTTCTCGTCAGCCGACAGTGAATCCCAGAATTTCTTGCCGACCATCAGCATCTGTGGATTATAGATATGGCGGGTCGCGCTGAAATACTTCTGAACCTCGTAGAACTTGCTGGCATCCACGGTCGTTTCCGGGTTTTCCTGGCCATCGACGGTTTTTGTCTCCATCGCCGAGTAAAGTTCCGGGAAAGGCATCGGCACCGCATTGGCGCCCAGCGTATTGAGCATATCGACGTACAGCGGGTTGAGAATCGTGCGGATCTTCAGCCCCTTGATGTCTTCGAGCTTGTTAATCGGGTGCTTGCTGTTGCTGATGCTGCGATAGCCCTGCTCCATAAAGCCCAGGCCGACCCAGCCCTTGGCTGGCATGTAATCCATCAGCTTTTTACCGAAGGGGCCGTCAAGCACCGCATCGGCCTGCTTTTCGCTGGCAAAAGAAAAGGGGAAATCGAGCACGACAAATTCCTTGATCGTGCCGACCAACTGCGCGGGCGACATCATCGAAACTTCAACCGTACCGCCCTGCATCGCCGCAGCGACCTGCTGCTCGCCGCCGAGCGTACCATTCGGGAACACCTTGATCTTAATCTTGCCGCCGCTCTTCTGATTGACCACCTCGACAAACTTCTGCGCGCCCAGGCCTTGCGGATGGTCAATGGCATTGACGATCGGGAACTTGACGTTGCGCGCCTTGATATCCGCGGCTTGCGCACTGCCGAAAGCCAGCGCCAGCGCCGAGGCCAGGGCAACGGAAAGGAAGGTTTTTTGAGTAACCGGGGTGTGCATGGCATATCCTTTCTTTATTTGACTGATGAAATCCACGGGTCGATTGTCGCCTCCTTGCGGCTTTTCGCAAGGCGCGCACCCCCCAGTTTTCCGCAACCGGCAAGGAACCGGAAAGGGAGCGGGCGGGCGACATGATAGGATGCAGTGTATAGCATCGCCTTGACCTGCGACAACCACTCACGCCCGTAAAAACAGTCAATCCCTCTTGTTTTTACCCGACGAATATCACCACGTTTCCATGCCATGAAAATTTTGTTAACGACGACGAGTTTTCAAGACACCCCCGGCGCACACCACGCACTGCTGGCAGGCAGCGGTTTTACGATCATTTCTGCACGCGGCCCGCTCAATGAAGCGCAGATGCTGGCACTCATCGCCGAGCAGGGGCCATTTGACGGCTTTCTCAATGGCGATGACCAAATCACTGCCCGCGTCATCGACGCCGCCGGCGAGCGGCTGAAAGTCATCGCCAAATACGGCATCGGCCTGGATTCGATTGATGTCGCCCATGCGACGCAGCGATCCATTCCCGTGCTATTTACGCCCGGCGTCAATCACACCACAGTCGCCGAACACACGATCGGCCTGATGATTGCCTTGGTCAAGGCATTCTGGCCGCACGCCCGTGCCGTCAAGGCCGGCCATTGGACGCGACATACCGGCCACGAACTCATGGGAAAAACCCTGGGCATCCTTGGCCTGGGCCGCATCGGCCGGGAAGTCGCCAAACACGCCCAGGCTTTTGGCATGCGCTGCATCGCCTACAGCCCGCATTGGCCGGAGGACTGGCAGACGCAATTCGATGTGATTCGTCAGGCTGCGCCTGAAGCCGTCCTAGCCGACGCCGATATCGTTTCCCTGCACATGCCATTGAATGACACCACACGCGGCTTTATCAACGCGCGCACGCTGGCCATCATGAAAAAAGGGGCCTATCTCATCAATACGGCACGTGGCGGGCTGATCGTCGAAGCCGATGTGGCCGCCGCCTGCCGGAGCGGCCAACTGGCCGGCTATGGCGCCGATGTCCTTGCGGAAGAACCGATACGCCCCGGCCATCCGTTCCAGGAAATCGACTCGATTCTGATAACGCCGCACATCGGCAGCCGTACTTTTGAGAGCGTCGAACGACAGGCGCTCTGCGCCGTCACCAATCTGATCGAATTCCTCACCGGCGGTAAAAACTACCTCCAGGCCAACCGCTTTTGAAGGGCGTATGACTGGGGTGCTCTGAAACCCGCGTGAATAGGGCGTTTGCAGGCAGGGTATCCGGAAATGCCCTAAATACAAGGGTTTCCGGGCACCCCCTCTGAAACGCCCTAAATACGCGGACTTCAGGCCACCTCTTTTTGGAGATGCACCTGTGCTTCCGCCCCCGCGTTTTTCTAATTCTCCCCCTGTCGGGAAAATGTTCCGAAACCCGCGCGGATAAAGGACTTTAGGGAAAGTGCCCTGAGACACTTTAAATATAGGAATTGCCATAGCCTGCGCACTGACTTTCACCCACGGAACTCCTCTTAATGCCGTTGCGCTGAGCGGCAGCGCACCCCGCTGACTTTCTTTGCCTCGCCAAAG